>OIXV01000781.1_pt1 | contig 29837 bp, 30 predicted proteins | sample 1587771 | NCBI WGS metagenome assembly OIXV01 (sample SAMEA3888893, study PRJEB22519) | human gut metagenome | biome: human gut; feature: human-associated habitat; material: faeces | place: Denmark | collected 2010
CCAAGGGACTGAGCGCCAAAACAGTGCGCAACATCCATCAAATCATTTCCTCTGCTCTGAAACTGGCAATCGAGCAGAGACTGATTGCCCGAAATCCGGCAGACGGCTGTGCCTTGCCAAAGGCGGAGCGCAAGGAAATGCAGACGCTTCCTGTTGAGCAGCTGACATCCTTCCTCCGCGAGGCAAAAGACAGCGGCGTGTTCGCCCTGTACTATATCGACCTGACCACCGGCCTGCGACGGGGCGAATTGCTCGGATTAAAATGGTCGGACATTGATTTGGAAAAAGGAGACCTCCGGGTTCAACGGCAGATCGGGCGCATCGACGGCAAGATCATTGAGATGCCGCTGAAAACGAAAAACGCCTATCGAACGTTGCCCCTGTCGGCAGACGCGATAGACGTTCTGATGCAGCAAAGAAGAAAAACGGGTAACAGCGAATGGGTATTCCCATCGCCAAGCGGAGGCCCCATGTCACCGGACAGTGTGCTGCACATGCTGCACCGCGTCCTGAAGCGGACAGGGCTGCCAAAGGTGCGTTTTCATGACCTGCGCCACACCTTCGCAACGCTGGCACTGCAAAACGGCGTGGACATCAAAACCGTATCTGGCATGCTGGGGCATTTTTCAGCAGGCTTCACGCTGGACACCTACGCTCATGTAACGACCTCCGCCAAGCGTGAAGCGGCAAAAACAATGGGTAACATCCTCTCTGGCGCGGTATAGTGCTTTCCGCTACCCGCTCCCGTTGGGGTCAGCGTTTGGGTCAGAAAAAATGGCAAGTAAGATATTGGGCAGAAAAGTACGGAAAAAGTCCTGATTTCGTGAGAAATCAGGACTTTCTGGTTGCGGAGGCAGGACTCGAACCTACGGCCTCCGGGTTATGAGCTGTTTCAGAATGGCGCAGTTAACCATTTCCGGCCATTTCGGGCAGCATTGCATGCAAAAGCGGCTGCTTTCCGGCGAGCTTGGTTCCGCTGTTTCCGTGTACTTTTTCCCGTTCTGGGTCAGAACATGGGTCAGGAATGAGAAGAAGCAGAAAAAATATCCCGTCATAGACAGCGGAAAAATCGAAGATAGTATCCTTTGCACCATGGCGTAAAGCAACCATATTTTGCGCTGCTGAAAACAATCTATAGTCCTTTTCAGATATAGTGAAAGGATAAAAAACGCGGGCGTATGATGCTGTCATACGCCCGCGCTTCGGATTTATACCTTGATTTGTTCAGCAGTAGTACTCCATCGGGTAGGTGAGGTACTCGACCGGCTCGAGCTGGTCGCAGGTGACGTAGCCAGCAGGAGCACGGAGCAGGGACGGGATACGGTTGATGACCGTGGCGCAGGTGTGCTCGACGGTCGCAGGCTTCACAACATGGAACTCCGTCTTCGGCTCGCCGAAGATCTCCCAGTCGCACAGATCGCCGTCGTCCGGTCCGTAGACCTTGCCGATGGTCTCCTCCTCGACGGTGATGCCCTGCATTGTCTCGATGGTGACGACCGCCGACATGCCGATGGCATTGCCCGCCTTGATCTCCTTGCCGAGCGTCTCGCTGTAGATATCCTTGTCAATGATGCAGGGGACGTGCTTCTGCGAAATGCTCTTGATGGTCAGGCCCAGTTTGTTGCAGATTGCCTCAGCGGCGTTCCACGCGTAGGACGGCTCAAAGTCGGTCGGGTGCGCGATCTTTGCCTCGAATTCCTCCGGCGTCAGGTCGCAGCCGTGCGCCTGCGCCAGCGCCATGCCGTACTCGTCCACATTGTAGCTGTAAGCGCCCTTGATCTTCGTGATGTTGTGGCAGCCGGCGGCTACGAGACCGACCATATTGATCCAGAAAATATCCTGCATGCCGCTGCCGGTGATGGTGCAGCCGTTCGCCTTGGCCAGCGCATCCAGCTTGTTGATCATGGCCGCGGACGTCGTCCAGGGATAGATGGCTTCCTCGCAGGTCGTGATGACGTTGATACCGCGGGACACGCACTGCTCGATTGCTTCGTAGATATCACCGATGAAGCTGCGGGTCGTGATGATGGCGACGTCGGCGTCGCACTCGTCGAGGACCTTTTCGGCATTGTCGGAAATGATGATGCCCGTCTTGACGCCAAGTCCGACCCAGTCGCCGATGTCTTGGCCGACCGACGCGCCGTGGCCAATGCCGCCGACGATCTGCGCGCCATGCTCATAGGCATAGCGGAGGGTGTATTTGCTCATCTTTCCGCAGCCGTACTGCACGATCTTGATTTTTTCCATGATAAAAGCTCCTTTCTGTAATACATAGCTACTACGGTAAAGTATATCTTCCCTTCGGATAGAGTCAAGCATCTTGTTATATATTTAACAAAAATGTTACGACTTCTCCTCCGCGCAAACCATCCCTGCTTATTCTGAGACAAAGGGCCGCACCGAAAATCAGGTGCGGCCCTCTGCCTGCATAGGAAGGGTTGGTTATAGGAGAAGATCTTTACTGATCTGGTCTGCTCAAAACAGCTCACCACTGCTGTTTAGGGCCGTTGTTTTCTGCGGCATCTGGTGCATCACGTTCCACGCCTGCACCGCGATCTCCGGCAGGAGACCGTAGGCGACCATCAAGTCGCCGTTTTTCATTTTCAGCGTGTCCTGCGTGATGGGGATATAGGTGAGGTCGTGATCGCCGCGCTTATAATCTGCGCAACGCACGGCGACCTCCCAGGCAGCCTTTTCGAGCGCTTTTTCTTTCGAAAGACAATGATACTGATCGCGCCGCTGCCGATTTTCCCTTGCCGTGCTCGCGATGCCGAGGATACCGCAGATCACCCCGGCCGCACCGCACAGCCGAAACACGCCTTCGCCATTCCAAAATACGGCTGAGAGAACAATGCCGAATAACAAAATCAAGGCGAAAGGCAGGATATCTTTGATCCCCACACCGCTCAGGTCCTTTTGCAGCTGCGCGCGGGCACAGTCGGCGCACACATCAAAATGCACGCTCTCGCCGAGCGCCTGCACGCGCTTTTCCTTGAACTCCCGAATGTGCAGGGTGTGGATCTCCAGTGCCCGGAAGCGGTACTGCGCCGTGCCGCCGCACTGGATACAATCAGACTTCGTCATAGCATTTCACTGTGCGTGGGACGCGCCGGTGTTGGCGCGCCCCGCGCTTTCACGCCGCCGTTACAGCAGCGAACCAAGCGTAGAGAGCAGCAGGCTGCCGATGATCAGGATGATTGCGCCGCCGAGACGGGACGAGATCTGCGCAAAGGGCATGAGCTCCATGCGGTCCGCCGCGGAAAGAACCGCTACGTCGCCGGTGCCGCCCATATTCGCCATGCACAGCCCTGCGGTGATACCGGCCTCGACCGGATAGAAGCCGACCCACTTGCCGACGATCGCCGCGCCGAAGAACGCGCCGACGCAGGTGACAAGGCACAGAATCAGATAGGTAACGCTGAAGCTTTCAATGACGGTGTCAAGGCTCAGGTAGCACAGGCCGATGCCGACGAGCAGCGTGGTTGTCAGGTTCTTCATCACGAACTGGAACCACTGGTAGCAGGCGACCTCAATGTTCTCCGGCAGGAGGTTGAAGATCTTGCAGATGGCCACGGTGATGATCATCCAGGCGTAGGCGTGGATGCTGACGCTCGGGACGAACTTCGACCAGATCTTGGCCACAATGAAGCCCCAGGCGAAGAACGAGTTCGAAACGAACAGGCCGATGCCGAGGTTCTTCACGTCGATCTTGTCGCGCTTGGCCTGCATCTCAGGGCTGATCTCCAGCTCCTTGGGGTCGACCGTACCGGCCTGCATCAGCGCGCCCTGGCCGTTCCAGCTCTTGCTGGCGATGACTTTGACGATGATACCGGCAAAAACAATGGAGATCGCGTTGCCGATGGCGACCGCGGGCGTCATCACGGAGATGGCCTCCGCCGCCGTCATGGTGTTGGAGCTTTCAAAGATCTTGGACAGGGGCACTGCACCGGCGCCCATGCCGCCGCCCATGATGGGCAGCGCGATGAGCAGCAACGCCTTGATCGTACCGTAGCCCATGATGGCAGCCGCGCCCATACACAGGGCGAACGAGAGGATCAGACCGCCGAAGATCGCGGGGAAGTAACGCGCCGCCGCCTTTTTCAGCAGCGTGCTGTTCATGCCGAGGATCGAACCGGTAATCAGCGCGGCGATGTAGAAATCAAGGAACGCACCGGTCGGCTGAAAGAACGAGGTGATATTGCCAACAAGGTCAAAATTGCAGGCCATGTTGTAGACCTTTGTGCCGTCCTCCAGCGTTTCGGTCAGCGCGGGCAGCAAGTTAAAGTAGTTTAAAAGCGCCGTGCCGAACAGGACGACGATTGCGCCGCCGCCGAGATAGGATCGGATGATAGGCGTTTTCTCGCCGATCTCATAGAGGATCGTGCCCAGCACGATCATGAATGCGAAGCAGCCGGACATGCCCTTGGGCAGCGTACCGGTGTAGGTCGCGATCAGCACCAGCACGGCAAAAATCGCAAAGTAATACCACGGAAGATTAAACAGCTTGTAAGTTTCCTTTTTCCCTGACATGAGAAGTCCCTCCCAAATTGATTTGATTTTTCAGGAAAACTGGTATATTCTGTACAAAATGGGTCAAATGCGGGCCACACCGCTCTTACGAGCGGCTTCGGCAACGGCCTTGGCCACCGCGGGACCGACGCGCGGGTCAAATGCCGCGGGGATGATGTAATCCTCGGAGAGCTGGTCGCCGACAAGGTCTGCCAATGCTTCGGACGCCGCGACCTTCATCGCCTCGTTGATGTCGCTCGCGCGCACATCGAACGCGCCGCGGAAGATGCCGGGGAACGCGAGCACGTTGTTGATCTGGTTGGGATAGTCGCTGCGGCCGGTGGAGATGACCTTCGCGCCGCCCGCCTTTGCCGCATCGGGGAATATCTCCGGCGTCGGGTTCGCGCAGGCAAAGATGATGGCATCCTTGTTCATCGTCTTGACCATCTCGGTCGTGACAGTGTTCGGTGCAGAAACGCCGATGAATACATCCGCGCCCACGAGCATATCGGCGAGCGAGCCTGCCTTGCGGCTCAGGTTCGTGACCTCGGCCATCTCGGTCTTGATCCAGTTGAGGCCCTCGCGGCCCTTGTAGATCGCGCCCTTGCGGTCGCACATCGTGATATCCTTGAAGCCCGCGGAAAGCAGCAGCTTCGTGATGGCGATGGCCGCCGCGCCCGCGCCGGACGTGACGATCTTCACGTCCTCCTTCTTCTTGCCGACGACCTTGAGCGCGTTTGTAAGGCCCGCCAGCGTGATGACGGCGGTGCCGTGCTGGTCGTCATGGAAGATGGGGATGTCGCACTTTTCTTTCAGCTTGCGCTCGATCTCGAAACAGCGCGGCGCGGCGATATCCTCAAGGTTGATGCCGCCGAAGCTGCCGGAAATGTTGTAGACGGTCTCGACGAACTCGTCCACATCCTTTGTCTTCACGCAAATGGGCAACGCGTCCACATCGCCGAAAGCCTTAAACAGCACACACTTGCCCTCCATGACCGGCATACCGGCCTCGGGACCGATGTCGCCAAGGCCCAGAACGGCGCTGCCGTCGGTGATGACTGCCGCGGTGTTCCAGCGGCGCGTGAGCTCATAGCTCCTGCTCGGGTCCTTCTGGATCTCGAGGCACGGCTGCGCAACGCCGGGCGTGTACGCAAGCGCCAGGTCGTCTTTCGTCTTGACCGGCACGCGCGTCACCATTTCGATCTTGCCCTTCCACTCGCCGTGGAGGCGGAGCGATTCTTTTGCATAATCCATAACATTACCCCTCCGTTTGAATCGTTTTATCACCCTTTGGATGATGCAAAAGTATACATTTTCCGCCAGAAAAGTGGAAATACGAATCAATTATCTGCCATATAAGGATCTTATATATCCCCACTCAAGAGGAGGCTAATATGAATATCAGCTACGACAGCTACCGCGTTTTCTACTATGCAGCGAAGTATAAGAGCTTCTCAAAGGCCGCTGCCGCGCTCTATAACACCCAGCCGAATGTCACTCGCATCATCCGCAGGCTCGAAGCCGAGCTGGACTGTGCGCTGTTCTTCCGCTCGGCGCAGGGCGTGCGCCTGACACCGGAGGGGGAAAAAATATTCGCCCACATCGCCATCGCCTTTGAAAACATCGAGGCTGCCGAGGCGGAGGTCTCCTCTGACCGGAGCCTGCAAAGCGGCATCCTCCACATCGCCGCGAGCGGCCTTGCGCTGCGTGGTTGCCTTTTGCAGGTGCTCGCGCAGTACCGCAGCGAATATCCGCGCGTTCGCATCTATCTGACGAATCACTCGACCCCGCAGGGCCTTGCGGCCGTGCAGAACGGTCTTGCCGATTTCGCCGTCGTGACCGAGGGCTCCGTCACCCCCGACTCCCTCATGAAAAAGCAGGTCGGCGAAATTCAGGAGATCCCCATTTGCGGCGCCGCCTTCGCCGAGCTGACACATGAAACCGTATCGCTCAGCCGCCTCGTGGACTATCCTATCGTCGGCCTGACCGAGGGAACGTCGTCCCACGACTTCTACTCCCGCCTCTTTCTGTCGCACGATCTTCCCTACAACCCTGATGTAGAGGTCGAGACCATCGACCAGGTGCTGCCGGTCGTGCGCAGCAACCTCGGTATCGGATTCGTGCCGCGCGAGATGCTCTTCGGCGAGCCGGAGCGCACCGGTATCTTCCCCATCGCGCTGAGCGAACCCATCCCGCCGCGCAGCATCTACCTCTTCCAGCGGAAAACCCAGCCGCTGAGCATTGCCGCCAAGCGATTGCAGCAAATGCTGCTCGAGCCCTCTTTGCAGAAGGCGGCGCACTGACAGCCCACGCCGAACAAAAAAGATTTTTCTATAATTACGCCTCAATCGATCACGCTTTAATTGATCAAGGCGAGCACATGTATGGCATTGAAAGATCATTCTCTGGACGATAAGATCACCGCAGCAGCAAAGGCGAAATTCCTCGACACGGGTTACACAGGTGCGTCTCTGTGGAAAATCGCGGAGCATGTGGGCGTGACCGCGCCGTGCAGGTTCATCGATTCAGGCCGCAGCGCCACGCAGACCGCTGCACTGTAGTCCTCCGTTTCGTCCCGGTCGATTGCTGTGAAGCGGATCTGATCACAAGCATAAACGGGAAAATTTCTGATCGTTTGTTGATCTGCGTATCGCCCATACTTTCTGCGCTGCTGAAGTCAATAAAAAGGGAGCTGCTTCTCGGTTAGAGACGCAGCTCCCTTTTTCAATTCAAAACTTTCGAAACCGTTCCCTCATCTCATCGTCCGTAAGCTCTCCGCGCTCCGCCTGTTCCAGCACTTGCATCGCTTGCGCAACGGCGGCGTTCCACTCATCCACGCTGATCTTCCCCCGGACCTTTCTCTGCTTTAACCGGTTGTAAGTGCGGTCATACTCCACGCGGGCCGGACTGCGGTTCGCCTTGCCCTGCGCCTCCTTGCGGTGCGCTCCCACTTTCCGGCAGGTGCGCTCCGTCTCACCCGGCGCAATGTTGTTGCAATAGCAGGTGTTGTAGCCCGCGGTCAGCAGAAAATATTTCCCGCAGTTGTGACAGCGCCGCGGCGCGTTCCCGACTGCCAGCCCGCGGTAAAACTCCGTGCGCAGAAAGTCGTGCAGATGGTTGAAGGTCGTCTTTTCCGCAACGAAAAATTCGCTCTCGTTTTCTTTCTGCATCATGGGAACGAAACCGACCTCTATGGAAAACTTCTGGTCAAAGTCCTCACCGAAAAGCAGCGCTCCCGTTCGGAGCATATCCGCGTAAAAGTAGGAGTACGCCGTTCCGTAAGCCGTGCTGTTTCTCCGCTCCAGCGGCTCAAAGTATTTCTCCGTCATGATCCTGAGCTGCAAACGAAGTGTCCGCACCCGATTCGCGAAGCGCTTCATGTCGTCGATCATGCGCTCGTACATCTCGCGCCCCTCCGAGTGCGCCTTTTGCACCTGCGCCCACTTGTCCTTCTGCGCGTAAAGCCTCTCCAGCGTGTGGTAGCTGAGTTCCGTGGCCATGTTCAGGTCCCGGTACACCGGCATGGTGAAGATAATATCCCAAACAGCGTTCATTTTCTTCTGCGCGGAGGAAACGGCGCTGTTCGTTTTTTTCGAGAGCAGCGCCCACGCTGCGGGAACAAATTTCTCCACGCGGCGGTCGATCTCGCGCAATACCTCTTCGTCCATGTTCGCGATATCCACACAGCACTGCCCAATGGGATAGCTCGTATCGCTGAGGTAAACGCGCCCATCATAGAAAAATGTGGTGAACTGGTCGTAGGTATGGGTGAATGGAATACAGATACGCTCTTCCCGCTCCGCCATAATGCCTCCTTGTATCCGATGGAGTGTTGACATTTACCTTAATGCGCCCAAAGCTATTGCTGGGATACTCTTCGTATGTTACGCTCATCGTATCAGATGGAACGCTGAAAATCAATCTTAGTAAAAGGAGGCATACATGAAATGTGCTGCTAAAAGAAAACCGCTGAACTGTTGCAGCAGCTCAGCGGCACGCCGCGTTTCGGAAAACGCAGACGCCATCTGCGAACAGTCTAACAGAGAGGCCTCCGAAACGCAAGGATCATTTCTCTGAATTCCAATACACGGAGGTAAATTTTTTGAAAGAGCCAACCTACAAAAACTATGACGACCTGCCGCTGTTCCTTAACGCGGCAATGGTCGCACGAGTACTCGGTGTCGCGCCGTCCAGCGCATACGAGCTGATGCACGGAAAGGACTTCCCCACGCTGCGCGTCGGCAGCCGTATGGTCGTGCCGAAAGAGAATTTCATCGAATGGGTCGGGCAGCACACGAAGGGCGGTGGTGATACGTGAGAAGAACAAAGCCGCCTGTCGGCTGGGAGCATGTAAAAAACTGCTTTCCCGTTCCGAATGAGCTGCTGGACTTCGACCTTTCTGCTGGTGCAGTTGCGGTGTACATCTACCTGCTGCGCCATGCGAACCGTAAAACGAATCAGTGCCATCCGAGTGAAGCGACCATCGCAAAGAAGCTCCACCTCTCGCGCAACACGGTCGCAAAGCATGTTCGTCTGTTGGAGGAACGCGGTCTCATCGTCACAGAGCGCACCAGCATCACCACACGGCGAGGTATCAAGAAAAACGGCAATCTGCTCTACACGCTTATCCCAATGCACGAGGTCATGGAGCGTTTCTATGAACGACAGCTCACAGCGTTGGACAGCGCAGCGGAGCGGCATCGTGTGCAGGCAATACTGTCCGCGCAGCAGGGTGCGTGAAAATGGTAGATAGTTCTCCTCTGCACTTCGACGCAGCGATGGCAAACCGTGAAGCTCGCCGGTGCGGCACAGGAACCAGCAGCGGGGCTGCGCGTTCCTGCGGGACCGCGTCGCCTCAGGACATCGACGCACAGTGCGTGCGTCGATGTCCTGAAGGCTCCCTGCTTTCCCCTTACATCTGCAAGAAGGATCGGCAAATAAGCCCATCGGGACTCCTCCACGTAATTCCCCTTGTTTGCCCGTGTGGGCCACTGTGTGCGATCCTGTTGGTGAGGTGGAGTGTGTGCCCGCCAAGCCCCTTTGAAACAAACGTTGCAACGTTTGTGAGCGATGTGTAAGAGAGCCTTACGAATTCTGTTCCGACGATGGAGAAATGGGCCTCTTAGAGTGAGTTTTCCCTCCTGACCATGCCCACTTTTGGAGAGTTTAGCCCCCTATTTACCCGTTCGATTTTAGTACGAGATAAAGGGCCGCAGTCGCTTCTGCGCGCGGCCCGCCCACAAAGCCCCGCAGTGCGGGGCTTTCCACGAATTCAAGACCGCAGTCGGTTTCAGCCTTTTGCGCACCGTACCGCAGTCGGTCCTCAAAAAAGTCCCGGTGTGTCAGGCGTTTACGGCGTTTTTAACCGCACCGGCAGAAAGGAAATAATGAATGAACGAAGATAACAAGAGAAACACCACATTATGGCTTCGCCCCAGCACAATCCAGCGTATGGATAGCTGGCTCGCAGAGGATAACTGCCAGAGCCGCAGTGAATTTGTTGAAAAGGCGCTGCGCTTCTACATGGGCTATCTCGGCACGGAGGATAACACCGCGTACATTTCCAAAGCCATCCTGACGGCGATTCAGGGCACGCTGGATGACAACAACAATCGGCTCTGCCGCATCATCTTCAAGTGGGCGGTGGAACTGAACATGATGTGCCACACCATCGCCGCGCACTTCCGCATCGACGATATCTACACGCGCGAGCTGCGCGGCTTTGCAGTAGATGAGGTGAAGCGCACAAACGGCCAGATGAGCTTTGAGGACGCAGTGCAGCACCAGCGCCGCATCGAGCCGGATGATGAATGGCCCAATGTGTATTGACACGCCTCAAAATCTACACAGCAATAGGCAAAGAAAGCCTCTCGCCATTTTGGCGGGAGGCCGGAACACGATTCAGTTGGATGCGGACTTATCCTTCTCCGTAAGTATACGTACGACGCGGCAGGGATTCCCGACCGCCAACACGCCGTCCGGAATGTCCTTCACAACGACGCTGCCGCCGCCAATGACCACATTGCTGCCGATGGTGACACCTGGCATGACCTGCACGCCTGCGCCGATCCAGACGTCGTTGCCGACCGTGATGGGACGGGCGTACTCCAGCCCCTGATTGCGCCGTTCCGCGTCAAGCGGATGACCAGCCGTATAGAACCCGCAGTTCGGCGCGACAAAAACGTGGTCGCCAAAGGTCACCTTTGCACAGTCAAGGATAACCGTATTGTGGTTGGCAAAGAAGTCTTCACCGACGGTAATATTGCAGCCGTAATCGCACCAGAACGGTGCAAGGATCGTAAAACGCTCGCCAACCGCGCCGAGTAGACGGCGCATCAGCTCGCGCTGCCGCGTCTCATCGGAAGGCGGTGTCTGGTTGTAGGCAAAACACAGCTCCTTCGCCGCGATTCGCTCCCGCGTCAGCTCTTCGCTGCTTGCATCGTAGAGCAGACCTGCAGCATTTTCTCTTTCTCTGTCATATCGCTACGGCTCCTTGCTTGGTTACCTATTGATCATACTACGCGGTGAAAGACATTACAACTATTCTGCGCCGCTGAAAACAATAAAAACTTTCTCGAAAATATTTTGCCTTCTTCAAAAGAATCAGTAGCTTTCCGGCGCAAGGTGTGGTATGTGTGTTGGCTGCCAAAAGAAGGCGGCGCAATGCAGGACTACATGAAAGCTTTCCAAAATCAGCTCGACCGGCAGGAGTCCGACGACCTGAACGCATTGGTAGAATACGCACATGAGGAACTCAAGAAAAACATGGACATCGTCGAGTGCAAGAAGCTGCTGCGGCTGCTCGACGCGCAGAATACGCTGCTGGTAAAAGCGAGATTGTCGAGCTTCACCGCGGGCTTCAAGCTGGCGCTGGGCATCATTGGAGAACTGGGAGCTTCCTACTCCTTCGATGCCGACGAATTAACTGCAAATGAGGTGGACACACATGGCTAAGCGCAGAGCAAATGGTGAGGGTAACATCAGAAAGCGAAAGGATGGCCGCTGGGAGGGCCGATACACCATCGGACGTGACCCGAAAACGGGCAAAGCCGTTATCAAAAATGTTCTTGGCAAAACGCAGGCGGAGGTTAAAGAAAAGCTGAAGCGCGCCATTGATGAAAGCAGAGGACTTGATGTCATTAAGTCAGACGAATATACGGTTGGCAAATGGCTCGACCTGTGGTACGAATGCTACGCAAAGGTCAAAATGCGTCCTTCGTCTTATCTGACCTATCGCGGCTACATCGACAATCATGTCAAGCCGTACATTGGCAGCATCCCGCTGAGCAAGCTTACCACACTGGATTTGCAGACACTCTACAAGAAACTGCTGACAGAAGGACGGGTAGACCGGATCGAAGCCAAGAAGCAGCCCAAGGGACTGAGCGCCAAAACAGTGCGCAACATCCATCAAATCATTTCCTCTGCTCTGAAACTGGCAATCGAGCAGAGACTGATTGCCCGAAATCCGGCAGACGGCTGTGCCTTGCCAAAGGCGGAGCGCAAGGAAATGCAGACGCTTCCTGTTGAGCAGCTGACATCCTTCCTCCGCGAGGCAAAAGACAGCGGCGTGTTCGCCCTGTACTATATCGACCTGACCACCGGCCTGCGACGGGGCGAATTGCTCGGATTAAAATGGTCGGACATTGATTTGGAAAAAGGAGACCTCCGGGTTCAACGGCAGATCGGGCGCATCGACGGCAAGATCATTGAGATGCCGCTGAAAACGAAAAACGCCTACCGCACCCTGCCGCTGTCGGCAGATGCGATAGACGTTCTGATGCAACAAAGAAGAAAAACGGGTAACAGCGAATGGGTGTTTCCGTCCCCGACGGGAGGCCCCATGTCGCCGGACAGCGTGTTGCACATGCTGCACCGAGTCCTAAAGCGGGCAGGGTTGCCGAAAGTTCGTTTCCATGACCTGCGTCACACCTTCGCAACGCTGGCCCTGCAAAACGGTGTGGATATCAAGACCGTGTCTGGTATGCTGGGGCATTTTTCAGCGGGCTTCACGCTGGACACCTACGCTCATGTAACGACCTCAGCCAAGCGTGAAGCGGCAAAAACAATGGGCAATATCTTATCCCGTGCGGTATAGACCTTTCCGCTCCCCACCCCGTTGGGGTCAGCGTTTGGGTCAGAAAAAACGGCAAGTAAACGGCAAGTAAGTTATTGAGCAAAAAAGTACGAAAAAAGTCCTGATTTCGCAAGAAATCAGGACTTTCTGGTTGCGGAGGCAGGACTCGAACCTACGGCCTCCGGGTTATGAGCCCGACGAGCTACCAACTGCTCCACTCCGCGATATAAACTTGAAATACTGGTGCCGGTGACCGGACTCGAACCGGTATAGTATCGCTACCGGGGGATTTTAAGTCCCCTGTGTCTACCAGTTCCACCACACCGGCAGATATCGGCAACAGTTAATATACCACACCTCCCCTCCCATGTCAACACCCCTTTACAAAAATCTTTCCGATTCTTTTTTTGCTCCTTTTGACTTGTCACAGTGCCTGTGTTATACTGTATTGGTAAAATTATTGCTATTCTATGCTGAAACGAGGCGGACTATGCAGATCGGAAGCGTTACAATCGAATCAAAGCTCGCGCTCGCGCCGATGGCGGGCGTGACGGACGCTGCATTCCGCCAGATATGCTCCGAGCTTGGCGCGGGCTACACCGTCACCGAGCTTGTGAGCGCCAAAGCGCTGTGCTATCACGACGCGAAGACCGCGCAGCTCCTGCGCCCCTTTCCGGGCGAGAAGCCCTTTGCCGCGCAGATATTCGGCAGCGACGAAACCTGCATGGCCGAGGCCGCGCAGATGGCCATTGAGATATCCGGCGCGGACATTCTCGATATCAACATGGGCTGCCCGGTGGGCAAGGTCGTCAAAAACGGTGACGGCAGCGCCCTGATGCGCGACGTGGAAAAGGCCGCGCGCATCGCCGAGGCCGTTGTGCGCGCCGTCAAGGTGCCCGTCACGGCGAAGATGCGCCGCGGCTGGGACAAGGGCTGCATCAATGCCGTCGAGCTTGCCAAAATGCTCGAGCAGGTCGGCGTCAGCGCTGTTGCGGTGCACGGGCGCACGCGCGCGCAGATGTACGGCGGTGAGGCCGACTGGAACACCATCCGCGATGTGAAGCAGGCGGTAAACATCCCCGTCATCGCCAATGGCGACGTATTTTCCCCCGAGGCCGCCGTGCGCATCCTCCGCTTCACGGGCGCGGACATGGCGATGATCGGCCGCGGGAGCTTCGGCAACCCCTGGCTCTTCATGCAGTCCGCCGCCGCGCTCGACGGGCGCGACGTTCCGTCGCTCCCGCCCTTTGCCGAGCGCTGGGATACCGCCGTGCGTCAGGTCGAGCTTTCCGCCGAGTACGGCACCGAGCGCGGCGCCATGCTCGAAGCGCGCCACCACCTGTGCTGGTATTTGAAGGGCGTGAGCCACGCCAACTATTATAAGGAAAAGATCGTGCAGCTTTCAACGCTGGATGAATTGCACACGCTCAGCCGTGCCATCAAGCGCGATCTGCACTGAGGAAGGGACATGAACGAAAAGGAACTTGTCGCTCGCCTTCAAGCGCGGGACGAAACCGCCTTTGAAGAACTGATCCGCCTATATGAAAAGAAGGTATATGCCCTCTGCGTCCGTATGTGCGGCAACGCCGAGGATGCCGAGGAGGCCGCGCAGGACGCATTTCTCGCGCTCTGGCGCGGCATTGACCGCTTCCGCCAGGAGTCGGCGCTCTCGACATGGATCTACCGCCTGACCTCCAACGCCTGCATCGACCTCATGCGCCGCAGGCGCAAGAGCGAAGGCAGCGTCTCGCTTGATGACGAGGCGCTCTTTCTGGACGCGGCGGACCCCGCACCCCAGCCGCACGAGGAGGCTGAGCGCCGCGAAGCGCAGCGGCTTTTGCAGGAGGGGCTTATGTCGCTCCCTGCCGAATACCGCAGCATTTTGCTTCTGCGGGAGGTCGAGGGCCTGAGCTATTCCGAAATTTCGGAGACGCTCGAGCTGGAACTTGGCACCGTGAAATCGCGCATCAGCCGGGGTCGAACACTTTTGCGTAATTTTTTATCCGTCAGCGGGAACTTTTTCGAAAAATCTGCGTCAAAAGTTACAGAATGTAACCGAGAGGGGATGAGCGCCAAATGAAATGCTGCGAAGAATACACCGCCGCGCTCTCTGCCTTTGCAGACGGAGAACTGAACGAAAACGAGAGAAATGAACTGTTGGCGCACCTGGAGCACTGCGAAGCCTGCCGCGATAAGCTCTCCGAGCTGATGATCCTGCACACGATGTTTGAAGAGCTGCCGGAGCTCGACGCGCCGGAGGGCTTTTCCGAGCGCGTGCTCGACAGGCTGCACGCCGAGGAGCACGCCAAAAAGCGCCACCGCCGCGCATGGCCGCGTGTGCTGGCTGCCTGCTTTGCGCTTCTCGTCGTCACGGCCGCGGCGTGGAAGCTGGCTCCCGCGATGGTCAACAGCAGCGACAGCGCCGCGGACTGCGACACGAATAGCAATGAGACCATGGGCGCGCCCACAGTGTCCGACGCATCCGATGCATCGGACAACGGCCTCACTTACAGCTACTCCTCCGTGCAAAAGGATGGCACGCAGTCCGATGCCAGCCCGTTCGACACGTATGCCGACGCGGAAGACGGCGCGGACGACCGCTCCACCGATACGGAGGGAGGCTACGTCATCGTCACGCTCGATGTGCCCGCGGCGGCGGAATTCCTGCACGAGCGCGGCATGGCCGTGTACGCGGAAAATGACGAGTACGTCAGCTACCTCGTCGTGGCCGAAGCGGCACATGACTTAGCAGACGCCATGGAGCTGCCTGAGGCTGAGCGCACCGCGCTCTGTCAGGCAGACGATATTCTGATCGTCAAGGTCGCCAAGACCGCACCGGCGGTCGAAGAGCCTGCGGAAAACACCCCCGCAGGAGAAGAGGAGAGCGAATGAACGATATCGGCGTGATCGGCGGCGCGGACGGCACGACACAGATCGTCGTCTCCGGCAGCATCGGAGGGCCGATCCTGTGGATCTTTTTCGGCGCGCTGGCGCTGATGGTGATTTTATACGCTGCATTTTACCAACGCGGCAAGGGCAAGGCGGTCTGCCTTGCCCTCGCGGCGGTTTTCTGCGTGGCGGCGGATCAGGCCGTCAAATTCCTCGTCGTGAACACAATGTCACTCGGCGAATCGGAGCCGCTGCTGCCGCCGCTGTTACAGCTCACGCGCGTGCACAACTACGGCGCGGCGTGGTCGAGCTTTTCGGGCGCACGGTGGCTGCTCATCGCGCTGACGGCGGCGGGCATGTGCGCCATCGCATGGCTGCTCGTCAAGATCGTGCGCCATCCGCTGGGCCAGTGGTCGCTTGCGATCATCCTCGGCGGCGGCATCGGCAATCTCATTGACCGCGTGCGCCTCGGGTACGTCGTCGACATGTTAGACACGATGTTCATGGACTTTCCCGTCTTCAACGTGGCGGATGTGTTCGTTGTGTGCGGCACGGTCTGCGCGCTCATCTACTACCTTGCCTTTTACAGCAAGAGCGACGAGAAAAACTGGGGGAACAAGGTCGATGGAACCGATCCTGCTGCAAACAAGTGAAGCCGATGCCGGTACGCGGCTCGATGCCTTTCTCGCCCACGCCGTTGAGGATCTGACGCGCTCGGCGGCGGCGAAGGCCATCGAGGACGGGCGCGTGCTCGTAAGCGGCAAAGCCCCGAGCAAGAGCCTCAAGCTCACAGGGAATGAAACCATCGAGTTCACCCCTGAGGAGCCCGCCCCCATCGACGCTGTGCCGCAGGATATCCCGCTTACCGTCGTCTACGAAGACGACGATGTCATCGTCGTCAATAAGCCGAGCGGACTCGTTGTCCATCCCGCGCCGGGGCATCCGGACGGGACGCTCGTGAACGCCCTCTTGTATCACTGCGGCGACAGCTTATCCGGCGTCGGCGGCGCGCTGCGCCCGGGCATCGTGCACCGCATCGACCGCGACACGAGCGGGCTCATCATCGCGGCAAAAAACGACTATGCGCACCAGTTCCTCTCCGCCCAACTGGCCGATCACACGCTCGCGCGCACGTATGAGTGCATCGTGGTCGGCAACCTGCGCGAGGACAGCGGCACGGTCGACGCGCCCATCGCGCGCGACAGCCGCGACCGCAAGCGCATGGCCGTCGTTCCGGGCGGACGCCGCGCGGTGACACATTGGGAGGTCATCGCCCGCTATCCGGGCTACACGCACGTGCGGTGCAAACTCGAAACAGGCCGCACACACCAGATCCGCGTGCACATGGCCTACCTCGGCCACCCGATCCTGGGCGACACGGTGTACGGCGCGAAAAAGGCCGTTCCCGGCCTCACGGGCCAATGCCTGCACGCGGTGGGGCTGCAATTCATCCACCCGCGGACGAAGGAGCTCGTTTCGCTCTCGTGCCCGCTGCCCGAGGAATTCACCGCCATGCTGCGAAAAATCAACAAATAGCACGTCTGATCGGCGGAAGCGACCGCTTCCGCCTTATTTTTTGAGAGAAACACAGGTGAACAATGTGAAAGAGCTGCAAACCATTGAGGAGACCCTCAAATACCTGCAATTCGACAACTGGGAGCAGAGCGAACCCGGCCTTGCGCGCTCGCGCGAGCTTCTGGGCCTGCTCGGCAATCCCGAGCAGAAGCTCAAATTCGTCCACATCGCGGGCACGAACGGCAAGGGCTCGACCGCCGCGATGCTCGCCTCCGTGCTCCGGCGCGCGGGGTACCGCACGGGGCTCTATACCTCGCCCCATCTGCTGCGCTTCCACGAGCGCATGAGCGTGAACGGGGAAGAGATCGACGATGAGTCCCTCATTTCGCTCACAAACACCGTGCGGAACGCAGCGGAGAGCATGAGTGAAATGCCCACGGGCTTTGAGATCATGACGGCCATCGCCTTTTTGTACTTCGTGCAGGAGCAGTGCGACATCGTCTCGCTCGAGGTCGGTCTCGGCGGGCGCATGGATTCGACAAACGTCATCCCCGCGCCGGAGGTCTGCGTCGTGGCGAATATCGGCCTTGAGCACACGGCCATTCTGGGCGACACGGTCGAAAAGATCGCCGCGGAGAAGTGCGGCATCATCAAGCACGGCGCGCACGCCGTGCTCTTCGGCCAGAGCGAGGGCGTGGAGAACGTCGCGCGTGAAAAATGCGCGCAGGAGGGCGTGACCCTCACGATCACCGCGCAGGAAAAGCTTGAGCGCATTTCGTCCTCGCTTGACGGGCAGGTCTTCAAGTACCGCGGCCGCGGGCCGTACCACCTGCGTCTTCTCGGTGAGTATCAGCTCTTGAACGCGCTGACGGTCATCGACGTGTGCAGCGCGCTGCGCTCGCGCGGCTGGGACAAGCTCACGGACGAGGCCATTGACGAGGGGCTTTCCCACGCCCAGTGGCCCGGACGGCTCGAGCTTCTGCGCCGCAGGCCGGACTTCATCGTTGACGGCGCGCACAATCCCCAGTGCGTCGACGCGCTGATGGATTCGCTCGCCGCGCTCTACGGCGACAAAAAACTCATCTTCCTCACAGGGGTGCTTCGCGACAAGGACTGGCAGCAAATGCTGCGCCGCGCGCTCCCGCTCGCCAAGGCGTTTGTCGTCATCACGCCGCCTTCTGCCCGCGCGCTCGATGAAAACGAGCTCGCCGCGTGGCTGAACGCACAGGGCGTGCAGGCCGTCCCCGCCAAGGACACCGCCGACGGCGTCCGCCGCGCCCTGGCGCTTGCAGGCGAGGACGATGCCATCTGCTCTTGGGGCTCGCTCTACTTCACCGGCGAGGTGCGCCGCGTCTTAACGGAACAGTAAACACGATAAAAAAGGCCGCTGCGAAACGCCGCAGCGGTCTTTTCATGATCCCCATGCCGCATTTGCCGCGACCAGCGGCAAACAGGCCCCCACACCCCAATCGGCGCAAAACCCATCAACCTACATCCGCCGCATTTTCTGCCCATACGGGCAGAAAAACGGGAAAAGCGTCGCAGACTTTGCCGCCCGCAGGCGGCAAATAATCTTGATCGTAAATTCTGACGACAGAAGGTGAATTGCCGCAAAGCGGCAAGAGAAGCCGCCCTGGGGCGTGTGCGTCAGAATTTACACTTCTCACGGAGCGGAGTGTGCGCGCCTTCGGCGCGTGCATGCAGCGCAGTGCAAACCTATTAAAAACAAAGGACAGATGGCTTGCCATCTGTCCTTTGTTTTTAACTAAGATAGTTGAGCGGATTGACATACGAGCCGTTTCTCTGGATGCCGAAGTGGCAGTGGACGCCGCTGGCGACGCCGCTGCGGCCTGCCTTGGCGATCTGCTGGCCCTTGTAGACCGTCTGCCCCGCCGAGACGAGCAGCGACGAGTTGTGCTCATAATAGGTAACATATCCGTTGTTGTGGTCAATAATAACAACATAGCCCATCGCGCCCTTATAGCCCGCGTAGGTGACGCGGCCACCGTCGGCGGCGTAGATCGGCGTGCCGTAGGAGCAGGCGATGTCGATGCCCTTGTGGTTGCTCGTTGCGCCGCGGATACCCGTGTTGCGGTAGCCGAAGTACGAGGTGATACGGCCCGAGCACGGCCAGCGGAAGCTGCCGGTGGGGTACCAGGTGGGACGCACCTTCGTGCCGCGCGCACGGGTCTCGGCCACGGGGTCGGAGAGCGTGACGGAGGAGATGACCGTACGCTCCTGCTCTTCGCCGTTGATGTAGGTGACGTCGGCCACGATATCGGCGGAACCGTAGGTGCCCTTGGAAATGACGCGTTCATCACCCTGCCACATGGACGAATCGTTCACGTAGTTCACATCGTAGTTGATGTCCTCGATATAATTCTGCCGCTCGGTGACCTTAACGGTCAGGTACGGCACAGCGTTCGAGAGCGTCAGCGCATCGCCGATGTGGATGCGGTTGATATCGTAACCGGGGTTCAGCGCTTCAAGTTCGGCGGCGGTCATGCCGTTGTTGTTCGCGATCTGGCCCCACGTATCGCCCTTGACGACGGTGTAGGTCACCTCGCCCGCCTTGGTGGAGTTCAGGAGCTCCGCGATCGTGCCGAGGTTCATCACGCTGTCCGTCGGGACATAGCCCTCCGCGATGCGGACATTTTCCACAAAGTCGACTGAAAGCGTGTCAGCGGAGACATATATCTGCTTGATCTGCTCGAGAAGGTCCTCCAGTGCGCCCGCGTACTGTGTCGAGCCGACGAGTTCATCGTCGATATAGAGCGAGTAGCCATAGGTCACCTGCCCGAGCTCGTCGGCCAGATCCTGCTCAAAGGTCGTGGTGTCCGTCACATCGCTGCGGCGGACGAAGGCCGTTGCATAGTGGATGGCCCCATCTTCGATCTTATAGGTCTTGCCGAGCGTCTCGGTCGTGATGTTTTCGAGCTTGGCCGCGGCCTTGCGCGCGAGCGACGCGCTGCCGACGGTATCGACCACATTGCCGTTATACTCCACGGTCGTTCCCAGCGTGTAGAAGGAAAAGAAGATCGCAACTGCGGCGACGACGGCCGCACCGCCAATGAAATAGAACGGGTTGACGCGCCGCGCGCGGCGGTGCCAGCGGTCCTCATATGCGCCGGCGGCGTGGTTGCGCTGGCGGCGGCGCGCCAGCAGCCTTTCGTGCAGAAGTGAGCGCCACATCGGGAACATCCCGCCGATGACGAGAAAGACCTGCACGAGGAAACGGTTGGATTCGGGGAAGTTGCGCGCTTTGCTCTCGCGCATGACCGTGCGGGCGCGCGGCCCGATGCGGCGGATGCGCTTGCCCAGCGTTGCAAAAAAGAGCGCTGCGTGCGCCAGAAACGCGCGCAGCCATTGGGGAGTGCCGCGCTCCTCGCGCGCGGACTTTCGGTTCGACACGGTCTTCGTGCGCTCGCTGCGGCGCTGCGGCTGCTCGCTGCCGCGGCGTCTAGTCGGATGGTTCTGCTCAGCCATTATCAAAAACTCCTTAGAGAAAAAAGCGGTAAACATAAAAAAGTTACAAATTGTAACTACTGCTATCATACTGACTTTTCGTTCCTGCGTCAAGTCTTTTAGAGAAAAGATACTGTGAATATGTTTCATGAGTGTGGAAAATTTGTAAACTTTTGCGTGATTTTTCCTTGTGACGGTCGAAAAATGGGTGTATACTACTTGCGTCAATTTGCGCCGTGTGAACGGACGCATCCTATATAGGAGGTAAATTATGTTTGCAAAACTGATCGCTACGCTGAAGCAGAGCCCCAAGACCATCGTTTTCACCGAGGGCACCGACCCCCGCATTCTGGAAGCAAGCGCACGCCTGCTGTCCGGTAATTTTTTAAAGCCTGTGCTCGTCGGCAACCCCGATGAGATCGCTGCGGCGGCCGAGGACGTCGGCTTCAACATCCGCGGCGCCGAGATCATCGACCCCGAGAATTACGAGGGCATGGATGAGATGGTCGAGAAGATGGTCGAACTGCGCAAGGGCAAGATGACCGCAGACGAGTGCCGCGCCGCGCTCAAGAAGAGCAACTATTTCGGCACCATGCTCGTCAAGATGGGCAAGGCCGACTGCCTGCTCGGCGGCGCCACCTATTCCACCGCCGATACCGTCCGTCCCGCGCTGCAGCTCATCAAGACCAAGCCGGGCAACAAGATCGTCTCCTCCTGCTTCATCATGGTCCGTCCCGCCGCCTCCGGTGAGAACGAAGTGCTCGCCATGGCCGACTGCGCTATCAACATCAAGCCCAACGAGGACGAGCTCGTCGAGATCTGCAAGGAGACCGTTTCCTGCGCAAAGATCTTCGGCGTTGACCCGAAGGTCGCCTTCCTGAGCTACTCCACCCTCGGCTCCGGCAAGGGCGAGGACGTCGACAAGATGCGCAATGCCTGCGAGAAGGCCAAGGCCCTCATGCCCGACACCCCGATCGGCGGCGAGTTCCAGTTCGACGCGGCGGTCTCTCCGGCTGTCGCCAAGACCAAGCACATCACCGACGCGGTCGGCGGCCACGCCAATACCTTTATCTTCCCCGACATCAACGCCGGCAACATCGGCTACAAGATCGCCCAGCGCCTCGGCTCTTTTGATGCCTACGGCCCGATCCTGCTCGGCCTGAACGCGCCGATCAACGACCTCTCCCGCGGCTGCAACGCCCAGGAGGTCTACTCCATGGCCATCATCACCGCGGCATTGGCCTAACGGCTTTAAAAAAGAGGACGGCTTTCGCCGTCCTCTTTTTTTGAGGAGGATGCACTGCGCTTTGTGGCTTGTCGCCCGCAGGGCGGCTGCGACACGCGCTCCGTGAGAAGAGTTCGTCGGGGGTGTGTTGGCTGTTTTGAGCCGTGGGCTCGAAATGCGCCGGCGTGAGATCCATATTAGTTTCGTGTTGGGCGGCTCTCTTTTTGAGAGCCGCCTTTTTTTGCAGGATAGCTGTCATTTTTTGTTTTCCGGCCGCAGTTTTCTGCACGAAGAGATGCTTTGAATGTTACAAATGTATGGAATATTTGGCTAAGTTAGACAAATGTTTTTCTTCTGTTTTGGATGTCTTGCACATATTTGTACAACAAAGTTCAGCTACCTTTTTCCCGGAAAAGGGAAGACAAAAATTTCCTTCATGATATAATGAGCTTGCTAAGACGGGGCGCGTGCGCCCCGAAAAATTTACGAACACATTTTCGTGGAGGGTTATCACTATGGCTATCAAAGTGGGCATCAACGGCTTCGGCCGCATCGGCCGTGTCGTGCTGCGCATCATGTCGGAGCGTCCCGAGCAGTTTGACATCTGCGGCATCAACCTGCGCAAGGCGGACCTCGACTATATGGTCTATCTCGTCAAGTACGATTCCGTGTTCCGCCAGTTCAACGGTACGGTCGAGCACGATGAGGAGAACCTGATCCTGAACGGTCACAAGATCCACATCTTCAGCGAGTCCGACGCCTCCCAGATCAACTGGGCCAGCTGCGGCGCGGAGTACATCATCGAGTCCACCGGTGTTTACAACACCACCGAGAAGGCCTCCGCTCACTTTGCCGGCGGCGCAAAGAAGGTCATTCTGACCGCGCCCGCCAAGGACGAAGCCACCCCCACGTTCGTCATGGGCGTCAACCACGAGCTGCTGCGCCCCGATATGAAGGTCGTTTCCAACGCCTCCTGCACCACCAACTGTTTAGCGCCCCTCGCCAAGGTCATCAACGATGAGTTCGGCATCGAGCAGGCGCTCATGTCCACCATTCACGCCTCCACGTCCAAGCAGAAGACGGTCGATGGGCGCGGCGGCAGCGACTGGCGCACGGGCCGCTCGGTCTACAATAACATCATCCCCTCCTCCACGGGTGCTGCCAAGGCCGTCGGCAAGGTCATCCCCGAGCTCAAGGGCAAGATGACCGGCATGAGCTTCCGCGTGCCCACGGCGGACGTTTCCGTCGTCGACCTGACCGCGCAGTTGAAAAAGAAGACCTCCTACGAGGAAATTTGCGAGGCTATCCACCGCGCGAGCGAAGGCTCCCTCAAAGGTATTCTGGCTTACACGTGCGACCAGATCGTCTCGCAGGACCTCGTCGGCAACCCGCACCCGAGCATCTTCGACGAGACCGCGGGCATCATGCTCGACGACGACTTCGTCAAGCTCATCTCCTGGTACGACAATGAGTGGGGTTACTCCAACATGGTCGTCCGCCTGCTTGAGCACATGGCAAGCATTGACAAATAAAAAGAAAAGGGATGCTCTGCATCTCTTTTCTTTTTATTTGATTTGGATGACAGCCCGCGGCAGCGCACGCGCCGCAGGCGCGCACGTTTGCGGGCTGAGAAGTGTAAATTCTGACGCGCACGCCCCAGGGCGGCTTCTCTTGCCGCTTTGCGGCAATTCACCTTCTGTCGTCAGAATTTACGATCAACATCATTTCGCGTCTGCGGACGCGAAACTTTGCGAGGCTTTACTTCTTTTTGCCCTCTGATGCTTCTGTATCGGGGGATTTTTCTTTGTTTTCCGCCGCTTTTGCTTCTAGCTCGGCGACGGTCGTGTCGTCTTCCATACCGCGGGCGTGGAGCACGTCGTCGCGCGTGAGGGTCATGAGATCATCCTTGGTGAAGCTCTCCATCTTCGCGAGGCGGTTGGCCTGCGCGGTCAATATCTGCTCGAAGAGGTTGCGCACGCCGCGCGCGTTACCGAAGGTCACGCCGTCGGCATTTTCGTCGCGGATGAAGTCCTTCACATCCTCTTCAGCGTCGGGCGAGAGGGTGTAGAGCGACTTGCGGCAGCGCATCTTGAAAATTTCGAGCATCTCATCGAGCGAATAGTCGTCGAAATGCAGATAGCGATTGAAGCGGGACTCAAGGCCGGGGTTCGAGTGGATGAACTTCTCCATCAGCCCGTCATAGCCCGCAACGATCACCACAAGGTCGTCGCGGTGGTCCTCCATCGCCTTAAGGAGCGTATCGATGGCTTCCTGGCCGAAGTCGTTGTCGCCCTTGCCGTTGAGGGCGTAGGCCTCGTCGATGAACAGCACGCCGCCGAGCGCCTTTTCGATGACCTTGCTCGTCTTGATGGCCGTCTGACCGACGTAGCCCGCGACGAGCCCGCTGCGGTCGACCTCGACAAGCTGACCCTTGGAAAGGATCCTGAGTGAGCGGTAGACGCGCGCCATCAGACGCGCAATCATCGTCTTGCCCGTGCCGGGGTTGCCGGTGAAGACCATGTGGAGCGAGAAGTCCGCGTTCGGAAGGCCCACCTCCTCGCGCCGCTTGAAGACAGTAGCCATGTTGATGAGGTTGTTCACCTCGCGCTTGACCTCGCCAAGGCCGATGTAGCTGTCGAGTTCTTTTTTGAGGTCCTCGATCTTTTCGGGCGGGGGAAGCGGCGCTTCCTCTTCCTTTTTCTCGTCCGCGCCGGTGGAGGCGGCGGACTTGTTCGGCTTTGCGCCGTCCGCGCTCTTCAGCGCGTTTGCTTTGGGTGCAACTTCCTTCGGGACGGCGGATTTCGGCTCGTCCGGCGTCAGCGGCGCGCCCCAGAAGTCGCTGCCCATGCGGTTTAAGTTGTTCTGCGTCATCGTGCGGATGACGTCGAGCTGCTGGAGAATGATCTCGTCCTTTTTATCCATGTTGATTCTCTCCCTTCGTTCCGTAGGGCGTGTGCGCCATCGCGCGGAACAAGAATGCAGTGATCAGGCCGCTGAGCGCGCCCGTGAAGAGCGACACCAGCAGCAAAAACGGCAGATAGTAGAGCGGCGCGGTCGAGCCGAGCGTGATGAGCGCGGCGCAGACCTGCCCGCAGTTGTGCGCCGCCGCACCGGCGATGGAAACGCCGAAAATGCTGAGTCCCTTCGCCCCGCGCAAAAGTCCCATTGCACCGAGCGCCGCCAGCCCGCCGAGCAGCGAGAACAAAAGTGCCGAGGCGTTGCCCGCGAACAGTGCGCCGAGCGTGCAGCGCACGAGCAGAATGGCGAGCGCGCTTGGAAAGCCGAGGGCATAGAGCGCGTAGAGCGTGACGATGTTCGCAAGCCCCAGCTTGACGCCCGGCAGCGGCACAATGAGCGCGAGCGGAAAGAACGACTCCATGTAGGACAACGCAAGCGCGAGCGCCGCGAGCACCGCGCAGAGCGTCAGCTCTCTTGTTTTGATCTTCATGCGCTCACCCCGCGATCAGGTCGTAGTCGGACGCCGCGCCCTCGAGCGTGACGGCCACGCGGGCGGGCAGGCACACGATGCTCTGTCCCGCGCGCGAGATCGCGTCGGAGTGCACACAGTCCTGATTCGGGCAGTCGCTTTCGCTCACGCGCACCGCACCGTTTTCCACAGCGACGGTGAGCGTGTAGCCGCGGCTCTCATACGTGCCGCCTTCATAATTGCTGAGTGCGCAGCGCTCGACGGTCTCGCCGTCGATGGCGATGCTGATCGTCAGCTCGCCCGCCGATCTGGCCGCAAAATACGGCCTTGCGGCGAGCCCGAGCGTGAGCAGCAGCACCGCGAGCACGACGAGCGCGTCCCACTTCGTCGGCTTCAGCTTAGGCGAGCGCTTCATACGTGTACCCGCTTTCGTCGTTCGGCGTGAAGGCGTCGGCAAGGCCGTCGGTGTAGAGCACGCGGCCATCGTCGGTGACTAAAATGAGCTCAAAATCCGTCCCCTGGTCGGCAAGATCATCGCGCAGCGCAAGCGCGCCGTCGGGGCCGAGGACGAAGCACGCCGTCGAGAGCGCGTCCGCCCATGCGCCGTTTTTGCACACAACTGTGACGCTGACGAGCCCGCTCTCCGCGGGGCAGCCGGTCTTGGGGTCGAGGATGTGGTGGTAGCGCACGCCGTTTTCTTCAAAATAGCGCTCGTACACGCCGGAGGTCACGATGAACGCATCCGACGCGGCCACGATGCCAAGGTAGCTCTCCGTATCGCCGGGGTCCTTGACGGCGATGCGCCAGTCGCTGCCGTCGCTCTTTTCCCCCATGACGAATACATCGCCGCCGAGGTCGAGTGTCGCGGACGTGACGCCCTCCTGTTCAAGCTGCGCGCGCAGCACATCCGCCGCGTAGCCCTTGGCAATGCCGCCGAGGTCGAGCTGCGCACCGTCCAGAAGCGTGATGGCCCAGCCGTCCGCCGTGCGTTCGAGCCTGACCTTACCGCAGCCAGTATGACTCAGCAATTCTTTGAGCTCGTCCGCGGACGGCACGCGGTGCTCGTCCTTCGTAAAGCCCCACGCGTCGAGCACAGGGGCGAGCGTCGGGTCGAACGCGCCGTCCGTCGCGTCTGAGACCGTCAGAGCCGTTTCGATCAGCGCGGGTAAAATATCGTCCGCGCCGTATTCGACCGTCTCACCGTTCGACGTGTTGAGTGCATAGAGCTCACTGCCCTCCGCCGTGCGCGAGAGGACGGCTTCGTCCAACGTGTGCAGTTCCTTTTCCGCGCTCTCCAGCGCGGCAGCGGCGTTCTCGCCGTAAACCGTCAGGTTCATCACCGTGTCCATCGCGTACACCGTGCGCGTCTCGCTCTCGGCACTTTTTTCGCCGCAGGCGGTCAGGAACAGGGCAAAAATCATCAGCAGCAAGGCTGCAAGTCGTTTTTTCATAGTGTCTCCCAAGAAAATAATATGTCAAATATATTGTACCCGTGTCAGCGCGGTCTGTCAAAGCAAAAAAGAAGCGGCAGGGAAATTTCAGTCTGCCGCGTGCCGTTAAATTCGCGTTTAGCCTTGCGAAAGCGCCGCGTGTCCTGTATAATGAAGCGATTTTAGCCGCTATCGCCGAAAAGGAGCCCGCTATGCTGTTTTGGAAGAAGAAAAAAGCCCCCTTTATCCAGTCCACCACCTCCGCCTGGAAGGAGCAGTGGCGCGAGATCGTGCCGCCGGAGTGCCGCAACGTCCCCATCACCGAGGGCGGCAAGACCGTCACGGCCTACGTGCAGATCAATCATTTTGTGATGATGCTGCAGGACGGTCTCCTCATGAAGGAAGACTTTTTCGATGTCTGCTCGCACTTTCAGCGTGCAGGCTACCATGTCATCTGGCTCATGCGCTGCACGCAGGACATCGAAAACGGCTATTTGAAGATCAAAAAACAGAAGGATAACAAGTGCCTGTGGAAATGGCGCAAGCCCACGACGAACTTCGGCCGCTGGACGAGCGACAACCGCTATGTGACCATTCTGCTCCAGTATAAGCCTGCGCCCGACGGCGAACTCGAGCACTGCCACGACGAAATCTTGCAGCGCGTGCAGTGGGCCGAGAGCTCGGACAATTCCGAGATGATCCCCTCCCGCACGGAATTTGTCACCATCGGCGTGCCCGGCACCCCGGCCGAGCTTGCCAACTGGCTGCGCGGGGGCTTCATGTCGTCAGAACCGGAAGCATCTCTATAAACAAAAAAATAAGAGCGGCATCGCCGCTCTTATTTTTTTGCTCAATTGACCTTTGGCTCGTCGATATCCAGCCACGTCTGGTCGAAGCCATAGGGAAGCAGTTCCTTGATATGCAGGTGCTTCTCCTCGCCCTTTTTGTTGAGGCAGATGACCTCCATCTCGGGGCCGAACTCGTAGAGCACCTGGCGGCACGCGCCGCAGGGATAGCAGTAATCGTCGCTGCGCCCGGCGATGACGATGCGCTTGAAGCGGCGATGCCCCTCGCTCACGGCCTTGAAGGCCGCGGTGCGCTCGGCGCAGTTCGTGAGGCCGTAGCTCGAATTTTCGATGTTGCAGCCGGTGAAGACCGCGCCGTCGTCACATTCGAGCGCCGCGCCCACGGGAAAGTGGGAGTACGGCACATACGCCATGTCCAGCATGGCGACGGCCTTTTCCTTTAGCTCATTCCAAGTTGCCATTATAAAACGCCTCCTCACCAGTCTACGCCGAGGTCGGGACGCACTTGCGTATCCATGATGTCCTCGGCGTTATAGAATTGCAGATAGCGGCTGCGCGAGTGGCGCAGCGTGGTGCCGTCCGGATGCAGACGGTCGCAGATGACGGCGGAAATGTCGGGCTTCACATAGCTGAACGAACTCGTGCCGACGCTCGCGAAGATGCGGAAGCCCTGACTTTGCAGGTACTTGAAGCGCTCGCCGGTCTGGTGCCAGTCGTCACCGTCGGGACGGCCGCCGTGCGGATAGAACAAAATCTGCGTGGGGCCGACGAGCGAGCCGACCTCGTCCGCCCAGCGCTCGGTGTCGTTGATGACGGTCTGGAGCGGCTTGGTGTCGAGGCGGATGTGGCCCCAGGTGTGGCTGCCGAACGTCCAGCCGGTCTCCTTCAAGCGCGCTATGACGGGCTTGACGGCCTCGATCTCGCTCGCGCGGTAGGCATCGAACGCGGGGCGGTCGGGCGAATCCGCCGCGATGTCGCGGTCATCCTGCGTGCGATAGCCTAAAATACCCTGATAGCCCGTCAGCGAGAAGATGGCCTTCGCGCCGTTCAGCGAAAAGTCGGGGTGCTCGTAGACAAACTGGTCGAGAATGGGCGTCGCGTCGAGTTCCTTGGTCAAAAAGGTCTCATTTGTGTACGGATCGGTGCACTGCGCCCAGATCTCGCCGTCCTCGCCGACGACGAGCTTGCTCGTGAAGCCCTCGTCGAGCATATACGGGTAGTAGTTCACGTCGTCAAAGCTGATGACGAGCGGCTTTTTGCCCTCGGGCAGCATCAGGGTGTTTCGCACCATGTGCGTGCCGGACTCGTCCGTCACCTCGCTCCACACGTCCTCCATCGCGACTAAAATGTAGCCCTTGTCGTACACGGACTGCAAAATTTTGTTGTACTCGTCGACCGTTACCATCCAGTCGTCGAGACCGTAGCGCTGGTCCTGACTGGCGTTGCAGTCGTGGAAGGCCCACTGCGGGTAGGCAATGATGGGGTGGAAAAAGAGGTGCTCCACCACCTGATCCGGTCCCCAGGCCTGCGTGAGCTGGTCCTCGGACCAGTAGTTGCGCACGGCGTCGTAGGGGTCGGCGTTCACGTCGGTCGCGCCGTCGCCATCCGTCGGCGTTTCCGTGTCGGTGTTCGGATTATTGGGGGTAGTGTTGTCGGTCTTGCTGCCGCAGGCGGTCAGCAGCGATAGCACCATGAGCGCGCTGAGCAGCAGCGCCAAAAATCGTTTCATATGAGATATCCTCCTCTCGTTCTGCGCAGCCATTATAGCAGACCCACACTCTTTTGACCATGCTTTTCGCCGTTTTGTTCCCATTTGTAACTATTTTTCGTGAATATCGGCCCGCCGGAGAAATTTCCCCGCGCGTTGCATGGGTTCGTCTCACTTTCGCTGCCTTACAGCCTAAAGCTGTAAGGCAAAAGTTTTGCCTTGCGAAAACAAAAAGGAGACGAAACAATGGAAAAGACAACAAACTATCAGCTTCCGAAGTGGGAAAAGAGCGATTTCATCAAAATGGACGACTTCAATGATGCGTTCGGCAAGCTCGACGCGGCGCTGAAAGCAAACGCAGACGCCGCGGCGGGCGCGGCCAGCGCGGAAAGGGTCACTGCGCTGGAGCAGACGGTCACAAAAAGCAAGCTCTGCCGCATCAAATACGGCAGCTACATCGGCAACGGCAAGGGCGGCAAGGCTGCTCCGAACACGCTGAGCTGCGATTTTTACCCCGTGCTGCTGATCATCACCACGATTGACCAGTACAACAACATCACCCGTGTGTTTGCCTTGCGCGGCATCAGTCACTTCGAAGGCGGCGTTGACGGCGTCCGCAAGAACCTCATTACATGGAACGATCGCAGCGTGAGCTGGCAATCGGCAACAGAAACGGATGCCTATTACAACGCCTGCGACGTGCAGCTCAACACCTCTGGCGTTACCTATCAATACCTGTTCCTTGGATTTGACCAGTAAACAGTGAAAAACACCCCCGGCTCGAAA
>OIXV01000785.1_pt1 | contig 29754 bp, 27 predicted proteins | sample 1587771 | NCBI WGS metagenome assembly OIXV01 (sample SAMEA3888893, study PRJEB22519) | human gut metagenome | biome: human gut; feature: human-associated habitat; material: faeces | place: Denmark | collected 2010
GCAGGACAACCTGAGATTTAACACAGTTTCTTAGCTTTGAAATTCTTACTATTCTGACAATTCTTTTGTAATGATGGGGCGCCGTGTGCGGGGAAACTCGCATGCACGGTGCTAAGCGGGGGAAAAGACGGAGATTATATCAAACTCTTACCTATCGCAATCGTGGCGTCCGTCCGACCTTCAGCAGCGGGAGGGGCGCATTATCCGGCAGGGCAACGAAAATCCGGAGGTGGACATTTACAGCTATGTCACCGAGGGCACCTTCGATGCCTACCTTTACCAGCTTGTGGAGAGCAAGCAGAAATTTATCAGCCAAATCATGACCAGCAAATCGCCTGTCCGCTCCGCCGAAGATGTAGACGAACAGGCGCTTTCTTATGCCGAGATCAAGGCGCTGGCCAGCGGCAACCCCATGATCAAGGAAAAAATGGATCTCGACATTGAGGTGTCCAAGCTGAAACTGCTGAAAGCCAACCACCTTTCTCAGAAATACGCGCTGGAGGATGCCATCAGCAAGGGGTTTCCCAAGCAAATCGCGGAAACGCAGGCACGGATCGCCGGTTATGGCGCGGATATTGCCACGGTCAAGGAAAATACCCACCCAAACGCGGACGGCTTCTCTCCGCTTACACTGGCGGGTGTCACCCATGCCGACAAGAAGGAGGCGGGCACGGCGCTGCTGACCATGTGCCAGACGATGCTCTCCCCAGAGGCGACACAGATCGGCAGCTATCGCGGTCTGACGCTGGAGCTGTCCTTTGATACCTTCGCGCGGGAATACCGCCTGACCATGATCGGGCAGCTCCGCCACACGGTCACGCTGGGAACCGATGTGTTCGGCAATTTGCAGCGCATGGACAATGCGCTGGAGGGACTGCCTATTAAGGAGCAGGCTTGCCGGGAGCAGCTTTCCAATCTGCAAACGCAGTTGGAAACCGCAAAGGCAGAGGTACAAAAACAGTTTCCCCGCGAGGAGGAACTTACGACCAAAACGGCACGGCTGGAGGAATTGAATACCCTGCTGAATTTAGACCACAAGGAGCCGGAGATCGTAGACGCCGAGCCGGACGAGGATCAAAGGCCGCCGGAGCGCCGCAGACCGCAGTTGGAGCGGTAAAACCAATAGAAAACGGAGGAAATTATGGGTTATCAGGAAAGCTGGCTCTATATCGAGCCGCAGCACAAATTCAAGAAATTGATCCAAGCATACGAAAAGGCGGAGCAGTCCGGCTACTATGAGGTAGCCGGGGCGGAACCACATTCCGTTATTGTTTTGAAGCAGCCCTTTGGCGATATTCCCGCAGGAAAGAAGCTGCTTTGGGTGTGTGGCGACCGTGGCTTTCACTGTGCCGCAGGGGTATTCGGCGGCGAGCTGAAATGCTCCGGCAGGCTCCGCGTCATTCCGGTGGAGGCGGTGCTGAACGGCACCGACGATCCCCGCATGAAGGGGCTGGACTTTGACAGTCCGGCCCCCAGCGAAAACGCCTATATGAAACGATACAGCGTCGCCAATTACGCCCACCGGATGCGGGCGGGATTGGCAAGATGAAGGGAGGTTTACCATGACAAAGGAACAGTTGGAAAATAAACTCTATGAGCGTATGTCCGCGGAAAACGAGACGTTTCTGACCGATCTGAAAGCAAAGCCTGTGGATGAGATCATTTCTCATGCCTATGAAATTGCCTGCCGGGACAACCTGCTGATGCTTTTTGAGGATGAAACAAGCCTCTCCGAGCGGCAGCTTACGGTGCTGAACGAGTTTGAGCATCCCCTGTCACAGCTTTATACAGACTGGCTCTCCCGCGATACGGATGAGATGGATGCCTTTCGAGACAGCATTGCGTGCTGTGCGGATGATATTCTTCGGAAAAGAGTCGAAGAAAAATATCGAGATCCCGCGCAGCCCATATACCCTAACACCCGTTCGGAAGCCATGGCTCGCGGAGAGGTCTTTGAGTGGATGGCCAGCCGGGATCGGACGCTGACCTGTGCGGGAGCCTTTGAGAAGGACGCGACCAACGCCTACAACGATGGAACGCTGTCTGTCTTTTTGAAGGATTGGACAACCACCTACGGCAAGGACCGCTGTATGTTCGTGCTGGCCTGCACCATGGCGCAGCGCACAGGCGATGAGCGGTTTTACCCACCGGCGCGTCAGGCCGCAGGCCGCTTTGCGGCGCTCCAGAAGCAGATGGGCGGGCATACGGACATTTACGCTGTGGACAATCACTCCTGCGTGATCAATGCCGCAATGGAGCAGCTTGCCAAGCCGGAGCGCAGCGTGGAGCGAAAGGCGGCGAAAAAGGATGCGCCGGAGCGGTAAAATCGTTTTTGAAATAAGGCAAAGGAGAAAATGGCCTTATTTCAGGAAGTGCCTGTGTTTCTGAAATAAGGCTGTATTGGAGCGTTGTTTGAGAGTTTTCTGATGCACTAATTATAAAGGGCTTTCTAAAACGGATTTCACGTGCTATAATACTTGAAAGAATAGGAGTGATGCTGATATGACGGTTGCAGCAAGAGAGCGCAGAATTCAGGCAGTAAAGCTGGCAGATGCCTTAAATGCCATTGAAGGCGTTCCCGTTTCGGAATATGCCAAGATGCTCTCACACTGCTGGGCGAACGGCGATTTGACTGGCGAGCAAATGAAAGAGGCTCTGCTGGCATCCCATCGCAAGTTGGCAGCACAGGAGAATCGCGCCCATGCCTGATCCGTATTTGTACGAAGATGTTCCTGTTTTGCGGAACAAGTTAGGCATCAAAACAGAAAAGATATTGGATTTGGTGGAAGCGGAACAATCCAGAGCGAATATGATGCTGCTTTATGAACGACCCTTTTCCAGTTTTTCGCCTGCAGGACTGAGAGAAATTCACCGCTTTCTGTTTGGCGACATCTATGATTGGGCTGGTGAATATCGCATCATCAATATCCAGAAGGCAGAGCGGCTTTTAGGCGGGCGGAGCGTGTGGTATTCCAATGACGATGATATTGCACGGGATTTAGACGCAGCTTTCCACAAAATTCAGATATTCCAATGGGATACTTGCAGCCGTGAGGAGTTCGTTGCAGCACTGACCCGATTGTTTCCTCCCATCTGGCAGGTGCATCCTTTCCGCGAGGGAAATACCCGAAGCGTCGTGATGCTGATGACCCTGTTTGTGGAAGCGCACGGCTATTATTTTGATAAGGACCTACTTGCGGCCAGCGCCGGATATGTGCGGGATTCGCTGGTAATGGCTTCTATTGACCAAAACTCAGAATATGAGCATTTGGAGCGCATTTTGATGGATGCCGTTTGCACTGATCCTATTGAAGCCTTGGACGGAGATAGACCCGTTGAGGAAGCTGCAAGCAAGTATAAAAAATATCAGAAAGAGCCGTATACTCCTGCACCACACACGGCGCGCTCTGAAGAAGAATGATTTTGAGGCACGAGCAGAAATGTTCGTGCCTTTTTATATCCGAAGGAAGGTGATGACTTTGCCCTACTTATCAAAAGACCAGATCGCCGCCGCCCGCGAGATGGATCTTCTGACCTACCTGCGCCGCTTTGAGCCGGAGGAACTGGTACATATTGGCGGAGATACCTATGCCACCCGCACCCACGACAGCCTGAAAATCTCCAATGGAAAATGGTGCTGGTGGTCACGGAATATCGGAGGCATAACTGCACTGGACTATCTGACAACAGTGGAGGGTGTTGCCTTTTTGGACGCCGTGCAGCGCATTCTCGGAGAACTGCCCCATGTGCCGCGCAAATCAGAGCCAACCGAACCGCTCCCGAAAACTGAATTTGCCCTCCCACCCAAACACGCCGACAATCGGCGTGTTTTTGCATATCTTCGGAGCCGCGGCATTGATGCAGAGATCATCAACCACTGCATCAAGCACGGGCAGCTTTACGAGGACGCCGAGCGCCGTAACTGCGTATTTGTGGGCTACGAACATGGGAACCCTGCCTACGGCGCACTGCGCGGGACCCTTTCGGACACCACCTTCGCCGGTGAAGTACCCGGCAGCGATAAGCGGTTTTCCTTTGCCGTTCCCCTTTGTGCCGGTGGCAAAACCCTCTGCGTGTTTGAATCCGCCATAGATGCCCTTTCTTACCTGACGCTGCTGAAGCTGCGGGGGCAAGATTGGCGCGCCGCCAATACGCTGTCCCTTTCCGGCGTCTATCAGCCACGGAAGGACGGCTCGATCCGATTCCCCGCGGCGCTGGAGCAATACCTGAAGAACAACCCTGGCGTGGCGCGGATCGTGCTGTGTCTGGATAACGACGGGCCGGGACGGGCGGCGTCTGCGGCCATTCAAAAGTGCCTTCCCCAATATGAGGTCATCGACAACCCACCCCGCCGTGGAAAGGACTACAACGACCAGCTCCAGCTTGTGAAAGGGATCAGCGGCAGAGTAAAGACCCGTGGTGGTGAGGCGCGCTGATTATCTTTTTCGGCTGGTTTAGGACTGCAAGCGGCCTGCGGCTGCTTTGCAGTCGCAAGCATAGCATTTGACCGGTCAAATGCGCTTGTTAAGGGGCGCAGCCCCTTAATATCCCCACAACAAAAGAAGGTGAACTGTTGCGAAAACGATATAAACGAGTGGAAATCCACTTAACCGAAGAAGAACACCGCCATTTGAAAAAGCAGGTGTCTTATACAGGCTTGAGTACAGAATCATTTATCCGTAGCCTCATCATGGGCCTTACCCTGTATCCACGTCCGCCTGATGAGTATGCCGAGATACGACGCCAGCTCGCCGCCATCGGTAATAACATCAATCAGATCGCCCGCACAGTCAACGCCCGCGGCTTTGTATCAAAAGAGGACATCGCCGCGATCACGGCGGCGCAGGAAACGATCTGGAACATCGCGGAGCGGCTGTGACATGGCATACACCAAGGTATTCGCCATCCGCGCAAGGCTGGACGACCGCGTGAAGTACGCCGTCAATGGGGAAAAGACCGAGCTGGACGAGCGGATCGTCTACACCGCTGACCCGGAGAAAACCGATACCGTGCGCTTTGTGACCACGCTGAACTGCCGGTCTGCCGAAACCGCCTTTGCTGCCATGCAGAAAACGAAAAAGAAATACAAAAAGATGGGCGGCGTTCTCGGCTACCACTTCATCCAGTCCTTTGCGCCCGGTGAGGTGACGCCGGAGCAGGCCCATGAGATCGGGTGCGAGTTTGCACGGCGTCTGTTCGGCAATGATTTTGAGGTCGTCATCGGGACCCATTTGGACAAGGCCCACCCGCATAATCACATCGTGGTCAATTCTGTTTCCCGCACGGACGGACACAAGTATCATTCCAGCCCGGAGAGCTACTACAACGATGTGCGCGGTACCTCAGACGCGCTATGTCGGGAGAATGATTTATCCGTCATCACCCCGCAGGGCAAGGGCAAGCATTACGCCGAGTGGAAAGCGGAGCAGGGCGGCAAGCCCACCGTGCGCGGCGTGATCCGCGCCGACATTGACACGATCATTGGGCAAGCCTACACCTACGATTCCTTTCTCATGCTGCTGCGAAAGAACGGTTACGAGGTACGCCGCAGCCCCAATCGGAAATACACCACGGTCAAGCCCCCCGGCGCAAAGCGGGCGATCCGCCTGGACAGTCTGGGCGAGGGCTACACCGAAGCGGATATTCTGCTGCGGCTCTCCCGCCAGCGGCACAGCGGCATGACCCCGCCGATCATCACCCATGCCGTCAAGCGTTACCGCATGAAAGGCAAGCTGGCCACTGTCCGAAAAAAGAAAATCACCGGCTTTCATGCGCTCTATCTCCGCTACCTCTACCTGCTGCGCGGGGGAAGGCGGAAAAAGCTGTCGCCCAAGCTGCCTTTCTCCGTCAAGCGGGAGGTCATTCATTTGGAGCGGTATGAGCAGCAATTCAAATATCTTTTATCAAGCGGAATCACTACCGAAACGGAGCTGGAGCAGCGCATCCGTGTGCTGGAGTGGGACATCCGCTTGCTGGAGGAACAGAGAAAACCACTTTATCAGGAAAGGAGGAATACCAACGATGAAGAAGCACAAGCCAAGTACAGCGCGGAGATCCAACAGCAGACTGCCACCCTGCGTGAAAAGCGCGGGGAGCTGCGTCTGTGCCGCAGGATACAGGCAGACATTCCGAGGGTATCCCAACAATGTCAACAGGCGCAGGCTGAACGGCAGGAAAATCTAAAGAAGAAGGAGGAACACGAACATGAGTACCAGTGGCGAAACCGCTGACCTGATGGTGCGTGAGGGCATCCAGATCACCGAGAGCGCCGTTAAGCTGGCAGGGCTGGGGGCGAAAAACCTTGCCGCCCTTCTGATTGCCCTTGCCAACGACAATCAGAAGCTCGCCGGTAAGACCAACCTCAAGCGCCTGATCCACGACGGCGAGGAGCTGACGATCTTTTCTGTCAAGCAGGAGGACTTGAAGGGCTTTCAGATGGAAGCCAAACGCTACGGAGTCCTGTTTTACCCCATCGTCAATAAGGTGGAAAAAACGGGGACGGTAGAAATTATGGCAAAAGCCAAGGACGCCAAGCAGATCAACCGCATTTTTGAACGCATGGGCTATCCCGCCCCGGTGAAGGAGGATACTGCCGCAAAAAAAGAGAACGCCCGCGCTCCGTCCGAGAACAGCTCCAAGGAGCGCGGGACTGGTGCGAGAGCGTCTACGGAACCGGCTACGGAGAAGGCTGACGCCCGCCCCTCTGTCCGCAGCCGCCTGATGGCGCTGCAAGCCGCGGCAGATCGGGATGGCACGGCACCCAACAAGGATACCGTGCGGGAAGCCATTCAAAAGGCTATGCCCACGCGGGAATAAATTGATTTTGAAAAGGAGAAACGAACATGGCAAAGTTAGACGATTTGATCCAGCAGAAGCAGCAACGCGACGAGGACTGGAAGGCAAAGAAAACAGCGGAGCGCGAGGAATTGGGACAGCTTTCCGACGATGCTGTCATGCGCGTCACCAGCGAACCCGGCGCATACCTCCACTATTTGGATACGCAGGCCATCAACCCGCGATACAGCGCGTCCAATGTGATGCTGGCGATGGCGCAGAACCCGGAGATCACCTACATCAACAGTCTGGAGGTGTGGAACCGGCTGGGGCGCAGCGTCAATCGTGATGAGAACGGCATGAAGATCCGCGTGTCGGATACCTACGTGAAGGACGGAAGGGAGTATCACGGCTATAAGATCGGGCGCGTTTTTGATGTGACGCAGACCCACGGCAAGGCCGGTGTTCCGGCGCTGAGCCTGAAAGACAATACACCGGAAATGGACGCCGCCCTGCGCCGATTGCTGGACAGCTCCCCCGTTCCCGTGGTCACCAGCAGCACCATGTACCAGGACGCCGTTTATGATCCTAAAACGCAGAGCATTACGGTATCCAGCCGCCTGATCGACAGCAAGATCTTTGCGGCGCTCTCCCGCGAGATCGTCCACGCTGGTATCCATGACCACGGGCGCTATCCCTACTATACCCGTGAGGACTGCGCCATGGACGCCGAGAGCGTCAGCTATATGCTCTGTCGCAATTTCGGCGTGGAGACCCCGCAGCCCGATGTGAGCCGCGTGGGGCAGGTGTTTGACGGTATGGAGGTGCAAGATCGCCGCGGCGTGGTGGACAGCCTGCAAAAGTATTTCCGTAAGCTGCAAAATGACATTCAGCGTGAGATCTCTCCGCAGGAGCGCAAGCAGCCGGAGCAGAACCGGCCCGTTCGTTAAGAAAGGGAGGCGTAATGTGAAAAAGAAACTTGCGTTTGCACTCTGCACGGCGCTGATGCTGTGCAGCATGAGCGTCGCGGCGCTGGCCGCAGAGCCCATGACAGAAGCCGATACGGTATCCACAATGATCTCTGCCGCAGATACACTCCCCGGCATTTCCGCCTATCCCGCCGAGGTCAGAGCCAGCGAGGAAAACGGTGTGTACCGATTAGAAAAGGTCTACTACCTGACCGCAAAGGACGATCCCGCCACGATTCCCACCGCTGACTTTGAGCGCGAGGGCCGCACCTATACGCTCCTTGATTTGCTGAAAAATGACCAGACAGAAACGGACACGCGAGAGCACATCGAGGTGGTCACGCTGGAGAGCAAGACCAAGGACATGGCGGAAATTCTGAAAATGCTGGAGCCGAAGCTGGAGGTCGAGACCGAGGACGGCTATGAGGGCGTCCTGTCCCTTGACCATACTACCATTCAGGTGGAGGCCGCGGGCTATGGGACCAGCAGCCGCACGGTGACAGCAGAGCGCACCTATCCCAATCTGTCCGACGCGGATGTGTCCCTTGTTCCCAAGTCCGTGAACGAAAATGGCCGCACCCTGACCCTTGCCGATGTGAGCTGGCAGGAGGCGGCAGTCGATCCCACGGACGGCTATGACATTCCCATTCGCTATACCGCCGTGGCAAGCTACACCGGAACTGCCACCAGCAAATACGCCACTGGCTACACCGTCACGGCGGACTATAAGGGTGACGTCACCCGCACAAGCTGTGATACAGTGGTCTACACCGCCGTCTTTTCCAGTGTTGGAAATACAGCGGCGAAAACCGGACGCAGTAGTTTTAACTGGCTGTGGCTGCTGATCCCCGCGGGAGCTGCGGCGCTGGGCGGCTGCGGCTATGCCGGTTATAAAGGCTACAAGCACTACATCAATAAGAAAAGAGGGTACGCCGCATGAAGAAATATCTGACCACGCTGCTGGCCGCCTGCTGTATGCTGGCGGCTTTTTCCATGCCTGCATCGGCATTGGAGTATCACTTTGACGGCCCGGACGCAGGGGTGTTCGGACGCCCCACTTCGGACGATACCATTTATGTCACGATGGATAAGCCTGCAAACACCGACCGCAGCAAAAACGCCGCCTATATCCCACCCGTTTTTGGATCTCCCACCTCCTACACCTTGAACGCCGGGGAGCTGCTGACACCAAACCTTGTGAGTGGTTCAGTCGAGGGAACGACCAGCGGCACAGGCGGTGTGACCGTCCTGCCGCCTACGACTTCGGGCAGTAGCAGCGGAAATACCGGCTCCTACACGCCAGTGAAGTACACCGCGGTCACGAAAGACCTCTATTACAGCGGCGGCTACCTTGGTACGCTGAAAATCCCCACCCTCGGCCTGTCTGTCAAGGTGTATCAGGGGACGGACTCGGACGCGCTCCGCAAGGGCGCGGGCCATTTTGCCAGCACCTCCATTTGGGAAGGCAATGTGGCGATTGCGGGCCATAATCGGGGCGTGAACAACCACTTTGGAAAGATTCACACCCTTGATACTGGGGACGCCATCAAGCTGACCACCCAGCTCGGCACACGCAGCTATGAGGTATATTCTGTCAGTAAAATCGGCGTGGACGATACCAGTGTCCTGAGCGACAGCACGGAGAACATCATTACCCTTGTCACCTGCGTGATGAATCAGCCGGATTACCGCTGGTGTGTGCAGGCACGAGAAAAATGATGAGATACTATGATGGTCATTGGTGTAAAAACTTTTACTGAGCTCCAACGCCTCTATATTTTTTGACACCCACCAACTTTTACGATACCATAAACCCATCAAAGAATTTGGAGGTACACACCATGAAGCGAGGAAGTTTTGCAGCCGGTTTTCTTACCTGCCTGCTGTTGGCTGGCGTCACTACCACGGCGTATGCTGCCGGGATCATGGCAGAGCGCAGTCACCATCGCATTGTCGTAGATGGAAAAGAAGTGCAGATGGAAGCCTATGTCATCAACGGCAACAACTATGTGAAGTTGCGGGACATTGGCGAACAGGTCGGCTTCAATGTCTGCTGGGACAGCGATGCCAAATGTGTACAGGTCGAATCGAAAAAGCCGTACACCGGCGAAGCGCCGGTAACGTCTGCGGAGGCAAAGCCCGTGGAGCAGCCTGCGCAGACAGATGTCGCCGCTGCAAAGCAGGACATCATTGACCGCACCAATGCCCTGCGTAAAGAAAATGGCGTTGCTGTGCTGCGCGTCAACGACAAGCTCATGCAGGCGGCGCAGGTCCGCGCCAATGAGATGGCTACGCATACCGTCTATTCTCACACAAGGCCGGATGGCAGAAAATTCAATACCGCCACGGATTGTCCTTACATGGCCGAAAATATCCATCGCATCGCAGATTGGGTGCTGTCTGACCAGACACTTGCCGAACGGGCCGTGGCAGATTGGAGCGCTTCGACAACCCACAACAAGAACATGGTCAACCCAAAGCTATCTGAGATTGGCGTTGGGCTGGCAAGAGGTGTCAATGATACTGGTGACCCGTGCTGGTACTGTGTCCAGCTTTTCCTCTACGATGGATGCTCCGTCACTCGGGTGGATACCCCCACAAACAAATAAATCATCAACTTTCACGCAAGAGCAGGTCGTCAAGATCTGCTCTTTTTATTGCGCTTTTTGGAAAGGAGAAAGACATGAAGTCAATTAAACATCGCTTGTTGTCACTGCTTTTGACGCTGGTGACGATCTTGAGCCTGCTGCCGACTGCGGCTTTTGCCGCGTCGAACACGGGTTCCGGCCTCAAAATTACCACCAACCAGGCATATTGGAGCACGCGCCTGCTCGCCAACGGTACCCCGTACAGCTACCGCCCGCCGCTTGTGGACGGCAAGCTCGTGTACTGTATGGATAGCGGACTTGGCTATCACTACGCCACCGCGTCGTACCTGAATTCCTTTACATGGACTTCCGGCACCGGTGCAGATGCAGATACCGTATTGCAGTCGGCGCTCACAAACAGTGGTCTCAGCGAGATGGATGCCGCGACCGTTGAGAATGTCAAGTGGATGATGACCTACCTCAACGATTGCAAAGAGTCAAACGTCGGCCAGCTTTTTATGGCCGTGCAGACGTATGTGTGGGATCACCAAAGCTATAAAGGCGAGCCCGGTGGAGACGGCGATGCGGGCGGCTATGCCAACGCCGACACCTATGATCTGTATCTGAGCCTCATCGACTGGCTTCTGGAGCAGAAAGCACAGGAGGACGCCGAGTTCCAGCGCCAGATTGAAGAGTACACTGCACAGGGTAAGTCTGCATCCATTGTGGAGGACCAGAGTGCAAAATGGGCGGTATACGCAATTTCCAGTAACCGCAAAAATCAGTCATTCTTCAATTATTATGGTCCCCGCAAACTGGTCACTCAGGATAAGCCCGGAGGCGGCGGAGAAGAACCTGCACCGCCTGCAGGCGTTGGCAAGATCGTGCTGAAAAAAACTGCTGGTGGAACCACAACCGGTCTCGCCGGTGCACGTTTCAGCATCTATTTCAACGGGCAGATCGTCGGCAGCGACATTACCAATGCGCAGGGTGAGATCTATGTTGAGAACGCCGCCACCGGCCTTTGGAGCTTCGTGGAAACCGCTGCACCGGACGGCTTCTGTGTTGATCCCACGCCGAAGAGCGTGTACGTAGATGTAACTGAGGGTGACCGCGAATACACTGTTGCGGCGGTCAACTACGAAAAGCCCGATATGAAGATCATCAAGCGCGACGCCATGAGCGGCAAGCCCATCGCTGGCACGGTCTTTTCCATTAAGTCCGTTACCGGAAGTTATTCAACCTCCGTCACGACTGGCACGGACGGTTCCGCAACGCTCTCGGCCATTCCTGCCGGTGTCTATGTTGTGCGTGAGGAATCCGTTCCCGAGCCGTACATCGTAACCAATACCGAGCAGACCGTGGCGCTGCGTCCCGGCAAGACCAGCGAGGTCACTTTCGTTGACTATGAAAAGCCCGGTCTTGAAATTGTCAAGAAGAACATCGCCAACGGAGAGCCTATCGAGGGCGTGACCTACCGTATCGAGCAGATCGACGGCAGCTTTTCCACCAGCGCCACCACCGATAACCATGGGCGCATTTTCCTTGAGAGCATCCCTGTAGGTAGCTACAAGGTGACGGAGATCAATGTTCCCAACCATGTTATTCTCTGCCCCATCCCGCAGGAAGTGGCGCTGAAACCCGGTGAAACCTCTACCGTCACCTTCTTCAACGCCCTCAAGCCCAGTCTGGAGATCCGCAAGGTGGATAGCGTCACCGGTGATCCCATCAAGGGCGCTAAGTTCCAGATCTGGTATGGCAGCAACCATACCGACACCGGTGAGCTCAACGACCTCGGCACTTACTTTTCTGACGCAAGCGGAAAAATCATCCTCCCCGAGATCAAGGATGGCTGGTACAAGGTAACGGAACTGGAACCGGCGTCCGGGTATGCCATCAAGGAGCCTGCCACGCAGGAATGCTTCATCTCCGGTGGCGAGAGCAAGGTGCTGACCTTTGAGAACACGCCTCTTTCCGCCATCATCATCCGCAAGGTGGACAGCGAGAGCGGTCAGCCGCTGGAAGGCGCATGGTTCCGCATCCGCTACCTTGGCGGTACCTCCGGCACAGGCGGTACAGTCATCGGTGAGTACCGCACTTCGAGCAATGGAACCATTGTTGTGACCAGCCTCAAGGCAGGCACTTACGTCTGCGAGGAGATCTCCGCGCCGGACGGGTATGTGATCACCGACGCCACGGAAACGGTCTATCTCTCCGGCAAGGATCAGGACGTCATTACCGTGACCTTTGGCAACGATAAGATGGGTTCCCTCCTGATCGTAAAAAAGGACGCCGTGACCGGCGCCCCCATTTCCGATGTGGAGTTCTTCATCACCGATTCGGATGGCAGCGTGATCGGCAACGCCAACGGAAAGTATGTGACCGATAGCGCGGGCACCATCCGCATTGACGGCCTGACCCCCGGCATGACAGTCATCGCCCGTGAGGTGCGGGCAAAAGACGGCTACATTCTGGACGACACCCCGCAGAGCATCAAGATCAAGCGCAATGCCGTCATGACGCTGGAGTTCCGCAACCAGCCCAAGGGCGGCGTGCTTGTGAAAAAGGTGGACGCTGTGACGAACGCGCCCATCTCTGACGTGGAGTTCCTTGTCACGGATTCCGACGGCAATCTCATCGGCAACGCCAACGGCAAATTTGTGACGGACAGTGCCGGTACTTTCACGATTACGGATGTTGCCCCCGGCACCACGCTTGTCATTAAGGAAATCCGCGCGAAGGCGGGGTACATTCTTGACGATACCCCGCAGACCGTCAAGGTCAAGTCTAATGAAGTTGTCACGGTAGAGTTCCGTAACCAGCCCAAGGGCAACCTGATCATAATTAAGCAGGATTCCGTGACAAAGGAGCCGCTGGAAGGTGTCGAGTTTAAGATCACCTACGCAGATGGCTCGTATGTAGATGCCGAGAGCGGCACGCTGTCCTCCACCGGCCTGTACCGGACGGATAAGGCGGGTAAAATCACCATTTCCGGTATTTCCGGCACCGTGGTGGTCACAGAGATTGAAACGATCCCCGGTTACACCATTGACGAGAACAGCCGCACGCAGACTGTCGTGGTCAATCCCAACGACACGCAGACGCTTTATTTTTACAACACGCCTGTAGGCGGGTTGCAGATCATCAAGAGCGACAAAGACAGTGGCAAGCGTATTTCTGGTGTCAAATTCGAGATCCGCAAGATGAATGGTGAGATCATCGACACCTACACAACGGACAGCGACGGTGTCATCTATCTCCCCAAAGCCGAAAGCGGCTGGTACACTGTGACGGAGCTGGAAGCTGCGTCCGGATACCTGCTGGATACTACACCGCACCGTATTGAAGTCAAGGACGGTCAGACCGCAACGCTGGAGATCACCAATCACAAATCTTCCCGAATCCTGCTCCACAAGGTGGACAAGGCCACCGGCAAGGGAATTTACGGCGCGGTGTTTCTGCTTTACGACAGCAATCGCAATCCCATCGGGGAGTATGTGACCGATCAGGACGGTTACATCTACGCCGACGAGGGACTGGCCGATGGCCGCTATTATCTGCGTGAGATCAAAGCCGCCCCCGGTTATGTGCTTGATCCTGAACTGAAAACGATCTATGTCCGCTACGGCTCCACCACAGAAATCGAGTGGAGCAATACCGCGGAGTGCGGCCAGATCCAGGTCATCAAAAAATCTGCGAACGACAATCCTATCAACGGTCTGCCTGCCGGGACGCTGCTGGAGGGCGCGGTGTTTGAGATTTACGACAAGGCGGGTAATGTGGTGGACACCATCAAGTCCGACCGCAACGGACGCGCCGTTTCCAAGACGCTGCCGTTGTCCCGCTATACCGTCCGTGAGATCAAAGCGCCTGCGAATTACTCCATTAACCCCACAGTGATGACCGCCTATCTGGAATTCAACGGACAGATCGTCACCTTTGAAGTGCAGAATACCAGCGTTTCCACCGGCGTATCCATTAAGAAAACCGGCCCTGTGCAGGCTGTCCCCGGTCAGCCGATCCGCTACGTGTTCTCACAGATCAAGAACAGCTCCAACGTTGCCCTCGACTCCTTCTATTGGCGCGATCAGCTTCCCGCGCAGGTGACGCTGAGCAAAATCGTCACCGGCAGCTACAATCAGCCGCTTTCCTACAAGGTGGTCTATAAGACCAACCTCTCCGGGGACTACCGCACTTTGGCGGACAACCTGAGTACAAGCAAGGTTTACGTATTGGACGCCCGCCCCGCTGTCCTCGGCCTTGCCGCCAATGAGCGTGTTACCGAAGTCATGTTCGTGTTCGGAAATGTAAAGGCGGGCTTTGCACAGGTAGAAACGCCTTATATCTACGCCGCCGCCCGCAGCGGTCTTGCCAACAATGCCAGCGTTGTGAATGTGGCAGATGTGGGTGGCCTTTTCAATGGGCAGTGGATTCAGGCGGTGTCCCGCTGGCTCACTACCGTTTACACCAAAACAACGGTGAGACTGCCCAAGACGGGGTACTAAGCCTTGCGGCAGAATGACTTTCGCAGCGCTGCCCCTGTGTGGGCGGCGCTTTCCCCGTTGGTCCTCTGGCTGGCGGCAATTGCCGCCTATGCCTACGAGGACGGTATGAACCTCTTTCAATGGATGGGGCGTTTCAGCCAAGTGCTGGAGCGCCCCTTTTCCATAGGCTGGACGCCCTACACACTGAAATATATGCTGGGAAGCCTGCTGCTCTACGGCTGCGGCGTCGCGCTCTACTACTCCAGCCGGGAGAACCGGCGACCGGGCGAGGAATACGGCAGCGCTAAATGGGGCAATCCCAAGGAACTGAACCGGAAGTATATGGATCACCGGCATAAGGACGCCAATATCATTTTGACCCAGCGCGTCCGGCTGGGTATGGACGGCTATATCACCCAGCGCAACATGAATGTTCTGGTGGTGGGCGGCTCCGGCTCCGGCAAGACCCGCTTTTTCTGCAAACCCAATATTTACAGCGCGAATTGCTCCTATCTTATCACAGATCCCAAGGGGGAGCTGCTGCGCGCGGCAGGCGCTTTGTTGGCAGCGCAGGGCTACGAAGTCCGGGTGTTCAACCTGATCGACCCCAGCCAGTCCGACGGATACAACCCCTTTTCGTACATTCACAGTGAAAAAGATGTGCTGACCCTCATTGATAACCTCATCAAAAATACCACGCCCCGCAACGCTTCCAGCAACGACCCCTTCTGGGAGAGTGCGACTCGTTCGCTGACGGTAAAAAGTCAGCGGACAAACAACAAAATACCGTTGTTTGGATAACTGGTAATTCGACAGGTGGAATGACGGGGTAACGCCCTGAAACGCCTGCCCTCGGTGGGCGTGCATCGGCAGCAAAGCCAGTGTACGAAGCCCCACGACAACGGCTGAGAGCAACCGTAGCCGCCGCCAACGGCGGCCGAAAGCGGCCTGGAGGCAGACTGTGTTGCCTATATGCCAAGGGTCTACAAAATACCCATGGTTAGAATGTTCACCGTAGCGGGCGAACTGACGAATCCGCGAATGTACGGGTCTATAAGAAGACCATATAGAAATGTATGGGTGCGTTTAAGCGCAGCCGGTGTGGTTTAGTAGAAATTGGCCCTACGAACGACCATGTTGTGTTACAGGCACAACCCCGCCGGCAGGCTCATAGTGGAAACCTAAAGGTATAAATGCACAGATAGAATTACCGGAACGAGGAAAGGCAGCGGCTTCCTTAAGGAAGAACCTGACGAAGAACAATAAGCAGGTGAACCGCTGCTGAAAAGTAGTGATCGAACCGAAGAAGTCCCTGTAATGGGGATGGAGGAATGGTCACAAGTCGAATTGTGGAAACAGGCATTATTCAATCCAATCATAAGGATTCGAGTAAGACCAAAAGGGTCACTTTTCTCAAACGGGAGGTGATGCCTTATGCCAAAAGAAAGGAAAAAAGTCCTGTGTATGGACGCCCAGCGGCACGCCGAGTATTACGGTATGCAGCAGACATTTGACGAACTGTATGCCAAAAGCAAAGCCGGAGAAGTATTCAACGGCCTGATGGAACTGGTCCTAAGCCCGGACAACATCATGCTGGCATACAGGAATATCAAAACCAACACAGGCAGCTACACAGCAGGAACAGATAAGCAGAATATCGGTGACATTGGACGGCTTCCACCGGCTGAGGTCATCGGTAAGGTCAGAAAAATTGTCACAGGCAGCGAACACGGCTACCGTCCCAAACCAGTGCGCCGGAAGGACATCCCAAAGCCAAACGGAAAAACCAGGCCGCTGGGTATTCCCTGCATCTGGGACAGATTGGTGCAACAGTGCATCAAACAAATCCTGGAACCCATCTGTGAAGCTAAGTTCAGCAACAACAGCTATGGGTTCCGCCCGAATCGGTCAGTGGAGCACGCAATCTCCCGTACTTACTCCCTGTTACAGCGGGCGCATTTACACTATGTTTTGGAGTTTGACATCAAGGGATTCTTTGACAATGTGAACCACAGCAAACTAATCCGACAGCTTTGGACGCTGGGTATCCAGGATAAGCAGCTTCTATTCGTAATCAAGCGGATTTTGAAAGCGCCTATTCGTATGCCGGATGGCAGCACGGTATATCCAACAAAAGGAACACCGCAGGGTGGGATTATCTCCCCGCTGCTGGCAAACGTGGTGCTGAACGAACTTGACCACTGGGTGGATAGCCAATGGGTAGAACATCCCGTAGCAAACCGTTACGGCACGCATCGAATCATCCGTACTTCGGAGGTCTTTGACAAAAGTAAAGGCTACCAGAAAATGCGGGAGACAAACCTCAAGGAAATGTTCATCGTGCGCTATGCGGATGACTTCCGTATCTTCTGCCGAAATCGTGAGGACGCGGAGAAAACCATGGAGGCTGTTACAAAGTGGATTACCGAGCGACTGAAACTGGAAGTCTCTCCCGAGAAAACACGCATTGTCAACGTCCGTAAGCGATATTCTGAGTTCCTTGGTTTCAAAATCATGGTGTACCGCAAGGGTGAAAAGTATGTCGTGAAGTCCCATATCTGTGACAAAAAGCTACACTTGGAAGAAAGCAAGCTGGTGGAACAGGCAAAGCGCATCGCAAAACCAGCCCATGGGCGAACACAACCGGACGAAATCGGCCTGTTTGACGAAATGGTGCTGGGTATCCAAAACTACTACAGGATTGCTACCTGTATCAGTCTGGACTGCCGAAAAATCCACCGCAGAGTCATGACAGTGCTGACCAACCGTTTGAACACGGAATCCGGCTGCCAGCTCGCCCGGGAGGGCGGTGCCATGACGGACAGCGAAAAGGAGCACTACGGTGCTTCCCAAATGGTGCGGTATGTGTCCGGTATCAACCGACCAATCTACCCCATTGCGTTCATCAAGTATAAAACCGCAATCGGTATCAGCGCCGCCGTCTGCTGCTTCTCTCCGACGGGACGGAAAAAGATACACGATAATCTGGAGATGGATACGACCCTGTTTGCATATCTGCGGGAGAATCCGCCACAAGGACACAGTTTGGAATATGCTGATTGCAGGCTCTCCCTGCTGTCAGCTCAAAAAGGCAAGTGTTCCGTCAGCGGCGAGTTGTTTCTGAATCCGGACAACATCGTGTGTCACATGAAAGTTCCAAAGGAGCAAGGTGGTCACGAGCGATACAGCAATCTGGTGCTGCTCCACAGGCGGTATCTTCCTTTGCTGACCGACCAAGACACTGCCGCTCTCAAGAGCATGTGCAAGCAACTGACTGTAACAAAAAAACAACTGACCAAAATCAACAGCCTGCGTACTGCTGCAAAACTGGTAGCAATCTAAAAAAGCTCTCTATTGGTGATTGATTAAATGCCTGATAACACAATCGATGGAACGCCGGATGCGGTGAAAGTCGCATGTCCGGTGTGGAGTGGGGGAAAATCCAGCGATTACTTCAAAGGATTACCTATCACTATAGGCGGAGATCGCGCTGGATTCAGCCCTTATGCTCTACCTCGTCAGCGAAGCGCCCCCGGAGGAACAGAATTTTGAAATGCTGATCTACATGATGAACTTTGCCGAGGTGCGAGAGGAGGACGATCAATACCGCAGCCCGCTGGATATGCTCTTTCGGGCATTGGAAGAAGAACAGCCCAACCATGTGGCGGTGAAACAGTTTAAGGCTTTCAAGCAGGCGGCGGGCAAGACCGCGAAATCCATTTTGGTAAGCGCCGCCGTGCGGCTGGCCACCTTCAATATCCCGCAGTATGCCGCCATGACCTCAATGGACGAGATGGACTTCGGCAGCTTGGGCGAGAAGAAAAAAGCCATCTTCTGTGTGATCCCTGTTGATGACAGCAGCATGAACTACCTTGTGGGAATGCTCTACACCCAATGCTTTCAGGCGCTTTACCGCAGGGCGGATGAGAAACACAACGGACGGTTGCCTGTGCCGGTGCGTGTCATTCAGGACGAATGGGCAAATGTGGCCCAGCCGGAGAGCTATCCGAAGATCCTTGCCACCTGCCGCAGCTACAATATTGGGCTGAACATCATCGTGCAGAACATTCAGCAGATCAAGGCGCTGTACGAAAAGGAATGGGAGAGCATCATCGGCAACTGCGACACGCTGCTGTTCCTCGGCGGCGGCAACGAACCGACCTCGTTGGAGTTTATTGTGAAGCTGCTGGGCAAGGAGACCATCGCCACCCGCACACGGGGGCAGACAAAGGGACGCAGCGGCTCCAGCTCTACCAACTTCCAGCAGACGGGCCGCGACCTGATGACCATTGACGAGGTGCGAAAACTGGACACCCATAAAGCAATCTTGTTTATACGAGGGGAAGATCCCGTACTGGACAAAAAGTACAACATCAAGCGACACCCAAACATTAAGCTGACAACAGATGGTAAGGCAAAGCCTTATATCCACAAGCCGCAGGGCGCGCCGGATTATGCGCTGCCGGATCTGCCCTATGCGTTCAAATCACTGGACGATTATGATTTTATTGACGTGGAGGATACAGAACATGAATTATCTGAAAAAGAAAAAGATTTCAAACCCGACAAGACTGAGTAAGGTGAAAAAATGCTATTGGACGGCGGCTGGGGCTGCTGCCCTCTGCCTTTGCTGCGTCACGCCCGCGATGGCGGCGGGCAGCGATCCGCTGGATATTGTAAATAACCTTTCCGATTTTATCTTCAGCATCATCAAGGCGCTGGGCGTGATCATTCTCGGCTGGGGCATCGTGCAGGTGGGTATGTCGATCCAGTCCCACGATGCCAGCCAGAGAACGCAGGGCTTCCTCTGCCTGTTTGGTGGCTTAATGATCGCCTTTGCAAAGGAAATTCTGACCGCCATCGGCGCGATCTGATAAAAAGAGCCGGGAGATACTGCCTTGCGGCGGATCTCCCGGCTCCTTTGTGGGAGGTGATTTTCATTTGGATAATAACTGGATCGTAGAAAACCTGACCAACGCATTTACAACTTGGAACAGCAAAATGACGGAGATGTGGTCGCTGCTGACAGAATCGCCGCAGACTTTCAAAGGCGGCACGATCTGGCAGACGATTGTGACCATCAATGGCGGGATGCAGGCCATAGGCTACGGCCTGCTGGTGCTGTTTTTTGCCATTGGTATCTTCCGCAGTGCCTCCGGCTTTCGGGACTTTCAAAGGCCGGAGCATTTGCTGCGGCACTTTATCTACTTTGTGCTGGCAAAGCTAGGTATCACTTACGGGATGGACTTGTTAGTAAATGTTTTTGATGTGTGCAACGGAATTGTGGCAACTGCGGCGGGCAGCGTAGGCGGTTTGACCGGCGCGTCCGTGGCGCTGCCGCAGGAGATCGCAGACGCCATCGGAGATGTTGGCTTTTTGGCGAGTATCCCGCTTTGGCTGGTGACGCTGCTGGGAAGCCTGATGATCACAGTGCTGGCGTTCATTATGATCCTCACCGTCTATGGGCGCTTTTTTAAGATCTATATGTACGCTGCACTCTCGCCTGTGGCACTGGCATCATTTGCCGGAGAGGGAACTTCCCATTTCGGCAAGGCGTTCCTTCGGAGCTATGTAGGCGTGTGCATGGAAGGGGCGGTGATCGTACTTGCCTGCATCATCTTTTCGGCCTTTTCCTCCAGCGGTACGCCGGTGGTGGATAGCAGTGCCTCCGTGGTGACGCAGGTGTGGAGCTATTTGGGCGAGGTCATATTCAACCTGCTGGTGCTGGTGGGCCTGGTCAAATCAGCCGACCACATCGCAAAGGAAATGCTTGGATTATAAAGGAGACGTTTATGGATAATTACCGTGAGAAGATCGTCCGTATCGTGGAGCGAGAGCTGAAACGAACGGAAGAGTATCAGCAAAGACGCGACGAGTACGGCAACGAGGAGTACATTTTGGGCTGTATCATGGTTAAGGGCGATGCTTTTCCTAAAGAGGTGATCGCTCATGCATTTGTTGAGGATATGGGGCTTGAACTTCAATTTCGGGTTTGGAGAGACGAGCCGCGAATCAGGCAGAAGCAGGCTATGTGGTATGACTTGACCTTGTTTGATGTGGAAGGAGACTTCTTTGGAAAACTGGAGCAAGGATACTTGATTTTATCGGTATCTGATCTTTTCCATTGCACCGCTTGGAATGCAACGGAATATCTGGCTGATGAGCAGAATCGAGATAAGGAAAATTCCTGCTGGAAGGGAATGCAAAGGTATCTGAACTATTGTAAAAAGCACGGCATCACAAGAAATTATCTGGTGAAAAAAGAAGAGTACGACGGAATAGATGCTATGAAGTTTTACGACAAGTCAGCCGTTGCCAAATTTGAGAAGAACAGAAAAACGCAGGATCGGTGCCGCTGACGAGGATTAAAACTATACATTTTATTAAATAGACAGGAAAAGCAAGTAGCCCATCGCTACTTGCTTTTCTTTTTTAGGAGATTGATTATGGAAATCAAAATCAACAAGGAAATTCGAGCCTACCGCGAAACGCTCTTTTTTGGACTGTCCATGCGGCAGTTTGTATGTTCCGTTTTGGCGGTGGGCGTTGCTGTGACGCTGTATTTCAGTTTGAGCCGCGTGCTGGATCGTGAAACGGTGAGTTGGGTGTGCATTGTCGGCGCGGCTCCCGTGGCCGCTGCCGGATTCTTTCAGTACAACGGCCTCACGCTGGAGCAATTCTTGTGGGCGTGGCTGAAATCCGAGGTCATCATGGCAGGCAAGCGTGTCTGGAAAGCGGAAAACTATTATGAAGAAGCGATGAAACGAGAGGTGAAGAAACATTGATCTTTTTCAAGCATCGGCGCAGCGCGGAACGGGACGCCTTTTCCGTTCCCCGCAGCGTTCAAAAATCTATTCCCATCAAACGTATTTATCAAGACGGCGTGTTTCAGGTAAGCGGCAAGTTTTCAAAAACTTGGCGCTTTTTTGATGTCAATTATGCCGTGGCCTCCCCGGAAAAGCAGCGGGAACTCTTTATGACCTACTGCTCCTTCCTGAACTCGCTACCCATCGGAGCCACGGCAAAGATCACGCTCTTTAACCGTCAGCTCAATCAAAAGGACTTCGGTCGGACACTGCTCATGCCCATGCAGGGCGACCGCCGTGACCTCTACCGGAACGAGTATAACGCGCTTGTTTTGGGCAAGGCGGCGGAGAGCAACAATCTCATTCAGGAGAAGTACATCACCGTTTCGGCGGAGAAGAAAAGCGCGGAGGAGGCCCGCGCGTTCTTCTCTCGTGTTGGGACTGACCTTACCACGGGACTTTCCCGTATGTCATCCAGTGTCCGTGAGATCACGGTCAATGACCGCCTGCGGCTTCTGCATGACTTCTATCGCCCCGGCGAGGAGCAGCTATTCCGGTTCAATTTGGAGGACACCATACGCAAAGGGCATGACTTCCGGGACTGCATCGCCCCGGACTGTATTTCCTTTCAAAAAAATCACTATGAGTTGGGCGATCATGTGGGCCGCACCCTGTTCCTGCGGGAGTATGCCAGCTTTATCTCCGACGCGATGATCACGGAGCTGATGGACTATCCCCGGAACATGATGCTTTCCATCGACATTATCCCTGTGGCCATGGACGAAGCAGTGAGCGATATTCGCAAGCGCATTATGTCCGTGGAATCGGATATTACCCGCTGGCAGCAGCGGCAGAATCAGAGCAACAATTTTACCGCCAATATTCCCTATGACTTGGAGCAGATGCGGAGCGAAACGAAGGAATTCATGGACGACCTCATGAGCCGCGACCAGCGTATGATGCTGGCTTTGGTGACGCTGACGCACCTGGCAGATAACCTTGAACAGCTCGATCAGGACACCGAGGCTCTGCAAGCCATCGGGCGGGCACGCGGTTGCCAGTTTAATATCCTGCGCTATCAGCAGGAGGACGCGCTGAATACGGTGCTGCCCCTCGGTCTCAAGCGCATTGACGCCACCCGTACTCTGACCACGGAGTGTACCGCTGTCCTCATGCCCTTCAAATCACAGGAAATTCAGGACGCAGGCGGCATCTACTACGGCGTCAACGCCGTATCGCATAACCTCATCGTCTGCAACCGCGGAAATCTGCTCAACGGCAACGGTTTTATTACCGGCGTGTCCGGCTCTGGTAAGTCAATGGCGGCAAAGCAGGAGGTCTCCGCGCTGGCGCTCTCCACCGACCATGATATTATCATCGTGGACCCGGAGCGTGAATATGGCGAGCTGGTACGGGCATTGGGCGGTGAGGTCATCACCATCTCCGCCTCTGATCCAAACGGCTGTCACATCAATGCGCTGGATTTGTCCGAGGGGTATGGCGACGGCAGGGAGCCGTTGGTGATGAAGTCTGAGTTTATCATGTCGCTTTACGAGCAGCTTATGGGCGCGGATAAAATCGAGCCGCAGGAGAAGTCCATCATTGACCGCAGCGTGGGAAACATCTATCGGGAATATTTGAAAAGTTATCAGGGACAGCCGCCCACGCTGAAGGACCTCTATGACGACCTGATGAAGCAGGTCAACCCGGAGGCACACCGGATCGCGCTGGCACTGGAGCTGTTCACGGTGGGCAGTTTGAATGTATTTTCCCACCAGACCAATATCAACACAAAAAGCCGCATTCTCTGCTTCGATATTCAGGACTTGGGCGAAAATCTGAAATCTGTGGGCCTGCTGGTGATGCTGGACGCCATTTACAACCGCGTTATCCAGAACCGCAGAGAGGGAAAATACACCCATGTCTACATCGACGAGATCTATCTGTTTTTCGCCAATGGGAGCGGCAGCGGACACAGCATTACCAATTACAGCAGCGAATTTCTCTACAAGTGCTGGAAGCGCTTCCGTAAATACGGCGCGACGCTCACCGGCATTACACAGAATGTGGAGGAATGTCTGCTGTCCAATACGGCGCGTATGATGTTCGCAAACTCCGAGTTTCTGCTGATGCTCAATCAGGCTACCACCGACCGGGAGCAGCTTGCCCGCCTGCTGGGTGCGTCGGATACGCAGATGAGCTATGTAGACAATGCCCCTGCCGGTCATGGGCTCATCAAGGTGGGCGGGGCCATCGTGCCTTTCGCCAATGAGCTGCCCAAAAATACAGAACTGTACCGCTTAATGTCAACCCGCCCCGGTGAGGACTGACGCCATGCGGGACTTGAAAATTAAACCCGGCATGGACACGCCCAAGGCAAAGCTGAAGAACCCCACACCCAAGGACGCGGAATCCATTCTGAAAAAGCACATGGATAAGCGTCAGCAGGAGAAAGAGCCGGAGAGCCATGATCCTGTGCGCTATGCCACCGACCGCGTGGAGAAAACTATGCGCCGTGGTGCGGCTGGGGCGGCGGATGCCTCGCGGCGTATGATAAAGCATTACCGAGGAAAGCTGCGACAGAGTAAAGAAAATGTGGTGGGAGGTCACAGTGCGGCAGATATGGGGATCGGTTCGGAAAATGTTTTCATCGACACGCCGATGGAATATGCCTCTTCTCCGGTACAAACCGCTGCACGAAATGAAGTCGGAAACCGGACCATTTCTCCGCAAAATTGCGGAGGTCCAAAAAGCGCAGATGCCGCCCCGCAGGAGCGTGGGCGGCAGAAAGCTGCGCAGGACGCAAAAGCCGCCTATGGGCGGAACCTTGCCGAGAAAAGAACAGCAGAGCGGCACATTGTACCTCCACCGTCCGACCGTGGAGGTACAACGACCACTCCGCATAAAAGCAATCAGGGCGCATCGGTCAAGGGCGGTCCTGCCCCAAAGAGCAGACAGGTCATGACCAAGGTCACGCGCACCATGCGTGTTCGACCAACTGACCACGCAGCGCCGAACAATGCAATCATCACGCACCGCGCAAGGGCGGCGGCTCAGAGAAAGGCGCAGCGGACGATGCTTCAGGATTCTGTAAAGAACGGCGGAAATGCCGCAAAGAAGCTGGGTGGAACAGCGGTGCAGGCGATAAAGGCCGTGGGCCGGGGTGTGGCGTCTGCGGTCAGCTCGATCCTGTCGGCAGGCGGCGGTGCGGTGGTGCTGGTGCTGATACTGACGGTGATCCTTGTGGCGGCAATCGTGGCGTCCCCCTTCGGTATCCTCTTTTCCAACGAGAGCCGGGAGGCGGGCGTTGTGCCGATCTCTGCTGCGGTGGCGCAGGTCAACTATGAGTTCAATGAGCGGCTGGAAGCCCTGCAAACGGCAGATGATTATGATTCCATCTCCGTGACCGGCCAGCCTGCCGATTGGATAGAGGTGCTGGCAGTGTTCGCGGTGAAGGTGGCAGGCAGTAACGATGCAGATGCCGCGGACGTAGCCACCATGGACACCGACCGCATCGCTCGCCTGAAAGCGGTCTTTTGGGATATGACTACCATAGCCCACCGCATTGAGGTCATTGACCACCCCGGCAGCGGTGACGACGATGGCTGGACGGAGCGAAACCTCTATATCACCATTACCGCAAAAACGGCAGAGGAAATGAAAACCGCGTATCACTTCAACCGCAATCAAATTGCGGCGCTGGAGGAGCTGCTGGAGCAGCGGGCGCTTCTGCTGGAGTTGTTGGAGGATGTGTACTCCGTCAGCGGGGACACGGCGGCGCTGATCCGCAATCTGCCGGAAGATCTATCGCCGGAGCGCGAGGCGGTGGTACGCACCGCCTGTTCTCTTGTCGGCAAGGTGAATTATTTTTGGGGAGGAAAATCTCTCATAATCGGCTGGGACGCCCGGTGGGGCGAGCTGCGGCAGGTCACGGCGGCAGGCAGCTCCACCACCGGTACTTACCGGCCCTACGGTTTAGATTGCAGTGGCTTTGTCGATTGGGTGTTCTACAATCAGTCTGGCGGCAGCTATGTTATCGGTCATGGTGGCGGGGCCACGATGCAGCACTCGTATTGCACCGATATTTTGTGGTCGGCTGCCCAGCCTGGTGACTTGGTGTTCTATCCGGATAATTCCCATGTGGGCATCGTTGGCGGCAGGGACGCAAACGGTGAATTGCTCATCATCCACTGCGCCAGCGGAGCGAACAATGTGGTGGTGACGGGGAAAAGCGGCTTTGCCTCGATTGGCAGGCCGAAATACTACAGTGAACAAATCGGTAGGAATAGGTAGCGCTATCCAAGAAAAAAGATACTCCCTATTGACATGGTATGTTATAATCTGTTACACTTCCCACAACATCCACGATTGGAGGTTAAGGTTGAAACATTGTGATGTAAGCGCCATTTTAAAAAGGGTGCATAAAACCAAGCCCCCCTGAGAGCGGGCAAAAAAGAAGTTATGCTTAAAGGCTATGCAGTAGGTGGAGCGGTCACCAGATAGCCCTGGCGTTGGAGGATGAAGATGGCTTCATCCACAGAAACCTCATGGTGTGCAGGTGGCCGGTCGCCCTTTCGGTAGAGTTCGGGGTTGTACGGCTCGTTCTTCTTGAGCATATCCGGCTCTGCTCATGGCATCCTGCAAGGTGGTTCTCTTTAGAAATCCAGGTTCCGCTTTTCCCTCCAGCTCCAGGATTTTAATAATGGTCGGGATACTTCGGCTGGGGAGTTCCCTGCGGAGCTGGATGGCTTCGTCAAGCAACTCCTGTGGGATTTTGTACTTATACTCGGGGCATTTGCTCTGTGGCTTCAGGGCGTCAAATCCCCCACTCAGATATGCGCTCAGATACCGTTCCAGGGTTCTCTGGGAAATCTGGTTGCGCTCACAGATTTCCTGCCGGATTTGAGCAACCTGGCCGCCGTCCATATACTGAGACAGCAGGGGTGCAATCATGGACATACGCTCTTCAGCAACCTCCGTGGCGAGCTTCTTGTCCTTCATTTCCATTGCTGGCATCGCCTCCTGTGTTTTAAGATGGCACCAGTATAGACGGGATACACTTCCTTGTCATGGCGGAACGATGCTGTTCCCAATTTCCACTGTTTGCCGCCAGCCGGACAAAACTCGCCGTCCGTCGGCGCAGGGAATGGCCGGGGTGAAATGTCACTGGAATTTGTCCTGCCGCAATCAGTCCTTCCATAATATTTTGGGCATACCAAAGAAACCACGCAAGCCAGAAGCGGATGCGCAGCCAAGTCGAGGTCTCACAAGTGTGCTGGGTTTCTGTGGCCTCAGCAATCTCACAAAGGGAGTTCAGTCCGTGCCGCTTGTAAGGAATAATCCCCTCCGGCAGTTCCCGGTGAGTCTTTCCGCAACAGCGGCACTCCATCACCCTCAGATGGTATTGGTGCGTATGGTCCCCTTGTCGAACCTTTCGAATGCAGGTTCCATGGACTTTTAAGGCCCCACCACAGACGGGGCACACAACTTCCTCTTGGCCATAGATTCTTGTTATCTCCCCATTGCGAGCCTTTTCAAATCGTGCTACACTAATCATGTCTTTGGTCTAAAGGACATGAGAGCAGGATCTCAAACGATGAAAATGCGCCGCAACCGCAATTCATTGTAATATGAGATTCTGCTCTCAATCGCTATTCCGCTAAAAAAGCCACTTGGCAGGCCAGTAGCCCACCAAGTGGCAGATAGGGAATACCTACACACATATTTAATGGGAAAATCGCTTTAAGAATAATCCTTGAAGGTGCAGGTAAATTGTGTGCCGGAACTAATACTTCCAGGGCTACTCAATGTGTTTCCTCCATACCCAATCATAGTCACCTTGTACAGATTGGAAAGATTGCCCAAGTTCAGCCAGGTATTGGAACTGTTCAAGGTAGCTTTGCAATTTTTCATGGTCATCGTCCCATAGTCCCCAAGAGATGTCAACGAACCACCAGATTTACACCTCTCAACAACCCATTCAACAGTAGTTCCATCAAACTGCTTGCTTGCATCAAGTTCTACATAACCGCTGGCACTCTTGCCAGTCGTGTTATTTGCAATATAATATTCAAATTTGTTGTTAGCTTTCTGGAATGTGATGTAAACATGAATACTGTCTCCAGCACTAACTGTTAATGAGTCAATATACTGCATATAAACAGATTCGCCAGTATCGCTCAGATATTCATACCATGCTTTGTGTGTACTCTTCCCATAGGTACTTGTACCAGCCTGAACCAGCTTCTCAGAACCATTGTAACCACCAAAGCCAATCCAATAAGAATTTAAGGTAACTGCCCCAGACTCAATGGCACTAATAGTCGGCTGGGTATAGTCCACTTGGGCCTGTGTATAAAATTTGGAGCTGGAATCGCCAAGGTCGGAAACATAACCAGACCAATTATAGGAAGTGGCCGATGTTGCTCTCGTCACAGGAGCAGTCGGCTCAGGATTGACGGGCTGAACGGAAACTGAGATTTCAGGTTCTGGAGTACCAGTATAGTTGGCCATCAGAGAATACCAATCTGAGTAGTCACTGTTGGCCGCATCAGATAACGCCATTGCTTCTGGACGGTCAGGAAAACAGTAACGGTCCAATTCTTCGTCCGTTGCGGTTAAGGGGTCGAAATCATCAGGGGGAACGAGATAATGGTTCTTGACGCCGTCGATGATATAAACATAGTCTTTGCCACCATCATCAAATTCGGTAACATAGTCGTAAGAGACAGAAGCACAGTCTGTTGTCTCAACCTCCGCTGCAAATGCGGGCAGACTCGAAACCAAAAGCACCGCAACTCCCATCAGTAACGAGAGGAACTTCTTTCCGATTTTCATCTTTACGAGCCTCCTTGTATAATTTGTTCAGTAATTATATCACAAATTCCGCAAAGTTTGCAACACATTAACAAGAAATTAAGTAGGATAGAATCCTGACAAAATCATCTTTATCGAAGTTGCACCCATAGACTGTAAACCCGAGACTTTTGTGGACGAACTCAGCATAATATCCACTTTGCTCGTCACTGTCAAAGCGGAATATATTTACATTTTCTCCCGAAATTGTAGAGGCCAATGGCGCACTATCGTTAGTTACTTGGGTATTGTCCGACTTTGGTGCTCCGTCTTTGATTATTTCTATACTTACTTTCTCATTACCGATAGGGTTGGCCCATATGAAATTATGCCCCTGCATATCGCTTCCATCGCTGAACTTGAAGATGCCATAAGACCCGGTGTTCTCCTCAATCATGTCGGGGAAAACACTTGAAATATCAAATTCAATCCCATAGTAATCAAAAAGCTCTTCTTTTGTGTATTCATGGTAGTTGTCGGGGCCCAAAGCAAAGAAGCCTGTTTCGGGAATTTCCGAGGCGAGTTCATTTATTATAATTTCTGTATCCTCCGTGTTTGCGAGAGACAATGCGGCACCTCCCTCCGAATTTCCCGAAATTTCACTTGAAATAGCTTGACCCCGGCTGCCCAACACCACCCCAGTAAATATAGCAATTATTAAAACAACGCCAATAGCCATTCCTATCGTTTTGGACTGTGCTTTCATATACTACACCACCTCGTTTTTCGTTATAGACACAAGTTCTATTATATCTTACACGATAATAGACGAAAAATCTAATGTTTTGTTCCTTTATAAATGACGAAATGTGGCTTGCCACATCAAACAGCCGATAAAATGACAAAACAACTCGGCCATGCAGCCAAAACACTCCGGCTATCCGACAAAACAGCCCGGCTTTTTTTCGTCAAATCAGGTCGGCTTTAACAGCTATCATCCCGATGGTACTCAATCAAATCACTCGGTTGACAATTCATAATAAAACACAACTTACCAAGGGTGTCAGTTGTTACAGGCTTATTATGCCGGATTCTCTGTAATGTTTGAGCATCAATCCCAGCATTGGCCAAGCGATAATATAATCTTCATAGGTCAAATCGAGAGGAACTCCGTGTACAACAGCGCTATCAATTACATCTTGATAGCTTTTGTACTTTTTGTCCTCAGAGGAACTAGTACTCGCAAATGAGGCAGGACTCATCAAAATCGTTAAACTAAGTGATAGGAGGATAGAGATAAATCTTTTGAGAAAGCCGTTATTCATAGCGCAAATTCTTT
>OIXV01000787.1_pt1 | contig 29722 bp, 38 predicted proteins | sample 1587771 | NCBI WGS metagenome assembly OIXV01 (sample SAMEA3888893, study PRJEB22519) | human gut metagenome | biome: human gut; feature: human-associated habitat; material: faeces | place: Denmark | collected 2010
TCATCGCTTAAGCTCTTTTAAACCCCCAGTTGAACTGGGGGTTTTCGTTGCACAAGGAAAAACTGCCCACGGCACTTTTTACATGCCGTGGGCTTATCAAACTCCCTGCAGTTACAGTTATACTTTCTTGGCGTAATCAAGCGAAATCCAGCCGTCACGGTTTTTCTGGTAGGATTTCAGAAGCCCCCATTTTGAAGCTCCCGTTCCGTTTGCCTCCTCGACAATGGTAAAAACACCCTTGCCCGTATATTTCCCGGTCTTGGAACAGTCCGTACCCGGTCTTTTACGGATGTTGAGGTCGGGAACCTCCACCTTTACAAGATACGGCTTGAATGACGCAGCAGAGGTATATAACGCTTTCCCGGATTCATCGAACACGGAATAGCCGGGATTTTCTTCTGCACACTTCTTCGCGTTGGAAAGCGACTTGAACGCACCTTTCTGCGATTTGGCATCCGCCCAGGTCTTGCGGACGCGGTACCATGCCCCGGCAGTCTTGTCTGTGCCTCCGGGCATAGCGAGGATGGCTTTTAGGATAGTCAGGATTTTTGCTCCGTATCCGGCGCCTGCCGCCCATCCTTTCCCGTCCGGGTTCTCATGCTGCCCAAGCCATTCCACATATTCCGCACTGCCTCTCGTGACATACTTGAAACGGGGGTCGATGCACTCGTTTTTCAGGGCATCCTTGGAAGCATAGGCTTTCAAATGCTGTATCTGCGCACGGATACCGAGCTGCGGAGTATCAAAGGAATTTCCCTTCACGCCGTTAGAAGTGACGCCCATACCGCAGAAATTGTTCTGGTCAAGCGTAACCGCCGAACCGGAAAAGCCGAAATTCCCGGTCTCAAGGCAGGACTGTGCAAAGGCGATGTTGCCACGCACGCCCTCTGCATTTCCTTCAGATAAGTACAGTGGTGCCATATCAAGGACAGACTGCGCCACGGAAGGGTTCTTTGACTTGATATAGGTTTTCATCTGCTCCGCCGTTGCCGCTGCTGCCCCCATAATCTTCGTATATCTGCTCGTGCTGCCGGATGATGGATTGCCTCCCATAGCCGCCTTGACTGCTTTGCGGAAGGTATCCATCGTATATCCCATACCGAGCTGTGTCCAGAGATGCTCCGGGTCGCCGTGGTTGGATGCGATTCCTTTTGCGCAGCCCTCCTTGTGGGAGCAGATATCTTTCAGCGGATTCAGCCCATACTTTTCACAGAGCATGGCAAACAGCTCCACCGCCGCCTCATAGGTTCTTTTCGCTACTGCCTTTGCCGCTGCCGTGTCAGAACAGGTAAAAGACGCGCCTGACGTGTACTTGATACACGCAGGCTCGCACATTTCAACGCCGATATGCGTATTGTTTCCGTCGCCGCCACAGTGCCACCCACGGTGGTTCCAGGGGAGCGTCTGGTATACTGTGCCATCGTTGCCGTCAATGAAGCCGTGAACACAGGCGCGGCCATAAGACGCACTGTTCCAGGAGTTGATAAACACAGACGCTTTCGGCTGCGGACACCCCACGGAATGGAGCATCAGCCCTTTGACTGTGATCTTTCGCCCCGCTGTATAGCAGGGGTTCTTCGTCAAAATGGATTGCACAATTTTCATCTTATTTTTCCTCACTTTCCGAGCGGTCATGGAGCTGCTCTAATACGGTTTTCACTTTCTGCGGGATGGGCAGGCCAAGATGAGCGGCATTTTCCAGAAGGCTCACGCCCTCGTTGGAGATATAAAAGAAAATGACCGCCGTCCTCAAAACCGAGCCGGTCCCGATGACCTGCACATCGAGAATGTTGGCAATGCCCACCAACAGGAAAATCAGCACCTTCTTGAAGATGCCCTTGAACCCCACTTCGCTGGACAGCCTTTTATCAATGACTGCGCACATCACGCCGGTGATGTAGTCAATGATGACAAAAGCGAGCAGTGCATAAAGCAAGCCGTCACAGCCGCCCAGGAAGTAGCCGAGCCACCCTCCGATGGCTGCAAAGATGAGTTGGATCGTGTTCCAGAATTCCTTCATGTCGAATCCCTCCTTCAAAATTTTTGATATGATAAAAGGCCGCCCGCCACATGGCAGACAGCCTTAAATCCAAAGTGATATTTTTTAGAATTATTTGTATTGCTACGCCGTCCGTTTCCACATATAGCAGACGATATACGGCTGTAAGTTGGAGTGAGCGCTGCCGCTTCCTGCGGATGCGGTGGCGCCAGAAATGGTATGGCCGTGGTATCCAGCCCAGGCAGTTCCGACATTGGTCAGCGCCGTATAGCCTGTACTGTCCACAATTACTTTGTTGGAGGCTCCATCAACACCCCAAGCCGCCTTCGTCAGGTTTAAATTGTGGCCGTGGGAACCGTTTCCGTCTGCCGCAAGCGTTCCTTTATCATGGGAATGGCTCGGCATTTGTGCGGTGGTAAGCGCCACGGTAGATGCACCGCCTGTTTTCTCTACCGTGCTGAAATTAGAGTCAGCCGTGTTAATTCCAACCGGGACACGGCCGCTGCCCCATGCCACCCAAGTCCCGCCAAAATATTCAGACGGATTGGTAGGATTGACGCTCATGTAGATGCTGCCGACCGGGTAAATTGCCCCTGCAACGGACTGGATGTAATCCCTCAACAGCTTCCCGTACACTTTCACATCCCATTTGTCGGACACCTCGAACATATTATCCGTTTCCGAGACCTTGCCGATTGCCACGCCTTTGCCCCCGGACTTGAAGTCCATAACAACCGCCGCAGTGGATATAAGATCAATGACGGAAACCGTATTGAAGGCATCCTGGATCGTGTATTTGATGTCGTAAGAATACTCCGTAGAGAAATTGCCGCCGCCAAAGACAATGGGATCGCCGGAGGAGAAAATATAGCCGGAGTTTATCCATTCCGTATCTGACGATTTCTTATAAAAAATGGAGCGTGTCACCCGGCTCAGGTTTTCGCACGGCGCACGGTTATAGAGCGCATTGCCAAGGACGTATGTCCCGTCATCCTGAAGCGTCCCTGCACTGTTGCACCTCTGGGAACTGTACCGCTCAAAATACGGCGTAAAATACCGTACCACCTCAATGGTCAGTGTAGCTGCCGCAGATACACGGCCGCGGCTGTCCGTAACAGTCGCCGTAAAGGTGATTGTTCCCATAATTATTTAAAAAGCCCGTGGTGAGGGTTGAAGCCGCCCCGGTAAAGCCTCCTCCTGCTATGGAGTAGGACTTGATGGTGGAACCGTAGCTTCCTGATGCCCCGTTAATCGTCAGCTTCGCCTTTGATTTCGTCTGTACATAAATGCCCCAGTCCGCCGGAACATCGCCGTCTATCCGCTCCGCCGTGAGACTCCCGATAGTTGGCTTTACGCCTGCAGGGACGGTCAGCGTATGCGTGCAGGTCTTAGACCTAATGCTCGTGGTGCCGCTGTAAATCGTGCAGGTGATGGTGCAGGTTCTCGTTGTCGCATTCGGTATCTGGCTGGCAAGGGAAAGCGGCGGCGTCCAGGATACAGAAGTCGCCGTGGTCTTTGTAACAATCGTCCCCGATGCAGAACCGAACTTATAAGTCAAGGTATGCGTAAAAGAAGAGGAAGCTCTGCTGATGGCAATCGTGGACGCAGTACCTAAATTTACCGAGGTTGCCGATACAGAGGAAGCCCTTGGTATGCTGTCCAGAGTAACTGTGGCGCTTGCCGTTATGCTTTCGTAATAGGTGCCGCTGATGGTTGCCCGTATATTAAAAATCGCCTTGATGGTAATAGATTTCGTCCCATCGCTGTTGTGGCTCACAGTGCTGGATGCCGTGCCAAGCGAGTGCGTCCCCGTGGTCGATATAGCTGAAGAGGAATAGGCCACTGCCGTGCCGTTAATCGTGCAGGTATTGGAACGGGAACCTATGCTCAGACTCCAGTCGTTTACCAGGTACATCTTACAGGTAATGGTAGACGTGTTCGCCGACACGTTTTTAGACTGGCTCCAGTCCATGCGGAGCTTGTAATGCCCGCTTACGATGGAGCCGGAAAAGCTGCCGCTTGAAGCCATAAAAAATCATCTCCTTTACGATGTCGGCCCCCTCCATTTGATGGAGAAGTTGCCGTTTGTCCTCGGTATGAAGTCGAACCAGCCACGGCTCTCATTTCCCAGGGACAGTTTGTTGCGTATCTCGGCATTCGTGATGACCAGTATCTGGTTGGAGATGTAGGCGATTTTCTGCCCGTTCTCCTTGAATGCCAGTTCCTCATTGGAAAGTTCTGCCGTGAATGCGTTTCCGACCTTGCCAAGCTCAATCAGTGCACCCCGGAAGCGGATGTATTCCTCCAAAAGCTGCTGGTTGACAGCGACTTCTCCTTTGATGGAATCTGTCACCTGCGTGAAGTCCATGCGGATCTCCGTGCTGTTCTGGGTGATAATCGTCTCAAAGTCCCTCTGGATCTCCTCAAGCTCCGTGCGGGTAATGTATTCCTCCCTCACAGCCATATTGATCTGCTCTGAGGTCTTTGTGATCTCGGAATAACACTCGTGCAGTTCTACAAGCAGAGAGGAAATGCTTTCATTGAGCTGCCTTGCACTGCCAATGATATCCTCCTCCAATGCAGAAATGCTCTGTTCCTGCTTTACCGATGCGGATGTCAGCTTCACGCCGCTTGCCCCGATGGTAATGGTATTTCCTGCCGGATTTAGGTAATCCGTTGTCTTGCCAATGCACAGATACCGCCCGTCAATGCCGTGGGGTGGGGAGAGGCATTCCACATACTCCCTTGCGTGTATATCCCCGATGTCCGCACCTGTATCGGACTCATCTACAATGGTAAGCTCCATGCTCGTAATTCCGTTTATCAGCTCCAAAAGGCGGCTGTTGGCTTTGCGCAGGAGATTTCCGGGAACCGTCACGTCCTCCCATATTTCAGATGTCCATATCCATCCGATTTCATTGACAGCCACCTCATTGTAAATATAATTTTTCCCCTCATTCACAGAGGTGATATCCACGCGCTCATCCGTTTCGACTTCATTGCCCTCGGAATCCGTGGACATGATCTTTGCGCCAAGGGGGATAAAGGCTGTCGCCCTCGCCCCGTGGTCTTTTGTGACTTTCACGTCCAGCAGGTTTTTTCCAAACTCCACTGTCTGCACGGAATGCTCATCAAAGTCTGCCAGGTAATCCAGAACCTTGCCGCTATCCGTATAACGCACCATAAGATAGCCGCCGTGAGTGTTCAATAACTTGGCTTTGATAGCGGCCAGCGTAACGGAATATTCCGAACTGCTGTAATGCACATAATCGTTGTCATCCGTAACCGTCACATTTCCCAAGGCAAACTTCTTCTTGTCCTCAACATTCCTGTTATGCTCGGAGAGAAAGTATTCGAGCAGCCCTCTCAACGTCCCTTGATAATCATAAGGCGGCTGGATAGTATCCTTCAGATAAGCGAGACAGGACTCGCACGTCCAAGTATGGGTGTTGTAAAAATCACTGCCTTCATCCAAAGCCCTGCCCTCGAAGACTGTCCTGCCGCCCTTTTTGCAGACAATAGTCGATGCCATAGGCTTGATTGCCGAAAGGTACGGATGATTAAAAGGGGCGGCCAGCGTCAGTCTGTCAATATTCTCCACATCTTCCTGTACCTGCGCCTTTGTGATAGCAAGCTGCGAAAGCTGCGGATGGTAGAAAAGCTGTCCGTCCACAAATACACGGAAAATACTCATAAGCGTCCCTCCCTGTACCGGAAAGTCACGGTTCCGTCAGTAATAATCTCAATGCTGTTCTCCCCATGCACAAGTTCCAGTTCTGGGAACACCCAAGTACCTGCGCTGACTGATTTCTGGAACCTGTCGTTCCCAATCTGCCAGCTAAGAGCCGTTTCCTCCGTCACAGTGACTGATGGGATAACCGGCATATAATCGTTCAATAAAACTACGCTTCCACCGCCGGTAACGCTTACTTCTGTCTCATCCACATGATATCGGTATGAGTCCCCGTCCTCACAGGTGACCGCCAGTGAACCTTTTCCTGTTAAGGGCGCATAAGCAGATTCCATCTGGACCGTACCTATATAGTACAGTTCAGGCTCCTCGCTTAACACTACTTTTGCAAGGCGGCCGGCAAACCTGTTTGCCGTCTGGCTCACCATCTCATTAAATTTTATCCTGTCTCCGAGCATGGAAAGTGTGATCTGGAAGCTCCTGGGCTGATACGAAACCCGTCCCAGAGCCTCCGTGTATCGAATTGGGGAATTCCTTCCCGGCACGACAATCGTGTTTGTCTGTGACTGCGGCGTGGGGAAGCTGGCCGATTCGCGCAGCCAACCCATGCCGTTTAAGGATATCCCGTTTATGGTTACATCTGGTTTCACAGGCTCAGCCTCCTTTGCAGTTTCTGTGTCTGCCCCAGGCCGCTGTCAATGGCGGGAAGCAGATGCCCTACCAGCGTCCCGTCCTCCAGGTAGATGCCTTTGCTGGAATTATCCGCTATGATTGCCAGGTACTTCTCCATCGCAGAGGTATTAAGCGTTGCAGACAGGATATTCTCAAGCTGCTCATAGAACCCTTTCAGCGGCAGGATCGCCTCTTTGCCAGCCTCGCCTCCCGCCATGAGGGAAGACCCGTTCATTCCGAAGATGGTCGGCTTGGCCATGATGCCGCCTTCCTTGTACCAGTCGATAGATAAATGCGGTACGCTCGGCGGTGAAATCGACAGCTTGCCCGTCACCTTAAAGTGCGGCAGCTTGATGTGAGGCAGGGAAATTTTCATGCCGGAGAAAAATCCCTTGATGGCATCCACTACGCCCTTGACCTTGCTCTTTGCCGCTTCAATCGGTGTGGTGATTGCATTCTTGATGCCGTTCCATACCGATGTGGCGGTGGATTTGATTCCGTTAAAGACGGAAGATACCGTGCTTTTTACGGAATTGAACACGGAGGAAACCTTATTCTTTATCCCATCGACTACAGAGGAAATCGTATTTTTTATTCCATTCCAGACAGAGGATGCAACGGTTTTTATTGCATTGAACACTGTGCTGACCGTCGCCTTGATGCCATTGACCACGGACGAAACCTTCGTGCTGATTGCTGTCCATACGGTGCTGAACACATTTTTTATGGCTTCCATCGCCGTAGAAATCACGGAGGAAACCGCATTTATCACAGTGGTGACAGTATCCTTGATTTTCTGCCAAGCACTTGTAATGATTTCTTTACAGTTTTCCCATATGAGCCGGAAGGGCAGGGTAATAATGTCAAACGCTGCCTGCAGGATGGAGCCAATCAGCATGACCGCCGTTTTTACCGTATTGCAAATGCCGTCCCACACACTTTTGAAAAAGGACACGATGCCATTCCAGATGTTCTCAAAGAATGTTTTTACATTCGTCCACACTTCATTCCAGCTTGTGCCGAACCACCCAAGCACCACGTCCGCAACGCCTTTCATGGTGTTTAAGATATTGCTGAAGAAGGAGGATATGCCGTCCCAGATGGAAGAGAAGATTTCCTTTACCCCCGTCCACGTCTGTGACCAGTTCCCGGTAAAGATGCCGATAAATACATCTAAAATCCCCGTAATGACGCCTGTCACTGTGGAGAGGATATTTGCAATGTTGTTGAACACACCTTCAAATACCGGGGCAAGCAGGGAACAGAAAGCGTCCCATGCGGTTTTCAGCACATCTAAAATGTCTTTGAATTCAAAACCCAGCGCATTCAGCCGGTCAACAATACCCTGGCAGAAGCCGGACACGGTTTCCTTGATTTTATTCCATGTGCCGATGATTGCCTCACGGAACCCGTCATTGGTATTCCAAAGGTGCATAAAGGCAGCAACAAGCGTTCCAATCACCGCCACCACGGCAAGCACCGGCGCGGATATGCCTCCCAATGCCGTCCCCAGCTTCCCGGCAAGCCCAATGCCATTCTGGAAGTTATACGACAGTTGAAGCACACCTTTCCCCAGAGAGGAAAATGCCCGGAGCGCCGTGCCTGTCTTGGATATGACGTTACCGATAACAATGGGCAGCGGCCCAATCGCCGCTACGAGCAGCCCGATTTTCACAATAGCCTGCTTTGTCCCCTCGTCCATGCCGTTTAGCTTATCAACGAAATCCTGTATCTTTGAAACAATGCTCCGTATTGCAGGCATCAGGATTTCGCCAAAGGAAATGGCAAGTTCCTGAAGCTGTGATTTCAGGATAGTGAGCTGGCCGGCCAGGTTATCCTGCATGGTCGCAGCCATTTTCTCCGCCGAGCCGTCACAGTTATCAAGCGCCCCGCTGAGCTTAGCGATATCCTCCGGCGCGGCATTCATAAGGGCGAGGAAGCCGCTCATGGCATTTTTGCCCACAAGGGACTCCGCCACATTTGCCTTTTCGGACTCCGTCAAATTCCCAAAAGCGACACGGCAGTCAGCCAGAATGTCAGAAAGGTCACGCATGGAGCCGTCCGCATTTGTCGTGGCTATCGTGACCTCGCCAATCGCCCTGCCGCTTATTTTTACATCCCCGGCAAGGTTGTTCATGATTGTACGGAGCGCCGTGCCTGCCTGGGATGACTTGATTCCCGCATTAGCCATCAGGCCGATGGCTTCCGCCGTATCCTCCGCAGAAAAGCCAAGCGCACCGGCAATCGGCGCACAGTATTTGAAGGTCTCGCCCATCATAGACAAGTTGGTATTTGCGTTGGAGCTTGCCGCCGCAAGGATATCCGCAAAATGCCCGCTGTCCTTTGCAGACAGGCCGAACGCCGTCAGCGCATCCGTGACAATGTCCGATGTGGTCGCAAGGTTCTCCCCGGAAACCGCCGCAAGGCTCATAATGCCGTCAATGCCGGAGATCATGTCCTTTGACTTCCAGCCCGCCATTGCCATGTAGGTCATGGCGTCGGCCGCTTCCGATGCGGAGAATTTTGTTTTTTCACCCATCTCACGGGCCTTGTCACGGAGCGCCTGCAGGTCATCCCCGGTTGCCCCGGAGATTGCCGCCACCTGGCTCATGGAGGAATCAAAATCGGCAGCCGTTTTGACTGCCGCAACGCCCAGACCCCCGATCACCGTAGTGAGGGGCATCATCTTTTTTCCGGCCCCGGCGATGGAGTCCCCGACGGACTCCATCTTCGCACCGACCGCGTCTATTTTTTCCAAGGCGGCATTTGTAGTCGCCGCCTGTTCCTGGAGCCGCCTGAGGTCCTGCTCCGTTTCAATGATCTCTCGCTGGAGGGCATCGTATTTGTCCTGCCCTAAATCCCCGTTCTCAAGCTGCTGCTTCGCCTGCTCCTGCGCTATTTTCAAAGCATCGAGTTTTTCCTTTGTGGCGCTGATGGCGTCTTTGAGCAGCTTCTGCTTTTGTGAAAGCAGTTCCGTGTTGGAGGGGTCGAGCTTCAATAGCCGGTTGACATCCTTCAGCGAAGACTGCGTTGATTTGATTGTTGTGTTGACGGACTTTAACGCCTTGTCAAGCCCTGTCGTATCACCGCCGATTTCCACGGTGATGCCCTTGATCCTGTTCGCCATCGGATGCCCACCTCCTTAAAACCTGTCAAATTCCTCCTGCCCCGCAATCCTGTCATACTTCACGCCATCATTTGCCTTTTCTGTCCAGATGTCCAGGATCATGCCAATGGTCAGAAGGTCAAGGTCACGGATGGAAATGCCAATCTCCACGCAGCGCAGGAGGAAGAGTGGCGTGGTCATTTCCCGGCTACTGCGTTGAAGTTTTTTTTAGACTCCACCTCTGCCTGGAGGTTTGTTCCCCAGAGCTCCAAAATCTCCGGCAGGACCTCGTAAATGGAGAACATCTCGAACTGGTCGAGCCATTCGTCAATCGTGCCGGGGATGGAATGGTCGGCGTGGTACGCCATGATATAGGCTACATTCTCAAAAATCTCCAAATCCTCAATCTCAAGAAAAGAACCCTCGTCACCGCCGCCGTTTTTCTTGTAGGATGTCTCCAGCTTGGCGAGGTCTTTGAAAATATCCCTTTTGAACTTGATTCGGTATAAACGGGGGATCGTCGCGGAGGAACGGAAGCGTACCTCTTTATCCCCAATAATCACTGTTTTCTGTAACATAGGCGTCTCCTTTCCTTACCCTACGGATTTGTCCGTGTCAATTTCATCTGTTGACGTTTCTGTTGGTACATACACGGTTTTGTACCAGTTCGCATAGGTATCATCGTCTGTGGTATCCCGGTGCGGCTCTTGACCAGACCGTCCTCACGGGGGTCGGCAGTCAGCGACAGTGTTTCCGTTCCCGGTTCAATGGTGTCCTCCTTTGTCTCCGATTCGATAGACGGTCGGGATGCGGAACAGTTATAAAGAACATGGCGAATGCCGCGCACATCACCGTCAAACTCAAAGAGGAGCGCAAACTTCTCTGTCTCCGTAATGTCAGACTTCTCCACCAGAACCCCTTTGGTGTCCAGTTTCTCCTTCAGAATTTCCGTTCGGAACCATTCCGGGATGAGCGCAATCTCCAGATCTCCGCTGTACCCGTTGTTAGCCGTGGAACGGAAGTACACGATGCCATCTGCATAAAAAGGTGAGCTGTCACCCTCCGCCTCAAGGCTGATGCTGACAGCGCCGGGGATTGCTTTCGGTGTTGCATAAGTGAATGTCCCGTTTTCCCCCTTTGTCAGCTTCGCCGCATGGACGTTCTTCAAGTTGTATTTGACTTTATTTCCCATAAGTCATGCCTCCTTTTCAAAAGAAAACAGGACTTCATAGAGCCTTTCGCTCTCAATCCATGTTTCCGTCTTGTCATAAAAAATGCCGTGCCCATCAAGCACAGCCTCCAGTTTTTGTTCCACCGCAATGTCCTTACAATCGGTGTACAGTTCAATGCGAACCTCGTTTATCTTGTATTACACCCGTCCATCCGCAGCAAAATTATCGCTTCCGGGGAGGAGGTAGCAGATAAACGGGGGAGCGGGGCCTTCACCCTCCGCAAAATGGTCATAAGCGAAGGGAATGCCGGTTTCCCTCAAAATTTCCAGTAATTCTTCCATTCCGTCACCCTTTCAACGCCTTTTCTATGGACTTTTCCAGTTCCTCCACGCCCTTCTGCTCGGCGGCCGCAATATGCGGTTTTGCTGAAACCCTGCCGCCGCCGCGCTTGGCGTGTCCGTATTCCAAAAGGTGTGCAAGCTGGTAGCGGTTTCTGGAATGCACCACCACTTCGAGGGAGGCGGAGGTCTCTTTTTCGGTCTTTACCGACCAGCTTTTTGCATACGCTCCGGTGTCTTTCGGAGCCGTACCTTTGATTTCATCGCGCACGGTGTTCCCGGCTTTCCTGACCGCCGCCTTCACATCTTCCGTAGAAGTCCGTGCATATTCGCTTAAGCTCTCCATTACGGCATCTGCCAGCCCGTCAATGCTGACCCTCGTTCCAGCCATGCCTACCGCCTCACTTTCTCACACTTGAATTTCAAGCACTTTTTCTTGAAGCTCATATGGTCAATAGCAACGATGTTGTACTGCTCCCCATGAAAGAGGATGCGGAAGCCGTCTGTGGTGACAGCCTCCGCCTTTTTACAATACCTCACCGTAAAGGACAGGTCAGAATCTTCCACGATCAGCCCAGCCACCGCTTTTTCCGAGCCGCCTTCACCGCTTACCGTGGCATGGCAGACATAATAATCCGTCCACTCATTTCTGTGATTGCCGATGGCATCAACAACCACGGTGTTTTTCTGGAAAGCGATTTCCACATTCAAACGCGCAATATCCATCAGAAGCCCTCCTTCCGCGCCCCGAAGAGCAGCGCACGGATGGTCAGCGCCAGGGCATTGTGGTCAGCTTCCTCCCGATGCTCATAGAGGTAGGCTGTGGCATACATGACCGCCACCTTCCCATTGCCGGTGGCCTGCAGGTCTGCGATGTCATCTGTCCGAAGGACATCCATGCAGAGCCGCTCGGCGCCAAGGAGCATACCCCCGATAAGCACATCGTCATCGCTAAAATCAACACGGAGATAATTTTTCATCTCCTCCAGCGTCACAACAGCCATGTGTGCCACAGCCCCCTTTCATTAACCCGAAGAAGCGGCTTTCTGCACCAGAACCTTGACCGCCTCCGGCAGCACCATCTTTCCGTCCACTCTCTGGGAGCCGAGGAAACCAACCTGGCCGTTTGCGGCATACAGCTCGTTCAGGCGCTTGAAGGAACGCCCCTGCCTGTCGGCAATCCAGTAATAGGAGAAGTCACCGAATGCGATGGTCTTCGCCCCGGCTGCAATAGCGGGCATATAAGCGGAAGTCTTCACAGGACGGCCAAGAATGGTATCCGGCGTACCGGCCACCAGGGAAGGCTGCCAGAGGTACTGCCCGTTAGAATCCTTCAGCTTACGCACCGCCTTGATGGTGGAGTCGTTCAGCACCCACACCGCCTTCTTGCGATAAGGCGATTTCAGGGAATAGAACAGGTCAATAAGCTCATCCGCAGTGACAGCCGTTGTAGAGGCGGCGGTTACGCCCGTCTGGGCACCGCCAGTCGCCGCGAGGATGCCCAGAGGCTTGCTGGAACCGTCCCCGGTAAAGAACGCCTCCTCTTCCTTTGCCCCGATGCGTCTTGCAAATTCACGGGCAATGTAAGTCTCCAGGTCAAACACGCTGTCATTCAGCAGCTCCTCCGACACCTTGATCATCGTACCCAGCTTATAGGCGCCGATAGATACCTGCCCGAAAGAGTCATCGCTCTCAACATATGCGCCCTCCTCGTCAATCCAGGAAGCAGTGCCCTTGGTCGCCACGACCGGAATCTTACGGTCGCCGCTGGAAGTCTGGATGACCTTCGCAAGCTGGCGGAATACATTCTCTTCCTCCAAAGCCTCCACAAGGGTTCTTTCGTATTCGTCCGGTACCAGGTAGCCGCCCTCGGAATCCGTCCCGACCTGCAGCGCATTCACCACATCCGGGAGCGGAGCCTTGGAGCGCATGGCGTTCCAGAAATTGGACTTGTACTCATCCGATGCACGGCCACTTTTTTCCTTACCCGTGCCGCACATCGAAGGACGCCCCGTCAGCGGTTTGTTGACAGGCTGTGCCAGCTCATGTTCAAAAGCCTCCTGACGCTCCAGCCTTGCAATCTCCTTGCCAAGGTCGGTGATCTCCTGCTCCATCTTCGTGTAGGCGGCATCATCCTCGGCGGTCAGCGTACCCTTTTCCGTGCGGTGGGAGTCCAGGAACGCCTTTGCCGCCTCCCACGCCTTATTCCTTTTTTCTCTCAGTTCCAAAATAGTCATAATCATACCTCCGTTAAATACGGTTTTTGATAAGTTCAAGGCGTTCCATGAGTGTATCCACGGAACGCCCGGAATTGCCCTGTCTCTGCTGAATCCTGCATTTCGCCGCCAACTTATCCATGAGGGAATTGGTGACGGCAGTTCGGGAGAATACCATAGACACCTGCGGTCCCGCAGCATCTTCGTCCTCCGTGCTTCGTTTCATCACCTCATCCGCAAAGCCCATCTCCACAGCGGAGTGGGCATCCATCCAGGTTTCCGCATCCATCAGGTGGGAGAGCTTTGCCCTGGACAGCCCTGTCTTGATCTCGTAGGCGTTGATGATAGATTCCTTTACCTCGTCCAGCATGGCGATGGCCTTCTGCATCTCTGCTGTGTCGCCAAAGGCGATGGTGGCAGGGTTGTGGATCATCATCATGGACACGGGAGACACAAATACCTTCGTGCCAGCCATAGCAATGACGGACGCCGCCGATGCAGCGATGCCGTCAATCTTAACGGTCACGTTTCCTTTGTAATCCATCAGCATGTTGTAGATTTGCGCCGCCGCCACGCAGTCCCCGCCAGGACTGTTGATCCAGACGGTAATGTCTCCGCTGCCGGACATCAGCTCCGCCTTAAAAAGCTGTGGAGTAACGTCATCGTCAAACCAGCTTTCCTCCGCGATGGTGCCGTTCAGGAACAGCGTCCGTTCCGCCGTTTTCCCCTGGTTCTTCCAGTTCCAGAACTTCTTCGTTTTCATCGGATTCCTCCTCTCCGTTTTCCGTGGATGCCTTTCCTGCGAAAATGCCCGCGTCAGCCAGCTTGGTCATATTCCCGTTGATAAGGTATAAATCACCGCCAAGCTCTGCCGGAATGCGGTCAAGATTCTCCAGTTCCCGGATGTCATTTGCGCTCATCCAGCCATTCTGCCTTCCGATGGCATAACCGTTCATACGGCTCTGGTAGTCGCCCCGGAGAAGGCCGTCCACATTAAACTTGATAAAATAGCCCGTCTTTTCATCCGGCGTAAGAAGGGAGCGCACCATTGCCTGCTCCCACCGGGACACCCACGGGTCAAGGGTGTATTTCACAAATTCCAGAGACTGCTGCTCAATATTGCTGAAAGAGGACTTCTCCAGGTCACCCACCATGTGCGGAGGCACACGGAAAATCCTCGCAATCTCATTGATCTGGAATTTCCTCGTTTCCAAAAACTGCGCCTGCTCCGGCGAGATGGAGATGGGCGTGTATTTCATGCCCTCCTCTAAGACGGCCACCTTGTTCGCATTGTGGCTGCCGCCAAAGGTCTGCGTCCAGCTCTCCCTCACACGGCTTGGGTCCTTGATCGTTCCCGGATGTTCCAAGACACCGCTGGGCTGTGCGCCATTTGCGAAGAACTTCGCCCCGTATTCCTCGCAGGCTATCGCCATGCCTATGGCGTTTTTCGCCATTGCGATAGGGGAATAGCCCACCAGACCATCAAATCCAAGCCCCGGAATATGAAGCACATCCGTAGGGGATAGGCGCACGAGGCTTCCCTTCATGGTCGGCGCGTCCTCCGTATTCACCGTGTACTCGTAATACAGCCGCCCCTTGTCGTCCCGGTCAACCGCCATGCGGTCAGGCATCAGCGGATAAAGAGCAATGACCTCGCCCTTTCCGTTTCGGATGATCTGCGCATAGGCATTTCCCACAGGAGAAGGTGCGTCATCAGCGTTTCACGGAACACGAAGGACGTCATCTCCGGGTTTGGCTCATCATGGAGCAGGAAATACAGCGGGTGAGATGTGGCTTTCTCCTTGCTTCCTTCCTCCGTGTATCTATATAAGTGAAGCGGCAGACCAGCCACCGCCTCAGACAGGATACGGACGCAGGAGTACACCGCCGTCATCTGCATGGAAGAACGCTCATTGACACGTTTCCCGCTGGTGCTGCCGCCCATGAAAAAACTGTAGGCGCTGCCGGAAGTCCTGTTCTGAGGGGCGTCCCTCGACCTGAACAGACTGCTCAAAAATCCCATTAAAACCACGCTCCTTTCCAAAAATGGGCATAAGAAAAGCACCTACCCTGCGATAGATGCTTCTTAAAAATCAATATTCGGTTGTTTCGTCCAACTGTCTGCGGATGTCCCTGCCCCCGTACATGATGCGGACAATCCTCACTGTATTGGTGTTTTCGTCAGGCAGATAAAACACGAGGTAATTGTCTACGGGGAAAAAGCGCAGTCCCAGGCCGTGCCACGGTTCGTCATCATACAGGCGGTACCGCATCGGCATCTCCTCCAAGGAGCGGATTTCCTTCATGATCCGCTGCACCTGTCCTGCCGCCGTGTCCGGGACAAGCAACTCCTCCGCAATGTAGGAGTAAATGCCCCGCAGGTCACGCTTTGCCCCAGCCGTATAAAAGATTTGGTAGCTCATATACCGAAATCCCGCTTCATTTCCGCTTCCACATCATCTGCCGAATACACTCTGCCTGCGCGTATATCCGCCATGCCTTTTTCAATTTCTGCATCAAACTGCTCTTTGGTAAGCGAACCATAAGCAAGCGGGGCATTCTGCGGCAGCTTCATCTCGAAAGGGATACCCCTCTGCAAAACCACCTGTCTTAAAAACATCCCGACTGCATTTGACATGGGGATGCCGAGCTGGTCTAATACTTTTTCCGCCTGTTCCTTGATTTCAGGCTCCACCCGTGCGAAAACATTTGATGTCCGTGCCATCCATACCACTTCCTTTCGGTTATAGTATACCATGTTTACTTGCGATATGCAAGCAGTTAGCAATCTTTTGTAGGAATGCACAAATCAGAAAACCAGCAAACCCCGGCTGTCATAGACGGAAGCCCCGGCATCGTTCCCACAGCGGATCGCACGGTCAAGCCCCATGACCGTGGCAACTGCGCCATCGATCTTCTCCGTGGATTTCTCCTTGTCTGCTTTGATATTGCCCGCCGGGTCGGTGCGGATAAAGATGTTGTCCATCATCCAACGCAGGACGGGATGCCCGCCGTGGGCGATCTTCTGTTCCAACACCAGCTTCATCAGCTCTTTGGTCGGCGGGGACATATCCTTGAAGCCCTGACCGAACGGAACCACGGTAAAGCCCATACCCTCCAGGTTCTGCACCATCTACACCGCGCCCCAGCGGTCAAAGGCAATCTCCCGGATATTGTAACGCTCCCCAAGCCGCTCGATGAACTTTTCAATGTAGTCGTAATGTACCACGTTCCCCTCCGTGGTCTGCAAAAATCCCTGTCGTTCCCAGACATCATAGGGAACATGATCCTGGCGCACACGCAGCTCCAGCGTCTCCTCCGGCACCCAAAAGTAGGGAAGAACCTGGTACTTGTCATCCTCGTCCATCGGCGAGAATACCAGCACGAAAGCCGTGATGTCCGTGGTAGAGGATAGGTCAAGGCCGCCGTAGCATACACGCCCTTCCAAATCCTCCATATCCACGGGGAATGCACAGGCGTCCCACTTATCCATCGGCATCAAGCGCACTGCCTGTTTCACCCACTGGTTCAATCGGAGCTGCCGGAAAGAGTTCTCTTCGCCGGGGTTCTGCTTCGCCGATTCACACGCCGCCTCCACCTTGTCAATTCCCACCGTGATGTCCAAGGACGGGTTTGCCTTCTTCCACACCTTCGGGTCTGTCCAGTCGTCCGCCTCATCTGCGCCATAGATTACCGGATAGAAGGTTGGGTCTATCTTCCTGCCCTCTAAAATATCCTTTGCCTTCTGGTGTGTTTCATAGCAGATAGAGTTGGTGTCCGTCCCCGCCGTGGTGATCAGAAAATAAAGCGGCTGCATACGGGCGTCACCGGAGCCTTTGGTCATGACGTCAAAGAGCTTGCGGTTGGACTGCGTGTGCAGCTCATCGAATACCACGCCGTGGATGTTGAAGCCGTGCTTGCTGTAGGCTTCCGCCGAAAGCACCTGGTAAAAGGAATTTGTTGGCGTGTAGAGGATGCGCTTCTGGGACGCCAGTATCTTCACACGCTTGTTCAGTGCCGGACACATCCGCACCATGTCCGCCGCCACATCGAAAACGATGGTGGCCTGCTGGCGGTCAGCGGCGCAGCCGTAGACCTCGGCGCGTTCCTCGCCGTCACCGCAGCAGAGCAGCAGGGCAACTGCCGCCGCAAGCTCCGACTTTCCCTGCTTCTTCGGGATTTCAATGTATGCCGTGTTAAACTGCCGGTAGCCGTTTGGCTTCAGTGTTCCGAACACGTCCCGGATGATCTGCTCCTGCCAGTCAATCAGTTCAAAGGGTTTACCAGCCCAGGTGCCTTTGGTGTGGCAGAGGCTTTCGATAAACATCACGGCAAAATCTGCCGCATCAGAATCATAGTGGCTGTCCTGTGCCTTGAATTTCGTAGGCTTATATTTTTTCAGTTTCCGCATTGCCATGCCCGTCACCTCCTTTCCAGCATAAAAATTGGCCTGCCAATGGCAAGCCCTAAAATATATCTGTACGAGATACAGAGCCGCAAGGCCCTGCTCTCTGGAATATCCTGTTTCCTTACTTTGCAACCTGGCTCATGCACCATGCAATGGCATGGCCGTTATCGGCAAAGGTCTGTTCTGCGCGGCCGATATGGTTCAATCGGCACTCGATATCGCCAAGCCCGGTTTCCTCCGGTGTTTCCACAAATTCATAAATATCGGCCGTGAACCCGCCCTTGTAATAGGCATCGGTGACTAAAACATGGTCGCCAAATTTCAGTACACTGCCGTAAGTGGCACTGACTTTCATCTGTAATTTCTCAATCGTGGCAAATTCCATCATTGTGCTTTCCTCCGTTTCCTGTGCTGCCGTCCGGGGCGTCCGGCTCTGATACTCTTGGCAGCCTGCGTCCCTTTCGGTGGTACACATATTCGCTCTAAAACCACATAATATCAAGCCTTTTCTGAGGAATATGCTGCACAAATATCTGCTTTACGCCCTTATTCCTGCCCGTAGGAACGGTGTATCGTTTCCAAAATCAGCGCTTGCTCTTTCTCATCTACACCGATACTGGCGAGGGCTTCCCTCGTCCCACAGTCCGGGCAGATATAGGTCTCATTGTCCTCCCTCGAAAGGGCGGGAGCGCCGTGGTAGACCTTCCCGCAACGAGGGCAGGTTTTGATTCTTATTGTGTTATCCTTCATTGCAATCCCTCCTGCTGTTTTCGATAGCGTCATACAGATATCTCTCATCGAATTCAAAGCTGTCATACCCCTCAAGGCAGGTCGCCACATAGTATCCGCTCGGAATGCCAAGCGGCCTGTCCTCATGCATGATGTATACGAAGCACTTTCTGTTCCGCACCTTGCCGGAGCGGATGCCCTTGATTGGCAGGGTCATCTCCGTCTTGTAGTAAAAAGAGGGGTATCCCTCGTAGCGGTCGAGCGCAGCCTCATCCTCGGCGGTCACTTCCCAGGCAGCCACAGGAACGGTCGAGCCGTCCTTCGGTTCAATGGTTAAGTAGGAGCCGGTCTTGCTCCCTTTGAAAAGAAGTTCATAATCCGGTATCTCCGAAGTGCCGATGATCCGAGCCGACGGGCAGCGCATCCGCATTTGCCTTATGTTCAAATTGCTCCCATATGCGATATAGTATCTTTTTTCCATTCTGGAATCCGTCCTTTCCGAAAGGATCACCCTTCTACCACCTTAAGACCGCCGAAGCGGTCAGTGGGAAAGTGGCAGGAGGCTAACCCCTGCGTCCCCTTCAAGCGGCTCTGCCGTGGCGGAAAGCCGTGTCCCCCGCAAGGCGGCGGGTCAGGATGTCCCTTGCCGTTGCAAATTCCTCTCCGATAAAGCCCAAGCGGAGGAGCCAAGTCCTCATTGCATATTTGGGGTTCTCGTTCTGCTGCGGTTTGGGGCTTGCCGTCCGCACCGTCTTTGCCATCTGGCTCAGTGCGAGGCAAAGCTGGATGTAGCTTTTAAGCTGTCCTGCGTGAAGCCCGTTCCGTTTGCCGTCTGCCGGAGCGTCAAATTGGAAGAGGCGGAATTCAACCGTACCTTTGGTGAAGGTCGCATGGTAGTTGAGCATATGGTATCGGCTGTCGTTGTAGTGATGGCTTCTGCCGTAATTTGTCCCGTGGCTGGTGTACCAGATGTCCACAAGTTGCGCCATCGTGGATGGCTTTTTCTTGTTGACCTGTTCCAGAAACCGTGGATCAACCGTCCGGCAGTAGCGGTTCATCCTGCCCCTGTCAAGGTCGAGGGCATCCGCAATCAGGCTCTCATGGCTTGCCATGATGTTGGCAAGGTTGCGGAGCGTCTGTGGCGTGTGGCCGTTTGCTCCGATATGGATGTGTACTCCGCATCCCCTCGTGGCATCGCTCTTTGCGCCTGCGTGTCTGAGCTGGCGGATAAGTTCCTGCAGGGTTTCCATGTCCCCGTAGGTGAGGATCGGCGTTACCAGTTCGCATTTCTCGCTGTCAGGCCCCGCAATGCTGACGTCCTTCTGGAATTTCCATTCCCGACCTTCGCCGTCCCATGCCGACCAGGTTTCATAGCCGTTCCTGCCTGCCGTGTATTCGTGCCTGCCTGTGCCAAAATACTCGGCTGCAATCTTGGCCGCCTTCTCTCTTTTTATGCTGTTCATCTCGACTTCAACGCCGATGGTCTGCTTTTTCATCTCCGCAATCTGGTTTGTCATTTTCTCGTTCATGGTGAATCCTCCGTTTTCGTTTTGGTGTGTTTCCCTTTCGGTGTACACATATTCGCTCTAAAAGAGGATAATAGCAAGTCATTTCGGAGCATAATCTACACAAAGTTTTGCCCTTTATATTGTGTATCTTATCGCTTCCATACGCTATATTTTGCGAATGATGTCTTCTCCATAGACCACGTTCAAGCCGCTGCCGTTATCCCACGCAACCATGACCGATGCTGTGTCATCAACGCCCGTCACCGTACCCTTTGTGCCAATGGGCGGAGCCTGCACATCGTCCATCCGAACCAGCTCTACCCGCGTTCCTACAGGATACTCCCTGCGGACGCGCTCCACAATCTCTCTACTCGGAAACCGCATCATCAGCCACCTCCTTTTTTGCCCCGCACTTAAAGGCGGAACTGCCGGAAAGATTCTGCAGGAGAATTTTCCGCTCCGTCTTGAACTCCGTGCCAATGAACCCAAGGCGCAGGAGGAAACAGCGGAAAGCGTACTTCTCGTTGTCCACATCCTTTTCCTTGGCGGTGATGCGCTTCTGAGTAACACTCATCTCGCAAAGAGCGGAAATGAGGTGCGTATAGGCTTTTGCCGCATCCGGCTCCGGCAGTTCAGAAAACCAGGGGAAAGATACCGTATCTTCACCAATCTCGATCGGCGTGGTGTCAATGCCGAGCGCCTTTTGGATCAAAACGCCTTTTGCATCCAGCAGATTCGTGAGGTTTCCCACATTCACCTTGCTTAACGGTACTTCCACCGTAAGCCCCACATTTTCGCACTGTGCGCCTTTTTCAGCTTCAGAGGTATCCGTTTCCGCAGTGTCGCTCTGGGCGGTTTCTGCGCCCACAGCCTCGGCGTGGAAGCCTTCCTGTGCCAGCTCCTCAAGCAGTTTTTCAATCTCCTCGCTGTCCGCCCGGTCATCGAATTCGATAGCCCCGTCCTTTTGAATCATGATGTAGCCTGCCTGGTATGCACAGGACGGAACCCCCAGGTACTTTTTCTCGCATCCGAGGAACCCAGCAATGTAATCCGCCAGCCTTTTCCGCTCGTTCCCTGTTACGTTATAATGGATTGTCATGTGTAGCCCTCCTTCTTTTTCGGTACTACATTAATCACTCTAAACCGCAGAAATAGCAAGCGGAATCGGTGTAAAATAAGTCACAATAAAAATTCCGGGAACTGTGAGTAGTACACAATCCCGGAAAGGACATAAAAAACATTCGGCAAAGCCACGCCGTTGCCCCACATTTTATATTCCGCTGAATCAGAATGCGGATCTTTCAGCCATTTCAAAAGTTGCGTATCCGTTTTGGCCTTGGATGACTTTCCCATGATTCTACGGTGGGTTTCAAACACATCCCGCCAAAAAGAACGCGGAGCGTGGGGGAAAGTTCTTCTTCAAACCCGATGCCACGGCTCTGTGCAGAATGTTCCGTACAGAAGCCCGCAGACTCCAATACGCATGGAGGATGGTGTGCCTCTGCACGTAGGGTGCAGGTCACTTCCTCCGTCACGTCCATCCGGCTCCCGCCCTGGTCGTTCAGGCAGATGCCGCCTGCCGCTCCAATGCGATCCGCAGCACCTCCGGCAGCTCCTTGCCACGCACAGAAGCCCTGCGGAGAATACCCAGGCACGCCTTCGGACTCAAATAATATCTTTCCGGCACTCCCGCCTGCAAAATCTGCGACAAGGTAGATGCGTTTTCTTCTCTGGGGAACTCCCCAGTATTGTGCGTCGAACACACGCTATGCAAGGGAGAATCCGTCTGCCACGACCTCCCCGGCATTTGCCCATCTCCCGCCTGGAGGTCCAGGAACAGAAATGTCCTCAATTTTGACGGAGCAGACCGCTTCGAGGACTGCCTTGAAGTCTTCGCCTTTGTTTGAGGAGAAGGCACCGGGGACATTCTCCCACACGATGTATCTTGGATACTTTCCATTGGTTGCACACCTCATTTCCTTTACGATTCTGACCGCCTCATAGAAAAGGCAGGACTGGCTTCCTTCCAATCCTGCGCGCTTGCCGGCCACCGACATATCTGTACAGGGTAAGCCGAATGTGATAATGTCCACCGGCTCCACCTCCGCACCGTTTACTGTAGAAATATCGCCCAGATGCTCCATCTGCGGAAGACGCTTCGAGGTCACCCGGATAGGGAAGGGTTCGATTTCCGAAGCCCATTTTGGTGTGATGCCGCAAAGCAGCCCACCGAGAGGGAAGCCCGCCGAACCGTCAAACAGACTGCCAAGCGTAAGGTTAACCATCCGCAGCCACCTCCTTCACCAAAGCGGAATACGGGATTTTCTCACCGCCACGCACCACATACACATTTTCGCTGTCACCCGTATCCTCCACATAGCGGCGCAGGATGACAGAAGCGTATTTTTCGTCAAGTTCCATCATAAAGCAGATGCGGTTCGTCTGCTCGCAGGCCATCATTGTGGAGCCACTGCCGCCAAAGGTGTCCAGCACGATTGCATTCTCCTGGGAAGAGTTGCAGATTGGATATCCGAGCAAGTCCAGCGGCTTGGAAGTCGGATGGTTTTTGCTCCGCTTCGGCTTGTCATAGTTCCAGATGGTGGTCTGCTTGCGGTCAGAATACCAGCGGTGCTTCCCGTTGTTCAGAAAGCCGTACAATACCGGCTCATGCTGCCATTGGTAATCCGAGCGTCCAAGAACCAGGGAGTTCTTCACCCAGATACACACACCGGCCAGATGGAATCCAGCTTCCACAAATGCCTTGCGGAAATTCAGTCCCTCCGTGTCCGCATGGAACACATAAGCAGAGCCGCCGCTTTCCAGGTGTGCCGCCATGTTCTGGAAAGAATTGTACAGAAAAGTGTAAAACTCCCTATTCTTCATGCTGTCGTTCTGGATAGTCAGGCCGTCCAAGGACTTGAAAGAAACGCCATAGGGCGGGTCTGTTACGATGAGATTGGCCTTTTTCCCGTCCATCAGAACAGACACATCATCGGCAGAAGTGGCATCGCCGCACATCAGCCTGTGCTGCCCCACCGTCCAGATGTCGCCCCTCTCCACGAATGCCGCTTTCTCCAAAGCCGTGGAAAGGTCGAAATCATCATCTTTTACATCTTTGCTGTCCTCCCCAGCGAAAAGGTCTGCAATCTCATCATCGGTAAAGCCTGTCATGGACACGTCAAAATCCGCACCCTGCAAACTTTCAATCTCGATGCGGAGAAGTTCCTCATCCCATCCTGCGTCCATCGCCATGCGGTTGTCGGCAAGGATATATGCTTTCTTCTGCGCCTCTGTCAGATAGTCCACAAACACACAAGGCACTTCCTGGATGCCTTCCTCTTTTGCTGCAAGCACCCGTCCATGCCCCGCGATGATGCCAAAATCCCGGTCGATGATAACCGGGTTGATAAAGCCGAATTCACGCAGGGAGGAACGCAGCTTCATCACCTGCTCCGCAGAATGCGTTCTGGTATTATTCACATATGGCACCAGTTTTGAAAGCGGCACAAGCTGCATCTCAGTCGTTGTTTTTCCCATTACCCGCACCTCCTGTCGAGCAGCTTATGGAGTCCTTTCTCTGCGCCTTTGATGTCGCCTGCGAATGCCTGCCCCTTGATGGTGCGGTACTGCTGCCTTGTAATATTTTTCCTATTGGCGTTCAGCGTGTCCAAGAACGCCGTCAACTCCGTCTTTTTCATGTCACATTCCTTTCCTCGCCCGGAGCAGCCGCTCCATCACGTCATCCTGCGGCGTGTTGCCCTGGTATTCCACCGAGCAGTTCTCCTTGACAATCTGGTAAATCTGCATCCAGCAATAATTTGTCTGCTTCATATAGGACTGGCTCATGGCAACATAGGGGGAGGCGATTGCCGCCCCTGTGGTGGGATGCTTTGCAAGGAAACCGGTGGATGAGACGATCTCCTCACACTGAATCCAGCGCGACACGCTCATGACATATTGCTCTACCATTTGGGTGGTGACCAGCTTGTCGCAGCCCCTCGCTTTGAGCCACACATAAGTTTCCTTGTAGACTTCCTCTGCCACCAGTTCCCGCCCGCTTTTTTGCGGGGACTTCAAAAAGTCTTTTACAGGAGGGACGTCCATGCCCTCCAGCTCAGCGGGCTCCATCAGCACCTCCGCCGACTGGCCTTCGTTGATTTTATCTATGAGCGCCTTTGGCTTACGGCCCGCGCCCGGTCTTGCGCCGCCGCGGTTCGTGCCGTCCTTTGCCACCGCCATCACCTCCGTCCGTTTGGATTTGTTTGAAAAATGCGGCGTTAATCAAACGCCGCAGCATATAAAAGCATATAATTTCCTATGTTATTCAAGGGGTTAATACCCCGTTTGATTTCCGGTTTTTGCGCGTTTGACCCCACGCCCGTTCCCCGGCTGACAGGTTGTAGAGATTTGACCGCCCCCTGGGGTGTCACTGGTTATGCCACCTGTCACCGCGCTCCGCATGAATCCTTGCATGGCAAGGCTGGCATAAAGACACGAGGTTTTCCTCGTCATGGGTGCCCCTCTGACAATGGCAGCCTGTGGTGTACTTCTTCCACCGGCCGCATTACGCCCTTCCTGTAGCGCTCCTCACAGAATGGATGCTTTAAGGCATAGCGGTCACGGATTCTTTTCCACGCCCTGCCGTACCTACGGCGTACAGCCGGGTCCCGGTCGTACTTCTCGTAGCGGTGGTTTTCCTGTTTCTCATGCTCCTCACAGAAACGCCCGTCCGTAAGGTTAGGGCATCCGGGGAAGGAACATGGTCGTTTTGGCTTTCTTGGCATTGGCTCACCTCCGTTCCGGGCATAAAGAAAGCCCCAGGGGATCGCTCCCTTGAGGCTGTGGCTCTTTATGCAGTTTTCGATACTATCAGTATACCACGGATTAAGGCAAAGATTTTACACGATATTACTCATTATCCTTTTCCGAACAGCAGGACGGTCAGATGATACAGCGCCCGGTTCTTTTTGTTGTAGGCAGAACTCTGCTCGATATGGAAATGGTCGGCAATCTTATAGATTACGCTGCTGCCGTACTCATTGCCCTCGCCATAAAAGGTTTCAAGAACATACTGCTCATCCGCGGTCAGCTCCTCCCAGGCGGGACGGAACCACGCCATGTACTCCACTGCCTGGCGGTAACGCTCCTTCAGCACGTCAATTTTCTCAATGCCTTTTATCATTCTGTCCTCTACAGCATGGGGGTTGTGGGTGCGGGGCATCCCGTCAAACTGCGGGCTTCTGGCTCCGCCCATTTTTTCGTGTGCCGCCTTGATCTCATCGTCCGTGTGTTCGATGATGAACTGCATGCTTCCATAGTCCTTAATGGCATCCACGGTTGCCGACCTCTTATCCAGGTACTTCCAGATAATGCTCATAGCCGATACCTCCGATCTTGTAATTTCTTCCCTCGGATTGGCATTGGTTGTCACTGTTTTTCATGGATTGTCTCAGATTTGCAGGTCAGCCTTCACCGCATCAATCAGGGCGGCCTGCGTGGTGTCCTTTTCGGAAAGCGCCGTCATGATGCGTTCATCAATGGTTCCCTTTGTGATGATGTGCTGCACCACCACGGTCTTCGATTCCTGCCCCTGCCGCCACAGCCTCGCCACCGTCTGCTGGTACAGCTCCAGCGACCAGGTAAGGCCGAACCACACAAGGGTGGAGCCCCCAGCCTGTAGGTTCAGACCGTGTCCGGCGGACGCCGGGTGGATCAGCGCCACTGGGATTTCCCCGGTGTTCCACCTTTTGATGCTCCCGTCCGTGTCCAGGCGGGAAGCGGGGATTTTCAGATTCTGGAGCCTTTCAGTGATCCGATCCAGGTCATGCCGGAACCAGTACGCTACAAGCACGGGCTTCCCGTTTGCTGCCTCGATGATGTCCTCCAATGCGTCCAGCTTTCTGTCATGGATGGTGATGACGTCCTCGGCATCGGAATATACCGCTCCATTCGCCATCTGCGACAGCTTCCCGGAGAGGGACGCCACATTGGCGGCTGTGATATTGCCGTCCGGCAGTTGGAGTACCAATTCCTTTTTCAGTTCCCCGTACCGTTCCATCTCCTTTTCGGAGAGATACACGGTATACCGGGAATTGACCAGCTCCGGCATTTTCAGGTGGTCAGTAGCTTTCATGGAAATCGTGATGTCGGAAATTTTGCCGTATATTTTTTCCTCCGCACCCGGCAACGGCTTGTAGGAGAATACCACCTGGCCGTTCCTCTTATCGGGAAGGAAATACCGCGTCCGGTACTGCCCGATAAACTTCCCAAGCCGCTCACCCATGTCCAGCAGACGGAATTCCGCCCATAAATCCATGAGGCCGTTGCTGCTCGGTGTGCCGGTCAGCCCAACGATGCGCTTTACCTTCGGCCGGGCTTTCATCAACGCCCGAAATCGCTTTGTCTGGTGGTTCTTGAAAGAGGACAGCTCATCGACCACCACCATGTCGAAATCAAAGGGGGGCCGCTCTCGGAAATGAGCCACTGCACGTTTTCCCGGTTGATGATATAGATGTCCGCTTTCTTTCGTAGGGCCGCCAGCCGCTCCGTTTCCGTGCCGACTGCGATGGAGTATTGCAGCATCCGCAGGTGGTCCCATTTTTCGATTTCCGCCGACCATGTATTCCTTGCCACTCGTAGGGGAGCTATTACAAGAATCCGATGAATATCAAAGCTGTCAAATAGCAGGTCGTTTAAGGCGGTCAGCGTGATACTCGTTTTGCCAAGCCCCATATCCAAAAGGACCGCCGCCACGGTATGGCTCTTGATATACTCCGCCGCAAACCGCTGGTATTCATGTGGACTGTATTTCATCAAGCATCCCTCCGATCTGCCTCTTGTCATCCAGCACATACACCTTGAAGCCTAACCGCCGAAGGAGCCTGTGCCTCGCTTCCTGCAGCGACCTCGGTTTTTTGCCGGGGGCTTTCACCTCGACAAACGCCATCCTTCCGCCAGGGAGAAGTGCCAAACGATCAGGCACCCCATCAAATCCGGGCGATGTGAACTTTGGCGCGATACCCCCAGCGGCCCTGACCGCCGCCACAAATTTCTGCTCCAGTGTTTTCTCTCTCATTTGTCATTGCCTCCAATCCCTTGCATTTACTGCATTTCCGGCTGCCGGGGGAGAGGTCGGAGCAGTCAGCCCATAAACTCCTCTATAGAAGATTTTTCAGGTAAAAAACTGCCCTAAAGGGGGTTTTATACTAAGACCTCACCGACCTCTCCCTTTTACTCCGCAAAGTCACTCTCCAGCAGTCTTAATCCAAGCACCCACATGCTGTGTTTCTTCTTCACGCGCTTAAACCCTCGCTGCTCCACGGCGTTATAAAATTCCGTGGTGCTGCGGACAAAATCGCCCACCCTTGCACAGTAGGCACGGTACTCCGAATAGAACTTTCCCGATCCCGTCTCAAAGGAATCCCCAAGCTCACAGCAGTCGGTAAGGAAATGCCCAAGCCAGTCGTTGTCCTGTCTGTATTTCGCAATGGCGTCCTCCACGCACTTCGGCAGGGGTATCCTGAAATTGTTCCCGATCGCTTTCCTTGCACCCTCGATGATCCACGCCATAATATAAGGTGCGGCGTTCTCCACCAGATGGTCCGCATAGTTCTTCCTGTCGCGCCCACCAGTGATTTTCGCATTAAAGGGAATCACGATCAGCCGCCTCCAGATACCGGAATCCATCGCTCCCACCTTCGGCAGGTGATTGGTATACAGCACAAGGGTATGACTCGGCGTAAAGGAAAACGGGTCTTTGTACTTTTTCTCCGCAAAAATCTCATCCGTGGAGCAGAGCTGTTTGATGATGGACGTGTTCAGGCGCACGCCCTCCTCCAGCTCGGAGGCAATCAGCAGCCGCTTGCCCTTTGCTTCGGCAAGCTCCGGCTTTACATTCCTCTTGCAGCCCATCGTCAGGGCATCAGCGGACATATTCCCGCTATAGGTGCCAAGCACACGGGCAATGGTGTTCCAGAAGGTGGACTTGCCGTTGCTGCCCTCGCCGTAGGCGATAATCAGAGCCTCCATGTAAACGCGCCCTACCGCTGCCATGCCCACGATCTGCTGCACGTAGTCCATCAGCGCCGTGTCGCGGCAGAAGATGGTGTCCAGCGCATCCAGCCACACGCCTTCACCCTCCTCACCGGGAGCCGCCGCTGTCATTTTCGTGATATAGTCCTCCGGGCTGTGGTCACGCTTGCCCTCCAGCCCGTCCGGAAGATAGTAAGTGCCACCCGGCGTGTTCAGCAGAAAGCCGTCCCGGTCAAGGCCGTTCACATGGATTTCCAGCATCGGTTTTGCCGTCTGCAGGGCAGAGACCACATACTTCATATCGCGCCGTTTCATAACGAACGCCTTATAGCTTAAAGCAGAAAGGTAGGCAAGGTATGCCTCCCGCTGTCCGACCTCTATCTTCTTTTCCAGTGTCTTGCCGCCCGCCGTAATGTTCTCTTCAGACACGCCCTGTCCCATCAGAGCATCCCTGGTACGGGCGACCTCATCCTTTGCATCTTCAAGCTGGAGGTCTAAAAACTCTTCCGCAGCACCTACCGCCTGCTGTCGTGATTCAATCCAATACTGCCCGCAGAAACGGATATAGTCCGTGGCCGCCGTGTATTTCAGCTCTACGCCATACTCCCGTGACAGCACTTTTGCCTGACCGATGTCAGAATAATCCGCAGGCTTCAAAGATTCCCGGCAAAACTCATCGTTGTAGGCATCCGGGGATACATAGCCCTCCTGTGCCTGCACCTTCTGGGCAAACCGGCAGGCGCTCTGCCAGATCGTGGCGAGCTCCCCATCATCCAGGGGAGGGCTGCACTTTGCCGCCTCCTCCATAAATATTTCGTGCGCCTTGTCAGTCGCACCATAACGTTTGACCACGCGCCCGGCAAAATGGGACATGGTGGCGTTGCGCTGCCCCTGCGGTATCTCCCTTTTTTGCGGCTTTAGGATGCAGTCAATGGTGACCTCGCCCTCATGCCAGATGATCTTCTCCGCAGGATACCCAAAGATAAATCGTGCAGCGTCAAGCGCCTTCCCGTCAAAAAAGCCAAATCTCTCCCGTATCGCCTTTTTCAGCGTGGCACAGGTTTCCGCATCCGTGATCGGCTCATGGGGGAAATACACATGGAATCTCGGCCTTGCGGCTTTCCCGTCCTTCGGCTTCATGTTGTTGCGGCTGGGGATGATGACATAGCTCACATCTTCCAGTTCTTCCGCCAGGCCCTCCGGGTGTATCCAGTCCTCCGGCTTATCGCTGTGGCCGTTGTCGCAGTCCATCACCTCCACGTCAGAGGAGAGGAAATTGTCCACGCCCCTGTGGAAGTTTTTGAATTCTCCGCACACATGGTCGAAGGCTGCCATCTCCATACAGTCGGTTTCATTGTCAATGATGCGTTTGTTGGGGTACAAGCTGTTCTTTGCGTTCCCCCGGCAGTTTGCCGTGTAAAATGTCATCCTCACGATTTGTCAACCTCCTTCATGCCTTCGGTGAAATAGCGGATTGCCATGCCCCGCTTCTCCGCCTTTCCAATCTCCGCCGCCATGCCCTCCGATATGTTCTTCCCGAACACCCACAACTGGTCGCACTTGCCCAAAAGCACCATGTTCATGAACATGGCAAGCGCCCGCTCGCCAGGGTTCGTGTCATCCATAAACTGCGGAAACAGCAGGTGCGGGGCAAGCGGGATAGCACCGCTTCGCACCGCGAATTTGCAGTAGCGCCTTGCTTTCTCCATATTGCCGTCCATATCTCCGGCATAGGGAGAGCAGATATAGACGATGGGTCTAAAAGCACGAAGGGAGCGTTCCTCACGTTCAATGACGGAGAGTGCGCCGTAGGCCGTTGGGTCAAAATATCCCTCGCTGTTGAATTTGCTGA
>OIXV01000788.1_pt1 | contig 29663 bp, 17 predicted proteins | sample 1587771 | NCBI WGS metagenome assembly OIXV01 (sample SAMEA3888893, study PRJEB22519) | human gut metagenome | biome: human gut; feature: human-associated habitat; material: faeces | place: Denmark | collected 2010
CAGTATAGGGTAATTGGGGCGTCGATATTTTTTTGTCTTTCATTTTTGGGGTGTAAAAATTACGAAAACCAAAAGGATAAAATGATACGATTCGTATGCGATTACAAAGCAATGCAAATCGAAAACGGAAACGTGGACTATGAGAATCTGTGTGATTTAAACCGGATTTTATCCCGATTCAGGGATACCATGCAGATGAGTTTAATCGAATATTGTTCGCAGAAAAGAGAGCAGAGCGAACGGGACTTAAAGTTGTCACAGCAGATACGCTTGAGTGAATATGACCTTATGACAGGGTCATCCAGAGCGGCTCTTGATAAAATGAAGCCGATGAATTATTATGAACAAGATTTGAAAAAATTGAAATCTATCCTAATGAAAACAGATTCATTGGCACTCAACTCGGACATGTATGCGAAAACGATCTCCGGGTATTTTACAATGGCATTGAGTAAATTAAAAAAGAAGAACAAGGCCGATGCCGATTTTATGGGGCTTCTTCTCTTTTTTGCAGGGAACTCTCAAATTATTTCGGACAAATACGAGATCGTTTATAATGCGTATTATGATGCGGTCCGATTTTTAATAACCGAACCGGAGTTTTGGATTTCAGATTATTGTAATATCGTGTTGAAAACGATAAAGGCATTTTCGGCGAAATTGGAGGCGGATGAATTTTATTCGATTTATATGGATATGGTAAACCATACTGCGGCTGACTATCTTGGTCCCGATCTTGTTGATATTATAAATACATACACTCGGTATGCGTATGTTACGGATAAGGAAACTGAATTTGAAAAATATTTGGCAATTTCATTGGAATAACGATCATACATTTAAAAATTGAAAACTATGGCTGGAAATTTATGGAAAATGACAGCGATCAAAAATGCTGGAAAACTGACGAAGGGAATGAGCGTCGAGATTCTTGTAACCGGAACATCAGCAAAACCGAGTGTAAAACAAATTATCGAGGCAATCGAAGACAAATACGGCGTAACCGTATCGAGTTGTCATTGTGGATATGCTAATTTTGAGATTGAGAAATTGAATTGAACCGATAGCTGTTTATGTAATAAGGGAGAACCGCACGGTCCTCCCTTATTACATAAACAGCTGTTTGGTTTTACGCCACGCGCAGCTTCACGCCGTGGGCCTTGTCCGACTCCACGACCACGGTGTCGCCCTCGTGGAGCTTGCCGTCGATGATCAGCGACGAAAGCGGCTCTTCGACGTTGTCCATCAGCGTCCGTTTCAGCGAGCGGACTCCGTAGCGCGATTCGTAGCCCATGGTCGCCAGGCGGCGTTTGGCCCCTTCGGTGATCTTCACCTTGTAGCCCAGCCTGCCCGTGCGGGCCATCAGCCCCTGCAATTCCAGGTCGACGATCCGTTCCACGTCGGCGATCTCCAGCGTGCGGAACAGCACGATGTCGTCGATGCGGTTGAGGAACTCCGGGGCGAAGGTGTGCTCCAGAGCCTTGCAGTACTCGCTCTGGGGCGTCCGGTCGGCCACGGCGCTCTTCGAGGTGGTGCTGTAACCCACCTGCACCGATTTCCGGACCACGGCCCGCGAACCCACGTTCGAGGTCATAATGATGATCGTGTTCCGGAAGTCGACCTTGCGTCCCGAGCCGTCGGTGAGGTGTCCTTCGTCGAAGATCTGCAACATGGCGTTGAAGACCTCGGGATGGGCCTTCTCGATCTCGTCGAAGAGCACCACGGCGTAGGGCTGACGACGCACGGCCTCCGTTAACTGGCCTCCTTCGCCGTAACCGACGTATCCGGGGGGCGAGCCGATCAGGCGCGCCACGTTGTGTTTTTCGCCGTATTCGCTCATGTCGATCCGGATCAGCCCGCGGCGCTCGTCGAACAGCCATTTCGACACCTCCTTGGCCAGCAGCGTCTTGCCGACGCCCGTGGGCCCGACGAAGAGGAAGACGCCGATGGGGCGGTTTTCGTCCTTCAGTCCGGCGCGCGAACGGCGGATGGTGCGCGAAATCTTCTCCACGGCCTCCTGCTGTCCCACGACGCGCTTGGCGAGGTGTTCGCGCAGGGTTTGCAGACGGATCATCTCGCCGTCCGAGACGCGCTCCGCAGGGATGCCCGTCATGGCGGTAATCACCTCCTGGATATGCCTTGCGGTGATCTCCACGGGATTGCTTTCGAGCGAGCGCTTCCATTCGGCGCGGCTCTCGCCCAGCTTCGAGCGCAGCGCGATTTCCCGCATGCGCGCCGAGGCGGCCTTCTCGTAGACCAGCGCCTCGACCGCTTCGCGGCGTTCGCGTTTGGCGTCGCTGAGCGCCGTCTTCATGGCCCGCAGCTCCTCCGGTTCGCGTGCCGATTGCAGGTGCGCCCGCGAGCCGGCCTCGTCCAGCGCGTCGATGGCCTTGTCGGGGAAATAGCGGTCGGAGACGTAACGCCCGGTGAGCGTCACGCAGGCCTGCAACGCCTCCTCGGTGTAGTGCACCTTGTGGTGGCGCTCGTAGTGGGGCGCGATGTTGCGCAGGATCTGGAGCGTCTGCTCGGGTGTCGTCGGCTCGATCACCACCTTCTGGAAGCGGCGTTCGAGGGCCGAGTCGGTCTCGATGTTCTCGCGGTACTCGTCGAGCGTCGTGGCGCCGATGGTTTGCAGTTCGCCGCGCGCGAGGGCCGGTTTGAGGATGTTGGCCGTGTCGAGGCTGCCCTGCGTGGAGCCGGCGCCCACGATGGTGTGTATCTCGTCGATGAAGATGATCGTGTCCTTGGCTTTGCGCAGTTCGTCCAGCAGCTGCTGCATGCGCTCCTCGAACTCGCCGCGGAACTTCGTGCCCGCCACGAGCGACGAGACGTCGAGCGAGAAGAGCGTCTTGTCGGCGATGGTGTAGGGCACTTCGCCGCGCGCGATGCGCAGCGCAAGCCCTTCGACGATGGCGCTCTTGCCCACGCCGGCCTCGCCGATCAGGATCGGGTTGTTTTTCTTGCGGCGCGAGAGGATCTGCACCACGCGTTCGATCTCCTGCTCGCGGCCTATGACCGGGTCGATCTTCCCCTCGCGGGCCAGCCGCGTGAGGTCCACGCCGAACTTGTCCAGCAGGTGGGCCGGGCCTTTCTCCTCGTTCCTGTTCTCCTCGCCGAAGTCGAGCATGTGAACCTGCACTTCGGTGCGGAAGTCGTCGCCCACGGCGAATTTTTGCAGGTCTCCCGACACGCTGTCGGCCGTCACGCCGTACATCTCCAGCACGCGCGCGGTCGCCGTCGAACGGTCGCTGATGATGGCCAGCAGCGCGTGGGCCGTCGACACGCTCCGGGCGACGCCCGGCATTACGAGCAGTTCCTCGGTGAAGTCGCGGTAATACTCCTCGGGCGACCGGGTCTCCTGCTGTTTGGCGCTGATTACCTCGCGTTCGATGCGCAGGCGCACCTGATAAAGCTCCCAGTCCTTGAGCCGGGAGGATAAAAGCTGGTAGGCGAGCGACCCCTCTTCGCGGAGCAGTTCCAGCGTGAGGAAGTCCTTGAGCGAATGCGTCATTCCCGCCTTCGTCGTGTTGAATGCCGAACGGGCGATGATGCCCTCCAACGTTTTCGAAATTTTTGGTTGCATGTTGCGTCGTCGTTATGAATTCGCCATACTAACGAGAGCGCGTATGTGATTATTATGCGGCCGTTTTTGTTTAGTGGATGAACTTTGGTGACTGACGCAGAGGCGTTTCCATCGGACGGGCATTTTCGGAGCAGCCCCAAGGCATCGGGTTTACCGGCTGACTTCCAATATCTTGCGGGCTTTATCGGAGTGTTTCCGAACGGAATTGTATAGAATCGGCTTTTTTATGGCGCGACTTGCCGGAATGTTCCGGATATTTCGCTGACGATCACCGAAATCCGCCCGGAATGCATTTCCGGCCTTTTGGGGTATAAAATTTTATTTCGGGTGATTTTGTGACGGAAAAGGCTCTCCCGGACAGTCGGTTTTAGCTCTCCGCCCGCCGGGTTTTCAGCAGCGGGGCCACTCGCCGACCTCCATGTCGCGCATCTCCGCGCCGTCGATCGTAAGGCGTACGGCCGTGCGGACCTTGTGGAAGCCGAACTCCCCGGCGGCTCCGGGGTTGACATGGAGCAGGTCGTAGACGGGATCGTAGATGACTTTGAGGATGTGGGAATGCCCGGCGATGAAGAGTTTCGGGTGCACGGACTGGATTTTCTGCACGGCGCGCGGGTCGTAATGGCGGGGATAACCTCCGATGTGGGTCATCAGCACCTGCACCCGCTCGCACTCGAAGGCCTGGAACGCGGGATAGACGCGGCGGGTCATGCCGCCGTCGATGTTGCCGCTCACGGCGCGGAGCGGCTTGAATGCGGCGATCCGGTCGGCCAGCTCGATCGAGCCGATGTCGCCCGCATGCCAGATTTCGTCCACGTCTTTCAGAAATTCGCGGAGCGTGTCGTCGAAGGTTCCGTGGGTGTCGGATATAATGCCGATGCGTTTCATTGGTACTTCTCTTTCCACAGCTGCGCCATCCGTTCGGCGATTTTGGCCTCGGCGGCGTTCTGCGTGTCAGGTTCGTAGAACTTCGTGCCCGAAAGGCTCTCGGGCAGGAACTCCTGCTCGGCGAAGTGTCCGGCGTAGTCGTGGGCGTATTTATAGCCCTTGCCGTAGCCCGCCTTGTCCATCAGGCGGGTCGGGGCGTTGCGCAGGTGCAGCGGCACGGGACGGTTCGTGGTGTCGCGCTCGACCAGCGACATCGCCTTGTTGATGGCCATGTAGGCCGAATTGCTCTTGGGGCTGGTGGCCAGGTAGATCGTCGTCTCGGCCAGCGTGATGCGCGCCTCGGGCATGCCGATCTTGTGCACCGTGTCGAAGCAGGCGTTGGCCAGCAGCAGGGCGTTGGGATTGGCCAGCCCGATGTCCTCCGAGGCCAGGATCACCAGACGCCGGGCCAGGAACCGCGGCTCCTCGCCCCCGGCCAGCATCCGCGCCAGGTAGTAGATCGCGGCGTTGGGGTCGCTGCCCCGGACCGACTTGATGAAGGCCGAGATAACGTCGTAATGTTGTTCGCCGTTCTTGTCGTAGAGGGCGATGTTCTGCTGGAGACAGTCGGTGACGTATTGGTCGGAGATCGTCACCTTGCCGTCCGTGGCTCCGACGACGATGTCGAGGATGTTCAGGAGCTTGCGCGCGTCGCCGCCCGAGAATTTGAACAGCGCGCCGGTCTCCGCGACCTCGATGTCGCGTTCCTTCAGTTCGGTGTCGGTCGTCAGGGCTCGGTCGAGCAGCACTTGCAGGTCCTTGTCTTCGAGCGACTTGAGGATGTAGACCTGACAGCGGCTCAGCAGCGGGGAGATCACCTCGAACGAGGGGTTTTCCGTCGTGGCGCCGATCAGCGTGACGACGCCCTGCTCGACGGCTCCTAACAGCGAATCCTGCTGCGACTTGTTGAAGCGGTGGATCTCGTCGATGAAGAGGAACGGCGGGCGCTGGTCGAAGAACCGCTGCTTGCGCGCCGATTCGATCACCTCGCGCACGTCCTTCACGCCCGACGTGACGGCCGAGAGGGTGAAGAACGGGCGTTCCAACTGCGTGGCGACGATCTTGGCCAGGGTGGTTTTGCCCACGCCCGGAGGCCCCCAGAGGATGAACGAGGGGACATTTCCCGTCTCGAAGAATTTTCGGAACACCCCGTTTTTACCCACGAGATGTTCCTGCCCGATATATTCGTCTATCGTGCGGGGGCGCAGTCGTTCGGCTAAAGGAATGTTCGGCATGGCATGTTCGATTTATTAGGAACAAAGATAGGAAATTTTCAAAAAATAATCCTATATTTGTCGAACATACTGACAAACACGGAAAGTGTAAGTCTGTTCCCGAATCGTGAACGTAGGAAATTCATTGCAAGAGAGGAATGGGCAAACATCTTGCCGCGTCGTATCCGTATTCTGCGGGTATAGGCGTGGGAGCTGTCGCTTATTTTATCTTGCAAGGTATCCTACGACCTACGATTCTGAAATGGGCTTCGGCACCACGCTTTCTTTTTTTGTTTATGCCGCCAGGGTGCGGGTGGCGGAAAAAATCGAATGTATTTATGGAAAAAGAAAAGAAGGTTTACTCCGATGATCGTGGAGGACAGACGATTATCGTCAATCAATCGGAGAGAAAACGGTCCAATGGATTGGGCACCGCCGGTTTTGTGTTGGCTTTACTCGGATTGATTTTCAGCTGGGTCCCCGGTTTGGGCTGGGTGTTGTGGCTGTTGGGACTGATATTCTCGTTCGTGGGCATTTTTCGAGCTCCGCGCGGTTTGGCGATTGCCGGACTGGTAATGTCGTGTATTGCGCTTATTATTTTAATTGCTGTGGTAGGGGCGATAGGCTCGCTCATTGCCGCCATATAGTGCTTGAGAATAAACCTCTTTTATGATTTCACCCCTGCCGCAACCTGCGGCAGGGGTGAATTGATTTCCGTCGGGATGATTTTGCTTTACTCCTCCGGCTTCCGCAGCTCCAGATACAGTTCGTCGAGCTGCGACTGGTCGATGTAGCCCGGGGCGTCGAGCATCATGTCGCGGCCGGCGTTGTTCTTCGGGAAGGCGATGTAGTCGCGGATCGACTCCGAGCCGCCGAACAGCGAACACAGACGGTCGAATCCGAACGCCAGTCCGCCGTGAGGGGGCGCGCCGTATTTGAAGGCGTTCATCAGGAAGCCGAAGCGCTTCTGCGCCTCCTCGGGCGTGAAGCCCAGCAGTTCGAACATCTTCTCCTGCAATTTCGAGTCGTGGATACGGATCGAGCCGCCGCCGATCTCCGTGCCGTTGCATACGAAGTCGTAGGCGTTGGCCCGCACGCGCCCGGGGGCGCTGCCGAGGTATTGCACGTCTTCGAGCTTGGGGGCCGTGAAGGGATGGTGCACGGCGTAGTAGCGCTGCGTCTCGTCGTCCCACTCGAAGAGCGGGAAATCCACCACCCACAGCGGGGCGAACTTCTGCGGATCGCGCAGGCCCAGCTGCTGAGCCACTTCAAGACGCAGGGCGCACAGCTGCGTCAGCGTCTTGAACTTCTTGCCGCAGAGGATGAAAACCATGTCTCCGGCCTTTGCGCCGCAGCGTTCGGCCATCGCGCGCACCTCCTCGGGGGCGTAGAACTTGTCGATCGACGACTTCACGCCGCCCTCCTCGACACGAATCCAGATGAGGCCCTTGGCGCCGATCTGCTGCCGCTTGACGAACTCCGTCAGGGCGTCGATCTGCTTGCGGGTGTACGCGGCGCAGCCCTCGGCGGCGAATCCGGTGATGTACTCCGCATCGTCGAACACGCTGAAACCGTGCCCTTTGGCGAGGTCGGTGATCTCCGCGAACTCCATGCCGAAGCGCAGGTCGGGTTTGTCCGAGCCGTATTTCTCCATCGCCTCGATCCACGGCATGCGGCGCAGCGGCTCGGTCAGCTCGATTCCCATCACGTGCTTGAACATGTGCTTGGCCCAGCGTTCGAAGATTTCGAGCACGTCCTCCTGCTCGACGAACGACATCTCGCAGTCGATCTGCGTGAACTCGGGCTGACGGTCGGCGCGCAGGTCCTCGTCGCGGAAGCAGCGCACGATCTGGAAATATTTGTCGTATCCGGCCACCATCAGCAGCTGCTTGAGGGTCTGCGGCGACTGGGGCAGGGCATAGAACTGGTTGGGACTCATGCGGCTGGGAACCACGAAGTCGCGGGCGCCTTCGGGCGTCGAGTTGACCAGATAGGGGGTTTCGATTTCGAGGAAGCCCTCCGAGTCGAGGAAGCGGCGGATCTCCTGCGCCATCTTGTGCCGCAGGATCATGTTGCGCTGCAGGGGCGGACGCCGCAGGTCGAGATAGCGGTATTTCATGCGCAGGTCGTCGCCGCCGTCCGACGTCTCCTCGATGGTGAAGGGAGGAACTTCGGCCTCATGGAGCACGACGACCTTCTCGGCTGCCACCTCGATGTCGCCCGTGGCCATCTTGGGGTTCTTCGACGAACGCTCGACGACCTTGCCGGTCACCTGAACGACCCATTCGCGGCCCAGCTTGCAGGCCGTTTCGCGGGCTTCGGCGGGCGAGTGCTCCTCGACCACGATCTGCGTGATTCCGTAACGGTCCCTGAGGTCGATGAAGGTCATGGCCCCGAGGTTTCTGATTTTCTGCACCCACCCGGCCAGGGTGACGGTTTCGTTGACGTTGCAGGCCCTGAGGCAGCCGCAGGTATGGGTTCTGTACATGGCGATATGTTATGTTTAGTCGTTACGATCCGCAAAGTTAACTAAAATTCATAATTCATAATTCATAATTCATAATTAAATGACAGGATGCCTTGTTAAAACCTTTGTGTGTGAAGAACGCCGCCGCCGGAATTGCAGCGAGGCGGATGAAACGGCGGATATGCAGGGAAAAGAGCGAAAAGAGATGCGGAATCCCCGAAACGAACCTCCCGGGACCGGGCGTCGTTTCGGGGATTTGTTGGGCGGCCCGGATTTCGGACAGCCGTTTCTGACCGATGATTACTCCACCGCTTTGAGTTCGAGTACGCGGCTCGCATATTCCTTGCCCACCGTGAATTCGAGTCCGTTCTCCATCAGGAACGCGCCGCTGAAGGTCTTGCCGTCCTGCGGGACCGGCTTCCCGTCGACGTTCAGTTCGGTGATCCGGTAGCGTTTGCCGGGGTCGAGACCCGCCATGCGGAAGGCCGGCGACGGCATGTTGAGGAAGTGCTCCAGCTTGTAGACGAACCAGACGGCGCGGTCCTTTTCGGGTGCGACGTACATCAGCGATGCATAGCCTGTCTTGTCGTAGGGCGAGATCAGCCGGTAGAGGTCGCCCTGCTGCACGATGGGACGGATCTCCTTGTAGTCGGCGATCGCCCTGCGTGCGAACTCCTTCTCTTTGCCGGTCATCTTTGAGGGTTGCAGTTCCAGCCCCAGGCGTCCCGACATGGCCACGTCGAAGCGCAGTTTGAGCGGAACGTTGCGGCCCGTCTGGTGGTTGGGCGAGGCGCTCACGTGCGAGGCCATCGCCACGGCGGGATAGAAGTTCGACACGCCCCATTGCATGTAGATGCGTTGCAGGGCGTCGGTGTTGTCCGAGGTCCAGAATTCATCGTAGTAGGGCAGGACGCCATAGTTGACCCGGCCGCCGCCGCTGGCGCACGACTGCATCACCAGACGGGGATATTTCTCCCGGATGCGCCGCAGCACCTTGTCCATGCCGCGGTGGTACTCGATGTAGAGGTGCGATTGCCGGTCGGCCGGCAGGAAGGTCGAGCCGTAGTTGTAGAGCGTCATGTTGTCGTCCCACTTGATGTAGGCGATGTCGGGATGCGCGGTCATCAGACGGTCGACCACGCCGAAGACGAACTCCTGCACCGCGGGGTTCGACAGATCGAGCACCTGCTGCGTGCCGCCGCGGCCCTTGCGGTTTTCGCGGTAGGGCTGCTGGATCACCCAGTCGGGATGCTTCTCATAGAGTTCGCTCCGGGTGTTGGTCATCTCGGGTTCGATCCAGATGCCGAACTTCACGCCGTGTTTGCGGGCCGACTCGGTCAGACCCTCGATGCCCTGCGGCAGTTTCTCGCGGCAGACCGTCCAGTCTCCGAGGCTCGTCTCGCCGTTGTTGCGCGGGTATTTGTCGCCGAACCAGCCGTCGTCCATCACGAACAGTTCGCCGCCCAGGTCCGCCAGGTCGGCCATCATCCGGTCCATGCCCTCCTGGTTGACCTTGAAATAGACGCCCTCCCACGAGTTGAGCAGCACGTCGCGAAGCTCGGTTCCGTGGTTGAGCCGGTGGAGGCGCGCCCATCGGTGGATGTTGCGGCTCACGCCGCTCTTGCCCTCGTCGCTGAACGTGAAGGCGAATACCGGGGTCGTGAAGACCTCGCGGGGTTGCAGCGTGTATTGCGACTGCTCCTCGTTGATGCCCGCGAAGAGGTGCGTGGTGTGGGTGTTGTCGTTGTCCAGGGCGATGCGGTAGTTGCCGGCCCAGGCCAGCGTGCCGCCGATGACGCGGCCTGTCAACTCCCGGGGGCGTCCGTCGAGCGAGATCATCAGCGAGGGGTTGTCGCGCTGCGTGTTGCGCACGCCGTCCTTGTTCTTGAGCACCTTCATGCCGTCGGTCAGCGGTTCTTCGTGGAGGTAGCATTCCGCTCCCCATGTGCCGTGGAAATGCGTCAGCCACGTGTCGCCCCGGCGGACGGGCATGTAGGCCGATGCGAACCGGTAGAGCGTCACGGGTTTCTTCTCCGTGTGGCTGATCTCGGTCCACGTCTCGATCACCTCGCAGTCGTCGTAGGTCTTGTAGAAGAGCGTCACGAAAAACGGGTAGTGCTTGTCCTTCATGGCGATGGCGGTGGTTTCGGAGCCGTCCCTGCGGTCGCGCGACACCGACTCGACAGCCAGTTCGAGCGACATCGAACCGTCGCCGTGCGTCGCCTGAATGGCTACTTCGCGGTAACACTGGGCGCCGAACTGCGGGTAGGCCGCATCGCCGAACGCCGCTCCGCTGGCGAGGATGTCGTCGGGCGAGGCGACGCGCGCTCCGAAATACTGGAACAGAGGGGTTTTGCCTTTTTCTGCCGTCAGCAGCAGCGAGGAATTCCGGGTCGAGAGGAGGATGTTTTCCGCCCGGAGCATGCCGCCGGACAGCAACGCAGCGCCGGCCCATGCCAATACCAAAAGTTTCTTCATTGCAGGGTTGTCGTATAAGGTTGATTTCGGGTATAAAACTAATAAAAAAACGCGGATTCCGCAAAGAACGCAGGCCGGACGATTGTCCGGCCTGCGAATCCAGAAATCCGAAACGGAGCCTCCGCGGTTATTTCGGGGCCGTGACGAACGGTGTCTCCAGCAGTTTTTTCAGCGTGGCGGGGTTGTCGGTGGTGATGTAGTCGACACCCAGCGCGATGCAGGCCATCATGTCGGCCGTCGAATTGACCGTCCAGGCGTTGACCTCGATTCCGCCGGCGTGGGCTTCCGTCACCCACTCGGGTTTTTTCGAAAGCACGGTCGAATACTGGTAGTCGATGCCCGAGAGCTTGTCCGCCGCGACTTCGGCCGGAGCCTTGTCGCCGCCCAGATACTGTACGCCGGCCGCGGGCATGGCCGCCCGGAGCTGCTTGCAGACCTCGTAGTCGAAGGCGATGTAATCGACCCGCGTCTCCATCGACTTCGCCTTGACGGCGGCCACGACGGCGTTGACGGCCCGCGTGTTGCTTGCGGCCGAACTGTGGGTCTTGATTTCGCAGATCAGTTTCATCGAAGCGTCCTTGGCGCCCTGCTCCAGATAGGCGTCAAGCGTCGGCAGTTTTTCGCCGTTGGCCAGCGTGAGGTCCCTGATCTGTGCATAGGCGCTCTCTTCGATCCGCAGGTCGCTGCCTGCCACCGTCGCGTTGTGGTTGATCACCGGCACGTCGTCGGCGGTGATCCAGACGTCGAACTCGGCGCCGTGGATGCCCAGTTTCTGGGCGTTGGTCAGGGCAGCGATCGAATTCTCGGTCGAATTCTCCACGCCGTCCTGATGCTGGCCGCGGTGCGCGATGATCCGGGGCATCGAGACGGAGGGATTGTCGCAGACGGTGAATTCGACCGTGCCGAGCGGGTATTGGCTGCCGTTGCGGACGAGCGCCATGAAATACCGGCCCGTTCCGGCGGGAATCCCCGCGGGGAGGGTCACTGCCAGCGACTGAAGGGTATTGTCGCCGGAGGCTTCGGTGAATGCGGCGTCGGCCGTGAACGCTGCGGTCACGTTGGCCGACGAGGTGAACTTCACCTTGTCGCCGGCTGCGAAACCGTTGCCGTAGACCGTATAGGTGTAGCCTGCGCCGATCTCGCACCTGGTCAGGTAGGTGAGGTTCGAGAGTGCGAATTCCACGGGCGTCTGGCCGGCGAACGCCGCATCCTGGTAGAGCAGGGCGATCTGGTCCCCGGTCAGCGCGTCGTCGAAGACGCGGGCCAGAACCACTTCGCCGTTCCATGCGTTGCCCATCGAGCCTACGGCCGAGTCGCCGCCCAGCGCGAACCACCGTGCGCCGTCCTTGGCGTGGATCAGTTCGCCCGGAGCGTCGGCCGTGCCCTTGAGTTGGCCGTCCACGTAGATATAGGCTTTCTCGGCGGTTTTGTCCCAGACGCCCACGACGTGGTAGTAGCGGCCCGGTTCGGGCGTCACGTCGCTCTGCGCCCAGCGCCACGTGCTTTTGCCCGTGGTGCTCACATTGGGCAGGAATGTGATGCAGGCCGGATGGCCTCCCTGGCCCTCCTTGCAGATCAGGAAACCCGTGCCGCCGGCTTCATGCGCCGAGAAGGGCTTGTACTCCTTCGTGCCGTCGTTGCGGTTCGAACGCAGGACGACCTCCAGCGTGTGGCCGTCGTCCAGACCCTGCTTGAACGTCTCGTTCGTGTAGTAGTCCACCCGGTAATAGGAATCCTTGCGGGAACCCTGCCCCGGGGTGTGCGTGTAGTTGGTCACGATGCGCTTGTAGACGTCGTGGTAATAGCAGGTCAGCGCCGTGCCGGGGTAGGAGAGCACCTCGTTCTTGAGCGGCGATACGTCCTCGGCCGTGCCGTCGGCGTGGAAGACAACGTCGAGCAGGTCGGCTTTCGGCGCTTCGGGCGGCACAGGTCCGGGTTCCTGCGTGATGGTGAACTCCTCGACCAGCGTGGGGTCCGAGACCGAGATGAACCGGACCACGCCGGAGCGCTCCCTGCTCACGGTGTTTTCCGGAATCAGAATCGCCAGCGTCATGCCGTCGACGGTGGGGTGGGTGAACCAGTCGGTCTTGCTCTGGTCTATCGCATAGGTCCATTTGCCGTCGGTCGTTACGGTGAACACGACCGTGCTCCCTTCGTAGGGGATGGTCCCGTTTTCGGGGGCGAGGTTGGACGCTACCGAGAACGCGACGTTTTTCCATTCGGCCGTCTCGTCGTCTTTGCACGACGGGCAGAGCGCCAGGGCGAAAGCCGTGAACAGAAAAAACGATAAAAAACCTTTTTTCATATTAGGAAGGTTATGTGGTTAATTTTTCAGTTGATTGATCCGGCCGGGTCATTGGTCGTTTTCAGGCTTCTCCGTCGCGGGGCGGACCGGGAAGATCAGCACCGTGGCGGCCGCCGCGTTCACCTCCGTGTCGGGACTGCCGACCGAAACGGGCAGCACGCAGCGACTGTCCGCCGTGATCGCCGAGACGTCGATCCGAATGCCGATCTTCGCGGTGTGGGCGTTGTTGTCGAGCCGCACGGCGGCGGTCGGGAGGTCGTAGCAGGCTTCGGGCATCAGCACGTAAGCCGTACCGTTGGCCTTGTTGTAGGCGGCCAGCGCTTCGGCGTCGACCGAGAGTGCGGCCGTCGAACCGCCTTCGTTGTAGCCGCTCCGGTAGATCCACACCTCGTAGTCGACCGCTGCGGCATCGGCCGTCAGGGCGACCTGTTGCAGGCCGTTTTTCGGGATCAGCACTTTCGAGCCGATGTCGTATCCGATCTCTTCGTTGTCGGAGCACCCGGCCAGGCAGGCTGCCGCCGACAGCGCGAGCGCTAAAAATAGCTTTTTCATGGTCGTTTCTTTTCGCTAATGGTTAATAACCCGGATTCTGAACCAGCTGGCCGTTGATGTTGAGCTGCGAGTTGGGGATCGCCAGCCAGTAGTGTTTCGGCGTGGTGAAGATGCGCGTGTCGTTCTCCTTCATGTCGACCAGCTTGTAGAACTTCTCGGGCGTGTCGCCCTCGATGTTCCAGGCCTTCGGGATGGGGCGCAGGCACTCTTCGGCGATCTTCCAGCGGCGGATGTCGTGGAAACGGCGTCCCTCCATCAGGAACTCGATCGAACGCTCGCGGCGGATGATGTCGCGCAGCTTCTGGCCCGAGGGGATGCCGCCGGCCCTGCTCCACGACTCCTGGAACGTCGGAAGGCCGCAGCGCGAGCGGATCTTGTTCAGGCACTCGTAGCCGTAGTCGCTCAACGTGCCGTCGTACTCGAAGTCGGCTTCGGCGTAGCTTAAGTATAGCTCGGCGATGCGCATGTAGGGGAAGACGTAGCTCATGTAGGTGCTGACGGAGTAGTTTCCGCTTGAGTTGAGCGTCATCTTCGACTGTTCGTTGACCCATTTCTGGCAGAAATAACCGTTGTAGGACTGGTATTCGTTGTCGTAGCTGCCGGTGAAGCCCTGCGGCTCGCCCTTGTGCGCCTTGATGGTCATTTTGCCGCCGTTGAAGCGGTACGTGCCCCGGTCATAACCCACCGACGCATAGAAGCGCGGCTCCTTGTGGAGGTGCATCTCGACCGTCCCGGCCGCCTCGTTGTAGGCCAGCGGGTCGATGTCCTTCGTCTCGGGGTCGTCCTCCCACGGAAGTCCGTTCCGGGTGTAATACATCTGGACGGCCTCGAACGTCGGGCACAAATAGCCGCGGTAGGCGCCCGACACCTTCGTGTAGTTGTTGGCCAGGTGGCAGCCGAACTGCTTCTGCGTGTAGGTGATCGAGCCTGACTTGTTCAGGCTCATCAGGTACTCGTTCTGGTTCAAGAACTGTGTCGCGTTGCCGTCGCCGGTGAAGATGTAGGTGTAGTTGGCGCGCCCCAGTTCGAACGGGTCGGTCGTGCTGGTGCTTTTCGACACGGAGAGGCCCAGTTGGCGGTCGTCCATCGTGTAGGCTCCCGTTTCCTTCGAAGCCTCCACGCAGTCGATAGCCTCCTTGGCAGCGTCCATCGCGCGTTTCCACTTCTCGGCGTCGTAGGTCTGGTTGATCAGGTGCGTGCCGTCCTTGTTGACGAAATCGGCGTAGAATTCCGAATTGCCGTTCACCAGCGGCGATGCGGCGTAGAGCAGCAGGCGGGCGCGGTAGGCCAGCGCCGTGGCCTTGATGGCGCGGCCGTACGCGATGGGACCCCAGTAGTCGGGCAGCATGTCGGCGGCCTTGCGGAACTCCTCCTCGATGAAATTGACGCACTCGTCGTAGGTGCTGCGCGGCACGTTCACGCTGCTGGCCGGCGCATTCAGGTCGATCTCCTCCCGGGCCAGTACGATCGGACCGTAGTACTCCAGCAGGATCTGGTGCAGGTGGGCGATCAGGAAGTGCGCCTCGCCCGACCAGTAGCGCAGGTTGGCCTCCGAGATGTCGGGAACAGAACCTATGTTGTTCAGGAAGTTGTAGGCATAACGGATGCCTTCGTAGATGTTGTACGAGTAGTTACCCGTCGGAAGTCCCGAGGTCGTTCCCCACATGTTGAAGTAGGTGTTCGTCGGGGACTCCTGCGAGGTGGCGTATACGAGGCTCTTCCACGAGAAATAACGCACCGATCCGTAGTAACTCGAAATCAGGTCGTCGCCGCCGCTCAGGTCGGGCATGGCCTGCGCATGGAACAGGTCGGGGCACTTGCCGTAGACCATGAAGAGCATCTTTTCAGCCTGGGCCTGGGTCTTGTAGATGTCGTCCTGCGTGGGACTGCCCTCGGGGACGACATCCAGGAAATCGCAGGATGCGGCCGCGAGAAGGAGGGCTAACGCCATTGCTATTTTTTTCATAACGGTATCTTCTTTTGGATTAGAATTGGTATTGAACGCCGATTTTCGCCGTCCGCTGCAACGGGTAGGACAGGCCGTGGCCGCCGCCCTTTTCGGGGTCCCAGTAGTCGAACGGGGAGATGACGAAGAGGTTGTTGCCCGACAGGTAGACGCGGAGTTTCTTGATGGTGTAGCCCAGCTCCACGGTTTTCAGGCGCAGGTATTTGGCGTCGTGGATGTAGAAGGTCGAACTCTGGGTGTTGTTGGAGCTTAACTGCGAGGTCAGGCGCGGATAGGCCGCGTCGGCGCGGTTGTTGTCCTCCGACCAGTGGTTGTCGGCGATGTACTGCGTGATGCCGTAGCCGAAGTGCGAGGCGTCGCAGAACGGGTGCATGTTGTACATCCGCAGCGATACGTTGGATGCGCCCTGGAACATGAACGAGAAGTCGAGCCTGCGCCACTTCACCGTCGCGCCGATGCCGTACTGGATTTCGGGAACGGTCGGGCTGCCGGCCGTCGTCACGTCGTTGCCGTCGACGATGCCGTCGCCGTTCAGGTCGCGGTACTTGATGTCGCCGACCGTGTAGTTGCCGAACTGCTGTTTGGGCGAGTTGTCGATCTCCTCCTGCGAGGTGAACAGCCCGTCGGCGACCAGCACGCCGGTGATGGCGTTGACCGGATGTCCCACGACCGACATGTAGTCGTACATCAGGTCGCCTTCATCCTTCTCGACCACTTCGTTGCGCGAGAAGGTGAACGTGCCGCGCAGGCTCAGCGACCAGTCCTTGTTGAACTGCTTGTTGTAGACGGCCGAAAGGTCGACGCCGTGCGATTTCACACGTCCGATATTGCCGTAGGGCGTAACGCCCAGCAGGCCCGTCGACGAAGGCAGCGAGGTGCGCCGCATGAAGATGCCCGTACGGTCTTCGGTGAAGTAGGCGGCTTCGATGTTCAGCGCGTTGAACAGTCCCAGTTCGAGACCGACGTCGAGTTTCTTGGCCTCCTCCCACGTCGCGTTGGGGTTGCCGTAGGTGGTGATCTTCGGGCCTTTGCCCTGGGAGTTCCAGTTGTAGTAGAATCCCGATTCCTCGCCCATGGCCACGATGGAGCGGTAGGGGAAGCGCTCGCCCAAGGCGTCGTTGCCCGCCAGACCGTACGATACGCGGATCTTCAGGTTGCTGACCGTCTTGCGGATGCCGTCCCAGAACGACTCGTTGGAGATCACCCAGCCGGCCGCCGCCGAGGGGAAGAAACCCCAGCGTTTGCCGGGAGCGAAGTTCTCCGAGCCGTTGTAGCCGAAGCTGGCCTCGAACAGGTAGCGGTTGTCGAATCCGTAGGTCACGCGGCCTGCCATGCCCTGCTCGCGGTAGGGCAGCAGGTTCTCCTCGCTCGTGCCGGCGATGTTGTTCTTCTTCTCGTTCATGCGGTAGACGAACATGGCTCCCACGTCGTGTTTGCCGAATTTGCGGGCGTAGTTCAGCGAGGCTTGCAGCGCGTAGCGGCGGTGGCCGCCGTTGCCGTCGGTGCTGGTCAGGTAGGTCGTGCCCGTGTCGCCGATCGAGTTGGTGATGAGATTGGCCGTGCCGTCGGGGTTGAGCGAACTGCCGTCCTCGACCTTGAAATAATAGGGGGTTGCCGTGCGGTAGGTCGCCGAATAGGTGTAGTTGTAGAATGACGCCGTGAGGTTGGCGCTCAAGCCCTTGGTGAAGAAATCCAGGTTCTGGTCCAGCGTGAAGGCCGTCGTCATGTAGGAGTAGTAGCGCTTGCCGTAGCCGCGGGACAGCTTGGCCAGCGGGTTGAGGTCGGTGGCGCCGGTGTCCCACGAGGCGTTGTTGCCGTAGCGCACGAACGTGTCGCCCTCCTCGGCCGGGAGCGTGGCCGGGAAACGTACCGGATTGGCGCGCATCGAGTAGTAGAACAGGTTGCCGATGTCCTCGATCGGACGGGTGTTGTACTCCAGCTGGGCGTTGACCTTGATGCCGACGACCGTCGTCTTGGTGATGTTGGCGCTGACGTTGCTCTGGAAGATGTATTTCTGGTGGTTCATCTTCACGTCGTAGGGGTTCTGCTCGATGTCGGCGATGATGCCGTTTTCGTTCGAGACCGCTGCGTTGAGGAAGTAGCTGACCTTACGGCCGCCGCCGCGGATGTTGAGGTTGAGGTTCTGGTTGACCGAGAAATCCTTGAACATCAGGTCGTACCAGTCGTTGTTCGGATAGAGGTACTTGTTGAGCCCCGCCTTCGTGCCGTTGATCTTGTCGGCCGAGTAGAACGGCTGGTAGGCGTGGAGCGTTCCGGTCTCCTTGGCGGTGTTGAAGACGGCCTCGTTGTAGAGCTGCATGTAGGTCACGCCGTCGGCCACCTGCTGTACCATCGTGGGCATCGAGAAGGTGTTTTCCAGACGGACCGAGACGTTCATCTTCTCCGAGTTGCGGCCGTTTTTCGTGTTGATGAGGATGACGCCGTTGGCGCCGCGCGAACCGTAGACCGAGGTCGCCTGGGCGTCCTTGAGCACCGAGAACGACTCGATCGACTCGGGAGGCATGTTGTTGAGCATGTTGCTCAACACCTCCACGCCGTCGAGGATGATCAGCGGCGAGTTGCTCGACCCGAAGGTCGAAATGCCGCGGATGTAGAACGAGGCGCTGTCGTAGCCGGGTTCGCCCGAGGTCTGGCGCGAGATCATGCCGGCGATGTTGCCGGCGAACGCCGTGGTCAGCGAACTGGAGGTGATATTTAGGTCGGAGGGTTTTACGGAGGTGATCGAGGCGACCATCGACTCCTTTTTCTGCGTGCCGTAGCCGATGACCACGACTTCGTCGAGCGCGTTGCTCTGCTCGGCGAGCGATACGAGTTTGAACAGCTCGGTGTCCTCGACGTGGAGCTTCTTCGTGTCGAAACCGACGTACGAGAAGGTCACGTATTTCGATTTGGCGGGAATGGTGAAGGTGTACGAGCCGTCGCCGTTGGTGATCGTGCCGGCCGTCGTTCCTTCGACGTAGATCATCACGCCGGCCAGCGGGGAGTTGTCGGTGCCGGAGATCACCGTGCCGCTGACCGTTTGGGCGACGTCGCGCGAACCGCTGGCGGCCTGGTAGATGCGGACCTGCGTGCCGCCGACCGAATACTGAAGGCCGACGTCGGGCAGGATCTGGTCGAGAATCCGGTTTGCGCTTACGTTTTTCTCCCTGACCGTTACGACCTTGGTCAGGATCGGTTTTACTTCATCCGCATAGATGAACCGCAGATCGCTCTGCGCCTCGATGGATTCGAGGATCTCCCGGATGCTTGCATCGGCTGCATCTATCGTTACATAGATGCTCCGGATCTGTGCGAGGAGATTTCCCCCCCCCACGCGAGGCATAGGGTTCCGGACAGCAGCAGCGCGGCGACGAATCGCAGGACTGCCGGAAAATGCCCGTTCCCGGGTGCTTTTTGGCGAGTTTCTTCCATAATGGTTTTAATTGGTTCTGGTTGGTAATTGGTTTGGTTTCGAAATACAGAGTGCATGGTTTGGGCCGTTTTTTGGCCGGATGTGTGTTTTTTTGTAGGAGCAAATTGAATTTAAGGGTTTTGTGGACTATTCCATTTGCAAATATAGAAATTATGCAATAAAATGCAAGCATTTCTTTGATTTTGATTTTTTCTTTTTGGAAGAAGGCGTGTTTTGAATCGAAATTGATGCGCCTGCGTCGCTTCCGGGTGGAGTTTGCCGGGCGCGGGGTGCGTTCTTCGGAAAAAATGGTTACTTTTGCCGAAAACAATCCGGCATGGAACAGCACGAAACCGACGAAAAATTCATGCGCCTGGCACTAAACGAGGCGCAAAAGGCGTTAAAACAACAGGAGGTGCCCATCGGTGCGGTCGTCGTGGCCGGCGGTGCGGTGATCGGGCGGGGGCACAACCTCGTCGAAACCCTGGCCGACCCCACGGCCCACGCCGAGATGCAGGCCCTCACGGCCGCTGCCGCGACGCTCGGGGGCAAGTATTTGCAGGAGTGCACGCTCTACGTCACGGTCGAGCCGTGCATCATGTGCGCCGGGGCGATCGGATGGGCGCAGGTGAGCCGCGTGGTGTGGGGCGCCGACGATCCCAAGAAGGGCTTCCGGCGTTACTCCGAGACGGTGTTCCACCCCAGGACGACCGTGGCGCGGGGGGTGCTCCGGGAGGAGTGCGAGGAGTTGATGAGCGGTTTTTTCGCGGGTTTGCGCGGATAGATTTGGTAAAAAAGGAATTTTTTTTATACTTTTGCATCCAACGCGTTTCGGACAGGGGCGCATGAACTGAAAAACTTATAAAATCGAATAGAAAAAGCAATGAAAAAGTTATTTGTATCGGTTGTCGCGCTGTTGGCGGCGGTGTCGCTCTCGGCGCAGGATGTTACTGCAATCTACAACGAAGCCGCAGCAGCTTTCGGCGCCAAGGATTTCGCAGGCGCGGCCGCGAAGTTCGAACAGGTGATCGAGCAGGGGCTGGACAGCGAGGAGGCTGCGTCGCTGGTGGCCACGGCCAAGACGACGCTTCCCAAATGCTACTTTATGATGGGCGGCGGAGCGATCCGGACCAAGAACTACGACGAGGCGCTGAAGAATTTCACCAAATCGGCGGAGCTGGCCGAACTCTACGGCGACATGAGCCAGATGGCCAAGGCCAACGGCTGGGTGGCCAAGATCTATCAGATCCAGGGCGGCGACGCTTTCAACAACAAGGACTATGCGACCGCCGCAGGCGTGTTCGAGAAGGGCTACAAGGCCGACCCGGACAATACCGCGATGGCGCTGAACCTCGCCATGAGCTACTGCGAGATGGGCGAGTACGAGAAGGGTATGGACATCTACGAGGCGGTGGCCGCCAAGACGCACCCCAAGTATGCCGATGACGCCGCCAAGGCCAAGGAGATGATCGCCCTCTACACCAATAACAAGGTGGCCACGCTCCAGGCTGCCAACGATTTCGACGGTATCATCGCGATGGCCGACGCGCTGCTGGCGAAGAACGCCGAAAACGCTCTGGCACAGAAGGTCCGCTTGCAGGCCTATGCCAGCAAGAAGGATTACAACAAGGTGATCGAGCTGGGCGAGGCTGCCGCCAAGGTGCAGACCGATCCCGAGGATGTGAGCCTGATGTACCTGACGCTGGGCGCCGCCTACAACGCCAAGGAGATGAAGCCGCAGGCCATCGAGGCCTTCCGGAAGGTGACGGCGGGACCGGCTGTCGAGAGTGCGAAAGCCGCGTTGGCCGAACTGACCAAATAGCCTGCGGGCCGCAGGAGGAAGAGGGCGGCCTGCCGGGTTTTCCGAAGGGCCGCAGACAGTGAGCCTCCGGCCCCATGAAATAAACCGCAGAGCGGGTTCCGGATTTCCGGAACCCGCTTTTTCGTGCCGGAGCGGGGGCTGGTTCAGCGTTCCGACGGCTCTTCGGGTGCGGCGTTTCGAAGGGCGTTTTCTCGGATGCGGGTCAGTCCGCTGCGTGTCAGCGGCGTGCGGCCGCAGAGGGCTTCGAACGCCGCTTCATCCATGCCGAGCCACGTCGCGGCGTCCATCGCCAGCGGGTCGAACACGGCATCGAACGCCGCGTTGCGGTGCTGCGGGGCGCGGCGGTTCCAGGGGCAGAGGCTCTGGCACGCGTCGCAGCCGAAGATCCAGCCGTGAAGGTCCGTTTGACCGGGCTGTTCCCGCTCGATGGTGCGGCACGAGATGCAGCGGCCCGTGTCGATGGTCCTGTCCGGAGCGACGGCTCCCGTGGGGCAGTTGTCGATGCAGCTGCGGCAGGTTCCGCAGCGCGACCCTTCGAACGGCGCGTCGTAGCGGTCGGTCTCTTCGGTGAGAATCAGCTCGCCCAGCACGACGTAGCTCCCGTATTGCGGCGTGACGAGCAGCGACTGCCGGCCGATCCACCCCAGCCCGGCCTCTACGGCCAGCTGCTTTTCGGCCAGCGGCGCGGTGTCGACGAAGGCGCGGCCTCCCAGACCGGGGTGCGCCGCGCGCAGGGCGTCGAGCATCCCGCCGAGCATCGTCCGGAGGGTGGCGTGGTAATCCGCCGCGCAGGCGTAGGAGGCCACCTTCGTCCGGTGCCCGGGCGGATAGCCCTCGCCGACGCGGTTTTTGTACGACACGGCGCAGACCACGGCCGTGCGTGCGCCTTCGACCAGCCGGCGCGCGTCGAAGCGTTTGTCGACGTTGCGTTCCAGATAGCCCAGCGACGATTGGCGGCCGCGGGCCAGCCATGCGCGGAACAGCGCCTCGTTTTCGGCCAGATGGCGGCACGGGGCGATGCCGCAGAGGTCGAACCCTGCGCCGGCGGCGAGCCGTTTGATGTACAGATGGTCGATCATCGTGATAATTTATGTCAAAAATAGTGTTTTTTAGCCGGAAATTAGTAATTTCGCCCCAAACTTTTGCGTTATCCGAACGTAGCTAAAAAAGAACACATGATGACTATCAATACACTGTACGAACTGGTCCGCAACAGCGTGGAGAAGTTCGCGTCGAAGGTCGCTTTCTCGATGTACGAGGGCGATGACGTGACTTATGCCGAGGTGGACCGTCGTATCGCCAGGGTGCAGGAAATCCTCACCGGAGCGGGGCTTCGCGCCGGGGACAAGGTGGCTCTCCTGAGCAGCAACATGCCCAACTGGGGCATCAGCTATTTCGCCGTCACGTCGGCGGGCATGGTGGCCGTGCCGATCCTGCCCGACTTCTCGGGCGAGGAGCTGGACATGATCATCGAGCATTCGGAGGCCAAGGCCCTGCTCGTGTCGGACAAACTTTTCACCAAGCTCTCGAAGCAGACCATCGAGCGGCTCAACGTGGCGGTCCGCACCAAGAACCTCGGCGTCATCTCGCAGCGCGTCCGCGGGGAAGGCTCGACGGGCGTTCCCCGGCCCGACGACCTGGCCGTGATCATCTACACGTCGGGAACCACTTCGAAGCCCAAGGGCGTGATGCTGACCCATGCGGCGCTCTGCGCGCAGGTCGACATCTCCGCCTCGATCTTCCCGGTCGACGGCGGCGACACGTTCCTTTCGGTGCTGCCCCTCTCGCACACCTACGAGTGCTCCATCGGCATGATCTATCCCTTCTCGATGGGCGCGCGGGTGGTCTACCTCGACCGTCCGCCCACGGCCTCGGCGCTGATGCCCGCCCTGCGGGCGATCCGCCCGACGGTCATGCTGATCGTGCCGCTGATCATCGAGAAAATCTACCGCCACCAGGTGCTCGCCAAGTTCAATTCCAACTCCTTCTGGCGCACGCTCTACCGCATCGGCTTCATGCGCCGCTACCTCCACCGCGTCGCGGGCGGGAAACTGATGAAGCTCTTCGGCGGCCGCCTGCGCTTCCTGGGAATCGGGGGTGCAAAACTCGACGGCGGGGCCGAGAAATTCCTGCTCGAAGCCCGCGTCCCCTATGCCATCGGCTACGGGCTGACCGAGACCGCACCGCTGCTGGCCGGCGCGGCCCCTTCGATGGTGCGGCTGGGATCGACCGGTCCCCAGGCCCCGGGCGTCGAACTGCGGCTGGAGAACGTCAACCCCGAGACCCGTCAGGGCGAGATCGTGGCCCGCACGCCGAGCGCGATGGTGGGCTATTTCAAGAATCCCGAGGCTACGAAGGAGGTTTTCACGGCCGACGGATGGTTCCGCACGGGCGACCTCGGGGAGCTGGACAAGGACGGCTGGCTCTACATCAAGGGCCGTCTGAAGAACATGATCGTGGGTCCCGGCGGCGAGAACATCTATCCCGAGGACATCGAGACGGTGCTCAACTCGCACGTCTGCATCGCCGATTCGATCGTCACGGAGCAGGAGGGCCGCCTGATCGCCCTGGTGCACTTCAACCGCGAGGAGATCGAGTCGATGATCGACGACTGGCGCGAGGAGTGGGAGAGCAAGAAGGAGGCCTGGGAGGCCAAGACCGAACAGCTGAAGAAGGAGATCATGGATTTCGTCAACGCCAAGGTCAACCGTTTTTCGCGGATCTCGGAGGTCGTCGAGGAGAAGGAGGATTTCATCAAGACCCCCACGCACAAGATCAAGCGTTTCCTTTACAACAAGAACAAGAACGGCCAGACTCCGGACCAGCCTGCCGCCGGAAAATAAGCAAAGCCCCCGCTCCGAGAGCGGGGGCTTTTTCTTAATCCGGAGCAGCCGGAGCGTTTCCGCGGGGCGGTCGGCTTTCGGCGAGGGACCGGGGCGCTTTCGAGGGGCCGCCTCACTTGAGGTGGATGCCGTGGGCGGCGCACTCGGCGATCATCCGCTCGGGCCAGATGCTGACCTGGACTTCGCCGATATGGGCGCAGCGCAGGTAGAACATGCAGAGGCGCGACTGGCCGATGCCGCCGCCGATCGAGAGCGGCAGCCGTCCTTCGAGCAGCAGGCGGTGGAACTCCATTTCGCGCCGCTCGGGACATCCGCAGATCGCAAGCTGGCGTTCGAGGGCCTCGGCGTCGACGCGGATGCCCATGCTCGAAAGTTCGAAGGCGCTCTCCAGCACCGGGTTCCACACGATGATGTCGCCGTTGAGCCCTTTGTAACCGCCTTCGGTCGGGGTGCTCCAGTCGTCGTAGTCCGGGGCGCGTCCGTCGTGCCGCTGCCCGTCGGAAAGTTCGCCGCCGATGCCGATGAGGAACAGCGCGCCGTATTTGCGGGCCGCCGCCTGCTCGCGCTCCTTGGGCGTCAGCGCGGGGAACTCCTGCAACAGCTCCTCGGCCTGCAGGAACGTGATTCGCTCGGGCAGTATGGGCGTGATGTGCGGATAGAGTTCGTAAACCTCCTCCTCGACGGCTTTCATCGCCTCGTAGATCGTTTCGACGGTCGCTTTCAGGAAGTTCAGGTTGCGCTCTTCGGGGCGCATCGTGCGTTCCCAGTCCCACTGGTCGACGTAGAGCGAGTGGATGTTGTCCAGCTCCTCGTCGGCGCGGATGGCGTTCATGTCGGTGTACAGCCCGTATCCCGGGGCGATCTTGTAGGTCCCCAGTTTCATGCGTTTCCATTTGGCCAGCGAGTGCACCACCTCGGCCCGGCGGTCGCCCAGATCGCGGATCGGGAACGACACGGCGCGCTCCACGCCGTTCAGGTCGTCGTTGATGCCCGTGCCCGAAAGGACGAACAACGGCGCCGTGACGCGGCGTAGGCGCAGGCGGCGGGCCAGCATGTCGGGAAAAATCTCCTTGAGATAGGTGATGGCCTGCTCCATCGTTTCGGGAGCGAGCTTGGCCGTATAGTCTTCCGGAATGAAAAGCGGCATAAGTTCAGGGTTTGGATTCGTGAAAAACGGTTTATTTTGCAAATATAGTGAAAGGTGAGGGCAATTGGGAGTGTTCAGGCTCAAAAAATGTCGGTTTTAACCGCGGAACCGGATTTTGGCCTGCCCGAAATCCGTTCCGGGTGGGCGGCCGCATAAAAATAACGCACGTAACAGAAGCGTTACGTGCGTTATTTCATTTCCGGTTCCGGTTATTTCGCGGCGGGCAGCAGCGCCGAGTCGGGCTGCTGGCGTTTGTCGCCCACGTCGATCAGGTTCTCCTCGGAGACCCCCAGCGAACGGTAGTAGTCGTTCAGTTCGGCCACCACCTCCTTGCGGTCGGCGTAGCTGGCCAGGTAGTAGATGTCGCCCAGCTGGTCGAGCTTCTCGTCGATAAGGCCCGAGACCATGTCGCCCTGCGCCCCTTCGAAACGGAGGTAGTGCTCGATGTATTCGATCAGCGTCTGGGCATACTCCCTCAAGAGGGCGTCGCCCTTCGCGGCGGCTTCCTTGTCGCCCATGGCCGAAGCGGCGTAATAGGCCTCCAGGAAGGGGTAGGTGTTGGTGTCGGTGAAGCGCACCTGCGAGGTCGGCATCCGCTCCAGCCCCAGGTCGAGCAGCTCGACGGCCTCTGCGACGCGGTTCTGCCGCAGCAGCTCCTTGGCCACGCGGGCGAAGGCGTCGCGGGCGTGCGAGGCCGAAAGGTTGTACTGGATGAAGTAGTCGGCGTAGACCCGCGGGTCTTCGAGGTTGCCGTAGCGGAACGTGTCGCGCAGCAGCGGCGCGGCGTAGTCGGCGTCGATGCGTCCGATCTCGTAGGGGTTCTGCGTCGGGGTGAGGATCGGCACCAGGCGGTAGGCGTAGCCGTCGAACTGGAGGTAGTCCATCAGCCCGAAGTCCTGGAGAATGTAGACCTGCGTCATGTAGATCGGGCGTTTCCAGTCGAAGTTGGCCAGCATGTCGAGGATCATCAGCTGGTTCTTGTCCAGCGAATTTTTCTTGATGTTGATGAACACCGTGTCGACCATCTTGTCGCGGTCCTTTTCGGCCACGATGCCCGACGCCAGGGCGTTCTCCTTGTTCACCGGCAGGGCGATGCGCTTGGCGGGGATGTAGTCGGCCAGCGTGCCGTCGGCGAGTTTGACCTTGCTGCGGGGGTCGTCGCTGCGCACGAAGTCGATCACCTCCTTGATCTCCACCGGGCGGTCGATGCTGTTGGTGACGTAGATCATGTCGTTGTTGAAGGTGTACTTGTGCTTGGGCAGCGAGAAGGGGACGCCGGGAGCGTCGTTGGCCTTGGTCTTCATCTCGTCGATGTACCACTCGCCGCCGAGGTAGGAGGTGTTCATAATCCGCACGTCGGGGCGCACGCCGTAGACCTCCTGATTGTTCCACAGCGGGAAGGTGTCGTTGTCGCCGTAGTTGAGGATGATCGAGTTGGGGAGCGTCGACTGGAGGTAGTTCCAGCCGATGTCGCGGGCCATCGTGCGGTGCGAACGGTCGTGGTCGTCCCAGTTCTGGGCCGCGAGGATGGCCGGGACGCTCATTGCGACGACCGTTGCCGCGGCTGCCGTCGCCACGTTGTCGCGCTTCGAGAGCCGGGCGATCAGGTCGCGCAGGGCCAGCACGCCGAATCCGATCCAGATCGAGAAGGCGTAGAACGATCCCGCATAGACGTAGTCGCGTTCGCGCGGCTCGCCGGGCGAGGTGTTGAAGTAGAAGACCAGCGCGATGCCCATCATCACGAACAGCCACAGCACGATCGAGAAGTTGCGCTGGTCGCGGTTCAACTGGTAGACGAGTCCGATGAGTCCCAGCAGGAAGGGGAGGAAATAATAGGTGTTCCGGCCCTTGTTTTCGGCGATTTCGCGCGGCAGGTTGTCCTGCGGGCCGACGTATTTCTCGTCGATCCAGCGGATACCCGAGAGCCAGTTGCCGTCGGTGATCGTCGTGCGCGAAGGCTGTATGTCGCTCTGGCGTCCCACGAAGTTCCACATGAAATAGCGCCAGTACATGTACGAAAGCTGGTAGTTGAAGAAGAAATGGACGTTTTCCCAGAACGTCGGTTCGGTGACCGTGCGGGTTTCGCCGTAGGAGTCGGTGTAGGCCCGTTTGCGTCCGAAGTCGAGCGTCTCGCCGCGCATGGGACGCCCCTGTGCGTCGCGCAGGACCTCGCCCTTGTCGTCGCGCAGCGTCTCGGTCTTGGTGCGGTAGGCGGCCCACTCCTTGTAGGCCTTTTCGCCCTTCGAGTAGTTCCACATGCGGGGGAAGAGCTGCATGAACTCCGGAGCGTGGGTGTAGCCCGTGAGCACCGTGGCGGTCTTGTACTTGCCGTCCTCGTCCAGATACCACACCTTCTTCTCCTTCACGCCCTCGGGGGGAGCCGAATACTGCGCGCCGTACAGCAGCGGGCGGTCGCCGTACTGGTCGCGGTTCAGGAGCGACAGCAGGGCGTGGGGGTTGTTGGGGTTGTTGGAGTTCATCGGCGGGTTCGCCGCGGCGCGGATGGTCACCGAGGCGTAGGACGAATAGCCGACGAGAATCATGGTCGTCGAGAGCAGGATGATGTTGAGCAGCACGCGGCCCCGTCTGTGGGCGGCCCATGCGGCCCATCCCAGGCCGATGATCAGCGCCAGCGCGAAGAGCGTGATGCCCGAGTTGACCGGCAGGCCGAACGTGTTGACGAACAGCGTGTCGATCTGCGCCCCGATCCAGACGGTGTAGGGGATGATGATGTTGTTGACGAAGACGATCATCGCCCCGGACACGAGCGTCGAGAGGGCGATGCCTCGCCAGGTCACCGTGGCGGTCTTGCGGAAGTAGTAGATGAAGACCAGCGCGGGGATGCAGAGCAGGTTGAGGATGTGCACGCCGATCGAGAGGCCCATCAGGTAGGCGATCAGCACGATCCAGCGCGAGGAGTGGGGTTCGTCGGCCTGCTCCTCCCATTTGAGCATCAGCCACACGACCAGCGCCGTGAACATCGACGAGAGCGCGTAGACCTCGCCCTCGACGGCCGAGAACCAGAACGTGTCGGTGAAGGTGTAGGCCAGGGCCCCGACGGCTCCGGCGCCCAGGACGGCCCATGTGTTGGCGGCGGTGAGCTGCGCGCCGTCGCGCGTCACCAGACGCCGTGCCAGGTGGGTGATGGTCCAGAACAGGAACAGGATGCAGAAGGCGCTGGCCAGCGAGTTCATGGCGTTGACGGCGATGCCCACGTAGTCGGGGTTTCCGAAGGCGAAGAGCGTGGCCAGGCGCGCCAGCATCATGAACAGCGGTGCTCCGGGCGGGTGTCCCACTTCGAGTTTGTAGGACGTCGCGATGAACTCCGAGCAGTCCCAGAGGCTTGAGACGGGTTCCATCGTCATCAGATAGACCATCGCCGCGACGGCGAATACGGCCCAGCCCGTGATGTTGTTCCAGCGTTTGTAAAAGTGCATATCCGAGAAAACTTTTTTCGTAACTACTTATCGTGCAAAAGTAATGATTTAACGCATTTTTTCCAACCTTATTACGCGAAATGCGTTTACAGCCACCTTTTCCACCATTTTTTCTGCGGGGCCTCGGCCGTTGCCGCCGGCGCGGCGATGGCGGCGGCAGCCGCTGCGGACCCGGCGGCGTTCCCCGACCCTCTGCGTTTGCGGCGGCGGGACGGCTTTGCCGAAGGGGCCGGAGCCGGGTTGGGGGCGTTTTTCGGCGCTGCGGTGGCGGCGGATTTGTTCCCGGCGGCTTTCGCGGCGTTGCCGGAGCCTTGCTTCGGGGCTTGCCCGCGCGTCGCGTCGGCGGGGCGGGAGGCGGTTTTTCCGGCCGGCTCGATGGGCGTTCCCGGTGCGGGACGTGTGCCCCGTCTGCGACGCGGGCGCGACGGGCGGGAAGTCGCCCCGGCCTCGGGCTGCGCCGGATTTTGCGCAGACTGCGGCGTCTTCGCGGCATTGCGGGCGGCCTTCTGCTCCGTGTTGCGGGCCGGCCGCTGCGCAGGCTGCTGTCCGGCGTCCGCATCCCGGGCGGGACGCTGTGCGGATTTGGCTCCGGCGTTCCGGGCCGGTTTCGGCTCCTGGGTGCGGGCGGGACGCTGTGCGGCCTTCTGCGCGGGTTTCCGCGCCGGGGCGGCCTTGCGCAGGGCATATTCCGGAACCGGTCCCTCGGTGGGGATCGTAAGTCCGGTGAGTTTCTGGATGTCGCAGAGATACTCGAACTCGTCCTCCGAGCAGAACGACCACGCCGCGCCCTCGTGTCCCGCGCGGCCCGTGCGGCCGATGCGGTGGACGTAGGTTTCGGCCACCTCCGGCAGTTCGTAGTTGATCACCAGCGGCAGCTGGTCGATGTCGATGCCGCGGGCGGCGATGTCGGTGGCGATCATCACCCGGCACTCGCCCGACTTGAAATCGTTCATGGCCTTCACGCGGGCGTTCTGCGACTTGTTGCCGTGGATGGCGCACGACCGGATGCCGGCCCGGTTCAGGATTTTGGCCAGCTTGTCGGCGCCGTGCTTCGTGCGTGAGAATACGAGCACCTGCTGGGCGTCGGATGCCGAGAGCAGGTCGATCAGCAGCTGGCTTTTTTCGGCTTTTTCGGCGAAATGGACCGTCTGCGCGATGGTCTCGACCACCGACGCCGGGGGCGTGACGGTGACCAGCACCGGGTTGCGGAGGATTTTCGCGGCCAGCGCGGCGATTGACTCGGGCATCGTGGCCGAGAAGAAGAGCGTCTGACGCCGTTCGGGAAGCAGCGGCAGGATGCGGCGGATGTCGTGGATGAAGCCCATGTCCAGCATGCGGTCGGCCTCGTCGAGCACGAAGAAACGGATCGTGTCGAGCGTCACGTAACCCTGCCCGATCAGGTCGAGCAGGCGGCCCGGGGTGGCCACCAGCAGGTCCACGCCCTTCTGGAGCGCGTCGACCTGCGGACGCTGGTTGACGCCGCCGAAGATCACGCAGTGGCGGATGGGGGTGT
>OIXV01000795.1_pt1 | contig 29501 bp, 25 predicted proteins | sample 1587771 | NCBI WGS metagenome assembly OIXV01 (sample SAMEA3888893, study PRJEB22519) | human gut metagenome | biome: human gut; feature: human-associated habitat; material: faeces | place: Denmark | collected 2010
TTATTGCATCTCTTTTCGAATATTTATTCATGAGAAGACTTTTTAATTTGTTTTTGCATACTAAATTACTTATTTATAAGTTTATGACGACTGAAATATAAAAATTACACAACATGGTTCAGTATTAGGTTATAATTCTTGTAAAGTTACATTCCTCCTCCCAACGCATGGTAAAGTTTAATTATACTTTGTATGCGTTCAAAACGAGTTTGTAACTGTTGCACTTCCGCTTCGAGAAGAGACTGTTTGGCGGTCAGCACTTCCAGATAGGTGGTATTGGAATGACGCATCAGCGATTCTGTCTTTCGCACAGCGTCGCATAATGTTTCAACCTGCCGAGCATTGATTTCAATTTGCGATTTTGCCGTCTGCCATGCGGTCAGAGCATCGTTCACTTCCTTTCCTGCGTTCAGTAATGATTGCCGGAACAACAGTTTGGCTTCTTCCTGACGGCTTTTGGCTATCTTCAAGTTGGCGATGTTTACGCCCCGGTTGAATAACGGCTGTGTCAGGGAACCGATGGCATTAAGTAACCATTGTCCGGGATTTACGATTACGCCACCGCCGTTATTAGTCCATCCAAGAATTCCCGAGAGGGTAATATTGGGATAGAAGGCGGCACGGGCCGCATTGGTGGCGTAGAATGCTTGCGCCAGTTCCATTTCAGCCTGACGCACGTCGGGACGGTTGGAAAGCAGTTGCAAAGGGACTCCGATCGAGACAGTATCGGGGAAAGCAGCCTCGGCCAGATCACTTCGTCCAATCGAGTGTGACGGCATGGCAAGTATCGCAGACAGGGCGTTTTCTGTTTCGGAAATACTCTTGCGTATGGATAACAGGGATGCTTCGAGTCGCATCACGTTCGCCTTTGCCTGCAATACGCCAGCCTCGTTTGATTTCCCCACTTTTTTCAACGCTTCAAGAGTGCGTACGGTAGTCCGCCAGTTCTCCAAAGTCCGGTTACTTATTGTCATTTGTGCGTCAAGCATGGCAAGGGTGTAGTAACTGTCTGCAATAGTGGCGACAAGCTGTGTCTGTACGGCCTGCCGGTAGGCACGGCTTCCTTGTAATGCGGCGGCTGCGCCACGCTTTGCCGCCGTAAGTTTGCCGAAGATGTCCAGTTCCCAGCTTGCCGACGCTCCCACATTATATGTCTTTGCCGTTGCTCCGTCATGTTTATTGGCATTACCTTCGGCAGTCAGTCCCAGTGATGGAAGATATGATAGTCTGGCAGTCATCAGGACGGCTTCTGCCGCTTCCACGCGTAACCGTGCCACATTGAGGTCTGCGTTCCGTTCAAGTCCGGTTTCAATCAAGGACTGGAGTTTCGGGTCGGTAAACATTTCCCGCCACGACAGGGACGCGATGGTCATTGTATCAATGTCCGCCGGCATGTCCCGATACAGATTCTCCGTTGAGAGGTCAGGGCGATGATACCGGCTGTATGTGCCACAGCCGGCAAGCATCCATCCCGACAATATGATATATATTACTGTCTTCTTCATTTAATTATGCTTAACACGTTCTTGGATATATTGGAATACAATAAACAATGACGGCACAAGGAACAACAGAGCCAAAGTACCTACAATCATTCCACCGATTACACCTGTGGCAAGCGAACGGCTGCCGTTGGCACCCACTCCGTGCGCCATCATCAGCGGGACAAGACCGAACACCATGGACAACACAGTCATCAATATGGGGCGCAGGCGGACTTTTGCCGCACTGTATGCCGCCTGTGCCAGCGTCATGCCTTCCGACCGCCGTTTACCGGCGTATTCGGTAAGCAGGATCGCTGTCTTGGCAAGCAGGCCTATAATCATGATAAGTCCGGTCTGCATGTAGATGTTGTTCTCCAGACCGAAGAGCCACGCAAACAGGAAACTGCCCATCAGTCCGCAAGGCACCGACAACAGAACCGCGAAGGGTATGAACACGCTCTCATACAAGGCGCACAGAATCAGATAGACCAGAACCATGCAGAGCAGGAATATAAGCGTGGCATTGTTGGTCGTCTTGCTTTCCTCACGCGAAATGCCGCCAAACTCGTATGTGTAATTTGACGGAAGCACTTCACGTGCCGTCTCGCCGATGGCTTCGAGCACCTGCCCCGAACTGTAGCCCTGAGCCGGAGACCCGCTAATCGAGATGGCGTTGAACAGGTTGAAACGGGTGAGGTCTGACGGGCCGTTGGTCTTGGTCAGGCGCACGAACCGGCTCAAAGGCGACATGCCGCCATCGGTGGCACGCACATACATGTGGTGCAGGGATTCCGCATTCACACGATATTCCGCCGGAGCCTGCATGGTCACATGGTAGAGCTTGGAGAACCGGTTGAAGTCGGAAACATATTGTCCGGTATAATAGCCCGACAATGTGGAAAGCACATCTGCGGGCGACACACCCGACTGTTCGCATTTGGCGGCATCGATATCCACCCAGTATTGCGGATAATCCGTGGCAAAGGAGGAATAGACTTCGCCGATTTCGGGTCGCTGCGACAAGGCTTCGACAAACTTGTCTGCCTCTTCCTTGAAGGCGGCGATGTTTCCGCCCGCCTTGTCCTGCAAATAAAGCTCGAAACCGTTTCCCATGCCGTACCCGGCAATCATCGGAGGCGACATGGCGAACACCGTGGCATCGGGAATATCCGAAGTGGCGGCATAAATCTTTCCGATGACATCATTGACCGACTGCCCCTCTCCCTTACGCTGCTCCCAGTCTTTGAGTGTCACGAAATACATCGCCTGCGAGGGACCGGAACCGCTGAAAGAGAAACCGGCGACCGCACCGCTGTATTCAATCTCGCCGATGCTGTCGAGACGGCTGTTGATACGCTCCATCACCTTACTTGTCTGAGCCATGGATGTGCCGGGCTTCGTGTTCATGCTCACCATGACCGTCCCGGTGTCCTCTTCGGGAATAAGTCCCGTCTTTGTGACATTGACCAGCAGCACCAGCAACCCGAAAGAAATGCCTATGATGCTCCACAACAGCCATCGGCGATGGATAATGAACATCACTCCACGTACATAGCGTCGGCTCAGACGGTCGAAGACGGCATTGAACGCTTTACGGAAACGGGCTGCAAAATTGTTCTTGGTGTTGCCCTGCTCATCGATATAGGGTTTCAGCAGCAGCGCGCAAAGTGCCGGTGAGAGTGTGAAGGCATTGACTGCCGAGATTCCCACGGCAACAGCCATCGTGATACCGAACTGCGTGTAGAACGCTCCCGAAGTCCCGCCCATCATGGCAACGGGGAAAAACACTGCCATAAAGATGATGGTAGAGGTCAGGATAGCCGACGAAACGCCTTTCATGGCATCATCAGCCGCGAGAACCGCAGACTGATAGCCCTCGTCGAACTTCGCCTGCACCGCTTCCACCACCACAATGGCATCATCGACCACAGTTCCGATGGCAAGCACAAGCGCGAACAGGGTGAGCAGGTTGACGGAGAAGCCGATCATGGACATCACGGCGAACGTACCGATAATGGAGACGAAAATGGATATCGTAGGAATAAGCGTGGACTTAATATCTTGCAAAAATACATATACCACCACGATAACCAGAAGTATCGCTTCAATAAGTGTCCGGATAACAGAATTGATGGAAGCATACAGGAACTTGTTGGTATCGGTAAGCACCACGAATTCCGTCCCTTCGGGCAAGTCCCGGCTGAGGTCGTCAAGCACTTCGTGAATCTCCTTGATGGTGCTTGAAGCATTGGACCCGGCTTTCTGGTTGATGAGCATCATGGCTGCCGGATGCCCGTTCACTTCGGAGGAATAGTTGTAGTATTCATCGCCCAGTTCCACATCGGCAACCTCCTTCAGCCGAAGCACATTGCCGCCCGGCAGTGACTTGATGACCAACTCACCGAACTCTTCCGCGCCGGACAAGCGTCCGCGGTATTTCATCGTGTATTCATTGGCGGTAGGATGATTGGCACCGAAGGAGCCGGTGGCGGCCTCGATGTTCTGTCGTGCGAGTACGGTGGATATGTCATCGGGGATAAGCCCGTATTGCGCCATCTTGTCGGGACGCAGCCAAAGTCGCATGCTGTAGTTGGAACCGAACAACTGTGCCTTTCCCACGCCGCTGATACGTTTCAGCCTCGGCTCGACATTGATTTTCAAGTAATTGTTCAGGAAGGTCTGGTCGAAGCGGTCATCGGGCGAATAGAGCGCGAAAGTCATCAGTTCGGCATTCTGCTGCTTTTCAGTGGTGACACCGGTCTTGGTGGCTTCCGCCGGAAGCTGGCTCAGCGCGCCGTTCACGCGGTTCTGCACGTTTACCGCCGCCATGTCCGCGTTGGTTCCCTGCTTGAAATAGATGTTGATGGAAGCATCGCCCGTATTCGATGCCGTGGAAGTCATATAGGTCATGTCTTCCACGCCGTTGATGGCTTCTTCCAGAGGGGTTATCACTGCCTTCTGCACAGTTTCAGCGTTTGCTCCAGGATAAGTTGCGAATACGTTGATGGTCGGAGGTGCGATGTCGGGGTATTGTTCCACCGGCAAGGAAAACATGGAAATCATGCCCAACAGTACAATCACCACCGAGATAACGCCCGAAAACACCGGGCGGTCTATAAAAAATCGCAGGTTCATTTCGTTTCGTTTTTAGGGGTTATGCTCATGCCTTCTCTCACCAGTCCCACGCCTTCGGCGACAATGGTGTCACCGACCGAAAGACCTTCTTTTACGATAAACCGGTTGCCGTCGTTCAGGCGGTCCACCGTGAGATAGGCGGCTTCCGCCTGTCCGTTTTTCAGACGGTAAGCGATAATCTTGTCCTGCAGTTCCACGGTGGCGGTCATGGGAATGGTTACGGCCTCCGTTTTCGGGTTTTGAAGGATGACATTGCCGATGCTGCCACTCAACAGTTCGCGGTCGGGATTGGGGAACAGGGCTTTGATTTGTACCGTTCCGGTAACAGGATCCACCACGCCGCTTACGGTTTCAATACGTCCTTTCGCCTTGTACAGGCTGCCGTCGTTGAGTTGCAGGCCCACTTCCGGCGTCCCGGCTATCATGCTGTCAATCGAGCCATAGCGAGCCGAATATCGCCGTAGCATATTCTCCGAAATGGAGAAATAGGCATACATCTCCGCATTGTCGGACACGACCGTGAAAGGCTGTGCCATATTGGGACCGACAAGCGCACCGATGCGATAGGGCAATGTGCCTACTACTCCGTTGCTCGGGCTTTTGATTTCCGTATAGGAGAGATTGTTGCGTGCATCCGATTCTTGTGCCTTTGCCTGTTCGAGTTCAGCACACGCCACTGCCAGTTGGTTCCGGGCGAGAGAAAGCTCGTAGTCGGATATGACCTTCTCGTCAAACAATGCCTGCTTGCCCCGCAGCTCGATTCTTGCCGTTTCCACTTTTGCCTGTGCCGCGCTGACATTGGCCTGCGCCGTGCGTAATGCCGCCCGATAGGGCACTTGGTCAATTACAGCCAATACTTGACCGGTCTTCACCCGTTCACCCTCTTTCACTTTCAGACGGATAATGCGCCCGGATATTTGCGGCAGGATGTCCACATCCTGCCGTCCGCGTATGGCGGCGGAATAGGACTCGGAGATTTCCACCGGACTTGCCGCGACCTTTATGACCCGATAACTCTGCACCGCATCCTGCTTGCCGTCCGCCTGCCTGCATCCGGTCGGCAGGAACAGCATGAGAGCAAATGCGGCGAAATTCGTGATAATGAATTGCTTGTTCATATTTTCTTCTTGTTTTGTATTAATTCATAATAGGTTTGGTGTGTCACCACTGACGGATGGTATTCCACTCTTTTTCGAGAATGGCATAAACACAGGTATCTTCATATTTTGGGGAGCCGTCAGGATTGTTTACGAATGTCACAAACTCTTTGAAACATCCTTCGCGGCGCATACCAAGACGTTCGCATAAGCGTTTGGAGCGGATATTGTCATCTTCCACAAATCCATAGATACGCCGTGCGCCCGCCTCTCGGAAAAGATAATCCAACAATCCGGCTGCCGCTTCACAAGCGAATCCTTTGCCTTCAAAACGTTTGTTGAAATGCCACCCCACATTATAAGTGTCTTCATTCTCACGCAAAGCGAACACGTCACCGATAATAAAGTCATCTTTTTTCAGACTCACCGCATAGCGCAGCATGTCTTTCGGGGAATACTGCATATATGCCCATGCCGCCTCTCTGGAACAAAGGCGGTCTCCGGCAAAGCAATTCACACGCGGATGGGAAAGATACTCCAACAACCCTTCGGCATCCTTCTGTTTGAAATTTCGAATGATAATTCGTTCGGTTTCGATATATATTTCCTTGTAATAATAAAATGGTATGAGTACGCCCAAAGTAGCGAAGGCAAGCATGGCATAGAGATACTGGTGGAACCAGATGAAGGTCATCCCGTAGAACAGGAAGGCAATGCTGCACAGCCCAGAGGCCAGTCCGTCGATGCCGTCGATGAGGTTGATGGCATTGATGATGAAAACCGTAACGAAAACGGTGAGAGGGATGCTAATCCACGACGGCATGGAATGGATGAACAGCATTCCGTGAAGGTCGGACAGTTCCACTCCGCCAGCCACCAGCATGATGCCGCAGACTATCTGGATAAAGAACTTGGCACGGTAGCGCACACCGATAAGGTCATCGGCAATGCCGACAAGGTACAACATGATGATGGCGCAGAAGGCGTATGCCAATGGCAACGCTTCTGCGCCTATTTCCTTAAGCAGCTCATCATGTCCGGTTGAGACATTGACCGCCAAAAGCAGGACAAAGGAGAAGAACACTACGGGCTTGAAGGCCATACCGCCAAGGCGAGGCACTACACACTGATGTATCTTCCGCTCGTCCGGCTCGTCGAACAGTCGCCTGCGGAAGGCGATGAGCAGAATCTGCGGTATCACGATTCCTGCGAAAAACACGCACAGGAAGAATACCGACAGGATGTTGACAATCCAAATTAAACTCATTCTCTATCTAACTTTAATAGGCCGTTTGTGTCGGTCTGTCCTGTACTAATCCCTCTGTATCAATCAATTCGGGGGGGGTAATTCGTGTTTCCATAATCTCAGTCTATGATTTGAATATATTCCGGCTTCACCTCAGCTGAAACCGCCAGTAGGTCGGGAATAATGACGACAAGCTGCCGACCTCTCTTTTTTGCCACTTTTATGAAGTAGCCCTCCACCTGGTCGAACGGTCCGCCATGTACCCTTACTCTTTTACCTTTTTCAATGTTGATTTTATCTTTTTCCTTGTTGATTTCGCTGATTTTGTAGAAGTGTACCTCTTCATCTGCCTGCTTGCACACCTTGATGAAGTTGGTCATGTCTTCATCAGGTACAGTCAGATAGACAAGTTCTCCGCCACTTTTCCATGTGACAAACTGTAGGTCGTAATAATAATTGTGTTTGAAATCAACAATCTTCTGATGACTTGCATGCACAAACACCAGACTATGGATGACGGGTACCATGAAAAAGACTTTCTTGCCCTTGACAGTGCGAAGGACTTTCTGCTTGGGTATGAAATACTCTAAGCCATACGTTTCATTAGAGAGCCGATCTTCGGCAGTATTCTCGTTCTTGTAGGCCCGCATGACATACCACAGTATCTTATCCTTGTCCAATACATTCACCATACTGTTTTGACATGTGTTTTTTGAGAAAAGAACGTACTCATGGTTCATCCCGATATGCGTATCGGTCTGTATATCAGCAACTTTCTATGTGTTTCAACTACAATAGTCATCTATTCTCATCTTTCTGAGTCCACCCCCTGCAAAGCCCCTCTTTACGACATAAAAATTCGGTCGGAAAAGGTATGCAAAAGATGTTTCTCTCTTTAAGAGAAATATCGTTTTGCTAAACAGTTGATATTGAGGTATCATTTTATCGTAAAAGACATATTTGCTCAACAATTGCTTGACGGAAATCAACAAATTTTAGCATTTTTGTAAAAAAGTCGCTATATAATTTGGTGAATTGGAGTTATTTTCATATTTTTGCATCCCGAAGAGTTTCTCTTAAAGAGAGAAACACCTTTTTGCTCAACAATCCCCGACTTTTTTATTATAGTTGCGGTATCACACCGCAATACAATAGTTATAAATATTGAAATAAAGGTGCAGTGAGACGCTGCACCTCCTAAAGAGAATTGATGATGAGATTGTTGGCGTTGTCAACGACAGAGGTGTCCAATGAGGAGAGGTATATCTGTGTGGTTTTCTCGGAGTCATGCCCCAATGCCTCGCTGATAGTAGATACGGGCACGTTCTTGCTCTTGGCTATGCTTGCCCAGGAGTGGCGGGCTACGTAGGTGGTCAGGGGTACGGACAGGCCTATCATTTCTCCGATTTTCTTCAACTGCTTGGTGATACGGCTATAGGCATTCTTGTACTGTCTCCAGAATATGGCTCCCTCTCCTTTTGCTATAGGGAGCAGGTAGGGAGAATCATCTGTTTTGTACTTCGCCACTATCTCCTGCATGGCAGGTTCCCATTTGATGTGCAACTGTTGTGAGGTCTTCTGACGGCGGTAAATGAGCGTACTGCCATGCAGATTGCTTGGTGTAAGTTGTGCCATATCGATGAACGACATCCCACGGGTATAGAAACTGAACAGGAACATATCCCTTGCAAGCTCCAAACGGGGGTTCAGACTCAAGTCCAGCTCTTTCAGTTGCTTGATGATTTCCAAGGGGAGTGCCCGCTTGACGGTCTTGTCGATGCCGGTATATACATGCTTGAACGGTGAGGAAGAGATGACCAGTCCGTCATCTACGGCATGATTGTAGATGGTGCGCAGGTTGCGGATGTAGAAAGAGGTGGTGTTGCGGCACAGTCCGCTGTCTTTCAGCCACTGTTCATAGCCTTGTATCGTTGTCCCATCGACTTCCTCCAATGGCACATCGCCTCCTTTCAGGTAACGCTGGAGGCTGTTGAGGGTGGTTTTGTACCTTGCTACCATCCGCTTCTTGCCGATGCGTCTCAGTTTTTCGTTCAACTCCAGCGTATAGCCGATAATGCCATGTAATTCTTTTCCCTCATGGAAGTTGTCAACGACGGTGTCTGCTGTATATGACTGCCCTTCCTTGTCCAACCGTGCAATGACCAACAGCAGTTTCTTCCTGTCAGCATCCAATGTATCTTTCAAGGAAAGAAGATAGGCTTGACGTTGTGGAGTGACGGAAGTTGGCAAAATGATGTTTGAATGGTCCGCATCCCACTCTGAGGAATAGATTCTGTACTCTGTATGGATCTGACGTGCCACACGATTGTGTATCACCTGATAATACAGGCGACCCTCTTTCTCTTGAACAGATGATGTTCTGAACTTTAATTTGATGGATGCCATAATGCTCTGACTTTAACATTGAAATTGCAATTATTACCTTTATATATAATATAAGTGACAGACAAACAGGTATAGGAGGGATGGTGCCTCACCGCTCGGCATACAACAGCTGATATTCCACCCACCTCCGTTTCCTAATGGATGCCACTGCTTTTCCCCTCCATTTGCAATAGCTCAGATAGAGTGGCAGGATGTCCCTGTCGCCACGTTCCAATCGGGTGAGCAGGGACGCTTTCGGGTATCGTCCATTGCCTAACAACTTGGCTGGTCCAATCTGGTACGAGAGGGTGGCAAGCAGATAAGCATCCCTGCCATAACGGGCATATAGGCGCAGGTGCCGGAGGAGGTCTGTCCGTAACAGCAAATCTGCACGCTGACGTGTCAGTGTTTTCGGGAAACGCTCTCCCTTCTGTAGCTGGTGACCATAGCCCACATAGCCCGGTGTGGTCTTTGGGTCGTGCCAACCCTCGAAGTGTTTGGTAATGGCTACCATCCGTTCAAACAGTGCCCTGTCAATGGTTTGGCTTTGACAGGGCACGCTACAGATGGCCAACATGCTCAATAGTACGATGATGTATCTTCTCATTACATTATTTTATATAGGAGGTGCGATGTCTCACCGCACTCTAATCAATATCACTACATCATAGTGCGGAACTGCTGAATCTCTTTAATCATGGCTTTCACGTCCTCCCCAACCTGAACGAAGTTCTTGTAGAGGATGCGCTCTCGCTCTTCTTTCGACTTGAACTTATAGAACTTAGGGAGAGGGACATACTCCGATTCCTCCTTCTTTATTTCCGTCATATCGAAGTCGGTCTTGCAGTAGAACTTGGATGTCTTGAACTCCTCGCTCTCCTGGATGTTCATGCTTCCGTTCATCCCGGTCTTGGTGACTACGAAGTCACGGGCGGTCTGTCCACATATCCAACCTGTGGGCATATCGGAGATTTTGCTTGCAGGCACCAGGCTGTCCATATTCTCATTGAGGTTGATGGAGGTCTTGTCACGGTCGATGGTCACGCCCTTTTTGAGTTGCACTACTTTACCGAAGATGTCACTCGACAGCCATTCGAGGGTTTCCTTGGCTCTTGCCGAACCGCTCACCACATTGCCCACGGTGGTGATGATTTTCTGCATACCCACCTTGCCATAATCGGCTTCCAACTGCGGAAGTTCCTGAAAGCCAAGTGCCACGCTCACCTTGTTGCTTCGGGCTGTGCCTATCAGTCGGTCTATCTTGTGGAAATACAAGGTCGGCAACTCATCGACGATGATGCTGACAGGAACGTTCTTGCCCTGTCCTGTATTCACCCTCGTTACAAGGCGGTTGAGAATCAAGGCATTCAGTGCACCGATGATGCTCTCCATCTCGGGGTCGTTGGCAATGAGCAGATAACTTGGATTCTTCGGGTCACTGACCTTCAGGTCGAAGTCATCGCCGTCCTTGTGGAATATCCAGTAAGATTCCTTGGTGGCGAGACGGGAGGTATAGACACGTAGCGTGCCAATCATACCTTCCAACTGCTCCATGGCTTTGTTGGCAAAGGCAGTCTGGAACGGGCCAAGCAAGGGGGCTACCTCGTTGTCGGTCTGAAGTACCTCGAAGATGGTCTGATAACTCTCATTGAGGAACGATAGGATATGTGGCATGTCGCTGTACTTGCCCAACCAATAAGCGGGCTGCACCTCCGCGCCCGAATGGTCGAACACCCGTCCTGTGGGTATCAGCCTTTTCGTCTTTGGGTCTTCACGCCGCTCGGCAATCAGCATCTTTCCGTCCTTGTCGTAGGGCTCCTTGCCGTAGTTGCAGAAGAAATAGATGCAGGCGGCAAGGAAGTTGACGGCAGAGGTCTGGAAGAACTGGTCGCTGCCACCGCCGCCTTCCTTCTTGCCTTTTTGCAGGGATTCAAGCAGGGTCTCGGCGGTCTCGCTCGCTGCGGCAAGGTTGTTGATGTACTTCAACTGGATGGGGTTCACACGGCGCGAATACTCCACATCCACAAAGTTGATGATGTTGAACTTCATGCCATGGGGCATCTTGCTGTCCTTGGCATTCTTGTTCTTCAAGTAATGATAGTAGAGTTTGGTGGCGAGAGTGGGAAACTTATAGTCGTACACCACCATGGCAAAGCCCTTCTCGCTGTGCTGCCTGATAAACGGCTCGATGATGGAGAAGGTCTTACCAGAACCAGGAGTACCCACAACCCATGTGCCACGGAACGGATTGACGATGTTCACCCATCCCTTGCGGAACTTGCCCTTGTAATAATAGCGCATAGGGATGTTCACGCTGTACTTGTTCTCCTGCAACTCCCTGCATTGCTCAAAGCTCTCATTCTCGAAGTTGAAGCGGTCTTTCAGCAGCCCTTCCTTCAGGAACTTAGAGATATTGTCGAGGGCGATATGCACCAATACGACACCGACGATGGAAGTGAGCATATAGAGCCAAGTGTTCAAACGGAGGGTATAGAAACAGGGCATTATCGAATGACCGAACAGCCATACGGACTGCACAATCAGCAGCACTCCCGACAGCAGCGGATAGAGCACCTGCCTGCGAGCGTCAAACTCCAGATGCTTCTTGTTGCGCGTTCCCACACAGGTGATACATATCAGCAGGAACGTAGCCACCTTGCTATACACGAGGTTGCCGTCATGGTAAATCATCCACCGCTTGATGCGAGTGTGGATATCCGTCACTACGCCGCCCAAGAAGTCCAACTGCTCCGGCTCCAGTGCGTAGGCGAAGAACTCCATCAGGATGGAGACATAAATCACCGCCCTGAATATCTTGTAAAAACCCTGTAACTCTTTGCTTTCTTCCATTTACTTTACGATGATGTTGGGTGATAATGAGAAAAGATGAAGGATGCCACGGTGGACACCCTCCAATCCTCTTATGAGTTTTATTCGTAGCCGTTGATGGTCTTCTCAGACTCTACTGTCCACGGAGAAATAGTTGCAGATATGACCTCCAAGGTGTTGCGTACAGGCTTCAATGAATAGCTGTAGGAATGACCCGCTTTCCACGTGTCGTTTGTGAGGAATACGAAGTTCTCCCCATTGCTGAGTTGCAATGTCATGTCTGGCATAACCTGTGCAGGAACATAAAGCGTATATTCCATGTGGTCACTTTGTGGGTCGCCGAAATAATAGGTCGTCACCGACTCGTCACTGCATTCTACCTTTCCGGTCTTGATGTTGAAAGTACCGCTGTCAAAATAACCGACGAACGTGAGTAGGCTTCCTGCAAAATCATTGGTGGTGAAACCGTATTCTGGTGAGGTATAGACCTTGATGATGACACGCACCATCTGATGGGTGAAGTTCAATGTAAGGCTCGGATTGGCGTATGATGCCGCTCCACTGGCAAACAGAAAATCATTGACCTTCTGCTCACTCTGTACAGCTGCCTCCGGCACTTGGAACTCTATGAGGTCGTTGGTAGGATTTGCCGTATAGGGATAGTAGGCATTGAAGGTGTGAGTGTCTGTGTCCGTGAAAAACACCTTGTTGGCTGACACAAACTGATTCGTGCCGCCGCTTCGGGTGAACTTCATATTGTTGATCATCCCTGTGGAAGAGATGCCAATCATATCATTGAGTTCCCACTGGTTGTCAACGGCTCGTGTGGAAACGGCAGGTTGCAGCATCTCCAGATTGGTGAATACCTGAAGCTGCTTGGTTGATGTGCTGTCGGTCACGACCACAGAACCTCCGCCACCGGGCAGGTAAATCTCATTGACGATGTCTTGGTCACAGGACGTGAGGAGCATGGCTCCAAGTCCCAACATTAGAAACAAATTCTTTTTCATGCTTTTTCTTTTTTAATTGTTGTACTTTGATGATGATACGGGTGATACTCGATGTCTGTATATGGGCTAATCCATAATCGTGATGATGGGTCTCGCCTTATGCGGCTGCCACTTGGGAGTCTCCTGTATGGCACCGCTTCCCAGTGAGTAAAGCCATGCCTTGGCGGTCGCTTGTCCTTCTACCTCCGTTGAAGTCCAATACCAACAGTCATCATCCTCATCGGGGATAGGTGTGCCGCCGCATTTCAGGATGTATGGGTTGATGATGTCCTTGGCATGATAGAGCAGACGCATCTGTGCCACACTGGGGATATAGGCACTTTGCCCGTAACGCCACATGTCGAAGACACGCTCAGCCAAAGGCGACTTCACATCGGTCGTGCCATAAAGGGCAAAAGTGTTCTTGTTGCCGTCGTAGGCGGTGAGGTCACAGGATGTGTCCTGTTCCACACCGATACTGTCAGCAAAGGCTTCGGGAGCGATGTCCCACAGATAGACGGCATATCCGTTTCCCTCCATTTCTTCCCTCTGATTGACGTTGAACACCACTGCAATGGCTTGCTTGCACGATTGCTCGTAGGTTTCGTAGGGCATCACCTTGCCGTCAGTGGTCAAGATATGGGTGACCTTCATGGCTGTGTCGGGAAAGTCCTGATGCTCGTCACAGGCAGTCAGCAACACCGTTGCCGCAACTGCCAAGATTGAAAACAGTTTCTTCATACGCATAGTCATTTTACAGGAAGTTTCACACCCAGGACAATACCCGTTCTGAACAGGTCTTCACCCTTGATCATCACATCGGTCTTCACCTGCCAGAAGAGCTTCCAGCCGTGTCTGAGTGTATAGTTTTGCTCATAGCCGAGGTGGATGCCACCCAAGAACCTGTCAGTATCGCTACCTGCCGATGCTCCTATGCGCATGTTGCCATGGTGGTTGCGTCCTCTTGCCACACAGGGCTTATAGGCAAAGCCGAAACCATAACTGCGGTAGTTGTTCCAAAAACTCTCAGGACAGACATGACCGCACGATGCGCACTCGTTCCACTTGATATATCCGTTTGCAAAATACTCCCACGCATTGTGGTACTTCGTCTCATACTCGTAGGACAGCGTCACGTCCAGTCCTCGCTCATACAGGCATCCGAACCCCAAGGATATGCGGTCGCTATTCTGCTGCGCCATTGCCGGAGTCATGCTTGCCATAAAACAGATGACAACGAGTAAGGTATGCACAAGCCAATTCCTCACTCCTAATTCCTCATTCCTAATTCTCATTATTCCTCCTCCAACAGTATATGGTTAAACGAATCGGCAGACAGCACATCCTCATAGTCGATGCTGAGCGAGATGGTGCGTCCACTTATCTGTTTTTCCGACAGCTCGATGGTCAGCACCTTGTCGTTGGGGAAGGTCATCTTCTTCACCACAATCACGTTGCGATAGCCATACTTGAAGGTCTTCGCATCGTCCAACACAAGAGATGGGGTCAGTTCCACTATCTGCGCATTGGTAGCCTTGCTCTGCTTCTTGTCCGATAGTTTGATGCGCATCTCGTCGATGTCGAAGCGGATGTTGGTCTTGTTCTCCACGGAGAAGTCGATGAAGAAATATTCGCCCACGCTGTAGATGTTGTTCAGGCGCATTACCATGCGGTGCATCTTCGTCGCCACGTTGCGGTATTTGGCAGACGATGACCATATCTGACGTGCATACTTGGTCATGTCGGCAGTGGACAGGCTTACAGCGGGATTGTTGTAGGCATTGCGCTCCGAGCATTCTATTTCCTTATCGGTTACTGCCTCCTGCATCCTCGTGGTATAGAGCAGTGCATACTGCGTGCGGTAGCGTTCCGTCACGATTGTCACTATCGCCAACACCTCACCGTCGGCATACACGTTGTCCTTCGGCTTCAGGCGGATGGTGTTGTTGATGGGTTGGTCGCCCACCACCTTGTCTGTGGATATATCGACAAAGCGGATGGGTTCGGAGGCGGTGATGACGGTGGTCACTTGGTCGTTGACCGTCAGCTGCTCCATCTCCATGTAGGTGGTCTGCGCCTTGGCTGAAAGCACGCTCAGCGAAAGCAATGCACAGACATTCATTTTCTGAAAACAATTCATATTAGTTGATTTTTTGATGTTTATACTCTATGAGCCACCGTTCCCGACAATTCCGTTGTCGGGCAGTGTCTATTTCCTTTTCTCTTTCCCATTTACAAGGTAAACAAACGTCCCATACTTCAGCTTCACTTTGTTCTTCTTGATAGCCTTGCTGATGGCATTGCTTGTCTTCTGGTAGGCATTGGTCACGGCTTGCATTCCCCATTGCGAGAAACTGTTGTTCGCTCCACTCTGGTCGATGTTCATGTTGCTCTGCATAGCACCGCTCGCCACATCTTTCGTGGTCTCACGGAACTGGCTGCCGGGGACATACAGTCCCTCCAGTCCGTCCGTGTCATAAAGCGAAAGCGAAACCTTTATCAGCTCGTCATCCACAAGGATGGAGTTGATGCTACCCTTCACTCGCTGCGAACCGAAACCGCTCATGGTGGCATAGAGGTACGACCCTTTCTTCACCACGGTCTCACCAATCTCAATATCGTCCAACAGTCTCAGCCGCACCCTCGACCCGTCCGTAGCCTTCACGTCCTCGTCAATGATGGCCTTGATGAGCTTTGGCTCATGCTCGTTCTGCGTCAGGGTGTTGAAATAGTCCGAAGTCACCTTCACCTTCTTCACCACCTCCTGTGCCTTGTCCTCCTCGTCCAGTGCCTTCACCGCCTTGCTGTCCTCGGCAATCTGACCTTTCACCTCAATCTGCTCCTTGGGAGGCCCAGCCTGTGTGGTATCCTGGGCCACGGGGGCAACTGCCGCCTGTCCTCTCAGCCTCGCTTCGGCGAGTGCCTTGTTGAGTGCTTCGAGTGCTTCCGCTTCTCGCGCCTTGGCATCGGCCACTTCGGCTGAATCGTCCTTCTCTTCTGCCTGACGGACGAGTTCCGCAAGGTCTTCTTCTGTGTACTTGGATTCATACGCTTCTTTCTCTTCTTCGTTGTCACGCTCAATGTTATCAACAGCCGAATAGTCTGCTATGCGACCATACGACTTCGCCATGTTCTCATACTTGCCACCGATGCCGTCACCATTCTTAATCTGCGCTCCGGGCAGGTTGGGGTTCAGAAACTCGGTGGTCTGCAGGTTCTTGTCCTGCGTTTCCGCCACCTCCGTATTGAACATGTCAAAGACAAAATAGCCTGTGGCAATCAACGGGATGTACACGATGGCTGGCAGCATGTACTTCGGCTGACGGAAGTTTATCTTATCTGTTATTCTCATCGCTGTCTGATTTTGATGTTACTGACTTGTCTCGATTCTCCTCGTTGGTTCGATGCGTCACGGGAGGAGTGATGCAATGGGCTGCATTCATCATCTGCTTCATGCGCCCTTCCTGCCGCTCGATGGCACTTGCAGCCTCCGTCCGATGACCGTAATACCGCACCATCCTGTAGATGTTGATGCCGAAGCACGTGGCGACAAAGCCGAAGACGATGACGAGAAACAGCGTCTTGTGGGCATTGGCAAAGCCTTGCACCTTAGCCGCCGCACGGTCTATCCTCGCGGTCTTGGCAAACTTGCGCCCTGCCGCCACCTCCTTCTCATACCGCTTCTTGTACTTGGGGTCGTTCTTGTCGGGCATATCCTCGCCCACAAGCATCCGTCTGATTCCTTTTACACTCATACCGCTAGGATATTAGAAGTTTGACTTCGACTTCTGCTCAATATCCTTGTTGAGCAAGGTTCTCCAGTTCGTGATGAGCAGTCCATGAGGATTGTTCTCCGTCCTCGGCACGCGCTTCACCTGTCCCGCCGTCACCAATTCACGCATCAGAATATTGCTCCTTCGCTCTATCCTTTGCCTACCGTAGTAGGTGAACTCCATCTTCTCCTTGTTGAACTTGATGCTGTCGCAAAAGATGCTGAACACGGCACTCGTACCCATGATATTGTTGTAAAAGCCCTTTTCCTTCAGCGTATTGTACTGCGCCAAACCAGTTTCATCGACCAAATACATCGCCTTCTCCATCGAATAGCGGATGTACTTGTCATCGGGAGCAAGCGTAAAGAAGTAATGGTGGAACATCTCGATATGGCTCTTTGCCTCCACATCCAGCGTTTCCTCCATCGTGGTGCGGTTCACCAGTATGGGCACGTTGCCGTCCAATACATACACCTTTTGCTGCGCGTCCGTCACCATGCAGCGCGCCGTCCAGATGCTCGACACCGAGATGATGATGCAGCCCATGAGGAACGCAGAGCAGATGATGCCCACCAGCTTGATTTTGTTTTCTAAGTTCTTGATTACCATACGTTACTGCTTGTTTGAGGTCTGATTTCTCTTCATTCTCACATATTCACGGTGCAGGATGGTGTATATGTCCTTCTCAACTTCTTCCACCAGTTTGGCGTAATACTTGATGCAAGCCTCTACGTAGATGCCTTCGTATTTCAGTTGGATCCACACCCACCAGATGTCACGTTCACGTCTCCGTCGATTTCTGTAGATTTTGGCACGATGCAAGCGATAACTCAGGTAATCTACCATAGGCACTACATACTCGTCGTTATCCTCAAAGCCTTCTGCCATCTCCTCATACTGTGGGTCGATGTAGTTGTTTTCGGAATTGAAAAACTCTTCCTTTGCACGCTTGTTGGCAAACGCCATGAATTTCTCATCTTTGAGCCAACGCTCAATTTCATTTTTTGCTTTCATTTTTCTTGATGGTTACTTTTATTTGTTTCAATAGGAGGTGCGGTGACTCACCGCACACTCACATGTTATCTCATCACGGTCGCCATGGTTCCCGTAGCCGTCATCTTGGCTTGTTGTGCCACGCCCTCGCCGAAGTTTCGGGTTGAGAAGGCGGTGTCGCCCTCTGGTATCATCCATGCCGCAAGGTCGGGCACGAGGTTCAGGCATTTCAACGCCACGATGCTCGCTGCCATCAGATAGCCTGCCGAGAAGAACGAGTTTTGCAGATAGGCTGCCATCGTCTGCTCACTGGCGGTGATGGCCGTCAGGTTCTCTACCTGTATGCAGAGCACAATATCAAACAGCAACAGGACGTAGAAACCGACGAAGTAGAGCATGGCTCCGTAGAAATGAACTGTCAAATAACGGGTTAGCCACTTCGCCCACGCTCCTTCCCACTTGGGCAGCAACGAAAATGCCCATTGTATTGGACCGAATATAGTGAGCATTCCGAGCAATATCTGCTGACAGTATATCGTCGCCCACCAACCGATGCGGAACACGATCAGGGCTATCAGCATCACTATCTTGTCGATGCCCACCACGGCCCCTGCCGTCAGTGAGGTGAACCACAGTTTGCTGGCATCCTTCTCCATGTTGGTCACTTCGTCCACGCCCGTCTGCTCCATCGTCGCCTCTATCAGGTTGGGGTCTGATGTGCCCTTATGCGCCACGTCTGCCTGTGCCTGGAGGTCAGTGTACATCGAGTCCCTGACATATACCAACTGCTGCACCTCCTCAAACTTGTCGGAAATTTGGGTCGCCTCTGCCTCATAGAGGTCGTGGGTGTAACTGCCGATGCAATTGGGAATATAGGATAGAAAATCCAATACGCACCAGCTGCTGCCGCTGTTGGTCATGCCTGTGTCAGCAGGTGGGTACCACCAACAGAGGATGATGCTCACCACCAAGGGCTTGAACAGTTTCATCACGTCCAACGGTTCGTTCTTCACCATCATCTTGTAGGCCATGCTTGCCGCCACGATGATAGAGAACAGTGCCGCCAATGCCATACACATTTGGAGGATCCACCAGTAACCACCAATTACTTCAGATGGGTAAAATCATAGGAAAACATATCTAACATAATCGACTAAATGCCACTGATTTATAGTTAGTTATGAATGGAAGCCGTTTTTTGATTGGATAGTTATATTTGCCTAATTTGGGATATAAAAGCACACTTTTTGTCCCGTTTTTGTCCCTCCGTGAATTATCTTTGTTGCGCTTGCAAATAACTGATTAACAGTATAGTAACAAATCAAAGAATCGGATAATACAGAAAAGAAAATGGGACGAAAGAAGAAAGAAATCAAAATCAAGGAGCCTGTCCGCATACGCGAGAAGAGGCTCAACGATGGCAATGTAAGCCTGTACCTCGACATGTACTACCGTGGCGCAAGGAAGAAAGAGGGTCTGAAACTCTACCTCGTGCCTGAAACGGATGCCGCCGCCAAGTTGCAGAACAGGAACACGCGCAAGCTGGCCGAGCAAATCAAGGCGCAACGCATCCTCGACATTCAGGAAAAGGGGCTTGTGAACTGGGAGGACGTGAAAAAGGCGCGGATGACGCTCAGCGCATGGGTGGCGAAATACACCGCTGAGGAAAACGGGTTAAGCCCAGCCAGCATGAGGTCGAAACGAAACGCACAAGCAAGGGTGGAAGAATACCTATTATATATAGGCAAGCCGACCCTCTCCTTAAAAGAGGTTGACAAGGATTTCTGTAAAGGGTTCATCGCCTTTCTGAAAACCTGCACGTTCAACCAAGGCAGAAAGACGTTGAGCAGCACCACCTGCCGCATTTTCATGAACCGCCTTGCCGCCGCGCTGAACAAGGCCGTCAGCGAAGGGTTGATAGACCGCAACCCATTCAAGCTGTTGGAGACAAAGGAGAAGCCGCAGAAACTGAACGCCATGCGCGAGTTCCTGACCATTGAGGAACTACGCCAACTGATGGCCACGCCGTGCCGCTACGACATTGTGAAAAAGGCTTTTCTGTTTTCTTGCTTCACCGGGCTTCGGTACAGCGACATGATGACCTTGAAATGGAGCGAGATACACAAGGCGGCTGATGGCAAGACGCTCTACATCGAACATCAGCAGGTGAAAACCAAGAACACGGTGACAATACCGCTCTCCAACGAAGCCTTGAAATGGATGCCCCGAAAGTCAAAGGATGATGACCGGGTTTTCCATCAGTTGCGCATCACTTCTACCACGGTGGAAGTCGTGTTGGGCGAATGGATGCAGGAGGCCGGAATACAGAAGCACATCACCTACCATTGCAGCAGGCATACGGCGGCAACCCTGTTGCTGACCCTCGGCGCAGACCTCTACACGGTGAGCAAGATACTCGGACACCGTAGCATCCGCATGACCGAAGTCTATGCCAAGATAGTGGATAAGAAGAAAATCGAGACGATGAACCTCGTGAACAATATGTTTGTATAACCCCAAAATAGATAGGAAGAATTTTATGAAAGTAGAAATCAAAGTGAGAATGTTGACTGCCGGAAACCGCAGCCTGTATCTGGAATACTACGAAACAGGCTTCCGCAAAAGAGAAAACTTGCATCTGTACCTTGTACCCGATGATGCGCCCAATGCAAGGAAACTCAACGAGCAGACCTACCGAAAGGCACAGGAGATACAGGCGCAACGCATCCTTACTCCTCCGTCATTTGAGAAGAAGCAAAAGACGGAAGAAAACGAAGCGGCCAAGACCATGACTTGGCTCCAGTGGTGTAGCGACTATGTGCGTTGTGCCATGCTGAACGGGAACTGCCAAAAGATGATACAGCACAAGGACGTTGTGCGCAGACGGATTGAGGCTTACTTGAAACGAACCAAGAAAACAGATGTCCTGCTGAAAGACGTGGATAGGGATTTGGTAAGTGGCCTGTTCGGGTATATGCGCAATTACCGCAACCGTAAACAGATAAAGGCAAATGGCGGCAGACTGGCGGCTTACACCCTTGTACTGTTTGAGGAAACGGTAAAGGCCATCTTCAACAAGGCCGTGCGTGACGGACTGATGGCTTTCAATCCCGTTCAGGAACTTACAAGGGAGGAGCGTTTCCATGCGCCGGACAAGCACCGCGAATACCTGACCGCTGACGAACTGAAACGCTTTCTTGCCGTAGAGACGCAAACCTATATGGAAGAAGTCGTGCAGAGGGCTTTCGGCTTCTCGTGTATGACGGGGCTTAGACTCGGCGATATGCAACGATTGCGGTGGAGCGACATCAAGGACGTAAACAGCGTACAAACGGTGTCGGTCATCCAGCATAAGACCAAGCGGCCAGTTGCCGTACCGCTCAATGCATTAGCTCTCTCGTTGCTTCCTCCACGCCCCGAAAACGGAGAGGACGGCATCATCTTCCCGTTGGTGAAGAAGCCCGACAACGTGGCGAAGTACGTGCGCCGCATCAAGGACAAGGCAGGGATAGAAAAGGATTTCACCTATCACAGCAGCCGACATTCGGCGGCAACGCTGGCGATAACGGCAGGCGCAGAACTTTACTCTGTCAGCAAGATATTGGGGCATGGCAGCATCGCTTCCACGCAGGTTTACGCAAAGGTGAATATGGAGAAAAAGGTGGAGGCAATGAACCTAACCAATGGCGTGTTTTAATTTGAATGAAAATGATAGTCCTAATAGGGGGTGTCCAAAATGGCCACCCCCTCATTTAATGCTTAACCTCATATTAGGATAGCATAGAAGAAAAATCAAATAATTTGAATAGTTTATCAGATAAGTTTATTATCTTTGCGTTCAAATTAAAACTATTAGAAATGGCGGACTTAAATCGCATCAAGGTCGTTCTTGTTGAAAAGAAAAGAACAGGCAAATGGTTAGCAGGCGAATTAGGTAAAAGTTCCTGCACGGTCAGCAAGTGGTGCTCTAACACAGCACAGCCAGACTTACGCACACTTGACCAAATCGCAAGATTGCTCGAAGTGGATGTTAAAGACTTATTAAACAGTACGGAGAAAAGACAATAGCTATATGATAAACATAAGGAAGCTGGAAGCAGAACTTTGGGAATCGGCAGACATGCTGCGAAGTGGGTCGAAGTTGACATCAAACCAATACTGTATGCCAGTGTTGGGACTAATCTTCTTGCGCTATGCGTTTAGCCGTTTCAAATTGGTTGAGCAGGAAATTCTTGCCAACCGTCCCATGAGAAATGGGCGGAAACTGCCTGTTGAAGCAAGCGATTTCAAAGCCAAATCCGCCATATTCCTGCCCCAAGAAGCGCAATATGATTATTTGTTGAACCTGCCCGCCAATGTGGCATCTTTGCAGTTAACTGGTCTGAACGGGAATACGCTGGGAAGTCTCGGCGAAGTGGTCAACAATGCAATGGAGCTGATAGAGCAACAATCGGAACAATTACATGGCGTTTTACCAAAGAACTATACCATTTTTGCAGATGATTTACTATCCGAATTGCTTCGCATATTCAACAACAGTGCTCTCTCTGAAGTTGGAGGCGATATCATAGGCCGCATTTATGAGTATTTCCTGAACAAATTTGCCAAGAACGTAGCAAGCGATGACGGCGTCTTTTTCACGCCAAAGTCACTGGTCAAGATGATAGTCAACGTGCTCGAACCAAAGGAAGGCATATTGCTTGACCCGGCATGTGGCTCTGGCGGTATGTTTGTACAAACGGGTGACTTCGTGGAGCAATCGGGTATGGAAGCCAATAGCAAAATGACTTTCTACGGACAAGAAAAAGTGGAATACAACGCTCAACTCTGTCTGATGAATATGGCCGTACACGGATTGACGGGCGTTGTCAAATCGGGCGATGAAGCAAACTCTTTCTATCACGATGCCCACAACCTTGACGGTTGCTGTGATTATGTAATGGCCAATCCGCCTTTCAACGTGGATAAGGTAAATGTGGAGAATGCTATGAACGCAGGGCGCTTGCCTTTCGGTATTCCCGGTGTTGACAAGTCGGGCAAGTCGTTCAGCAATGCCAACTATCTTTGGATTTCCTATTTTTATTCCTATCTCAATGAGAATGGTCGCGCAGGCTTTGTCATGGCTTCTTCTGCCACTGATTCTTCCCGTAAAGAGAAAGACATCCGGCAAAAAATTGTGGAGACAGGCCATGTGGATGTAATGGTCAGCGTGGGCAATAACTTTTTCTACACGCTGTCTTTGCCATGTTCGCTTTGGTTTTTCAACAAAGGAAAAGCTGAGAACTTGAAAGACAAAGTGCTGTTCATTGATGCGCGGAACTACTATACCGTGGTTGACCGCACACTGAACGAATGGAGCGAATGGCAGTTACGCAATCTCAATGCCATCGTTTGGCTTTATCGGGGAGAGACCGAAATTTACAAAAGGCTAATACAAGATTATTTGAGGTATTTCTCACAGATAGCCGAGAAGTATGATAATATGGCTTGGCACATGGAAAATCCCACTTTTGAGGATATACTTCAAGTAGTCAAATCTACCGAAGCTACTTTTGCCAATAGTTTGAAGCAATACCAAGAGGCATTGAAAGCCACTAAGAAGCGCAAGGAAAAATCTGAATTGAAAGCTATTGTGGCGGAGATAGAGGCTCAAGTAACCGAATTGAGGGAAGCTGTAACCGTAGCGGAAGAGGCCGTATGGCTTACTTCAAAATTCGGTTATGACGGTGTTTACCAAGATATACCCGGTCTGTGCCGCATAGCAACTATCGCGCAAATAGCGGAAAAGGACTATAGCCTTACACCGGGTGCTTACGTTGGAGTGGCAGAAGTGGAGGAAGACGGCGTGGATTTCACCAAGCGCATGAACGAAATACATGCAGAACTAGCCAAGCTGCAAACAGAGGCAAACCAGTTGATGACTAAAATACAACAGAATTGGGAGGCACTGAAATGACATTCCAAGTTGAAAAAATCACAAGTGGAGAGTTGCTGCCAAAAGGTTATACCGAATGGCGTAAGGGCATCATTGAACTTATAGAAAAGGCCAAGTATCAAACCTCCTTACGGGTTAATGCCGACCTGCTCTCGTTGTATTGGCACATAGGATGCGACATCCTTGAAAAGCAGAAACGTGAAGGATGGGGAGCGCAAGTAGTCAACCAGTTATCTCAGGATTTGATGCAACGCTTTCCTGATGACAGAGGATATTCCGCACGTAACTTACGCGAAATGAAAAGATTTGCGGAATCTTACCCCGATTTTCCATTTGTGCAAGTGTCACTTGCCAAATTACAAGGGGGAACAATTTGGCAAGCCTCACTTGCCAAATTAGAATCCCATGACGGCTTCATTCAGGTGCCATTGACACAAATCACATGGTATCACCATATTTCGTTGTTGCCCAAAGTAAAAGACGCGGCTGAACGGGCTTTTTACATTATGGCTACAGCCTCAGAGGGCTGGACGCGCGACACCATGCTCACGCAGATAGCCAACGGATACATACATGCCAAAGGGAACAGCATCAACAACTTTGAACATACGTTGCCTCCTGTACAATCGGATTTGGCAAGGCAGGCGTTCAAAGACCCGTATAAATTCAGCTTTTTAGGGACGGTCGCCCTGCAAAACGAGCTTGACATAGAGAAGAAACTCACAGAGCGGATAACCGACTTTCTGATAGAAATGGGACGGGGATTTGCTTTCGTAGGTCGCCAATACCACATCACAGTGGACGGTGATGACTATTATATTGACCTGTTGATGTACCATCTCAAACTGCATTGCTATGTGGTTGTAGAACTGAAAGCCGTAGAGTTCATACCCGAATTTGTGAGCAAGTTGAATTTTTACATATCGGCTGTGGACGAGTATGTGAAAACGCCGGAAGACAAACCTACTATCGGCCTGTTGCTTTGCCGTACAAAGAGTGATACAAAAGCACGTTTTGCACTGAGGGGAATAACTCAACCTCTCGGCATTGCCCAATACGAAACAGAAAAGCTCTTTGCAGATGTGGCATCAGCCTTGCCGCAAATTAATGAAATTGAAAAAGAATTGGAGAAGGACGAGGTATGAATGGATGGGAACAAATTAAATTGGGGGATTTATATTCAGTCCACAATGGAATATCAAAAGGAAAACAGTTCTTTGGGAAAGGTTATCCTTTCCTCTCTTTCTCAACGGTCTTCAATAATTGGTTTTTGCCATTGAAATTAGATTCATTAGTGGAATCAACAGAACAGGAACAGAATTCCTATTCTATCAGACGTGGAGATGTTTTTATTACGAGAACCAGTGAAACGATGAATGAACTAGGGATGAGTTCTGTTGCATTAAATGATATTCCTAATGCAACATACAATGGCTTTACAAAGCGATTACGGCCTATCACAAATAAAGTGTTACCAGAGTTTATAGGTTATTATATGCGTTCTCCTAAGTTTCGTGGTAAGTTTATGGCTTTTTCATCAATGACAACACGGGCAAGTCTCTCCAATGCAGAACTGTTAGGTATGCAAATAGAGTTACCTTGCTTAAAAATGCAATACAATATAGCAAAAATATTACGCTCTTACGACAACCTCATAGACAACTACCATTGCCAAATTAAACTTTTGGAAGAAGCAGCACAGCGGCTTTACAAAGAATGGTTTGTGGATTTGCGCTTTCCCGGCTATGAGCATACCAAAATTGTGGACGGCATGCCGGAAGGTTGGGAGAAAAAGAATATAGGTGAATTGCTTGAAAAGATTAAACGCACCAAACAAATTCCTTCTTCTGAAATACGAAAAAATGGTTTATATCCTGTCATAGACCAAGGAAAGCAATACATAGCAGGATATACCAATGATGCAAGTGCAATTCTTTATAATGAGAATCCTATCATTGTTTTTGGTGACCACACACGGATAATAAAACTTATTCCATTTCCTTTTGCAAAAGGAGCAGATGGAACACAACTACTATTGTCAAACAATTTAAAAAGAATGCCACAGAGTCTATTCTATTATAGTCTGAAAAATGTGGATTTGTCAAATTATAGTTACGCACGTCATTTTAAGTACCTGAAAACAATGACTATATATTTGCCGTCTGATAGTATAGCGCAGAATTTTAATGCAAATGTTTTTCCTGTTATTAAGGAAATTCAAAAATACAGAGAGCAAATAATATTCCTTACCGAAGCCCGCGACCGCTTGCTTCCCAAGTTGATGTCGGGCGAAATAAAAGTTTAGAGCCATGAACGAGTATTCTGAAAACATATTGGTGCAAGAAAGCGCAGGTCAGTTACTACACGATGAACTGGATTGGGATGTGATGACAGCTTACAATCAGGAGGTGCTGGGCGAAAACGGTACATTCGGGCGTAAAAGCTATCGTGAGGTTTTGCTGAAACGCTATGTGCGCCAAGCCTTGCGGAAACTGAATCCGTGGATGAACGACACGCAAGTAGAACAAGCCATCAGTACACTTGAAACACGGCTTTCAACGGCATCGCTCATGCAGGTAAACGAAGAGAAGTACCGATTGATACGTGACGGGATAGACATTGCCGTGAAAAATGCCAAGGGTGAACCCGACACACGCAAAGCCATGCTCATCAACTTTGGTGAACCCACTGAAAACTATTTCCTTGCCATCAAAGAAATGAAGATACACGGTGAACTGTATCGCCGTCGCACAGACATTGTGGGCTATGTTAATGGCATACCTTTGTTGTTTGTTGAATTGAAAAAGAACACCGTGGAGGTGGAAAATGCCTACAATGACAACTACCGTGACTATCTCGACACCATACCGCAACTATTCTATTACAACGCCATTGTCATGCTGTCAAACGGTCTTGAAGCAAAGGTCGGCACATTGGGTAGCCCGTGGGAGTTTTTTCACGAATGGAAACGACTGAAAGAGGAAGACGAGGGCAATGTGGGACTTGAAACCATGTTACGCGGCATTTGTCGAAAAGAAAACTTTATAGACTTGTTGGAGAATTTCATTCTTTACGACCATTCCGATGGTAAGACGGCAAAGATTCTTGCCCGAAACCACCAATATCTCGGCGTGAATGAAGCAGTCAAGGCTTATGCAGAGCGAAAGCTCCGTAATGGCAAACTGGGTGTATTTTGGCATACGCAGGGCAGCGGAAAAAGCTACTCGATGCTGTTTCTTGCCCAGAAAATACGCCGCCGCTTCGCTGGTTCGCCCACCATCGTAGTGCTGACTGACCGCGATGAATTGAACGAACAGATTAGTGCCACATTTGAAGGTTGCGGATTGCTTGGCTCCACCAAGGCAGAGAAATACATAGCCGCAAGTGGCGAGAGACTGATAGCCATGCTGAAAGACAATCCCAGCTTCATATTCACCTTGATACAGAAATTCAACAAGCCCGATGCAGAGCCTATCAATCCCGATTATGACATCCTTGTCATGTCGGACGAAGCCCATCGCAGCCAATACGAGTATTATGCCGAGAACATGCGCCGCTTGCTGTCTACTTGTTCGCGCATAGGCTTTACAGGTACACCGTTGCTAACCAACGACAATATCACCGAGCGGACATTTGGCGGCTATATCTCCATTTACGACTTCAAACGGGCTGTGGATGATGGCGCAACCGTGCCTTTGTTCTACGAGAACAGAGGTGAACGGTTGAACATACCGATGATGGATAAAGACAATGCCGAACTGAACCAACGCATAGCCGAAGCCATAGAAAAGGCAGACCTTGACCCGACCCAAGAAGCAAAACTCGAAAAGGAATTTGCCAAAGAGATACACCTGCTTACGGCAGAAGACCGCCTTGACAAAGTGGCGAAGGATTTTGTGTACCATTACACTGACCTTTGGACAAGCGGAAAGGCGATGTTTGTCTGCATCAACAAAGTAACTTGCGTGAGAATGTACAATTTGGCGCAAAAGTATTGGTCGCAAGTAATTGCCGAGACTGAAGAAAAGCGTAAGCACGCCACCCAGCAAGAGGCGTTGGAACTCGACCGCAAGTTAAAGTGGCTGCGCGAAACGGAAATGTGCGTGGTGGTGAGCCAAGAGCAGAACGAGATACAGACATTCAGCAAGTGGGAATTGGATATAGAGCCGCATCGCAAAAAAATGGAAAAACGTCAACTCGATAAAGAGTTCAAACAGGCAGATAATCCGTTCCGGGTGGTGTTCGTCTGTGCCATGTGGCTGACGGGGTTTGATGTTAAAACCTTGTCTTGCCTGTATCTCGACAAGCCTTTGAAAGCACACACGCTGATGCAGACCATAGCCCGGGCAAACCGAAAGGCGGAAGGAAAAAGCAATGGGTTGATTATCGACTACATAGGTGTTGTAAAGGCGTTACGCAAAGCCTTGGCAGACTATACCATGCAGAAGAATGGCACTAGGGGCGGTTCACCTGCCATAGATAAGGAGGAACTGATAAGACGCATAGAAAAGGCCATAGAATTGGCGACAGCGTTTCTCTCTCAATGTGGTTTTGAACTCCAAAGGTTAATGGATGCCACAGGCTTTGACAAGCTGGCTTTGGTGCGTGATGCAGCCAATGCTGTTTGTGAAACCAACGAGAGCAGAAAGACCTTCAAAACATACGCGAGCGAATTAGCTAACATGTTCAAATATGTCAACCGCGAAGAAGTGAACGACCTCACGCTGAGGAGGAAGAATGCCATCACAGCCATAAGTGGGGAGCTGAACAAGAAAATCAAACATGCCGATAACACTGATTTGATGGTGGAACTCAACAAGATAGTAAACGACTATGTGCAAGTGGTGCCGAGTGATGAGAATAAACCAGCCAAACAATTTGACATTAGCAAGATTGATTTTGACTTGTTGCGCAAGGAGTTCTCCAAGACCAAGACACCAAGATTGGTATTGAATGATTTGGAAGACCTTGTTAAGCAAAGGATTGAGCGAATGCTCAACAACAATCCCACGCGCATCAATTTCTACGAGAAATACACGGAAATCATAAACAGTTACAACAGTGAACAAGACCGTGCCAGCATAGAAAAGACATTCATGGAACTGATGGCATTGCCGCAAAGCCTTGACCAAGAACAAAAACGCTATGTGCGCGAAGGTTTTGAAAGTGACGAAGAACTTTCTGTTTACGATTTGCTGTTCTCTGACAACCTTAGTAAGAAGGACATCGAAAGTATCAAAAAGGTGTCAGTCAATCTGCTCAAGAAAATCAAGGATAAGATTGCCGAATTTGACCATTGGACAGACAAGCAAGAGACCAAGGCTGCGATAGACAATCTGATTCGCGACACATTATGGGCAGAATTACCGGATTGCTATGATGAGAAAAGTATAACAGAATATCGGCAGAAAATCTATGAGTATGTCTATACAAGATACAAGGAGGTAGCTTAATGATTGTACGAAACAGAATTTGGGAAGAAATCAATATTTCAAACAGTTTTATATCCTTAAAACTTACAAAAGTAATTGACGAAGTAGACATCCTTTATTATTAAGTTATGAGCATAATAGATAAAACAATTTCTACAGAAGCAACAAGGCGTAATGTCAAATTGATGTTACCCGTTCTTGTA
>OIXV01000801.1_pt1 | contig 29358 bp, 16 predicted proteins | sample 1587771 | NCBI WGS metagenome assembly OIXV01 (sample SAMEA3888893, study PRJEB22519) | human gut metagenome | biome: human gut; feature: human-associated habitat; material: faeces | place: Denmark | collected 2010
AGAAGTTCACCGCGCAGAGTCTCCCCTCTGCCGGTGCCCTCATGAAGGAAAACGACATGCCGAGTTTGTTTGACTAGGACGACGGCAGAGCCGCCATAAACTCTCAAAACAGTGGGGCCCGGAGCGCAGTAAATGCCGCGCTCCGGGCCCCATGCATTACAGCAGCATCATCCCTATAGACAAAATGTCGCATAAAGTGGAACAGACATAAGCCCATCATTCATTCCAAAGGGCACGGCGGACAGCCTTTAGAGGTTCGATATCGACGAAAACGCCCGCTTTGAAACTCAAGTGACTTTTCGTGTGCGAGCCGCCAGCTGCAATAGGAAGCGAATCAACGCAGGCGCCTTTCAAGCAGTTTGCAAAACTGCAGGTCGCAGGCCTTCATTGCTAGTAGGGAAAATGAGTAGTCTCAGGTGGCTTGCCCATGAGTTAGCGAGCAGGTTGGGGCTTCGTTGTTGGCGCAATCACTTCGTGCGCACTCGAAAGGTCTGTTTAACAAAAGACTAATCGGATGCGACTGGCCGCCCATACGGCGACGACGTTTCCCGTGCGAGCACAAACGGCCCTGCGTGCCCTATCGAGCGATATCCCCGTATGACGCTCAGAGCTCCTGCTCGCCGAGCAGTCACCTCGCGAGATCCAGCACGAGAACGCCCTCCCGGGTATAAGGCCCGCGCCTCGTGCGGGCGATGAGGACCTTCGTGAATGCATCCCTGATGGACAGAAGCAACGAGAGCCCCTTCTCGAGCGTCGACTCAGAGCTAACGTCGTCTCTTGCTTAAACTCTCCTTCGCGGTTTCGAAACTCAAGGTCTTTTAAAGTTTCGAAACCGAGAAGGCAATATGCGCAAGGGCGCGTCGGGTGGTAAGCCCCAACCATGTCATGTCGCCAGCGATGAAGGGCACGTCTGCGCGTGCTACAATCCAACTACCAGAGATAAAAACACAGTCCCCGTCGGGTAGTCGTGGGCGTGCGGGGGTCCGCATCAGTAACCTGCCTCCTTGGTTGTGTTTCGTCAAGAGGATTTGAGCAAAAAGATCATCGGAAATTGAGCAGCCTGAGCATCGGAAGCGCGCACGCTTTTTGAGCGGCTAGCCCTCCTGCATGAGGGCATGGCGGACGCGGTAGGACTCGCCGCGGAACTGGACGAGCCTCCCGTGGTGGACGATGCGGTCGATCACGGCGGCGGCCATCTGGTCGTCCCCGAACACCGACCCCCACCTGCTGAACTCCAGGTTCGTGGTGATTACCACCGACTGCCTCTCGTATGCGTCGGCGAAGACCTGGAAGAGCAGCCTCGCCCCGTCCGCGTCGAGCGGGAGAAACCCGAGCTCGTCGATGACGAGCAGGCGGGCCTTGCCGATGAGCGCGGCCTCCCGGTCGAGCCTCCCGTCGTCGCGGGCGCGCCTCAGGCGCATCACGAGCGAGGACGCCGTGAAGAAGCGCGCCTCGAGCCTCCTCTCGCACGCCAGCGCGCAGAGGGCCGACGCCATGTGCGTCTTGCCGGTGCCGACGTCGCCCATGAGCACGAGGTCCTCCCCGCGCTCGACGAAGTCGAGCGCGAGCAGCGACTCGCGCCCCATGCCCTCCGGCCACGACACGGCCGACCAGTCGTAGCCGTCGAAGGTCTTGGGCGCCGGCAGCGCGCAGCGCCTGAGCAGCGTCGCGCGCTTCGAGGCCTCGCGGCTGGACCTCTCCGCCTCGAGGTAGCCCGCCAGGTACTCCACCTGTTTCGGGGTGCCGAGCCTCGACCACTCCTCCAGGACGGCGGTGGTGAGCGAGCACGACCGCCCGGCCTCCACGACCCTGCGGGCCAGCTCCTCGCTAGCGGCCATCGGCGACCGCCCCCTTCAGGAACCCGTCGTAGACCGACAGGTCGGCCCCGCCGGCCCCGCCGCCGCCTCCCGCGATGCGCCTCGCCAGCACGTCGACCGTGGCGTCGTCGGGGACGCGGCCGCCCTCGACGACCCTGAGCGCCGCCTCGCATGCCGCCTCGAAGCCCGAGGACTCGCTCGCCCGGCCGATCGACCTGAGCGTGCGCCTCCTGCCGGCGGAGTCCATCCGGTCGATCCCCTCGACGAGCCCCGGCGGCATGTCGCGCCTGATCGTCGACTCCCCGAAGGCCCTCGGCCTGGCGATGATGGCGGGCACGAGCGAGAGGGGGTTCCGGACCGCGGGGCCCTCCCCGAAGGCCCTGGGGAGGACGGCGACCCGGCGGCCGCGGTCGGCGAGGATCTCCACCGTCGTCGCGCGCATGCCGACGAGCAGGCTCCGCCCGTGCCAGGCGGGCCCGGCGACGTACTCGCGCCCGTCGGCCTCGACGTAGCCGCGCTTGTCGGCGCGGGCGGTGACCCACCTCACCGCGTCGAACTCCACGCCGGGAAGGGCGCGCATGGCGGCGAGGTCCTCCCGGTAGGCCTCCCCGTGCGGCCTGCCGTCGCGGCAGCGCGCCGCCGCGTTGATCCTCGCGCATCCCTCGGCGAGGAACGCGTTGAGCTCGGGGAGCGTGCCGAACGCCGGCACGGGGACGAGGAGGTTGCGCCGGAGGAACCCCACGGCGTTCTCGACGGAGCCCTTCTCGTTTCCCGAATAGGGGTTGCAGTACCGGCTCTCGAAGCGGTAGTGGGCCCTGAACTGCGAGAACAGCCTCGATTCCGTGACCTCGCCGCGCACCATCCTGCCCGCCTCGGTGGCGTTGTCGAGCACCATCGCCGCCGGGGCGCGGCCCCAGCGGCGGAAGATCTCGAGCAGCCCGGCGCACAGGCACTCCGACCTCTGCGACATGAGGGCGACGCACTGCCGGTCGTTCGAGTGCGGGAGCGTCGCGACCAGCAGCTTGAGGTCGAGGGTCCTCCCGCCGACCGCGGCGCGGAAGTTCCCGAAATCGACCTGGCAGGTGCCGGGCGCCCACTCGAGCTCGAGGTACCCCTCTCCGCCCGCCGCCGCCCGGGCGAGCCTGAGCTCGCGGACGAACCTCTGCACGGTGGAGTACGAGCCGCCGTAGCCGCGCTCGGCGACGAGCCTGTCGTAGATCCGCCTGGCGGTGTGGCGCTGCTTCCTCGGGGCCCCGAGGTCGGCCTCGAGAACGCCCGCGACCCATTCCTCGTTGCCCTCGAGCGCGGGCCTGCCCCTCCTCCGGGGCATCGGCGCGGCGGGCGACATGTCCTCCATGTCGGCGTACTTCGCCACGGTGTTCCGGCTCACGTGGAGCATTCGGGCGATCTCGGACCTCGAGCGCCCGGCGGCATCCATCGACCGTATATCATTCACTGTGTCCAGGGGCACGGTCATCTCCTCCATCCTTCCCGGGCGGGCTCGCCAAGGTAACCGCCCGGGGAAACCATACGGCGAGGGCCGCGCCCCCGGTCCCCGGGGCGCGGCCCTCTTGCTTAAACTGCTCAATTTTTCGTGCTCACGGTGCTCATTTCCCAGTGATCACTCGGACCACTTCTTAGTGAACATCAACAGAGGAGACCGGGTGGCGCGACGCCCTGCTGCGCGCCGGCGCCGAGGAGGGCTTCGACCACCTGCGCGACCGCGCCGCCTACACCTGGTTCAACCGCATCGCCGCCGTGCGCTACATGGAGGTCCACGACTTCCTGCCCTCCCGCGTGCGCATGTTCACCCGCCCCGCGGCGGACGGCTCCTGGGAGCTGGGCAGCCAGGCCGCGGACGAGGCGCTCGACGTGGAGATCGAGGGGGCGGACCCCATGCGCATCGCCGAGCTCAAGCAGGCCGGCGAGGACGGGCCGCTGTTCCGCTACCTGTTCCTGGCCCAGTGCGCCGAGCTCTCCGGGTGCCTGCCGGGCGTGTTCCAGCCCGTGGACGCCTGCATGGCACTGCTGCTGCCGGCAAACCTCATGGACGCCGACGGCGTCATCGGCCGCATGGTGGGCGGCATCGACGAGGAAGACTGGGAGGACGTCCAGATCCTGGGCTGGATGTACCAGTACTACAACTCCGAGGTCAAGGACGCCTTCTTCGCCTCCAAGGCCAAGGAGACCCCCGACACCATAGGCCCCGCCACCCAGCTGTTCACGCCCGACTGGATCGTGCGCTACATGGTGCAGAACTCGCTGGGGCGCCTGTGGATGCTCAACAACCCCGGAAGCCCGCTTCGCGACGAGATGGACTACTACATCGAGCCCGACTCCGAGCACGAGGACTTCATAAAAATCAACGGCCCCGAGGACATCTCCCTGTGCGACCCGGCCTGCGGCTCGGGCCACATCCTGGTCTACGCCTTCGAGCTGCTGGCCAAGATGTACCTTGAGCGCGGCTACCGCGAGCGCGAGATCCCCGGGCTCGTCCTGTCCAGGAACCTGCACGGCATGGAGATCGACCCCCGCGCCGCCCAGATTGCCCGCCTGGCGCTGGCCATGTGCGCCCGCGGCATGGACCGCCGCTTCTTCGGCCGCGGCGTGCAGGCCGACATCGCCGTGCTCGCCCCCGTGGCGCTGGGGGAGGGCGACGTGCCGCAGGGCAGCGCGCTCGAGAAGAGGAAGGACCTCCTCGACGCCCTGGCGCACCTGGACGAGGCGGGCTCGCTGCTCGCCCCGGGCGAGGGCGACCTCGCCGCGGTCCGCGAGGCGATAGAGCTCACCGGCGCCGACGGCCTGTTCGGCAGCAGTTCTAAGGGGAGGCTCCAGCGCGCCCTTTCCGCCTGCGAGACCCTGGCCCGCCGCCACGACTGCGTGGTGGCCAACCCGCCCTACATGGGCAGCTCCAGCTTCGGCCCCTTCATGTCCAGGTGGGTCAAGAAGAGCTACCCCGACGTCAAGAGCGACCTGTGCACGTGCTTCATCGAGCGCGGGTTCAGCCTGGCGAAGGACCGCGGCTATGAAGCGATGATCACGGCTTCGTCCTGGATGTTCATTTCGTCTTTCGAGGCGATGCGCAAGAGGATTGTCTCCGACAAGAAGATCTGCTCCCTTATCCAGCAGTCGACGCACGGCTATGCGGGGGTAACCGTTCCCACCTGTATGTTCGTTATCGAGTCGGGTGATACCCGCAGCAAGGTCGGATCCTACATCAGGCTTTTCGATTTCGACCGTCCGAAACTGCAGCAGCCCAAGGCCCTGGAGGCGATCAAGAACCCCGACTGCGGCTGGTTCTACCGCCGCGACGCCGAGACCTTCAAGCGGATCCCCGGTACCCCCATAGCCTACTGGGCAAGCACCGGGCTGCTCGATGCTTTTGCTAACAGCCATAAACTTAAAGACATAGCAAAGCCGCGCGTTGGACTTCAAACGAGTGACAATGCCAGGTTCATTCGGTTGTGGCATGAGTGCTCCTTAGGAAGAACTATATTCAATTGTCCGGATGCTGCGAGGTCGTTTGAAAGTGAAGCAAAATGGTACCCGCATAACAAAGGCGGTTCATTTAGGCGCTGGTTTGGAAATGCAGAGTATTTAATTGAATACAAGTCCAACGGCGAAAGTCTCAGGAATTCTGAAGGTGCGAGTGTTATTCCGAATGAAATCGCTTTTAAGCCTGCGCTCACCTACTCGCGTATTTCATCTGGTTTGATTTCTTTTAGAGAGCAGCCAGCGGGCTGGCTGTTCGATTCGGCGGCTGTCGTAATGTATCCGGAGAATGCGACATTTAGTTACCTTCTTGCGCTGCTTAACTCGAATGTGATTTCGAGTGCGACATCATTTCTTGTCCCTACGTTAAATGCACAGCCGGGCGACATCGCGAAACTCCCCGTTCTCATTGATGAAAGTGAGTTCTCAGCAGTTAATGAACTTTCAAAGCGTTGTTGGGAGATTGCGAGACTTGATTGGGATTCGTTTGAAACCTCTTGGGATTTCAAGCGTCATCCGCTTCTCTAGTCAAGTTTGATTAATCGGTCATGAGGACTGTGGGGTGCGTTTGTCCTTATTTTTTCGACAATGTAGCCCAAGCAATTCATCTCCGTATATACCGATCAGCGACCAATTCATTTCTTAAACTCAGGATTGATAGCCATGAACGATACCGCCATCAGGAACTACTGCATCTGGGCCCGCAACGAGCTCATCGCCGGCGTCGAGGCCCGCATGAGGCTCTACGGCGTGGCCGAGGGCGCCGAGCCCGCCGGCGCGACGGCGGTGGGAGGGCGCGCCCTGTCCCCGGAGGAGACCGGGTGGCGCGACGCCCTGCTGCGCGCCGCGGCAGAGGAGGGCTTCTCCCACCTTCGCGACCGCGCCGCCTACACCTGGTTCAACCGCATCGCCGCCGTGCGCTACATGGAGGTCCACGACTTCCTGCCCTCCCGCGTGCGCATGTTCACCCGCCCCGCGGCGGACGGCTCCTGGGAGCTGGGCAGCCAGGCCGCGGACGAGGCGCTCGACGTGGAGATCGAGGGGGCGGACCCCATGCGCATCGCCGAGCTCAAGCAGGCCGGCGAGGACGGGCCGCTGTTCCGCTACCTGTTCCTGGCCCAGTGCGCCGAGCTCTCCGGGTGCCTGCCGGGCGTGTTCCAGCCCGTGGACGCCTGCATGGCACTGCTGCTGCCGGCAAACCTCATGGACGCCGACGGCGTCATCGGCCGCATGGTGGGCGGCATCGACGAGGAAGACTGGGAGGACGTCCAGATCCTGGGCTGGATGTACCAGTACTACAACTCCGAGGTCAAGGACGCCTTCTTCGCCTCCAAGGCCAAGGAGACCCCCGACACCATAGGCCCCGCCACCCAGCTGTTCACGCCCGACTGGATCGTGCGCTACATGGTGCAGAACTCGCTGGGGCGCCTGTGGATGCTCAACAACCCCGGAAGCCCGCTTCGCGACGAGATGGACTACTACATCGAGCCCGACTCCGAGCACGAGGACTTCATAAAAATCAACGGCCCCGAGGACATCTCCCTGTGCGACCCGGCCTGCGGCTCGGGCCACATCCTGGTCTACGCCTTCGAGCTGCTGGCCAAGATGTACCTTGAGCGCGGCTACCGCGAGCGCGAGATCCCCGGGCTCGTCCTGTCCAGGAACCTGCACGGCATGGAGATCGACCCCCGCGCCGCCCAGATTGCCCGCCTGGCGCTGGCCATGTGCGCCCGCGGCATGGACCGCCGCTTCTTCGGCCGCGGCGTGCAGGCCGACATCGCCGTGCTCGCCCCCGTGGCGCTGGGGGAGGGCGACGTGCCGCAGGGCAGCGCGCTCGAGAAGAGGAAGGACCTCCTCGACGCCCTGGCGCACCTGGACGAGGCGGGCTCGCTGCTCGCCCCGGGCGAGGGCGACCTCGCCGCGGTCCGCGAGGCGATAGAGCTCACCGGCGCCGACGGCCTGTTCGGCAGCAGTTCTAAGGGGAGGCTCCAGCGCGCCCTTTCCGCCTGCGAGACCCTGGCCCGCCGCCACGACTGCGTGGTGGCCAACCCGCCCTACATGGGCAGCTCCAGCTTCGGCCCCTTCATGTCCAGGTGGGTCAAGAAGAACTACCCCGACGTCAAGAGCGACCTTTGCACATGCTTCATCGAGCGCGGGTTCAACCTGGCGAAGGACCGCGGCTATGTGGCCATGATCACCATGCAGAGCTGGATGTTCCTGGGTAGCTTCGAGAAGATGCGCTCCTCGCTCATCGAGGGCAAGTCGATCCTTTCCATGCTTCACCTGGGCCCCCGCGCGTTCGACGCCATCGGCGGCGAGGTCGTCAACGTCACGGCCGACGTCGTCTACAACGGCCGCGCGGCATGCGAGGGCGCCTACGTGCGACTCGTCGACATCAACGGCAGCGAGGCCAAGCGTCAGAAGGCCCTCGAGGCGATCCGAAACCCCGACTGCGGCTGGTTCTACCGCCGCGACGCCGAGACCTTCAAGCAGATCCCCGGCACCCCCATCGCCTACTGGGCACCGGTTTCAATGGGGCTCAATTATGAGAACGCCGTTGATGTGGACGATATCTCAGAGTTTACTGGATCGCAGAATATCACCGCTGATAACGCTAAATTTCTCCGCCTTTGGTGGGAGATTAGTCATTCCGCTGTTGGCGAGGGGAGCAGGTGGATTTCATATGCCAAGGGAGGCGATTACAGGAAGTGGTTCGGAAACATGAATCACGTTGTCGACTGGTCTGAAGATGCTCGACTGTTTTATGAAACTAATTCAACTTCGAACAAACTTCAAGATAAATACTGCTTTAAAGAGGGGATTACCTATACGGATATAACATCAGGTGGGCAGCATTTCAGATATTTACCAGATACCGGTGCTTTTGATAAGGCTGGCCCCTCTATTTGTTGTTTAGGCGATAATCTCTACCCGCTGCTGGGGCTGTTTAATTCTAGCGTGGCTGCTTTGTACTATTCTGCTCTTAATCCGACCATTCATTTGCAAGTTAAAGACGTCAAGCAGATGCCAATAAACAGCGACTGTTTGGGCGATGAGCACCTAACGCACCTGTCAAAAAATTCTGTATCGCTATCGAAGTCTGATTGGGATACGTTTGAAACCTCTCGGGATTTCAAACGCCACCCCTTGGTGTAGGCGAGCGCGATGCTTGTAGGACTGAATTTTGTGATACTGCCATTGAAGTCGGTTGTCGTTGCTTGCATCCTCTCCCTGTTGATATTTGCCGGCGGAATTGGACTGGGACTTATCCTTGGGAGAAAAGAAAGGCATTCTGTTCGATATCTATATGCACTAGCTTTATTTCTTATTGCGACAGTTTTGCCTATTGTGTTCTGCAGAGTTGCGCCAGTTTTGTTCAGCGTGATTCGTGTCAATTTGCAGCCACTGTCGCTTGGTGACCTTTTAACTTATTATGGAACCCTTGCTGGGCTGGTTTTTGCATGGCTGACTTTCATATACGAGCAAAAGCAAAAGGAAAATGAACGGGCAGAGAGAGTGTCCGGTCCTCACGATTCAACTCCAAAAAGATGGTGGAACTTTTTATGTTTCAGTTACCAACTGCTCGCAATTTCCCGCTTTTGATTTTCAACTGTTTGATTTCTGGCTATTTCCGGTAGTCCACTCATCTAAGACTCGTAAAAAGCACGTTCGATTTCAAGACGGGTCTGCCAATACGCTGCCTAGTTCCGACACTCCTACGAGCGCCGAAACTATTTCCGTTATTTATAGGGAACCGTTGCCGACTGTCGATGAGGAGCAATATCCCGATACCTTAGATGTGAAAATGAGGGATTGTGAGGGCAGACTGATCTCCAAATCGTTCGTTCACGTTCCGTTGAGCCGTGGAACCTATCGTTCTAAAGATTAACGGGCGAGCAGATGCATCGAGTGCACGGTTTCGATGCTGGGCCCAAGGCCAGTGCGTGGAGACTTCATTTTTCGTAGCTCGTGGTGCACAATGCTAATTAAGTGTAAAACGGTTTGACTGTTTTGCGAGAGGGCTTCTCTTTACGGGACGCCCTCTATTTTTATGCCGCGGTAATCGGGGGTTGCCACATTGCCGCTTCCGCGTTTGATTCACTCCCAACGGTCGTGGCTCAATACCTACCGCTCGCATTTGTTGCTCAACAAATGGCGAGGCCGGTGGGCTAAGTTGATTACAGCGTTCGACCAAAACGGGGGAGCGAAGGGAATCGAAGCCCTCCTTGAAAACGCCCCAAAGGAAGTCGAATATCTTCAGAAACCTAAGCGAAAGGTTAATCCAAATGGATTTGGTGACTTCTTTTTTCCACCTACTGTCCGATTATTACGCTTGCTTTGACGACGGAATGATCACCTGGGACGGTCATCATCACGCTGCGACCGGTTTGCATGTCGATAACGAAAAGGTGCCCGAGCTTACCGAGTTTGCCACGCAGGGCGGCTTTGATGATTTGAATGATTATCTCAACTGCTTTGTCGACGGTTTTCTGAATAACCTGGTTGAGGCCGATGAGGACCTTATTGTTCCCAGGAGCGCAATCCACGAGGCGCTTTACCCTATGCTTCGAGAAGGGGATTTGACCGGCCTTGTTTTGGCTGATTTCTGCGGCTGTAACAAGGCGCTCGTAATCGACAATCCGGCCCCCGATGCGTATTGCGTAATGTATGACACGCGAATCGCTCGCGGTATTCCGCAGTTCTTCAACTTGGTCACACGCATGCTTTGGGATATGCGCCAAGGGCTGCGTAGCCAGCAAGGCGCCTCGTTTAAGGTGACGTTTGTTGCGGCGAGGAACGTCGATTTATCTATGCTGGTCGTAGACGACGTGACGGACGTTCCGGGCGTGCAGGAAAAGCCGGCAACGATGATGGTCTACTCTGCCCCGGCGATTCGGCTGGGTACCTCGTCCTCAGACGGATGCGCCGCGGCGTCTGCTCCTGCGGGAGGGGAGCGGCCTGGTAACGCAGGCGGTGATAGGAAGGTTGCTGCAAGCGAGGGCGACCGTGTATGGGGCAATGCGTTTTCCGTGGCGCTTCCCGATGGCTGGATTGTCGATTCCGACCCCAGCCAAAAAGATACCTTTGTTTTAAGCCCCGCTTCGTCCAACAGGCGCATGGAAGGGGCTCAGGTTCTTTATTCGTGGCGCCCTGAAACACCAGAGGAAATGCGCATCATGGACCAGCTCGAGGTTCGTCGCGCCGTGATTAGGACCACCCACTTCCCTCCCATAAACAACATGGTTCCCAGAGGACTTGAATATCACGAAGTTCAGGGTGATGGGTGCATTGTCGCTGTCGTTCAGGTTGGCGTGGGACTTCCTGGCATGGATACGGGGATTGGTTTGGAGTTCGATGTCTACCCTCTATACCGTGACAACGACTGCATGCGCGTGACGTTCTATTCATGGGATCGGGATCGTGTTGATGAGGCCCGCACGTTTGTCGATGGACTCGCGTCGACCGTTCGTCTTAATAAGGTGGAGCCTCTCAGTTGGGACATTGCGTTTAAGAAATGCTTTGAAACTAAGGTCGAGCCTGAGGAGTTCAGGGAGCTTGCATTCCAGGGCGTTTCTCTTTTGATTTCTATTCGCCAAGGTGTTTATACGTCAGCAGTATACGAGACCAGTTTGCTAGACGGTAATACTGCGCTTGATAGGGAGAATGCCGGTTTAAAGGCTTTGGCTCAGCTAAATGCGGATTCCGAGCGTTATCTGGATCGCATTCTTGACGCGGTCGATGCCCAGGAGCGCTTCTACGGAAAAGAGAGCCCCATATATCAGGATATTCGCTCTGCCGCAGCTAATGTTATTGACGTTGCCTTACTGAGGGCATCTAATTGCGACCTCGAAGACGGCCGTAACGCAGAGGCTCTCCTTGCCCCTTCCGAGCATATGCGTGAGATTCGCGCCCGCATTGGGCTGGACCCGGCGCCGGCGCCCGTTGCGCCGGAGAAGAAGGCTGCGCCGGAGAGTAAGGCGTCGGAGAAGAAGGATGCTGCGCCCGCCAAGGAGAAGAAGGTCGCTGAGCCCGCCAAGGATGAGAAGGCGGCTGCGCCTGAGAAAAAGAATGATGTGGTCATCGAGAAGAAAAAGGCCGAGGACGAGAAGCCTCAACCGTTTCAACCAAAGTCTTGGGCAGAGGACGAGACGAGGGATAGGGTTTACGCGCTTGCCGATCGATGCAATGAGATGCGCGGCGATTACTTTGACGCCAAAGCGAACAAGGCGAGGCGCCAACGCGAGCTAGATTCGATTGTCGACGATTTGAATGAGGCAATCTCGAAGCATGATCTCTATCGGAGCCTGGAGCGCGAACGCGAGAAGCTGACATGTCTGAGGAGCGACCTTGATGATGAGGTCGCTAAATACGAGAAAGAGCTTCAGTCGTTTGGACTGTTTGACATTAGCAATAAGCGCAAAACAAAGAAGAAGCTCTCGGAACTTGCCGAGCGTATAAAAGATGTCGATTCCAGTTTTAAGAAGATTGAGGGCAAGCTCTCTAAAGGTTCGAGCGAGCTCGCCAAAGCAAAAGTCGATGAGTTGCGACAGCAAGAGAGCGATGCCCGGCTAGCGTTTAAAGAGGCCGAAGCGAACTTCGAACAAATAGAAGCCGAACGGGATGAACGCTGGGCCAAGCTTGAAGCTTTCTGTGCCAGCGTGCCAAAAAGTGACCGATTTGATGAATGCCATTGGAATGCCGATTGGCAGGTGCGACAAGCGTACGATCGCAAGAGGAAGGCTAAGACCGATCCGGAAAACAAGCGGCTTGCGAAGCAGTTTGCGCAAACAATTGACGTTGGGGAAGTATTTACTTTATATGACATGATGGACGCTGTTGACGGAATAGATACATTCTCAAAGGCGGGCATTGTTTGCTATATGTATGACAGGACTCATTCATTAAAGAAGGTTGCTCCGATTAACAATCGCACTGCTTATGTGTTGACCGATAAAAGGTTCATGGATATATGGGACGACTGATTTTGAAGCAGAAGTCGGATGTATTTTGCAGGGGCATCTCTAGGGATGCCCCTCCCGTTTTTATGTCGAGCCCGCATTGGATCCAGGCATAAAAAATGCCGGGGGACATCCCCCGGCTCTTGGAGGTCCCTCTATTCGAGGGTACCGATATCTTTATACCACGAGACGGGCGTCCGATCCAAGTGGGAGTGACGTGCCCGTCTCGTGCACGCTAAAGGTTGACTCCGCCAGTCTCGCAGATGGCGCCCATGAGCTGATCTACGTAGGTCACGGGTCTTGCTCCGCGCGGGTCTTCGCCGCACTCAACAAGCGTCTTTCGTCTGCTTGTTGCAGCGTTCGTTGGCTTGCCTGTTACGAAAATCTCCCAGAGTTCGTCAAAGGGAAGGCTGGGTTTCTTGTAATCCTTGGCCCTACTGGGTTTGGCGAGCTCGGTGACTGCTTGCTCTGGTGTTTCAACGAGAATGCCAGGCGAGTAGTGCAGTAGGGCCCAGTACTCAAAGCAGGGGCTTGAGTTGGCTACGTGTATCCCCCAGCCCTCGGCTTGCTTGATTGCCTCGCCGTAGTTGCGGGCTTCTTCATCTTCGCGCGCCTCCGCATCGAACACAACCCAGGGTTCAACCGAAAGCCCTTTGTTTTCTAGTTCTTTCTTTTTATTGCGCGCCGCAAGGATAATGCCCCTTGGATCAGTTCTTTTGGGTTTTTCGACCTTAATCCACTGTGCCCTAAATTTGCGCTTTACTTCGCCAAAATACAGGTCCTCTGTCTCGCCTTCTACAACGATGAGAATCGTTGGTTTTTGGGTGCGCTTGCGCTCGTGCCGGCTTCGTTCGGACTTACCCTTTCTGGCCATCTTAGGACACCTTCTCAACGTAGGGTACGGCTCCGTAGGCGCCATAGAGGTAACGGTTGATTAGGCTTTCGTCCTTTCTAGGAGAGAAAGAGGAGAGCGGATAGATGTCGGAAGAGCCGCTCTGTGGATCCTTTTCGACAAACCAGATTTGGTCGCGACGAAGTTCGCCGCCCCTCAGGAAGGAAAGGTCATGCGTCGTAAAGATGAGCTGTGCTCCGTGTTCGTTGAGGTCTGGATCGAAGAAAAGTGCCACAAGACTTTCGAGCAGCATCGGGTGGAGGCTGCGTTCGACTTCGTCGACGAACAGGGTCCGGCCGGCATCGATGGCATCGATAAAGTCGACGGCCAGATCGAGCATGGTCCTTGTTCCAAGGGATTCGTCGTCAAGGCCAAAGCCAACGCTATGTCCGCCAATTTCATGTCGGAACTGCATGGCAACTTTTTTATCGGGTATCTCGACGCCGTTGGGTTTTTGGCCCGTGAGCGCTTCGAATACGGCGGCGAGTTTGTCGGCGTTTTCCTTTTGGGCGCTCTTTTCGTCCTCGGTCATGTCGTCGACTTTAAGCTGCACTCCGGTAATGCCCAGGTCCGCGGAGCTAATGGCCTTGATGACCTTTTCGAATTTAGCCTCGCCCAGTGAAGCAAGCTTGTCCATAAGCTCCGCATCGGGAATGGGGGCTTCGCGATTGGCTACGATCAGGTCGTCGGCAAACCAGCGCATCGCCTTAACGCAGGGTTCAAAACCGTAGTTTGCGAGCATGCCAAGGACAAACCCCGGATCCGTATAACCCTTGAGCTTGGTTACGATGCCGGGATATTTGGAGCCCTGTTTGACGGAGTACGTGCCATCGTCATTGCGGGATCTTTCGTAGACAAGACGTTTGGCCTTGGGGCTTACGCTGAGTCTCTCACTGAGGGCGCCATCGTCGTCTAGAGCGAATTCGTATTCGTAGCGTGTGCCGTCGGTGTAGAACGTATAGCTAAAGCTCGATGGGTCGCTGTTGCCGACAAAGCTTTGACGTCGGGGCAGATGGGCCGGATGCGTGATACCTAAAACGAGGTTGCGAGAGAAGTGAACCGCTCGCAACAGATTGGTTTTTCCGGAAGCATTGGGGCCGTAGATGGCCGCCGCGGTAAGCACTCCGTCCGTGCCGGTGCCGGGAATGCTGCAGGGGTGGACATTCTCCTGATGCTCCTTGTAGGAATTGACGGGCAGCATTGACAACACGGCCTCGTCCTTAACGGAGCGGAAGTTTTTAAAGCTGAACTCTAACAACATAAGGAGCACCTCCTAGTTGGTTGTAAACAACATACTATACGCTTTTTTGTGGAATAGTCACAATATTACGGAAAATAGTGACATCTATGCCATTTGTGCTACCGCTCGCACTTGTTGCTCAACAAATGGTGGAGCTGGTGGAGTAAGTTAATACATAGTTGACTGCGAAGCGGGGTCGGCTTGTAGTGGGCGTCCTCTCAAAATGATGCCTGCGAATGCTCTGCATGGGGCGCTATAAGCTTTGCTGTCGGGTAGACTTGTCTATGTTGACTTAGCTAGTTTTATTGGGCTTTTAATCGGTCCTGATTGGATGGGATAGAGATATGGCAACGTTGCTCGCCGATAAATACGAGGCTCGCAAGGCCGAGGTCAATGCTCGCTTTGAGCAGCTTCGTGCTAACGAGGAGGAGCTCAACCGAATCTTTGCCAAGATCTACAACATGGAGGGCGAGGTGCCCATCGAGGTCGAGGACAAGTACGTATCGGTGGCGCGCATCTTCGACACCGCTGACGAGATTCCCGAGAGCTACAAGGGCAACAAGTACGTGCGCACCAAGCGCGACGAGATTACCTCGCTCATAAGCTATGCCGTGGGCTGCATGTTTGGCCGCTATTCGCTGGACGTGGACGGTCTGGTTTTGGCCGATCAGGGCGCCACGGTCAACGACTATCTGGCCAAGATGCCCGACCCCGCGCATGTGACCTTTATGCCCGATGCCGATAACGTGCTGCCCATTACCGACGACGAGTACTTTGACGACGACATCGTGCGTTACTTTATCGACTTTGTGCGCACCGTGTACGGCGAGGAGACGCTCGAGCAGAACCTGGCCTTTATTGCCGAAGCACTCGGCGGCAAGGGCACCTCGCGCGAGGTGATTCGCACCTACTTTTTGAAGGACTTCTTTAAGGACCACTGCCAGACCTACAAGAAACGTCCCATCTACTGGTTGTTCGACAGCGGCAAAAAGAACGGCTTTATGGCCCTGGTGTACATGCACCGCTACACGCCCGACCTGCTGGCGCGCATTCGTACCGACTACGTGCACGAGCAGCAGGAGCGCTATCGCTCGCAGATTGCCGACGCCGAGGACGCGCTGGCCACGGCCGAGCGCGGCGAGAAGGTCGCGCTGACCAAGCGCATCAAAAAGCTGAAGGACCAGCTGACCGAGACCGTTGCCTACGAGGAAAAGCTGCATCACCTGGCCGACCAGATGATCAAGATTGACCTGGACGACGGCGTTAAGGTCAACTATGCCAAGTTCCAGGATGTGCTGGCAAAGATAAAATAATGCACACGTGATTACGCGTTACGCGAATTGTTTTGACCGGTATGACAGTGGGATTGTTAGATGGCAAAGTTCGATGTAATTGAAGAGCTGGCGGCGCGCTTTGAACAGCCGCTGCCCGATTGCCGTGAGCGCCGCGTGGTGGTGTGGCACGACGCGGAAGGCGAGTTTGCCGCCACGTTTGCCGAGCTTGCCGAGGGCGGCTTTGGCGAAGCGGTAGAGAAATGCTTGCCGCGTCCGGTGCGCTTTGTGGAGGCCTGCGACGGGCATATGTTTGAGGTCAAGCGCCTTATCGCCCGCGAGGACACCACGAGCGACATGCTGGTGTATCGCCAGCAGGGGCGTGGCGGCCTCGAGGGCGATTGGCTGGCCGATGTTGAACTGTACGCCGATCAGTTCTCGGCGGACTATCTGTCGCTGCTGGCCGATCAGCTGGGGGCCTCGAACGCGCGGGATATTCGCAAGGCACTGCAGGCGCACAAGTCGTTCTTTGCCGCCAAGGGCCGCGTCGCCAAGTTTTCTAAGTGCATGCCCGCGCCTGCGTGCGCGGCCGATGTTGAGCTGGGCCTGCTGGCTGCCATGTTTGGCGGCTCCGATCCCAGCGCTGCCACCATGCCGTTTATTGTGCGCGCGTGCCTGACCAAGCTGCTGCGCGAGGGTCCGGAGGCGCTGGCGGAGCTGGCTCAGAAGTATGAGGCCGCCGACAGCCTTGCTGCCTTTGTGCGTCAGCGCACGGGCTTTGAGGGTATGCTGTTCGAGCGCGATTCGCTCCAGGATTTTGCCGCCCATGTGCTGCTGACGGCCGCTGCCTCGTTGGTGCCGGCGGCTGCGCTGCAAAGGCTCTCCAACCATATTGCGCCTGCCTATGCGCCGTATTGCATTGCCGTTGTCCGCGAATGGGCGGGCGATGCTGCGGCGTCTGATGACCTGCGCGAGATTTGCGAGCTGGTCCAGGACGCGTGCGGCCTGCGCCATGTGTTTGGTGCTCTGCCTACCGACGATCTGCTGCGCCTGGATGTATTCCCGTGCGTTGACGAGGCCATTTTGAGCGACCTGCTCGCCTCGCTGGCACAAGGTGCCGATCGCGTTGACGAGGCCCGTCGTGTTGCCGCGGCCCGTCGCGATATGTGCTGGTACGACGATGTTTCCTGCTATTACCAGGTGCTTTTGGCGCTGGCCGACATGGCGGCCTTTAAGCGCGACCATGCGGGCGGATTCCATATTGCCCAGGCGGCCGAGGTGTGGGAGGCCTACACCACGGATTGGTGGCGCATGGATGCGGCATATCGCGCGCTGCGCCAGGCCAACGAGCGCTGCAAGCTGCGCGGCGTCGACCTGTTGGAGGAGCCCGAGCGCCGCGCGGTCGAATGGGCCGAGAACAACTACGTCAACTGGTATCTGACCGAGAGCAACGCGTGCTGGGCCAATGCCGCCCAGGCGCAGTGGCGCGATGCCGGCTATGTTGAGGGCATCGCTCGCCAAGACCTGTTCTATTGGGAGACGCTGCCCACGTATACCGGTAGTGCCAAGGCCAAGGTGGTCCTGATTAGCGATGCGCTTCGCTACGAGGTGGCGCAGGACGTGGCTGCCGCTTTGGAGCGCGAGCGTGGCGGCGAGGTGCGCATGGGTAGCGTGCAGGCGATGTTTCCCTCTATTACCGAGATGGGCATGCCGGCGCTGTTGCCGCATCAGGCCATGACGCTCAACATGGAAACGGGCGCCGTGCTGCTCGATGATATGCCCACGGGTTCTACGGTCGAGCGTCAAGCGGTGCTGCAGAAGGCCGCACCTACGGGTCGTGCCCTGAGTGCCGCGGCGTATCTGGATATGTCTGCCGCCGACCGCAAGGAACTGCTCAAGTCCAGCGAGATCGTGTACCTGTATCACAACAAGATCGACGCGACGGGGGAGAAGCTCGCCACCGAAAGCGATGTGTTCGATGCGTGCGCCGAGAGCGTAGACGAGCTGGTCTCGATCGCCAAGCGCGTGTGCACCGACGCGCCAGGCGCCCGCGTGACGATCACATCCGACCATGGCTTTTTGTACACGGCCAACGAACTGCCGGAATGCTTGTTCCTGGGCAAGAACGACCTGCCCGACGATCCGGTGCTGTTTGGCAAGCGCCATGCGGTGGTCGCTCAGGGCGACACCTTGGCCGATATCGCTAACGGCGCGGACGGTAGCCCGTATCTAGCCATGAACATGGACCATGTGGTGCCGGGCGGCGGCTACGTTGGTTTGGCTCCGCGCGGGATCGTGCACTATAAGCGCCCCGGTGGAACCAAGCGCTACGTGCATGGCGGCGTGAGTCTGCAGGAGCTCGTGGTGCCGGTGGTCGGGTATCGCCGCCTGAGTGCCTCCTCAAAGGAATTCGTTGATACGCAGACTGCGAAGCTGCGCGTGCTGAGCGAGAGCCGCCGCGTTACCAACTCGCTGTTTGGCATTAAGTTGCTGCAGGAGGAGGCCGCTACGGGCAAGGTGCTGCCGTGTGAGTACGAGCTGGTGTTTACCGACGAGACCGGCAACGAGGTGAGCGACGTTGCTCGCGTGCATGCGGACATGACTTCGCCCAACCCGCAGGACCGCGTGGTCGAGGCTCGCTTTACGCTTAAGACGGGTGTGTCGTTTGGGTCCGGCTCGTCCCATTTGCTGGTTTGCCGCGATGCCCAGTCGGGCAAGATCGTTTGGCGCGAGACGTATACCATCGCCGTTTCGTTTGCCCCTGTTGCTGACTTTGGTTTTTAGGAGTGTGCCCTATGATTGATAGCCATGACGACAATCTGTGGGAAGTTCCCTCGATTGATGTGGATGTGCCTGGAGAGGCTGCGGCGTCCGTTGAGGCTGCGGCGCCTGCCCCGGAGCCGGTTGCTGCCGCGCCCGTTGAGGCTGCGGTGAACGCCGAGGACGAGCCCTCGACCGATGGCTATGACCAAGCTGTGGCCGAGGCTCCCGAGGATGAGGGCTACGACATGGACGGGCTGGACGGCAAGCTGCTCGAGCACTTTGCTGGCAAGATCGTGCGCAAGGACCTGACTGCCCTTATGAAGCGCGGCGCCAACGTGCCCACCTTTGTGCTGGAGTACCTGCTGGGCATGTACTGCTCGACCGACGACGAGGATGCCGTGGCAGAGGGCCTGGAACGCATTCGCAGGATCCTCACCGATAACTACGTGCGCCCCGACGAGTCCGAGCGCATTAAGTCCAAGATTCGCGAACTGGGCCGCTTTACCATCATCGATAAGGTGACGGCCAAGCTCGACGAGTACAAAGATATCTACGTGGCGTCGTTTGCCAACCTGACCATCGAGCCGTTTGTGATGCCGGCCGAGTACGTGCGCGACTATTCCAAGATTCTGCAGGGTGGCATTTGGTGCATTATGAGCATCGAGTATCGTCATCCCGTGGATGAGGAAGACGAGTTTGGCATGGAGGTCTTTGGCGACGATGCGCCGCGCCGCTCCAAGGCCAAGCGCAAAAAGCGCGGCCCCGAGGACTCTCCGTTTAGTGTGGCGTCGCTCACGCCCATCCAGATGCCCAACCTGGACCTGGATGCCATGATCGACGAGCGCCAGTATTTCTCGCGCGACGAGTGGCTCAACATGCTGCTGCGCTCAGCTGGCTACGAACCCAGCGAGCTTTCCGAGAAAGAGCGCCTGCACTTTATCGAGCGTATGGTGCCGCTCATCGAACGCAACTACAACCTGTGCGAGCTGGGTCCCCGCGGCACCGGCAAGAGCCATATCTACAAAGAGGTCTCGCCCTACGCCATCTTGCTCTCTGGCGGCCAGACCACCACGGCCAACCTGTTCGGCCGCATGAACTCTATGCGCGCCGATCGCGTGGGCCTGGTGGGCCATTGGGATTGCGTGACGTTCGACGAGGTCGCCGGCATGCGCTTTAAGGACACCAACGCCGTGCAGATCATGAAGGACTACATGGCGAGCGGCAGTTACGCGCGCGGCCGCGACCAGATTAACGCCGATGCCTCTATGGTCTTTGAGGGCAACATCAACGACACCGTGCAAAACGTCCTTAAGACCACGCACCTGTTTGATCCGTTTCCGCCGGAGTTTAACAACGATTCGGCCTTCTTCGACCGTATCCACTATTACCTGCCGGGCTGGGAGATTCCCAAGATGCGCTCGAGCCTGCTGACCGGGCATTATGGCTTGATTACCGACTGCCTGTCGGAGTTTTGCAAGGAGATGCGCCGCAAGGACTTTACGCACCACATCGACCGTTACTTCCGCTTTAACAGCGACTTTAACAAGCGCGACGAGATCGCCGTGCGCAAGACCTTTAGCGGCCTGGCCAAGCTGCTGTTTCCCGACGAGGCCATGGACAAGGACGACGTGCGCTGGCTGCTGGATTACGCCATCGAGGGCCGTCGCCGTGTAAAGGAGCAGCTCAAGATTATGGCGGGCGTTGAGTTTATCGACGTCAACCTGGGCTATATGGATGCCGACAACCCGCAGGACGTGCACGTGGTGCGCGTGCCCGAGCAGAGCGAGGACACGCTGATTCCCGACGGGCCGCTGCTGTCCGGTCATGTGTTTGGCGTGGGCAGATCGCAGGGCGGTGAGGTTGCCGTGTACAAGCTGGAGAACAAGGCCGTTGCCGGCGAGTGCAAGTTTAAGCACGAGGGCGTGGCCTTTAACAAGCCGGTGCGCGATACCCTGGAGGCCGCGTTCGACAACTTTGTGAACCTGGCGAACCGCGTGGCGCCGGGCATGCACATTGGCTCCAAGGATTATCTGCTGTTCTATAACGACCTGCAGAGCAAGGGCCTGTCCGAAGAAGTTTCACTCGCCGAGTTCGTGGGCCTGTGCTCCGCGGCATGCAACCGTCCGGTGATGCCTGCGCTGGCGATTCCAGGAATCTTGCGCATGTCGGGCTCTATGGACGAGATTCGCGGGCTCGAGGACATTATGCGCGTGGCCAAAAACGCCGGTGCCAAGCGCGTGATTTTGCCGCTGAGCGCCATCGCGGGTTTGCAGAGCGTGTCGTCCGAGATTATCTCGGGCCTGAGCCCGGTGTTCTACATGGATGGCGACCCGGTTGATGCCGCGAAAAAGGCGCTGGATTTGTAGGAGTGCGGGCGAGCGGGGCGTCCGGTGTTCGGGCGCACCGCGTGCATGTTGGTGCGTAGTGCGTGAGGAGGCCTGCCGTGGCAGACGAGCGTTCTGTTGGTGAGCTGCTCGACGAGCTGTTTGGCTTTGAGTCGGTGGCCAAGCGCCAGACGGCGCTTGAGCAGTACGATCGCGGGGAGCTGGTGCGCAAGGCGCGCTCCCGCGAGCTGCTGAGCGTGCTTAGGGGCGTCGAGGCTGCCGAGCACGCTGCGCGCGACTCTGCCGTGCGGGCAGTTGGCGGGTATGTTCGCCGTGTTGAGGGCACTGCGCTTGCACGCGCTCGCAAGCAGGCGGGCATTGTTGGTCCGCTGCGGATGGAGCGGCGCTATGCTGCCTTTTTGCGCATGGAGGACAAGGCCGAGCTGCTGGCCCGTTTGGAGCAGACGCTTGCGTTTATCGAGGTAAAGCTGCGTGCGAATACGGCGGACAAGGTGCGCGCGGCGTACGATGCTGCGGGGGCTATGGTGCTACGGGACGTGGCGCGCTTGAGTGACGTGCGCGTTGTGGATGCTGTGCCTTTGGATGCCGACCTGCTGTGCACGCAGCTGGAGCAGTTGCGTTGTGCTGCCGATGCGACGGACCTTGCGGGTATGATCACAGCGACGTTTGAGTCCGAGCTGAGTGCGACAGGGTCGCAGGGCGCCAGCGGGTCTGCGAGTGATGTTGCTGGCGATGTTGCTGGTGACGTGGCGTTGGAGCGTGAACTTACCAACGTGCGCGGCGCTGCGCAGAGGGCGCGCTTGGCCGCACAGGCGTATCGGGCCGAGCGCGCCGCCCGCATTGCAGGGAGCACGGTGGAGCCTTCGGGGCTGCCGAAGCCTGCGTGCGTTGCGTGCGAGACGGCGTGCGATGCCGGTTTGCTTTTCGAGTTGCTCGCTCAGGTTAAGAAGTCGTTTGAGACCTACCGTCGTATTGTTGCCGACGGCGGGTTGTTCTGTGCGTTTGGCTCTGGCTCGCCGCATGGGATTTGCAGGGGCTCGAGCTATTTCGACTACGATTCTCGGCTTGACGAAGACGTGCTGGTGGGCGAGTACGATGGCGCTACCAGGCACGATGTTCGGCGTGAGGTTCCGATTCCCGAGCTGGTGGATGAGGCTTCGGCTGAGGGCGGCGATTCGCTCGAGGTCGCCGTGGCGCGCATGCGGGAGTTTAACGGGCGCCGCTACGATGGTGTGCTGGATGAGGACCCCACGCGCCATGTGAATGCGTTTTGGTATGGACTCAAAAAGCTCAGTCAGTATTGCGAGGCCGCCGTGCGTGTGGACGAACGCGCTTGGGATTGCTTTATCGATAAGGTGCAGTTCGCCTACGATGAGCCCGTGGGGCGTTTGGCTGTGCAGATGGACGACAAGCAGATTGCGGCTTTTGTTGCTGCTGTGGATAAGCTTAGCGCTGCTGAGTAGGGACCTGGCTACGTAGGAGGTTTCACCATGAAGATCGATGTGGACGTAGATCAGCTGCGCGAGAGTCTGCTCGATCGCGCTGGGAGTGCAGCAGGCGTGGGCTTTCCGGCCGCCATGCTCGACGTGATGGATATCGAGGATGAGTCCCCTCAAGAGCTCCTAGCCCGAGCCGAACGCGAAGGCCTCGACCTCCGCGATTTTGCCGTCGACGATGACTAGGAATGTGACAAGGGTAGCTAATTTGGGACGGTCGTCTGCGCCCGTCGCTGCGCGAAAATGCATGATAAGCCGTCCCAATGGAGTCTACTGACCTCGCGACTGTTCTATTTTGATCGCACGCTGGCTAAGTGAGTAGGCTTTATTGGAAATCCTGAGCACACGACCAATTTGCTTCAATAAACCCGCAGGTCACAGACTTATGCTTTGGTGACGTGGTCGGCGATTCGGCAAAAGACTACTCACTTAGTTTTGAGAGGCGCTAATTGTTCGCAACGAGACCCCAGCCGGGGCGATTGGTGCTCAAATGTAGCCAATTCGGGACGGCAACCCCCTGGCCGCTACGACGCCAGGGTGGCGATGACGGTTTCGTCGCCGGCGTATATGAGGGTGTTGCCGTCGGGGATGATCGTTTGGCCGTCGCGCTTGAGCATCACAACGATAAAGGGGTGCTTGCCTTGCGGCACGTCGCGCAGGCGCAGTCCTGCCAGGCGACCGTGGGGTGTCACGGTGACCTCGCGCAGCGTAACCTCGGCACGCTCTTCAAACGTCGGCGCGGCCATAACCAGAAGGTCCCCTTCTTCAATTACGGTGTCGCCGTTGGGCAGCACCGGGTGCGCGCCGTCGCGCAGTACCAGGACCACGAGCATATCTGTGGCGCTGCCAATATCGGCGAGCGAGCGTCCGGCAAATGGATGGCCCGCGCCTACCTTGAGCTTAACGAACGACATACCTTCTTCGTCGCGGTAATCGTTAAAGGTGCGGCGTACGTCGCCTTCTGCATCGATCATGTCGAGCTTTTTCGCCACTGCCGGCAGCAGCGAGCCCTGCACCACAATGCTCGCCACGGCAATCACAAACACCAGGTCAAACAGGTCATGACCGTCGGGAACGTCGGCCACCACGGCAAAGAGGCTAAACACGACCGAAGCCGCACCGCGCAGGCCCGCCCAGCTTACGAGTGCGACCTGGCGGGGGTTGGTCTTAAAGGGCGCCAACATCAGGCCGACGGCGATGGGGCGGCTCACGAAGAGCATAAACGCCATGAGTGCCAGGCCCGGTAGCAGCATTTGCGGCAGGCGCGCGGGCGTGACGAGCAGGCCCAGCAAGAAAAAGATGGTCATTTCGGCCATCTCGGTAAGGGTGTCGAAGAAGTGCGCCATCTCGACCTTGCCGGTGATGTCGCTCGCACCCAGCACAATGCCTGCCAGGTATACGGCCAAAAAGCCGTTGCCACCCAGATAGCTCGGCAGCGCGTAGGCGACGATCGCCACGGCGAACAAAAAGATAGTCTGCGCGCCCTCGGCCGTTGCGTGTGCGCGTTCAATCAGGCGGCTGGATGTCCAGCCGATGGCAAGGCCCAGCCCCACGCCCAGGATGATCTGCTTGGCGAGCAGCACAGGGATGTTAATGTCGCCGCCGGCCGCGAGCGTGGCGAGCACGGCGGTGAGCATGTAGGCGACGGGATCGTTGGAGCCCGATTCGACCTCGAGCAGCGAGTCGGTGCCGCCCCTCAGCGACAGGTTGTGCTCGCGCAGCACGCTAAAGACGCTCGCCGCATCGGTCGACGCCACGACCGAGCCCAGCAGCAGGCCGCCGATCCAGTCGAATCCCAGTGCGAAGTGTGCAAAGGCGCCCGTGATGCCGGCGGTAATGACGACACCGAGCGTGCTCAGCAGCACTGCAGGTGCGGCGACAGGTTTGGCGCGGTCGATATTGGTGTTAAAGCCGCCGTAGAACATGATGAACAGCAGCGCCGTGCTGCAGACGGTTTCGGTGAGCGCGTAGTCGTTAAAGTCGATGTGAGCCAGGCCGTTGACGCCCAGCAGCATGCCCAGCGCGATAAAGATGAGCAGGGTGGGGAAGGGGAGCTTTTTGCCGACGGGTTTGATGGTCAGGCACAAAATGATAACGAGGCCGATAAAAAGAAGTATCTGGTTCATGGATAGTGTCCGCTCCTGGGTGGTTGGCGTGGCACGGTCAGTTATCTGCGGTTATTTGTACCCAAAGATGGTGGGTTTATGGGAACGGATTGCGGGCGTGCGCGTTTTCGACACGAGGTTGCGGCGTGTGCGACGTTGGTCGGGGAGCAGCTGCCGGCGGTGCACCGAGAACGGCGCGCACGGGCGTTGGTGACCGTTGGCAGCGGTGGCCCTTCCCAGCTTTATTGCAACGGAGTACAATGGGTAACGTTTAAGTTCAACTTGAAGTTTTAGTTGTGGCTCCGGGCTTCGGCCGTAATGCAGGGAAAGGCGTTCCATGGCGATCTATGTGACATCCGATGCTCACGGGCACGTGCGCGCGCTGGACGAGGCCCTTTCCAAGATCTCGCTAACGTCCGACGACACGCTGTACGTGCTGGGCGACATGATCGATCGCGGTCCCGATCCGGTCGGCGTCATCAACTTGGTGCGGTCGCTGCCCAACGCTCGCGTGCTTAAGGGTAACCACGAGCAGATTATGCTCGACGCGATCATCGGCCAGGACCCGCTTGATGCTGAGACCTGGGACATCAACGGCGGTTGGACCACGCGCCAGCAGCTCAACGAAATGGAGTTTGAGGCATACGAGGAGCTGGTGCGCTGGGCTGCCGCCCTGCCGCTCTATGCGGTGGCAGAGACTGCCGAGCGTCCGTATCTGCTGGTGCACGCCGGTATTCAGACCGAGGCAGCGCGTGCGTTTTTGCTTGAGCATGGTGTCGATTGCGGTGACGGCAGGGGAGCGGTCGATGCCGATAGCGAGCTGCTGCAGCAAATGCTTGCCGTGCAGTCGTCCGATGACTTGCTGTGGATTCGCCATGGCTATTGGGATGCCCCGACGGGGCTGCTATCTGCCGAGGGCAAGGGTCCGGTCGTGGTGAGCGGCCACACGCCCACGGTGTCGCTCGGGCGTTATTGCGAGGTAGGCGGCCTGGCAGGGCTCGATGAGGTGTCGGGCCGCGGACAGATGGTGCGCTTGGGCGGTGAGGATACCGCCGGCGTTCCCGACCGCATCGACATCGACTGTGCCGCCGCCACCGGCTCCGAGTTCGGCCGCGTCGGCATCCTGCGCCTGGATGATGGTGCGGAGTTCTATGCGAACATTCTGCCCGGCGAATAATCGGTGCAAAGGGTAGCTAATTTGGGACGGGGCTTTTTTGACTACTTTTGCCCTTCTGCCCATCAAATGATTTCTCTGGGGCGGGGATTAAATGATCATTTGGCTGCCCGCTGGCTAAGTGAGTAGACTTTTTTGGAAATGCCGATCACCCAACATATTTGCCTCAATAAAACCGCAGGTCACAGACTTGTGCTTTGTCGGTGTGGTCGGGGATTCGGTAAAAGTCTACTCACTTAGTTTTGCGTGATGCATATTGTCCGCAACAAGACCCCAGCCCGGGTAATTCCATCGCAAATTCCGGTGGCCGAGGCAGATAATTAGACACCGTACGGGTTGCGGGCTCGTTCTATGCGCTGGCGGATGTGGGCGTACTCGACAATCAACAGCACCAGCAGTAGGGCCATGATAGCCAGGTAGCTCACGACGGCACCCATCAGCCCCAGTAGGTTGATGAGGACCATCGGCACCACCACGCTCACGGCAAAGCAAATGAGGTAGATCTTGGTGACATCGCCGGCGTGGCGCAGCACTGTGATAATGGCGTAGATAAAGTCGATGGCTGCGGTGATGCCGCCGGCGACGACCATCAGCAGCGCCAATGTGCGGTAGCGCTCAAAGTTGAGGCCGTACATAAAGCTCATAAGGGGAATGCCGGGGCCTGCCATAAACGCGGCGCATGCGCCAGTGATAACCACGATCAGCGCCATGACGGCGACAATAATTAAGTCAAAGCGGCGACGCTTGCGCGGGTTAGCCCAAATGCTCGACAAGCGTAAGAGCTGCGGTTTATAGATAAATCCAATGCTCAGCAAAATGGCCTGCGCCGGAAAGAATAGGGCATTAAAATACAGCTGATATTTGTAGGCCAGCGTGCCTTCCATCACAAACTTGGGCATGCTCTCGATAAGGTTGAACAAAAAGAGCGCGCCAAAGAGCGGGGCGCACTGCGCAAAAAGGCGGCCGACTTCGCGTATGCTCACGCGACGCGATTTTTCGGTCTCGAGTAGGGCGAGTGGGGCGGTGACCAGCACGAGTGAGGCAATGGCGGCGACGCCCATGGCCATGGCCGCGATGGGCATGCTGCGCGTAAGGAACAGCGCCACGCTAAAGACCGCGATGACGCCGGCGGAACGCAGCGTTTGGCTCATGCCGGCCAAATAGAGCTTGTCGGCCTGCTGCAGGCGGCCCTCGTACACGTCGGCGATGCCGTCGATCACCTTATACAGGTAGACGCCCAGGCCGATCGTCGCCATCTGCGCGTCATAGCCGCGGGCGCTGCTGTACATGAGGCCGCAGCCTAGGGCGAGAGCTCCGCAAAGCCAGCGGTTGAGCTGGTAGGAGGCAAAGGACGTCTTCTCGTCGATGTCCGAGACCTGAAAATTGCGTACGCCGTAGTTGCACGCGATCATGATGAGCGTGCCGGTGACAAAGGCGATGGAGAACTTGCCGGCTTCTTCGGCCCCCACGAGCTGCGTAGACACGATAGTGAGCAGCGGAAACGCCATGCCCCACACGGCGGTGCCGAGGGTATTCCAAAGGTAGTCGCGGCTGGTGGCGTGCTCCTCGTATTCGGCTTCTTGCGTGGAGAAGCCGCCGCCGTAGACGGCGCCGAGCAGGCGGTTCCACCAGGCATTGACCATGCGGCGGATGGGGCCGGGCTGGCGATCGCGCTCGTGCCGACGGCGCGTGGCTTGGCCGCTATTTGGACCGCCGGCGTTACGCTGGCTTAGCTCTTGGATGCGCGCGAGCTCCTCGGCGGTGTGCGATGCGGGGAACAGGCCGTTCTCGATGCGTCCGCCCTGTCCGTGCGCCCCGCCCGATACAGCGGGGTTGGCGATGCCGTTGCGGCGGGCGATGGCGCGGCGGATGCTATCGAGGGGCGAGATGCTCAAGGCGGAGTCCTTTCTATTGCTGCGTTCTAGTATAGACGCGACGGTGTCACTCATGTTTTTGAACGGATTGTTCAATATTTTCGGGGGGCGGCAGTAAATTGTCGGTGAGCGTGCGGTATCCTGTTGAAGTTATGTGTCACCCCGATGCCGCCCGCGCGGCACCAAGGAGCTTCTACCTATGGACGTCGCCGCATTCTTGCTGGCTCTTGTGCCGATCATTTGGCTTGTCGTGATGCTGCTGTGCTTTAAATGGCCAGCTTGGAAAGCCGCCATCGGATCGTTTGTCCTTTCGTGCGTGCTTGCCTTCGCATGGTGGCACCTGCCGGCAGCGCAGATCGCGACCGCCTCGCTCGAAGGCTTTTTGATGGCCCTGTGGCCCATCGTTTTGGTAATCATCGCCGCGGTGTTCACGTATAACCTGTGCGTTCGCACGGGCGCCATGGACGTGATCGGCAGCATGATCACCTCCATCAGCAGCGATCGCCGTCTTCTGGCGCTGCTTGTGGCCTGGTGCTTTGGTGGCTTTATGGAGGGCATGGCCGGTTTTGGCACCGCCGTCGCTATTCCCGCCGGCATGCTCGCGGGCCTGGGCTTTGAGGCCGTGCCCGCCGTGCTCATCTGTCTGCTGGCCAACGGCGTGCCCACGCCCTACGGCTCCATTGGCATTCCCACGGTGTCCGTTGCCGGTCTGGTGGGCCTGGACCCGCTACATTTGGCGACCGTTCAGATGGTGCAGTTGGCGCCTTTCTTTGCGATGATGCCTCTGTTTATCGTGCTGGTTGCGGGTCGTGTCGCCGATGACCAGGGTAATGTTGCGGGCGTTGCCGAGCGCCTGAACGGCGTGGCGGGCATCGCCGTGCTCTCCGGCGTGTCCTTTGCCGGTGCGGCTCTTGTCGTTGCCATGTTTGTGGGTCCCGAGCTTGCCGTCGTCGTCGGTTCCATCGTTTCGCTCGCGCTGACAGCTGCGCTTGCCATGCGTGCCGAGAAGTCGGGGCATCTGGACGCACGCTTCCACATGAATATCGAGGCCGGCGAGCAGCTCACCGCTAAGTCGGCGCTTTCGGCTTGGTCGTGCTTCATCCTGATCTTTGTGCTGCTGTTGGGAACGTCTAACCTGGTGCCTGCCGTGCATGCTGCGCTCGCACCGTTTGCGAGCCAGGTGCAGGTGTATTGCGGCGAGAACCCCGGCACGCTCACGTTTTCGTGGATCAACACGCCGGGCGTCTGGATTTTCCTGGCGGCGTTTGTCGGCGGCGCCATTCAGGGTGCTTCGCCGCGCATGATGGGCAAGGTGCTGGCCGCGACCGTCAAGCAGATGATGCCGACGGTCATTACCATGCTTTCGGTTCTGGGCTGTGCCAAGGTTATGGGCTATGCGGGCATGATCTCTTCGATCAGCGCGTTTTGCATTGCGGTCGCCGGTGGCCTGTACCCGATTCTGGCTCCGTGGATCGGCGCGGTCGGTGCGTTCGTGACCGGTTCGGGCACGTCTTCTGGCATGCTGTTTGGTCCCATCCAGAGCCAGGCTGCCACCGCGCTGGGCGTGAGCGACTACTGGATGGTCGCGCTGAACGCGCTTGGCGTCGCCGCCGGCAAGATGATCTCGCCGCAGACGCTCGCCATCGGCCTGGCCGCCGTGCACGTGCGCGGCAAGGATGCCGAGCTCCTGGGCGCCGTCCTGCCCTACGCCGCCGGCATGCTGGTCCTTATGAGCGCCATCGCCATGCTCGGCCAAGGCTTGCCGCTATAGTTGGCACTTAGGGACGCTCCTTTTGTGCCGGCATCCGGGGACACTCCTTGAATGTTGCCTGTTCAAGAGTGTCCCCAACGACTCGTCGTTTAAGAACGTCCCCCATGACTACCCAATGACTAGGCCGCTTGCCTGGGATTTTTGACCGTTGGGCGGGCT
>OIXV01000829.1_pt1 | contig 28774 bp, 21 predicted proteins | sample 1587771 | NCBI WGS metagenome assembly OIXV01 (sample SAMEA3888893, study PRJEB22519) | human gut metagenome | biome: human gut; feature: human-associated habitat; material: faeces | place: Denmark | collected 2010
GTTTCAGCACCCGCTGGAGCATGTGCAGGACGCTGTCCGGGGACATGGGGCCTCCTGTTGGTGACGGGAACACCCATTCGCTGTTGCCCACATTGCACTTTTGCATTTTCAGAACGCTTATCGCATCTGCCGACAGCGGCAGGGTGCGGTAGGCGTTTTTCGTTTTCAGCGGGGCTTCCACCACTTTGCCATTCTGCCGTGAAATTGCCCGTTGGATTTTCAGCACGCCACGGTCGAGGTCAACGTCCGTCCACTTTAGCCCCAGCAGTTCGCCCCGGCGCAATCCCGTGGCGAGGTCGAGGTAGTAGAGCTCGTACACGCCGCTGTCCCTGGCCTCTTGGAAGAAGGCGCTGAGTTGGTCGGCGGTCAAGGTTTTCATCTCCTTGTGCTCCACCTTTGGCAAGGCGCAGCCCTGCGTCGGGTTACGGGTTACCAACTTCTGCTCCATGGCGAGATTGTACGCCGAGCCGATCATCTGGTGGATGTTCCGCACGGTTTTCGGTGCTAACCCTTTCGGTTTCTCTTTCGCTTCGATGCGGTCTACTCGCCCGCCGTCCAGCAGGTGCTTGTAGAATCGCTGCAAGTCCAGAGAGGTCAGGTCTGCCAGCTGGATGCTGCCGATCTGCGGCTTGATGTGGTTTTTCAGAAAACCTTGGCTGGTCTTGAACGTGGACGGTCTGAGTTTCACCTTGGCGTAGTTCTCCATCCAGACCTCCAGCCAACTCCCCACGGTGTAGGTCTTGGCCCGCCCATAGTCGATGCCCACATTTTCCTCGATGGCCTTTTTCAGCTTTTCCTTGACCTCGGCCTGCGTCTTGCCGAGGACATTTTTGATGATGGCCTTGCCAGTTTCGGAATCGTGACCGACTGTGTACCGCCCCTCCCAGCGTCCGTCTTTTCGTTTTCGGATCTTCAAAAGGCCGATGATGCCGTTGAGCGGCGTGCGGATGTCGTGGCTCATGCGGTGCGGAAAGTTCGTCTTCGCCTCGTTGGCGCGGCGCGCCTCCGCCACGGCCTCTTCCAGGTCTTTCTGGTATTCGAGCTCCTTCGTCTTCTGCTCGTCGATATTGCGGGCCGAAACGAGCACATGCGTCACCTCGCCGCCTTCATCGCGCGTCTTCGCGATGAGCGTGACAAGATACCACGCCCCGTTCCTGCCCCTGAATTCACAGGTGATGAACTTCTTATCCCACAGCCGCGCGGCTGCCGTGGAAAAATCGAGAAAACGGTCGGCCTCCTCGTGCTGGCTGGGCGCAATGATCCTGTTCAGGACAAAATCCTTAAATTCCTCGCTCGGCCCGATATGCCCCTGATACTGCTCCGACCGGCCGCGGCCGGAAATGAGCATATAGGTCTGCGCCTTCAGGTCAATCACGCTGATATCCTGATAGACCGTACCCAGTGCACGGATGATCTCATAGCGTTCCTCCGAAGCCTTGAGATGCCTTTCAAGCTCCGCCTCGCGCTGCTCCCGCTCGGTAATAAAGCGGCTGACGTCGGAAATGATGCACTGCAAAAATGTGCCGCCCGGCAGCTCGACCTTCACGGTCGTGTCTGATACCCAGGGATAGCCGTCTTTGCCCAGAATACGGTAGATCACATCCCCGTTGGGGCTCTCGATCCCGCCCCGCAAAATTTTGTCCACGTGATCTTTCGTAATGCCGAGGTCCTCGGGACAGAGCATATTGGCAAACTTGTTGTCAAACTTCGTGCGGACCTCTTCCTCTGTCCAACCAAGCATATTCAAAAATCGCTCGCCGATATAGAGGAACGGAAGACCCTCGCTGATGCCGCAGCGGACATACCCACCCGGCAGATTTTTGAAAAGATGATCCGAGACCGTATTTTTCGATTCCAGCTCCTGCTGCCGCTGCACAAAGGCGCTCATATCCGTGCAGACACTGAGGATGGCGAGCCTCAGCTCGGATGACCTTTCCCTTGTCCACTGTCCAGAACCATGAGCCGTCCCTGCGCGGCATACAATAGGTCGTTTCATAGGTCATGCCCTCGTAAAAATGTCCGCCGAGGTCCTTTTCGACCTGCGGCATATCGTCGGGGTGGATGGTGTTCGCCACCCTGCCGCCTATCCCCGCGGCCAGCTCCTCCACGCTCCCGTAGCCGAGCAGCTCCGCCATTTCTTCGTTGGCGTAGTACAGCGGAAAGTCTGCTTCGCAGTACCCACCGAGCATGCCGGACTTTTTCCCCTGATAGGTGAACTCCGATGCCAGGGTGTCTCTCTTTTCCTGCGACAGATGCTTGTTCATTTCGGGACCTCCGTGCGTTAAAATACCGGCCGCTGCATTTTGCATGACCGTGCGGAGCCTGCCTGTGCCAAAGATCGCCGCGGTGTAAAACCGCACAATTACCCAATATGATCATGGTATTCTATCGTCGATCGTACTTCAAGCCCCGGGCGAATGCGAGGAAAATTCCGGATAAAGCCTTGCTATCCGTTCCTTTTTCGCGGAAAGACGCTAATATGATGCTTTTCTATCCATACCGGCGGGAACGGGGCACATCCGCACCGGTATTTCCCGCGGCCGCCGTCAAATATCCGTAACGCCCAACCGGTCCGGGATCGGCATTCTCCACGATCTGTACCCTCTCGCTCAAGTTTACATAAAATTGTTCAGCATTTGACATCCTTGCAAAATGTGTGCGCATATGATATCCTTATTGTCAAATATATTTCAGGAGGATGCTATGGCAAAACGCAGGTGGGACCTCAATACCGTTTATATCTCCGAGCGGCTGAAGGAGTGCCTGCGCCCGCTCTCGCGCTGCGCGCTCACGACCGTCGTCGCGCCGATGGGCTACGGCAAAACGACGGCGGTGAACTGGTACCTTGGCGAGCGTGAGCGCCTCGAGAGCGCGCGCATCATCCGCATCAGCGTGTATTCCGACAACCTCGCCATCTTCTGGAAGAGCGTGCAGGACGCTTTCTTGCACGCGGGGCTCAGCCTCCTGCAAGGCTATGCCTGCCCCGCCGACACGGCGGGCGCGAGCCTTCTGACCGACGACCTCTGCCACGCGCTCGCGGGCAAGGTCCCCTGCTACCTCTTCATCGACGATTTTCACCTTTTGACCGACGAGCGCATGGCGAGCTTTCTCTGCACACTCGCGTCAAGGCTGCCCGAAAACGTGCATCTCATCGTCGCGAGCCGTGACCGCTTTCTCCCTCCCGAGGCTGTCGTGCGCCTCGGCGGCAAGCTCTGCCGCATCGGCACCGAGCAGCTACACCTGAACCACACCGAGCTCTCCGTCTATGCCCGCCGCTGCGGCATCGAGCTCACCGATGCGCAGATCGACACGCTGCTCTATTCGAGCGAGGGCTGGTTCTCGGCCATTTACTTAAATCTCCGCACGCTCTCCGAGCGCGGTGCGCTGCCCGACCGAAGCTCGGATATCTACGCGATCTTCTCCGCGGCGATGATCGACCCGCTGCCGCCGAAGCAGCGCGAATTTCTATCCGTCATGGGGCTTGCCGACGAATTCACCGTGGAAATGGCAGAATTTGTCACGGGAAACAAAAACGCAAAAAAACTCCTCACGGCGCTGACAGAGCAGAACGCCTTCGTCAAGCGCCTGCCGGACAGCGGGACCTACCGCTTCCACCACATGATGAAAGAGTGCGCCGAGCGCACGTTCCTGTCGCTCGACCCCGCCGTGCAGGCGGTCTACCGCGACCGCTGCGGTGCATGGTACGAGGCGCGACAGCTCTACCTCCACGCGCTCGCGTCCTACCGCGCGAGCGGGAACTGCGATGCGGCGCTGCGTGTCATTCAAAAGGACGCGGGCATCCTGCTTGCCTCGCTCAAAAGCTCGGACGTCATCGCGTTCCTTGCGCAATGCCCGGCAGAAACGCTCAAGGCGCATCCGTTCGCGCTCCTCGTGCTCATGCGCAGCATGTTCAACTGGCGGGAGGTCCCGAAAATGCTCGAAATGAAGGCTCTGCTGCTCGCCGCCATCGAAGAGCACCCGGAGTTTCCTGCCGAAGAGCGCGGGGACCTTCTCGGTGAGTGCGACCTCATCACGAGCTTTCTGATGTATAACGACATCTCCGCGATGAGCAGGCTCCACCGCAGCGCAAGCGCACAGATGTCGCGCCCTGCCATCAGCATCCGCCCGGACGGCGGCTGGACCTTCGGCTCGCCATCGGTGCTGATGATGTTCCACCGCACGCCGGGCGCACTGGAACGCGAGCTCGCCGAGATGGACGAATGTATGCCCCACTACTACAAGATCACGAACGGCCACGGACAGGGCGCTGAGACCATCATGCGCGCGGAGGCCGACTTCATGCGCGCCTGCTTTGCCGACGCGCAGATCATGCTCGAGCGCGCCTATGCGCAGATTGACGGCAACGGGCAGGAAAACATGGCCTTGTGCTGCGACTTTCTCGCCTGGCGGCTCTCGCTCTGCACTTCTTTCACGCCGCGCGAGTCCTTTGAGCAGCGGCGCGAGGCGCTGCTGCAGCAGCACAACGTTGCATGGCTCAACATTCTGCAAAGCTCCTGCGCCTATTACTATGCGCTGCTGGGACTGCCCGAAAAAATTCCTGCGGTCTTCCGCGAGCATCAGCTCGCCTCCATCCACTTTCTCGCGCCCGGAAAGCCGATGATGGAGCTCATCGAAAATCAGGTCTATCTCGCCCAGGGCGAGTACGCCAAGGTCATCGGCCGCAGCGAAACGCTGCTCGGTATGTGCGAGGCGATGCACTACGCGCTCGTCGCGCTGCACATCCGCCTTCAGACCGCCGCCGCCTATGAGATGCTCGGAAAATACGAGGAGGCGCACACGCTGCTTTCCCGCGCGCTCGAAGACGCCGCGCCGGACGCCCTCCTGCTCCCCTTTGTCGAAAACTACCGCTATCTTGAACGCACGCTGGAGGCCTGTGCCGCCGGCCCCCTCGCCGCCTTTGTCCGCCGCATCCGGTCGCTCGGTGAAACGGTCAAAGCCCGGCGCAATGCGCAAAGGGCGGGCCGAAACACCCCCGCCGCCTTTGCCGCACTCACGAATCGGGAGCGCGAGCTCGCTTCGCTCATCGCCGCGCGGCTCAGCAACCGCGAGATCGCAGAAAAACTTTTTCTCTCCGAGGGCAGCGTGAAGCAATATGTCAACCAGCTCTACTCCAAGCTCCACATCGAGGGCGACCGCCGCACGAAGCGCTCACAGCTCACGCAGCTATGGACAGCGGAAAAGAACTAACTTCAAGTTAATAGAAACCGGAAAAGAACCACCGTACAATGACAGTACGGTGGTTCTTTACCTATCGGCCCACAACGCGCTGAGGAAGGGGGAATGCGTTTGTACCGAAAATACATCGCGGCGGTCACTCCGCTCGCGGACCACATCCTTCAGGTCGACTTCGTCTCCGGCAGCCGTCTGCTGCTCGACATGAAGCCGTACCTCGACAAGCTCCGCTTCCGCCCGCTCACCGACCCGGCGGTGTGGAGCAGCGCCGTGACCAACGGCATTTTTGTCCGCTTCAACAACGTGGAGCTCAGCCATGATGAGCTGCTCTCCATGGCGGAACAGAGCCACAGTGCTTTATAAAAATCAAGGAGGAAGAAGACCATGGACCTGAAAAAATGGAGCGCATTGCTCTGCACCCTGCTTCTGCTCGCGGGACTGCTCACCGCCTGCGGCAGCGACGACTCCGACGACTACGCAGACTACGGCGACGACCCCACTGTGCCGTCGACGATCGACGGCTTTGTCAAGGAAAGCTACGACAGCTATGATTACAGCGTTTTCGAAGGTTACTATCTGCCCGACAGCGGCACGGACTTCGACTATCTCATCATCGACACCAACGGTTCGCGCTGGCGCATCGGCAACAACGACGACCTCGCCGCCAGCGGCTATTTGCAGTACGACGCGGACTATGACTGCATCTACGCCTACAACGAACACGACGGCATCGCCTACCAGTTCTCTTTCGACGGCGGCAGTGTGAACATCTATTCGCTCGGCTCGTTCACCTATGAAATGAGCCTCGACGAGTTCGACGCACAGGCCGAAGACTACAACAGCAGCGACAGTTCGGTCGATCTCTCTTACCTTGCGGGCATCTGGTATCTGGACGGTGATCTCGACGCCGACAGCTACATCTACATCGACAGCAGCGGCGGTCTCTGGGGCCTCTACGAGCGCGCGCCCGGCGCGGAGACGACCGAGGTCGACGGCGGCTTTATCTCGGCCCCGACCGATGTGGACGACGTGTACTATGCCGTTTCCACGACGTATCAGGACGTCACCTATGAATTCACGCTTTTTGACACCGATTCCATCGTATGGGGCGGCGAGAACGACTACTACGAACGCCTTGAGTAAGCCGTTTTGAAACGTGAAGAAGGGAGAAAAGAAGATGAAAGCTTTCCATCATTTCCTTGCGGTGCTGCTTGCGGTTCTGCTTTGCCTGAGCCTGACCGCCTGCGGCGACAGCAGCGATGACGTCACGGGCGACGACTGGCGCGTGAGCGGCGTGGTCGCCGCCGAGGGCACCATCACGCACGAGGGCGAGGGCAGCGTCAAGGTGCTCGTCACCGTAGGACCCGAGAGCGCGGCGTTCTACCGCGACGAGCCCGAGCAGGAGCTTTTCGACAGCGTGTCCTTCCCCGTGACGGTCGAGGACGCGAACGACGATGGCACGGGCTTTGACATTTCGTTCGACGACATCACCGGCGATGGCGAGAGCGACGTCGTCGTGACGTTCCAGCACGCCGACATGAGCACGACGCAGATGGTCTGGTTCTGGGATGCCGACGAGCGCTATGTCTTCGAGCCGGATTACTCCTACTTCCACGAAAACGGCGTGCAGACCGACCTGACCGACACGCCCTATTTCTCTGACAACGGCTTACAGATCAACGCTGCGGTCAACACGGGCACTTATCTTCTGGAAGACGGCGTTTCCTGCTACTCCGGCCTTGGCGACGGCTACGCGACCAACGACTGCTACTGGGAGGTCATCAAACACAGCGACCAGTCGCACGACGGCATCCGCGAGATCCAGTTCGACGCGGTCTGCTATATCCCCGAGAGCTCCATCCCGTACTTCACCGAGCAATACATCACCAACACCGACAGCGAGCTCTACGACTATTACACCGGCATGTGGTTCACTGCCGCCACCGCCTACGGCAACAGCCAGCGCGGCGACAACTACTATGTCCATACCGTCAATTACAACGGTGAAGAATATCTCATCGAATTTGCCTACTCGACCGACTGGCAGTACAACGTCAGCGATTGGGCGATGGTTCTGACCAAGAGCTACATGGTCTACCTGCCCGACGATTACGAGGGGCTGGTCTTCGCCGCCATGCCACAGCTCGACAACTATAAGGACTGCGCCAGACGGATGCAGCTCGATAGCATCGCGCCCGTGGCGAGCATCATGGACATTGACCTTGTCGACCCCTACAACACGCTGTTTTTCAGCATTTGCTACTAAAAAGGCGGTGAACAGCATGACGCACCGAACGTATCTTCTGCCGCTCGTGCTCGCGCTGCTGCTCCTGCTGAGCCTGACCGCCTGCGGCGACAGCAGCTCTGATGATCCGCAAAGCGGCTATGAGACCGTCATGGACATGGAATTTCTCGACGGGATGTGGAGCATCGACGGCACTTCGAAGCTGTACTTTGACAGCGAGGAGGGCTTTTACGCCTACCGCACCGGCTGGGGTCTCGGCGGGCGCGGAGAATTTGAATTGTCCGAGGCGAGCGGCCGGCCGATGATCTTTTTCAACGGCTTTCTCTATAACTTCCTTCTGCGCGACGACGGCGTGCTGCTTCCGAACCAGAACGGCGAGGGCAGCGGGCTCACCATCCACCGCCACACCTTCCTCCGCGACGATGAAGCGGAGATCGTAGAATGGGACATAAGCAACTGGGACGGCATGTGGCAGAACGCCCTGGGCGAGACCATCGTCATCGACTCGTCGCTCATGCAGTACATCGCCTGCTCACCGGACTACTCCATGAGCGGCACCATGAACGACGAGGGCGAGGGCATGGGCCTCTACCTCTACGACAACGGAACGCGCGCCTACCTCTGCCCCAGCGACGACGGCAATAGCTTCACTCTCTCCGCCGAACGCTTTGGCCGCTACGGGGACGATCAGCACTTTGACGGTGTCTTCTACCGCAACGCCGACTTCTACACCTACACGGACATGGAAAACGCGGAGTTTTACGAAGACGAATACTCCACCTTCTATATCTGGTACTACGACGGTGTGAACCGTTACCTTCTGGGCAACGATTATACCATCGGCGACGACGGCCTTGCCTACCACGACGAAGACGGTCTCGTCTATCCCGCGGGCTGGATCCCCGAAGCGCCGTATGATCCCGCTGACGACTGGGGCGAAAACTGGATAGACAACTGGGATATTTGAAAACGCCATGATAAAGGATGGATGTGAAATGACGGGAAGAGGAAAACTCAGCGACGCCGAGCTTTCGAAAAAGCTCTGGCACTATCAGAAAATGTCGCGCATCTGGATCCTGGTGGGCCTTTTTGGCTCGTTGAGCGGCACGGTCTCGTACTTTGCCGTGCAGGACACCGCGCTCAAGGCCATCCTGACGGGGGTGCTGTTCTTCGGCGGCGTCTGCTGCGCGGTCTTTTTGGGCGGCAGCGCGCAAAAGAAGCTCCAGGCCCTGATACAGGAGCAGTTTGGAGACTTTTTCCGTGCGGAATGGGAAAAGGCCTTCGGCCCGGATATGCACACACCGGAAATGTGCGTTGACGAGTTGTTTCTCCGGACGCTCCACCTGCTGGACGGTCAGTGGGAGGAATGTACGGTTGAGAATTTCCATGAGGGCGATCATCGCGGCGTGCATTTTTCCGCCGCTAATGTGCGGCTGGACCATGTGTATGAGCGAGGGTGCGGTCACGAAGGCTATGAGACCTGCCACGAGATGGTCTTCAAAGGCCTCGTGCTGCGCTGCGAAACGCGGACGCCCGCCCCCTCCCCCGTCCTCGTCAACGCAAGGACGGAGGACAGTCCGCGCGGCGTAGCGACGGGCGATGCGCTGTTTGACCGATGCTTCTGCGTCACAGCAGAGCCGGAGCAGGAGGCCCTCTCCCTTCTTGCCCCGCAGTTTATGGAGCTGATGAACGAGTTCAGGCAGCGCGTTGAAGGACAGCTTTTGGGCTTCCGCTGGGAAGGACGGGTGTTCTCGCTGGCGGTGGAAACAGACTACGGCTTTGCCGCCGTTGCCAGTAATGTAGACCTGCGCGACCTTGACGCCCTGCGCCGCAGCTATTGCGCGTCGCTGCACGCAATGGAGGAAACGCTGGATCTTCTACTGAAAAACACCGCTCTTTTTGCGGCGCGGGACTGAGAAAGGATGATACGATGGAGAAGAATCAAACAATGACAGACGAACAGCTCGCGCGCGAGCTGCAAAACGGTAAGCGCGGCGGCGGCCGCGGCAAGCTCCTCACCGTGGTCGGCTGCGTCATACTGGCGATCGGTATTTTCACCTCGGTCACAGCGCTGACGGTCATCGGCATCGTCGTCGCGCTGCTGGGGCAGGGCGTTCTGAACAAGCACCAGAAGGCCGCAGGAAAAGCGGTCTTTGAGTCCCTCGTGCCGGAGATCATGAACGCGAATTTTGAAGACGTGCAGCCCATCGGAAAGCAAAACCTTGTGGATATCAATGGTTCAAACATTCCGCTGCCGTCATACGTCTACGACAGCGCCAGCGGCCGCATCGACTTCACCTACCGCGGCCTTACGTCCGAGCTCTGCACCGTCACGCTGACGGACGTGACCGAATACCTCAATGAGAACAACGACATGATGGAGTCCGCCGAGCGCGAGGTCTACAAGGGCCAGTGGATGGTCTGCGAGCTTGGCAAAACGTACCCCGCCGAACTCACGTTCTGGCCGCGCGGCAAGCTCGACAAGCTTTTCCGCGCCAAAACCATCAAGACGGATCATGAGGACTTCAACAAGCACTTCAACCTGAGCTGCGATGATGCCAACTGGGCGCTGCGCTTTTTGAGTCCCAGCCGCATGGAGCGCATTCTTGCGCTCACCAACAGCGCCTTCGGCGATTTTTCCGTCAGCCTGCACGCCGATGGGACGCTATACATCGCCGTACACAGCGGCCGAGGCTTTTTCGACGTCGGCAAGAGCAAGGAGCCGCCCGACGCGCTGCGCCGCCGCTTCACCCGCGAGCTCAAGTGGTGCACCGACATGATCGACGTCTTCCGCCCCGCGGCGGAGTGAAGAAAGGAGCGGTCGTATGCAGCTTTGGGTCGCAGCACTGCTGTTTTTTCTGTCCATCGCGGGCGTCGTGCTATCGGCGCGAAAGCTCCGGCAAAAGAGAACGCTTCGCGTCGTCTGCATCGCACTCTGCGCCGTGATCGCCGCGGCCTGCGCGGTCTATATCGCGCTGACGGCGATCATGCTCTACGCGGCGAGCACGAAGTGATCTTTCCGTGCAGTCCTACAGCAGCCATGACGCTCGCCTGCCCCAAAGGGGTATTCTCTTTCCGAAGGGAATACCCCTTTGCTCCGTGTCTCCTGCACGATGCAGGAAAAATTCTCTGTCCTTTGGGCAAATCAAAAAAGTGCAACTTTTTTTGAAAAACCCACTTGACAAGTGGGCCCCGCGTGCTATAATGCAACCAATAAGTGAAGAGCTTCAAACCTATGACGGAGAGAAGTAGCCGATGCAGATAAGCACAAAGAGAGTCCCGGGTGGTGTGATCGGGGCGGCGGACGGTCGGTGAATGGACTTCAGAGGGCGGACCGAACGGCGGAAGTCAAGTAGGGACCGACGGGTATCCCACCCGTTATCCATCGGGGCGCGTATGATGGTGCGCGTAAGCGAGCGGGCGTTTTACAAAACGTCAATTTGGGTGGTATCGCAGAAGTTTGATGACTTTTGTCCCATGTGTATGGGATGAAGGTCTTTTTTCTTTATATTCCTCCTGTTCCGGCAAACCAGGATCTCATCTGCCACCCGAAATCAAATAAATTTGGAGGAAAACAAAAATGAAAAACAACATGGTGAAAAAGCTTCTGACCCTGGCCCTCGCCGGTGCGATGACCCTGTCTCTGGCCGCGTGCGGCAGCAAGAGCGACGACAGCAGCAACGACGCCCAGCAGGGCGGCGACGAAAGCGGCAAGACCTACAAGGTCGCCATCATCAAGCAGCTCGACCACGCCTCTCTTGACGAGATCGCGAACGCTGTGGCCACCGAGCTCGACAAGATCGCAGCCGACAATAATGTGACCATCGAGTACGACATCACCTCCGGCCAGAACGATCAGACCATCTTAAAGCAGCTGTCCGATCAGGCGATCGCCGATCAGGTCGACGCCATCATCCCCATCGCGACGACCGCCGCGCAGATCTCTGCCCTCTCCGCTGAGGACACCAAGACCCCCGTTGTTTATGCCGCCGTCTCCGATCCCGAGGCCGCGAGCCTGACAGGCATCGACTATGTGACCGGCACGAGCGACGCGCTGAACACCAGCTTCATCATGGACATGATGTTCGCCCAGAACCCGGACGTCGCCAAGGTTGGCCTGCTCTACTCTCTCTCTGAGCCAAACTCCACCAAGCCCATCGCCGACGCGAAGGCCTACCTCGACGCCAAGGGCATCGAGTACGTTGAGCAGACCGCGAACACGAACGACGAAGTCGTCGCTGCCGCTTCCGCGCTGATCGCCGACGGTGTGGACGCCGTCTTCACCCCGACTGACAACGTCATCATGGCCGCCGAGCTCGCCATCTATGAGGACCTCGCCAAGGCCGGCATCCCCCACTACACCGGCGCTGACTCCTTCGTCCGCAACGGCGCTTACGCCACCTGCGGCGTGAACTACACCGACCTCGGCGCCAAGACCGCCGACCTCGCCTACTCCGCCATCACCGACGGTATGGACGCCATGGAGGACTACTACCTGATGGACGGCGGCATCATCACCGTCAACACCGACACTGCCGCCGCGATGAGCCTTGACTACTCCTGCTTTGACAGCATGGGCACCGTTGTCGAGGTCACGACCACCAAGGACTAAGAAAACCGTTTCCCCGCAAATGAACTGCCTTTCCCCCGACCTTCCGTCGGGGGAAATTGGCCTGAAAGGAGAATTTTCCCATGCTCATCATCACGCAAACCGCCCTTGAGCTGGGCTTCCTCTACGCCCTGGTCGCGATGGCGCTGTTTTTAAGCTACCGCATCCTCGACATCGCCGATCTGACGACCGACGGCTGCTTCGTCCTCGGCGCGGCCGTGTCCGTCACCGTGACGGCCGCGGGACACCCTGTCCTCGCCATCTTCGCCGCGATGCTCGCGGGCGCGTGCGCGGGCTTTGTCACCGCGTTTTTGCAGACGAAGCTCGGCGTGCCGTCGATCCTCGCCGGCATCGTCACGAACACCGGCCTTTACACCGTGAACCTGATGGCCATGGGCTGGAAATCCAACCAGAGCCTGCTCGGCGGCAAGACGATCTTCACGATGCTGCGCGAGACCGGCATCGGCGGCGAGTGGTACGAGCTGCTGCTCGCAGCGTTCGTCACGATCCTGGCCGGTCTTCTGCTGGTGCTGTTTCTCGGCACGCGCATGGGTCTTTCCATCCGCGCCACGGGCGATAACCCCGACATGGTGCGCGCCTCGTCCCTGAATCCGTCGTTCACGATCACGGTCGGCCTGTGCCTTGCCAACATGCTCACGGCGCTCTCCGGCGCGATCGTCGGCCAGTATCAGAAGACTGTGGACATCAACTCCGGCACGGGCATCGTCGTCATCGGCCTCGCCTGCCTCATCATCGGCGAGACGCTGCTCGGGCGCAGAAGCGTCAAAAAGGGCGTCATCGCCGCGATTCTCGGCTCGATCGTCTATCGCTTCATCTACGCCATCGTATTCTACACGAAGATCGTGCCCGTCGAGTGCCTGAAGCTCCTGACGGCCATCATTGTGGCGCTGGCCATTGCCGCGCCGAGCATCCAGAAGTGGGCGACGTTCCAGAAGCGCAAAATGGCCGCCAGAAATAAGGAGGGCGTGTAAGATGCTGGACATTCAAAATCTCTCCAAGACCTTCAACCCCGGCACGGTGAATGAAAAAAAGGCGCTTTCTTCCCTTTCCCTGCATTTGGACGAGGGCGATTTCGTCACCATCGTCGGCTCGAACGGAGCGGGCAAGTCGACGCTCTTCAACGCCATCGCGGGCAGCTTTTATGCCGACGAGGGCAGCATTTCGCTCGCGGGCAAGGACATCACCTTCATGCCCGAGCACGAGTGCTCTCGCCGCATCGGGCGTCTCTTTCAGGACCCCCTGCGCGGCACCGCGCCAAGCATGACAATCGAAGAAAACCTTGCGCTCGCGTACCTGCGCGCGGCGCACGGCGATCCGTTCAGCCGCATCAGCAAGAAGGACAAGGAGTTCTTCGCCGAGCAGCTCAAGCAGCTCGGCATGGGCCTTGAGGACCGCATGAAAAACCCCGTGGGCCTGCTCTCCGGCGGCCAGCGTCAGGCGCTCACGCTGCTGATGGCGACGATGGTGCCGCCGCAGCTCTTACTTCTTGATGAGCACACCGCGGCGCTCGACCCCGCAACGGCGGAAAAGGTGCTCGACCTCACCCGCCACGTCGTGGCGGAAAGTCACATCACCTGCCTGATGGTCACGCACAACATGCACCAGGCGCTCGAGCTCGGCAACCGCACGCTGATGATGGCCGACGGACACATCGTGCTCGACGTCTCCGGCAGCGAACGCGCGGGAATGAGCGTCGATGATCTCATCGCGCGGTTCAAGGCAGGAGCCGGGCATGAGCTCGATAACGATCGAATTCTTTTATCGGAATAATGCCGCATGAAGTGCGGCCGCCTTTCCCCACGCCGTGTGGGGAGACGAATAAAGGGGGATATTCTCTCACGTGAGAGAATATCCCCCTTGGACCCCCAAGAGAACGCGAGGGGCCTTCCCCCTCGACCCCGCACATTGGCAGTCTTGATCTCGAAGAGCTGCACGCGCTGCGCAGTGTGGGTGCGGTGTACATGGCTTCGCCATGAAACTTCTGCGAGTCGTTACGTTTTGCAACCGCGCCTTACTATCGTGAGGCGCGAGTGACGTTACTTCGGCGGCAGACTGCTTGCCGAATGCGGCATTGCTGGCGCTCGCCGCATTGAGTAGTGCCTCGGTAGACGGAGATTACTGCGCACTTCTACAAGATGGGCAGAGCGGCAGCGGATAATAGAAGCAGAAGCAAATCGTTTAGCAACACCCAACGCGGCTCCGCCGCGCGCAGGAAGTGCAATCGGCAAGCATTGCAGCTCTTTGAGCTGCTCGCTTGCAATGGAAATTTTCTCTGGGAGGGTGTAAGGGAGGGATATCTCTTTTTTGAAAAGAGATATCCCTCCCTTATTCGCATTCCCTGCACGGCGCAGGGGACAATGTGCGTAACATTTTAACGAACGATCAAATTTGTCCGCTTGAGGCAATACCAATTCCATGCTATACTTATCGTTAAGAAAACGACAAATTCAAAGGAGAACTGCATGGAGAGCATTTTTGAAAAACGTCTTACCGTCACGCCCGACTACTGTGACGCGTCGGGCGCGCTGTCGCCGTTGGCGGCGTTTACGATTTTTCAGGGCATCGCAGCGCAGCACGCGGAGGTGCTGGGCGTCGGCAGCAGCGCGATGGCGAAAAAGGGTGAATTCTGGCTCACGGTCCACACGCGCGTCGATCTCTTTGAGCGCGCGTACCTGATGGACGATTTGATGGTGCGCACCTGGGCGGAAGCGTGCAGCGAGCGCGACGTACGCACGTACCGCAGTTACACACTCTCGCGCGGTGAGGCGGTCATTGCCCGCGGCAAGACCGAGTGGGCCATCTTAGGACCGGAGCAGAAGATCATCCGCTTTGGCGACTCGGGCTTCCCGAAGGACTACCCCTTCCCCGCCGAGACGGCCATCCCCGAAAAATTGCAGCGCTTCCATGAAAAGTTTGAGGACGCCGACCTTTTCTCGCACTACGCCGTGCGGTCGACGGACATCGACCTCGGCCACCACATGAACAACGTGGCCTATGTGCGCCTGCTGCTCGACTGCTTTTCGGCAAAGGAGCTCGCGAGCGGTAATATTCAATCGGTCGAGCTACACTACTCAACGCCGTGCTTCGAGGGTGAGGCGCTGACGGTCTACAAGAAGACTCTCGACGGCGACACCTGCCGCATCGGCATCGTCAAGCCGGACGGCAAGACCGCCTCGCAGGCATGCGTGACATTCAAAAAGTAAGGGTGCGGCGGCGATGAAATACTTTTTACAGGGCCTTACGATGGGGCTTGCATACGTCGCGCCCATCGGCCTGCAAAATATGAATGGCTGCAAATGGTCATCCTGCTGCTCGGCAGCCTGATCGTGCTGTATATCGGCGTCGGCCTCCTGCGCGCCAAGGCGGAGGAGATCGACCGCAGCCGGACCGCGGACTCGATCCCCAAGACCATCTCGTCCGCCTGTGTGGTCACATGGTTCAACCCGCAGGCACTCATCGACGGAACGATGATGCTCGGCGCGTTCTACGTGACGCTGCCCGCGGCGCAGAGCACGTCGTTTATCAGCGGCGTGGCGCTTGCGTCCTGCCTGTGGTTCACGGGGCTGACGCTGCTCATCTCGCTCTTCAGCGACAAATTCACGCCCAAGATGCTTACGGTCATCAACAAGGTCTGCGGCGCGATCATCATTTTCTACGGCTGCAAGTTATTCTACAATTTCCTGACGATGGTATTCTGAGTCAGGCGATCAAAAAAGCGGTTCCCGTTTGGGAACCGCTTTTTGTTGTTCTTTGCGCTGTTTAGTTGTTGCTGGCGTTCGTGGCGCGGAGGGTGACGTCGTGATAGCCGCCCTCGACGATGCTGGTGGCGGAGACGAGCGTGAGCTTCGCGTTCTTCTGCAGGTCAGGGATCGCCGTCACGCCGCAGTTGCACATGGTCGACTTGACCTTGTAAAGGCTGCGGGCGACATTGTCCTGCAGGGAGCCCGCGTAGGTGACGTAGGAATCCACGCCCTCTTCAAACGCAAGGCCCGTCTTGCCGCCGAGGTCGTAACGCTGCCAGTTGCGCGCGCGGTTCGAGCCTTCGCCCCAGTATTCCTTGACGTACACGCCGTTGACGAGCAGCTTGTTCGTCGGCGATTCGTCGAAGCGAGCGAAGTAGCGGCCCAGCATCAGGAAGTCCGCGCCCATGGCGAGCGCGAGCGTCATGTGATAGTCGTGCACGATGCCGCCGTCGGAGCAGATGGGAACATACACGCCCGTCTCGCGGAAGTATTCGTCGCGTGCGGCGGAGACCTCGATGAGCGCGGTGGCCTGGCCGCGGCCGATGCCCTTGGTCTCGCGCGTGATGCAGATCGAGCCGCCGCCGATACCGACCTTGACAAAGTCCGCGCCGCACTCGGCGAGGAAGCGGAAGCCGTCGCGGTCGACGACGTTGCCCGCGCCGATCTTCACGGTGTTGCCGTAGCTCTCGCGCACGAAGTCGATGACCTTCTTCTGCCAGACGGAGTAGCCCTCGGAAGAGTCGATGCACAGCACGTCTGCGCCGGCCTCCACGAGCGCGGGAATACGCTCGCGGTAGTCGCGGGAGTTGATGCCCGCGCCGACGAGGTAACGCTTCTTGTCGTCCTGAAGCGCGAGGGGGTGCTCCTTGTGCTCGGCGTAGTCCTTGCGGAAGACGAAGTAGAGCAGGTGGTCGTTTTCATCCACGATGGGCAGCGCGTTGAGCTTGTGCTCCCAGATGATGTCGTTGGCCTCCTTGAGCGTGGTGGAGGCGGGGGCGGTGATGAGCTTTTCGCGCGGCGTCATAAATTCGCCCACCTTCACGTCCGTGCTCATGCGGCTGACGCGGTAGTCGCGGCTCGTCACGATGCCGAGGAGCCTGCCGTTGGGCGTTGCATCCTCGGTGATGGCGACGGTAGAGAAACCGTTCTCCTCCTTGAGCGCAAGCACGTCGGCAAGCGTGTGCTCAGGCGTCAGGTTGGAGGCGGAGGGCACAAAGCCCGCCTTGCTGCTCTTCACGCGGCGCACCATCTCGGCCTCGCTCTCGATGGACTGAGAGCCGAAGATGAAGGAAAGGCCGCCCTCCTTGGCAAGGGCGATAGCCAGCGTGTCGTTCGAAACAGACTGCATGATGGCCGAGACCATCGGGATATTCAGGCTGATGGGGCACTCCTCCTGCCCCTTGCGGTAGCGCACGAGCGGCGTTTTGAGCGAAACATTGTCAGGAACACAGTCCTCGGACGTGTAACCGGGAACGAGAAGATATTCGCTGAACGTGTGAGACGGTTCGGGATAATAATAAGCCATTGGGTCTGCTCCTCTCTTCTTAAATTACTTGAAATAGCGCACAGCAGAGATAAACAGCTCCATCTCGTAGCGTCCGGGGACGTTGCGGTAAAGCTGCGTGCCGATGCGCTCAGTATGCCCCATTTTGCCCAGCACGCGGCCATCGGGCGAAGTGATGCCCTCGATGGCGCAGATCGAACCGTTGGGGTTGAATGCTGCATCCATTGTAGCACACCCGTCAAGGTCTACATACTGCGTGGCGATCTGGCCGTTGGCGGCAAGGGTCTTGACAAGCTCCTCCGAGGCGAGGAAGCGGCCCTCGCCGTGGGAAATGGGCACGGTGTAGATGTCGCCGACCTTCGTGCCCGCAAGCCACGGGGACTTGTTGGAGCACACGCGCGTGCGCACGAGGCGGGACTGGTGGCGGCCGATGACGTTGTAGGTGAGCGTCGGGCAGTCAGCGTCGGTGTCCATGATCTTGCCATAGGGGACGAGGCCGAGCTTGATGAGCGCCTGGAAGCCGTTGCAGATGCCGAGCATCAAGCCGTCGCGCTGCTCAAGGAGCGCGGTGATCTGCTCCTTGACGGCGGCGTTGCGGAAGAACGCCGTGATGAGCTTGGCACTGCCGTCGGGCTCGTCGCCGCCGGAGAAGCCGCCGGGAACGACGATGATCTGGCTCTCGCCCACGGCCTTGGCAAAGCGCTCCACGCTATCGGCAACGTCGGCGCTTGTGAGGTTGCGGATGATGAAGGGCTCGGCGTCCGCGCCCGCTTCCATCAGCGCGCGCTTGGTGTCGTACTCGCAGTTCGTGCCGGGGAAGACGGGGATGAGCGCCTTGGGACGCGCCAGCTTGATCGCGGGAGAAACGCGCGTCTCCGCCTCGCAGGAGAAGGGCTCCACCGTGCCGGTCTTCTCGGTCTTGGTGGGGTAGACCTCTTCGAGCACGGCGTCGTTCAGCGCGGCAAGCTCTTCGATAGAGGCGCTGTCCGCGCCGAGGACGATGGTCTTTTCCGCCGTGGTCGCGCCGATGCGCGCAGCGCCGGACACGTCCTCATTGAGCTCGGCGATGATCGCGCCAGGCATGGGAGCGAACCAGTCGAGCGTGGTCTTTTCGGCGGCAAAGCCGATCTCGTTGCCGAGCGACATCTTGAAGACAGCCTCGGCAAGGCCGTTTTCGACCGCCCATGCGCTCTCGACCTTGCCCGCGCGGGCAAGCGCGGTGAAGCGCTCCCACGCAGACTTCTGCTCCTCCGCCGTTTCGCCGGAGAAGAGGTACACGCCGTGGCCGGCTTTCTTGAAGTCGGTCGTCACGATCTCGCTTGCAAGCGCCGGTGCAACGGCGAAGGAGATGAGCGTGGGCGGCACGTCATGGTCAAGGAAGGTGCCGGACATGGAGTCCTTGCCGCCGATGGCGGCGGCGCCCAGCTCGAGCTGGGCATCGAGCGCACCGAGCAGCGCGGAGAAGGGCTTACCCCAGCGCGCGGGCTCGCTGCGGAGCTTTTCAAAGAATTCCTGAAGGGAAAGATAGGCCTTGTGATAGTCCGCACCGGCGGCGACGATCTTGGCGACCGAGGTGTAGACCGCGCCGCGCGCGCCCGTGTAGGGGTCGGCGCTCATCGCGTCGGGGTCGCAGCCCCATGCCATGACGCTTCCCTGCTCGGTCGTATTGCCCGGCAGCACCGGCAGCAGCGCCGCCATTGCCTGCGAGGGGCTGCGCTGCGTCTTGCCGCCAAAGGGCATGAGCAGTGTGAACGCGCCGACGGTGGAGTCGAAACGCTCCGTAAGGCCGCGGCGGGATGCGCTCTTGAGGCTGCCCGCCATCTCGCGCAGCGTCTCGGGTACGGAGACTGCCGCGCTCTTTTTCGTCTCGACCGCAACGCTTGCGTGCTTCGTCGCGCCGTTCGTATCGAGGAAGGCGCGCGAGAGGTCAGCGATCGTCTCGCCGCGCCAGCGCATGACCATGCGGGGGCTTTCGGTGACGACCGCGACGCGGTAGGCTTCGAGATTCTCGTTCTGCGCGGCGGCGATGAACTTCGCCTCATCCTCCGGCGCGACGACGACGGCCATGCGCTCCTGCGATTCGGAGATCGCAAGCTCGGTACCGTCGAGGCCCTCATACTTCTTGCGCACGGCGTCGAGATCGATCTCGAGGCCGTCGGCCAGCTCGCCGATGGCGACGGACACACCGCCCGCGCCAAAGTCGTTGCAGCGCTTGATGAGGCGCGTCACCTCGCCGTCGCGGAAGAGGCGCTGGATCTTGCGCTCTTCGGGCGCGTTGCCCTTCTGGATCTCGCTCGCCATGGTGGTGAGGGATTTTAGGTCATGGCTCTTCGACGAGCCAGTCGCGCCGCCGATGCCGTCACGGCCCGTGCGGCCGCCGAGCAAGATAACGACGTCGCCCGGGGCAGGACGCTCGCGCACAACGTTATTGGCAGGCGCCGCGGCGACGACCGCGCCGCACTCAAGTCTCTTGGCGATGTAGCCCTCGTGGTAAAGCTCGGCGACATGGCCGGTGGCAAGGCCGATCTGGTTGCCGTAGGACGAATATCCCGCCGCCGCGGTCTGCGCCAGCTTGCGCTGGGGGAGCTTGCCGGGAATGGTCTCGGCAAGGGTCTTTCTCGGGTCGCCGCCGCCCGTCACGCGCATCGCCTGATGGACGTAAGCACGTCCCGAGAGCGGGTCGCGGATGCAGCCGCCGATGCAGGTGGCCGCGCCGCCGAAGGGCTCGATCTCGGTGGGGTGGTTGTGCGTTTCGTTCTTGAACATCAACAGCCAATCCTGCTCCTCGCCGTTCACCTTGGCGGGCACGTGGATGGAGCAGGCGTTGATCTCCTCGCTCTCGTCGAGCTCGGGCAGCAAGCTGCGCTTTTTGAGGGTCTTGGTGCCGATGGTCGCGATGTCCATGAGCGTCTGGGGACGCTTGGCGGCCTTCTCCGCGCCGTAGACCTCCTCGCGCGCGGCGAGGTAGCGCTCATACGCGCCCTTGACGGCGGGATCGTCGATCGTGATCTCATCAAGATGCGTGGAGAAGGTCGTGTGGCGGCAGTGGTCGGACCAGTAGGTATCGACCACGCGCACCTCGGTCACGGTGGGGTCGCGGTGCTCTTCGTCGCGGAAGTAGGCCTGCAAGGTCTTGAGGTCGTCTAAGTCCATCGCAAGGCCCATGGACGAAAGAAGCGCCGAGAGCGCCGATTCATCCATCGCGATAAAGCCGCCAACCGACGCAACAGGCTTGGGCTCCGTCAGGTTTTCGGCAAGCGTCTCGGGCTTTGCAAGCGAGGCCTCGCGGCTCTCGACGGGGTTGATAACGTGGTGCTTGACGGCCTCGACGTCCTTTTCAGAGAGCGTGCCGTAGAGCGCATAGACCTTCGCCGTGCGGATGCGCGGGCGCTCGCCCTGGCTCAAAAGCTGGATGCACTGCGCCGCGCTGTCCGCGCGCTGGTCGAACTGGCCGGGCAGCGGCTCGACGGCGAAGGCGGCGGCAGCGCCGGAAACGTCGGCCTCCTCGCTCGTCAGGTCGAGCTGCGGCTCGGAAAAGACGGTGGTACAGGCATAGTCAAAAAGGTCTTTGTCCATGCCCTCGGCATCGTAGCGGTTCCAGATGCGCACGTTTGTTAGACCCGTAAGGTTCAGAAAAGAGCGGCAGTCGGACAGCAGGCCCGCACATTCGGGCGCAAGGCCGGGCTTTTTTTCAACACAGACGCGATAGACCATTTACTCTCTCTCCTTTTGCGCGGCAAGGGCCTTGCGGCCAATGTCGCTGCGGCAGTATTTGTTGGCAAAATCGACCTCGGACGATAACCGGTAGGCCTCCTTCACGGCTTCTTCCAGCGTGGGGGCAACGGCGGTAACGCCGAGCACGCGGCCGCCCGCGGTCAGGAGCTTGTCTCCGTCTTTTTTCGCGCCCGCGACGTAGGTGTGCGCAGCGGCCTCTTCGCTCATCGTGATGGGGAAGCCGCTCTCGTACTTCTTGGGGTACCCGTTCGAGGCGAGGACGACGCAGCAGGCGGAATCGGTCGAAAATTCGACGGGGACGTCCTTGAGCGTGCCGCTCGTCGTGGCCTGCATAACCGTGAGCAGATTGGATTTGAGAAGCGGCAGCACGACCTGCGTTTCGGGATCGCCGAAGCGGCAGTTGTACTCCACGACCTTCGGGCCGTCCTTTGTGAGCATCAGGCCGAAGTACAGGCAGCCCTTGAACGGGCGGCCCTCGGCCTTCATCGCGCGGATCGTGGGCAGGAAGATCGTCTGCATGCACTCGTCCGCGATCTTTTCCGTGTAGCAGGGATTTGGGGCGATCGTGCCCATGCCGCCGGTGTTCGGGCCCTTGTCGCCGTCCAGCGCGCACTTGTGGTCCATGGAAGACACCATGGGAACAACGGTTTCGCCGTCGGTAAAGCTCAGAACGGAGACCTCGGGCCCCTCCATGAACTCCTCGATGACGACGCGCGCGCCGCTCTGACCGAAGGCCTTGTCCTCGATCATGGAGCGAACGGCGGCCTTCGCCTCCTCGACCGTCTGCGCGACGACGACGCCCTTGCCGAGCGCGAGTCCGTCCGCCTTGACAACGATGGGCGCGCCCTGCGCCTCAATATAGGCGCAGGCGGCCTCCACCTCGGTGAAGAGCTCGTACTTCGCCGTGGGGATGCCGTACTTTTTCATAAGATCCTTGGAAAAGGCCTTGCTCGCCTCGATGACGGCGGCCTTTTTGTCGGGGCCGAAGCACGGGATGCCCGCCTCGGTCAGCGCGTCCACTGCGCCGAGGGCCAGTGGATCGTCCGGCGCGACGACGGCGTAGTCGATCCCGTGCGCCTTGGCAAACTCGACCTGCGCGGGGATGTCCTTCGCGCCGATCTCACTGACGCAGACCGCGTCGGCGGCGATGCCGCCGTTGCCGGGCAGGCAGTAGATGACCTCGACCGCGGGATTTTCCTTTAATTTCTTGATGATGGCGTGTTCGCGGCCTCCGCCGCCGATGACCATGAGCTTCATGGAGAAATTCCTCCTTGCTTAATGATGGAACAGGCGCATACCGGTAAACGCCATGGTGATACCGTATTTGTTCGCCGTCTCGATGACGTTGTCATCGCGGATCGAGCCGCCCGGCTCGACGATGTAGGAAACGCCGCTCTTTCTCGCGCGCTCAACATTGTCACCAAAGGGGAAGAAGGCGTCGGAGCCGACGGTCACGCCGCTCTGGAGCGCGATCCATTCCTTGCGCTCCTGCGCGCTCAGCGCCTCGGGGCGCTCCTTGAAGACGCGCTGCCACGCACCGTCGGCCAAAACGTCGTCACACTCGTCGGAAATATAAACATCGATGGCGTTGTCGCGGTCAGGGCGGCGGATACCGTCCACAAACGGCAGCGCAAGCACCTTCGGGTGGCGGCGGAGATACCAGTTGTCCGCCTTGCTGCCGGCAAGACGCGTGCAGTGGATGCGGCTCTGCTGGCCGGCGCCGACGCCGATGGTCTGGCCGTCCTTGGCGTAGCAGACGGAGTTCGACTGCGTGTATTTGAGCGTGATGAGCGAAACGATCATGTCGCGCTTCGCGTCATCGGGAAGGGTCTTATTCTCAGTGACGATGTTCTCCAAAAGGGATTCGTCGATCTTGAAGTTGTTGCGTCCCTGCTCGAAGGTGACGCCGAAAACGTCCTTCTGCTCCTGCGGGGCGGGAACGTAGGCGGGGTCGATCTGCACGATGTTGTACTTGCCGCCCTTTTTCGTCTTTAGGATGGCGAGCGCCTCCTCGCTGAACGAGGGGGCGATGATGCCGTCGGAGACTTCACCTTTCAGATATTCCGCCGTCGCGGCGTCGCACTCGTCGGAGAGCGCCGCCCAGTCGCCGTAGGAGCAGAGGCGGTCCGCGCCGCGGGCGCGGATATAGGCGCAGGCGACGGGCGTAAGGGCCGCGTCAGGCTCAACAAAGTAAATCTGCTTGTCCACTTCATCGAGTGGGAGCCCCAGCGCCGCGCCCGCGGGGGAAACGTGCTTGAAGCTCGCCGCGGCGGGAAGTCCCGTCGCCTCCTTCAGCTCGCGCACGAGCTGGAAGGAGTTAAAGGCGTCGAGCAGGTTGATGTAGCCGGGCTTACCGTTCAGAACGGTGAAGGGCAGATCGCCGCTGTTTTTCATAAAGACGCGCGCGGGCTTCTGGTTGGGATTGCAGCCGTACTTGAGTTCAAGCTCGTTCATATCATTCTCCTCACTCGCCTAAATTCTTGTTGAACAGCTTCACTTCGCCGTTCACGTTTGCATAAAGGGACACCTTGTTGTCCGCGTTGAGCGCCGCCCAGACCTCCTCGGGAGAGGGGACGCTCACCTCCATCGGCTCGCCGGCGAAGGTCGGCAGCGGGCTGCCGTCGCCCTGATAGGTGCTGATGAAGTAGGCCTTATTGTCGTCGCAGCCCTCGTAGCAGAAGAACTCGCGCAGGCACCGGCCGTTGTTATGCTTGAGGATGGACATCTCGAACGAGCCGTCCTCATGCACGATGGCGGAGATGCGCGGCGTCCAATTCGGCCCGTCGGGCTCGTACTCGCGCGTCATCAGGCCGCGGCGGAAGTCGCCGTGCTCGCAGACCGTGTCGGTCTGGTCGCCGTTCGTCACGACGAGGTCACTCCCCATCGTGCGGACGGGGTGATAGATGATGAGGCTGGGGTCTGCAAGCTTGGCAGGGTCGTGCGCCTCGGTGCGGATGCCGTCGTCGGTCTTGACGAAGACACGGTTGCGGCTGTTCTCGCTGCGGCCCATGATGAAATAATAGACGCGGTCCTTGCCGACCAAAATGCCACGGCCGGGGTAGGACGTATTTTTCAGAAAATGCAGAAAGTCGACCATATCAGTTCTCCTTTTCTGTGATGGCGCGGCAGACAAGCTCTGTCGCGCGCGGCAGGAGCTTCCATTCGGCCTGCTCCATCACGCGGCGCTGTAAGGTCTCGGGCGTGTCGCCCTCTTCGATCTCGACCGCTTTTTGCAGGATGATCTCGCCGCCGTCGGGGATCTCGTTGACGAAATGCACCGTCGCCCCCGTGACCTTCACGCCGCGCGCAAGCGCGGCCTCGTGCACCTTTAAGCCGTACATTCCCTTGCCGCAAAACGACGGGATCAGCGACGGATGGATATTCAAAATGCGGCGCGGCCACTTTTTCGTGAAGTTCTCGCTCAGGATGCTCAAAAAGCCCGCGAGGACGATGACGTCGATCTTGTACTGCTCGAGCAGCAGCTCGATGGCCGCCTCAAAGTCGTGCTGGATGAGGCTCGACGGCACGGTGTGTGCCGGAACATTCGCCTTTTTCGCGCGCTCGAGCGCGTAAGCGCCCGCCTGCGATGAGATGACGAGCGCGATCTCGCCGTGCGGGATCTTGCCGCTTGCCTGCGCGTCGAGCAGGGCCTGTAAGTTCGTGCCGCCGCCCGAAACGAAGACCGCGATGCGCACGCTTTTCAGCATAGGGTGACCTTCTCTTCCCCGCTCACGACCTCGCCGATGACATAGGCGTCCTGACCGCTTTCCTTGAGGGCAGCGAGCGCCTTGCCGGCGTCATCCTTAGAGGCGATCATCGTCATGCCGACGCCCATGTTGTAAGTGTTGAACATATCATGCTCGGAGATATTGCCCATACGCTGGAGCATTGAGAAGATCGGCGGCGTGCGGAGAGAGGACTTGTCGATCTTCGCGCACAGGCCGTCGGGGATGCAGCGGGGAATATTTTCGTAGAAGCCGCCGCCTGTGATGTGGCTGACGCCGTGAACGTCGGCCACGGCCATCGCCGCGAGGACGGACTTGACGTATATCTTCGTCGGGCGCAGCAGCTCTTCGCCCAGCGTGCAGCCGAGCTCGTCGATATAGGCGTTCAGGTCGGCGTGCTCAATGTTGAAAACCTTGCGCACGAGGGAATAGCCGTTGGAGTGGATACCGCTCGAGGGAAGGGCGATGACAACATCGCCCGCTTTCATGCGGTCGTGGTCAACGATTTTTTCGCGGTCGACGATGCCGACGGCAAAACCTGCGAGGTCGTAGTCATCCGCGGCCATGGTGCCGGGGTGCTCGGCGGTCTCGCCGCCGATGAGCGCACAGCCGGACTGCACGCAGCCCTCGGCCACGCCGGAGACGAGCGTCGCGACCTTCTCCGGCTCATTCTTGCCGATGGCGATATAGTCGAGGAAGAAGATAGGCTTTGCACCGCAGCAGATGATGTCGTTGACGCACATGGCGACGCAGTCGATGCCGACAGAGTCGTGCTTGTTCATGAGCTGCGCAATGCGCTGCTTCGTGCCCACGCCGTCTGTGCCCGAAACAAGCACGGGCTCCTTCATATCGGAAAGGTCGGGCGCAAACAGGCCTCCAAAGCCGCCGATATCGGACACGACGCCCGGGATCATGGTGCGCTGGACGTGCTTTTTCATCAGCTTGACGCCCTCATAGCCGGCCTCGATATTCACGCCGGCGTCACGGTAGCTCTCAGAAAAACTACGCATTCTTTTTGTTCTCCCCTTCACTGATCTTGCACTCAAAGCGGTCCTTGCCGCCGTCTTTCGGGATAGCGGTCGGGTAGCCGCCGCCGAAGCAGGCCGTGCAGAAGCCGTTTTCGGTGTTGTCGGCGAGCTTGACAACGTCCTCGATGCTCAGATAGCCGAGTGAGTCGACGCCGATGATCTTCGCGATCTCATCGACCGTGTGGTGCGTGGCGATGAGGTTATTCTTGTCGTCGATGTCCGTGCCGTAGTAGCACTCGGAGACGAACGGCGGTGCGCTGACGCGCATATGGATCTCCTTTGCGCCCGCCTTGCGGAGCAGGTCGATGGTGCGGCGGCAGGTCGTGCCGCGGACGATGGAATCGTCGATGAGCACGACGCGCTTGCCCTCGACCACGGAGCGGATGGGGTTCAGCTTGATGTTGACCTCATTTTCGCGCATCGTCTGCGTGGGCGAGATGAACGTGCGGCCGATGTACTTGTTCTTAATAAATCCGATGCCGTAGGGGATGCCGCTCTGGCGCGCGTAGCCGAGAGCTGCGTCAAGACCGGAATCCGGCACGCCGATGACAACGTCCGCCTGCACGGGATGCTCGAGCGCGAGGAACGCGCCCGCGCGCTGGCGCGCGACGTGGACGCTGCTGCCATCGATGACGGAGTCGGGGCGGGCGAAGTAGATGAACTCGAAGACGCAGAGTTTCTTCGGCGCTTTGCCGCAGTGGCTCGTGTCGGAGCGGACGCCGCTCTGATCGACCACGACGATCTCGCCGGGGCGGATGTCGCGCTCGAACTCGGCGCCGATGGCGTCGAGCGCGCAGGACTCGGAGGCAAAGACGACGGAGCCGTCCTTCAGCTTACCCATGCAGAGGGGCCGGAAGCCGTGCACATCGCGCGCGGCGATGAGCTTTGTCGGCGACGAGAGGACGAGGGAATACGCGCCCTCGATGCGGTCCATCGCGGCGGAGACGGCCGCTTCGATGGAGCCCTTCTTTAAGCGCTCCTGCACGATGATGTAGGCGATGACCTCGCTGTCGGTCGTGGTCTGGAAGATGGAGCCGCGGCTCTCAAGCTCCTGCCGCAGTTCGTGGGAATTCGTCAGGTTGCCGTTGTGCGCGAGCGCCATGCGGCCCTTGAAGTGGTTCACCAAAATGGGCTGGACATTGCGCTTATTGTCGCTGCCGGTCGTGCCGTAGCGCACATGACCGACGGCGATGGTGCCCTTGCCGAGGCTTTTGAGCTGCTCGGGCGGAAACACCTCGCTCACAAGGCCGGTATCGCGCAGGGAGCGGAACAGGCCGTCGTCATTGACGACGATACCCGCGCTCTCCTGCCCGCGATGCTGGAGGGAGTAGAGCGCGTAGTAGGCGTAGGAGGCGACATCCGCCTCCTGAGGGGCAAAGATGCCGAACACGCCGCATTCTTCGTGAATGTGGCGCGCCGGGATGATGTTGTGATTCTCTGTCATGTTCGATTTTACTGTGCGTCGTGGGCCATCAGGCGCTTCATAACTTCGGCATAGGCGTCCTCCACGCCGCCGAGGTCGCGGCGGAAGCGGTCCTTGTCGAGCTTTTCGTTCGTCTTGCTGTCCCACAGGCGGCAGGTGTCGGGGCTGATCTCGTCGGCAAGAACGATCCGGCCGTCGGCGGTCTTGCCGAATTCGAGCTTGAAGTCGACGAGCGTGACGCCGCACTCGCTCCAGAAGGCCTTGAGCGTATCATTGACGGCGAAGGCGTACTTCTTGATGAGCTCGATCTCCTCCCAGGTCGCGAGCTTGAGAGCGACGGCGTGGTAGGCGTTCATCAGGGGGTCGTGCAGATCGTCGTTCTTGTAGGAGAACTCGATCGTGGGCTCGGAGAAGACGATACCCTCCTCCACGCCGTAGCGGGAGGCGAAGTGACCGGCGGAGATGTTGCGGATGATGACCTCGAGCGGGACGATGGAGACCTTCTTGACGAGCGTATCGCGCTCGCTGAGCTCCTTGACAAAGTGGGTCGGGATACCGGCCTTTTCCATCTTGGCCATCAGGCGGTTGGTCATCTGATTGTTGATGACGCCCTTGCCGACGATGGTACCCTTCTTTGCGCCGTCAAAGGCGGTGGCGTCGTCCTTGTAGGAAACGATGACGAGGTTGGGATCTTCGGTGGCGTAAACCTTCTTGGCCTTGCCTTCGTAGAGCTGTTCTTTCTTTTCCATGATGACTGTTCTCCTTTTATTTTATATTTTTGTTGATTGATATGGATGGATGGTTTCTCAGTTTTTGTAGCGCTCGCGAAGCTCTTCGTCCGCCTTCAAGACAGCGGCGGTGCCCTCGTCACGTGCGGCCTGGAGCTTGTGGGCAAGGCCCTCGTCGCTCACAGCCATGATCTGGACGGCAAGGATGGCGGCGTTTTTCGCCCCGTCGATAGCGACGGTGGCAACGGGGATGCCGCTCGGCATCTGGACGGTCGAGAGCAGCGCGTCCATGCCGTCGAGCTTCGCGCCGCTGCACGGCACACCGATGACGGGAAGCGTTGTGTTCGCGGCCATGGCGCCGGCTAAGTGCGCAGCCATGCCGGCAAGCGCGATGATACAAGAAAATCCGCTCTCCCGTGCCGACGCAGCAAATTCTCTTGCCTCGTTCGGGCACCGGTGGGCGGATAACACGCGGACCTCGGTCTCGATCCCATATTCCTTGAGCGTGTGGATCGCCTTCTCGGCGACGGGCAGGTCGCTCGTGCTGCCCATAATAACGGCTACCTTTCGCATAGTTCTGCCTCCTTAAAAGCAAAAATGGGCGCTCCACTGCCTCGATGTGCAGTTGAAGTGCCCAGACGGTCGGCTGCTGAAATTCAGCAAAAAGCGCTCTCTGCTCCCCTGTGGTGACCCACACTTCCGTCAGTTACAAAGAGCTCAACTTGACAAGCAATATAGTAGCACAGGCGCTCACTTTCGTCCATGCGGCAATAGAGAGAAACCTTCGTGCCGTTCCCTTTTCTTTTTTGATGATAATATA
>OIXV01000833.1_pt1 | contig 28721 bp, 46 predicted proteins | sample 1587771 | NCBI WGS metagenome assembly OIXV01 (sample SAMEA3888893, study PRJEB22519) | human gut metagenome | biome: human gut; feature: human-associated habitat; material: faeces | place: Denmark | collected 2010
CCTACATCTATCAAAACTCTTTATAAAATATCTTCCCTGTTATATCTTTTACGATGTACCTTTCTCCATAAACACAACATAGTCATCAACATTTCTGATAGCCTAACCGCTTATGACAGGCTATATAGTATAACCCATCATATCAAAAATGTCAATAAAAACATTGACAAATCCCTGTCATTTGCTTATTATTATGTTACAGTTCTATTATACTAGGAGTTGTTTAGAGTGATTTTATCCGATAAAGATATCCTTGCCCTCTGCACACAGCCAGAGCATTCTTTGATATCTCCGTTCAACGAGACTTGCTTGCAAGGTGCCTCTTACGATGTTTCCATGTCCGATGTTATCCACGTTTTCAAAGATGATGTACGAACGATTTCTTTGACTGATCAAAATGCGATTGATTCCTTGTACAAAGAGGTCATTATCACTGATTCGACCCCATTTATTCTGAAACCGATGGAATATATCCTGGTAACGCTGAAAGAAGCTATCTGTATTCCTTCCAATATGATTGCACATATTCGTCCCAGGACCAAGTTTACTCGATTGGGCATTATCGTTTCAGATCAGCATTGCAATCCTGGATATCAAGGGACTCTGCAGATTGGTCTGCAAAATGTTAGTCCTAACTCTATCGCTTTGACCGCTGATATGCGAATTGCACAGATCGTTTTTGAAGAACTAAAAAGTGAGCCTTCACCCCAAAAAGTTTACAGTGCTAAGGCAGACGCTTCTTACCATAATGAAAAATCCTTCTTAGGTGCGAAATTTATTGAATCCGACTTTTCGCCTAAAGCTCGTGAATTATATGAGAAAATTATGAGTGGAGCTTATCTCAATGAGAACTGATATTCCCATTAAAAAGTTGATTCATACCTATGTATCAAATATTTTCAAGTTGAATTCTAATGATACCAACGGAATAGAGCAGTCCGAATTGTCTCAAGTACAGCAATGCACAGAAAAAGCAATCTACGATTCTGTGCGCGAAGAAATTCTTAAGGATCTTACTGAATCAGAAAAAGAAAAAATGACTCAGCAAGTTAACAGTGCGGTTAACAAGGAAAAGATCAAACACCTCACTTCGCTACTCGGTGAAGGTGGTTTGTTGGCCTTTGTCATTGGACTCCTTGTCAATCAAATCACTAATTGGCTTACTTTTCGGATATGCCCGCAAGGTTATTCGATGGTAATTATAATCCTTCTATTGCTTGCGATCCTTGGAATTTTTGGTTTCTTGCTCTATCAAAGCATTAGTCGTCTGTTGAATTTAGGAGAAGAAAATGAATCAAAGTAGTCGAAAAATATTAGTTGGCGAGAAGTATCTGCACTTCAAAGGTAAACTGTATCAGGTTCTCGCTATCGCCACGCATACAGAAACCAGTGAGCCTTTGGTAATTTATCAGGCTCTTTATGATGATTTCAAAATCTATGCACGGCCATACGATATGTTTGCATCAGAGGTAGATCACAAGAAGTATCCGAATGTCACACAGCATTTCCGGTTTGCTCATGTGATTTTTGATGGCAATACTCCAAAACCAACTGAATAACAACAGGCCCGCGGTGTCCAATTTGAACACCGCGGGTTTCACTTTACTTCTCCATCGCCTCGGCCAGCTTGCGGATCAGCTGCTCACCGTACTGGTACCGCAGCAGATACTCGATGGTCTGCTCCTCCAGACCGGCAACCTCCTGCACGGTGTCGATGGCGGCCTGAACGTCCGGCGTACCATCCGGCACAAAGGCGCGGCACTGCGGTGCGGTGATGCTCGGAACCTTGCGAACAGCGTCATACCCGATCATAAAGCCTGCCTGCTGGAGCGATCTCATCTTGATATAGTTAGTGGCGTCCTTTGTAATGATGTCGCACTCGTAGGTCTTGCCGTTAAGCAGGACCTTTTTCTTTTCTACCACTTCGTCGTCCTCCTTCTTCGGTTCGGGTTCAACCGGCGCGGTCAGCCGCGCCTTGAACTTACGCCACAGACTTTCATCACGCACCCACGGCTCCGGGCAGTCCTTGCCCGTTACGTCATAATGGCGCACAACATGATCCACGTCGATGCCGTACTTGTCCATCAGCCAGCGCACCAGCTCAACCGTGCGGTCTACCGTCTGAGCGGTAATGACATACTTGCCGTTTACCTTGTCCGAGCACATCTCCACGCCCAGGCTGTTGCGGTTCATACAGATGTTATGCAGCGGGTGATGCGAGCTTTCCAGAGGACCGCCGCAGTGCCATGCACCATCTGTATCGCGGACACTCTGGACAACACTGTTCTCGTCCACAAAATAGTGCGCCGAAGCGTTCAGACCGCTGTTGTTATGGAAATACTGCGCATTGTTCATCGCCGTATCGCCGTTGCCTGCCGTATAGTGGACAACAATATACTTGATACTGTTGCCACCACGACCCGAGTAAAAATTACTCGTATGAGCCTGCAGAAACGGAATATCCATCATAGCGCACCTCACTTTTCAAGCGGCACGGTGTACGACTTAGCACGATCCGAGTCCGTCAGGCCGCTGGTAGTCGGGTCATTAAACGCCGACCAGACGTTGCAGGCGATGAGGAACAGGCAGTACGGATTTGCCGCCGTAGCCTTGATGATCTGCCACACGCCCGCCCAGGTGGTCATGTCCGCGGCGGTCAGACCGGCATAGGCCAGAGCCGTTGCAAACGCGCCAAGGGCGATCTGCACCCAGAACACCGGATTCTTGATTCTGATTTTCCAGTTCATAAGTACCTCTCTTTCTCAGTTCAAACCAAGCTGCCGAGCGACATAGCCGACGAAAATGCCGACGAGTGCCGTCGCGCCGTAGGCCACGATCTTGCGCCACATCGCGCCGTCGCGGTCCTCGAGCGTCTCCAGCCGCCTCCCCTGCTTCTCCTGCTCTTTCACCATGCTCTCGATGCTGGAAGCCAGCTTGCCTACCGAGGCGGTCAGCTGGTTGAGCTCGCGCATATTATCCTCCAACAGCTCAATGCGCTTGTCCTGCCGACGATTTTCTTCCTCGAGCCGTCGGCGAAACTCTTCGTGCTCGGCACGAGTGATCGGATTATCCATAAAACCTCTTTTCCCTCGAGGCGCAAAAACGCCCCGGTCTGTCGTTCTTGACAAAGCCGGAGCATATGCTATAATATAACCAAAGGGACGCTGTTACAGCAGTCAGACCCTCATGCAGTCGATCTATTTAAGATGACCGTTTCGGTGCCAGCCGAGCGGTCATCGCGCTTTTATACAGAAAATGTACAGTACAATGACCGCACACATAAAAAGCTGAAATGCTTTCTTCTGCATTCGCGCCACCTCCTTCCTGCCGCAGACTGCGGGAAAGGAAAAGAAGGTCTGACCGCTATATGTAACAGCGTCCGTTTGTATTATAGCATACGCTGACGAACCCTGTCAATGAACCGCCTTTTCAGGCGGTTTTTCTTGTTTTACAGCCCCAGCAGGCGCTTATCCTCCACGCTCAGCAGCTCCGGCACACCGGTCTGGATGGAGCGCCAGTGCTTGTACTGAGCGCGTGCCAGTGCGTTGTGCTTGAGACCGTGCGCGTTGTCGTACTGGTCCAGCTGTACACCAATATCGCCGGGGTACTTCTTGATGGTTGCATAGTTCTTGATGTAGATGTTGTTGGGATACATAATGTTGTCCTTTCCGGGCTTCTGCCCTATCAAGTGTAAAAATTCCGGTGATTCTTACTTGTTGTAGTCATCGCCGGTGATTTTCTTGTACTGCTCGGCGGTGATTTTCTTCTTTGTCACCGCATTGCCGACCATTTTCTCGGTCCACAGACCGGCATCATAATATTTTTTGATGCGGTTAAACCAGTTAGACATTTCACTGCACCTCCGTATCGGTCATCATAGAAATATAATCTACCTGAGCAGCCAGTGCGGTGTTGCTGGTTTCCAGCTCCTCCACCTTAGACACTAACTGCGAGATCGCCTGCGCGGTCGTATCGTCGGCGGCCGTGGTGCAAGCGACGGTATAGGTCTGCTTGTCCTTGTCGTAGGTGATGGCACGCAGCGCATAGCCGCCGTGCGCCTCAACCAGATCGCCGTCATCCGTGCGGACCTCGACCAGAGCGGTGTTCAGATTGGACACTGTTTCAAAGTCGGTTTCGGACAGCACCAGCGTCAGGCTGTCGCCCTGGCACTGGTAGTCCAGTGCCTTGATTCCGTTGATTTTCATGTGAGCTCCTTTCCGCGGCTTAGTTCGCCGCGACATATTTATTGTACTGGTGCTTGATGGTTTCGTCGGACATCTCCGCATAGATCTGCGTTGTCGATACATCCTCATGCCCCAGCAACTTTTGAATAACTGTGACGTCCATGCCGCCGTTGAGCGCGTGCGTCGCAAACGTATGACGCAGCAGGTGCGGGTGAACGTGCTTTTCCAGTCCCGCCCTCTCACTGATTGCGCGAATAATGCGCTGAATGGCACGTGGCTTGAGCGGCTCATACGGCGATTTGCTGCTCACAAACAAGCCGGTGCCGCCCTTACGGGATACCATGTACTCCTGCACCATCAGCCGCGCACGTACGCTGAAATACACCTGTCGATCCTTATCACCCTTGCCGGTGACGCGCACCGTGCGGCCGATGAGGTCAAGATCGGAAGCGCTGAGCTGCGCGACCTCGCTCAGACGGCAGCCGGAGGATACCAGAAATTCCACGAGTGCCTTTTCGCGGTAGCCCTGGCAGGCATCGCGCAGGCGCTCCAGCTCATCGACGGACAGCGCCTGCCGAGCGCCCTTTTTGTCCAGCTTGAGCGACTTGATTTTTGCCATGGGATTTTTCTTGATCTTCTCTTCGACCGTCAACCAGCCGAAGAACGCGCGCAGCGTGTTGATGTGCGTCTGCAAGCTGGTTTCCTTCAAATGGCGGGTTTCGTCAAGGTACGCAATGTACCCGCGAATGTCGTCCGTGGTGATCTTTGCCGCCGACTTGCTGACCCGTTCTGCAAACATTTCGAGGTTGCTCTTGTAGTTCTTGAGCGTCCTTTCAGATAGTCCGTCGATCTTCTTCGCGCCCAGATAATACTTGATCCGGCGGCGCAGGTCGCTGCGCGTTTCATCGCTTTCGCGCGTGATATTGTAGTCCTTCAGGATAGCCGTCAGCGTTTCCGCCGTCAGCGGCATACCGTCCGAAAAAGTGTCAGAAAGCCGCTTGATAAGCTCGATTTTTGCGTTCAAATGTGTTTGCCCCTTTCAAAATCTGATGTATGTACATTATACATCAAGGAGCAAAAATCGGGCAATTTAGGACGCATTAGACCGCTATGACGGCGGTGGCAGCATCTTCGACCGCTATGGCGGCGGTGGCGACATCTGATAGTGCTATAAGAGCCATGGTAGCAAGCACCGCAGCCAAAACCGCACTGATTGCGAACAATAATAACCTGCAAAGCGTTGCAAATACTTGGTGGAAAACTGTGCAATCCGGCTTTACTCTTGTTCGATCGCAGAAAGATGATGACGGTGTGACCAGTGCGAACTCCGTCAATGCGAAATACATTATGTTTGCTATTCCCGGTGGCTATAACAATGGCTCCGGCATAACAAATTGTTTCCATGGACATAACGGAGCCGCCGCAGGAAGCGCTTCCGGCAGTTATACAGATACCGCCAAAAGAAAAGTTTTGCTTGGCGGCGGTACTTTTACGGAGACCAACGACGGCATGGTAAGAACCTGGGTTTACAGCATTTAACGCCCACGAAATGAGGCAGTGCTACATGCGCCTTATTTCAATAAGATGTACCTAACGCCCAAAATACGCAGTATTTACAGGGCATATCCGGGTGTTTATGGTTTACCTATGCCGGAAAGCGTGGTTTCGACCGATGAACAGAGTTTTTTAAGCCACTTTTCTACGTCTTATTGAAATAATACGTCCATTCTTAGCAAGGAATAAAGTAGTAAGTGCAGACGTTTCCGATACCGCCGGCGCTATTGTAATTGGTAATGCTGTCCATAAAACGGTCAATGCGGTAATCCGTATTATAGGACTGCGAAGCCGTGCAAGATACTGTTCCGCCATCTTTCAACGTACTCCGGTGTTGCATAGAAGTGTTGCCTGAACTCCACGTCTGACGGAAAGAAATAAGCCAAATCTTGCCGTTTCGGCGCGTTGTCCAGCTGCTCGTGCTTGCAATATTAGAGATAGAAGTCTTGAGCGGACTATTATAAAGCGCGTTTTTCGCAACAGCAGACGCTTCTACGGCGGTAATAGCGGTCTTATTGTTCGCAATAGCCGTCATAGCGGTCGAAGATGCTGCCACCGCCGTCATAGCGGTCTGGGACGACACGACCGCATTGAGTGCTGTGCTATTGCCGATCACCGCTGCCATAGCAACCGAAGAGGTCACCACGGCATTAAGGGCAGTCGAGTTGCCAATTATAGCAGACATAGCAACCCGAGAGGCCGCTACAGCTGCCATAGCAGTTTCGTTTGCCGCTACGGCGGTCATTGCAGTTTTGCTCGCCGCTACCGCGTTGAGCGCGATAGTACCGGAGATTACCGCCTCCATTGCAGTCTCACTTGCAGCCACTGCCGTCATAGCGATATCGCTGGCGGCAACCGCGTTCATATCCCTGTACAAATTGCAGCTCTGTCCCGCCAGAGTTGCGATCCATTTTCCGGTGCTTACCGCGCCTGCGCCTGTGGCACGGGCCATTACTGGATCGTGCAGGATTTCCAGACAGCGAGCGCTGTCCGAGTACATCGCGTCCTGACTTTCCGCGCCTGCTTCGTAAATGCTTCCGAGAAACGTCTGTACTGCATTGTCTATATACGGCGAAGCCGCAAGCAGCGCATAAAGCTCCTGTGCGTTCTTGTCCGGCGTATCCGGCTCGTAGCCGAGCACCACCGCAGTGCCGCCTGCATTGCTTACAAACGCCTGTGCCTGTGCCCTGCTGGCAAGGATGGTGCGCAGGCGATGTACGCCTTTTCGGTAGTTATCCTTAAACTCATGCGAGTAATAGCTGAAATCCTGCTGAATCTTCTTGATCATTACTCGTCACCTCCAAACTCAATCGCAATATAGTCCATTTCTACTTTCTCTGCCGTTGTTTCCGTGCCGAATGTCGGCAGCGTCACGCCGGAAACATAGGTGATCTGGCTGTGACCGGGTGACGTTCCGGTATCCGACCCGATATAGCCGGTCGCGGTCGCAACTGTGCCGCCCTGCAAACTCGGCTGACGCAGGCAATAGAGGAATCCTTCCGCAGTCACGTTCTTAATTTCGCAAAAGCCGTTAAATTCCTTCGGTGTCACGGTCACAACCGGTACGCCCTCAAACGCATGCCGGAACCGGAAGGTATTCCATCCCGCACCGGCGTTGATAAAGCAGCCGGTTTCCATTGTGTAATCGTCCAGTTCATTGGTACTGCGTGCCGGCTCTGCGGCCTCGATCATGTCAAGCACATCCTGTGCCAGTCGGTCCGCCGTCACGGCCTGCAGTGCCAGCTTGATGGTACTAACGCCATAGTCCGGAATGATACCCGCCGTTACATCGTCGATCTGCCTGCGGATTTCCTCAAGCGCCAACTGTACGGTATTTGCGGTCACGCCCTTGAACGGCGTAATGCCGACCCTACCCGCGCCCTCTTCGGATTTAACAGTATTGATATACTGCACAAGGTTAGCCTGCAGCTGCTCGAGCGCCGCCTGCACGGTGTTTGCGTTCACGCCGTCAAACGGCGTCATGCCGACGTTTTCCGCGCCGTTCTCCTTTACCTCTCTGCGGTAGTCCTCAAGGTTCTTCTGAATGCTCTGCAGCTGCTCCTGCACCGTGCCGCCGGTCACATTGGTAAACTCGGTCGCGCCGATCTGTCCGGCGCTGTTTGCGGCCTGCAATGCCTCGATCAGCTTGTTAAGCATCTCGATAATAAGCAGCGGCAGCAGATCGAAAACCTTCTTGTTTTCCTCGGCCGAGCCGGTCAGCGCGTCCGGCTGGCTCTGCACGCCGGTCTCTGCCGCCTTTTCGGCTGAAATTTTGCTTTCATCAAACGTCATGTCCTCACCTCACTGTCTCTTTGCGTACTTTGCAATAAAGTACCGGATGACCACTTCGTGTACGCCGAAGCCCTCGTCCACCGTGTCGGACTGCAGAATGACCTGAATCGCCTTCCAGCCCTTTCGTTTGAAAAGAAACGGGATAATGGAGTTGACCACCGTTCCGAACGGAAACCGTTCAAAGCCGATATAATGAAAATTCAGCCGATCCGCTGTCACGCGCTTCATGAGCGTTCCGTGGTCGGTTTCGAGTCTTACCCAAATCTCAACCGCACTGCGCGTGTACGCCTTGAGGTGTACGCCGCTGCCGCGCTTGGGCATGGTTTTCAGTATCATCGGCGTGTTCATCGTATCGAGCTTGGTAGCCCACTCGGTGTGGATGGCCGCGCCGTCATCCGAGAACGCGTTCATCATAATGTCATTGTTCTCGTCTACCAGATCGTCATTAAACCGGCAAACTCTGCCGTCCTCGGTGCCGAAATACAGCGCCTGTTCGTGTGAACAGAGCACCTTTGCGGGCACGTTCGTCCAGTAGTACCATTCATACCCGTTGTCTGCCTTGTCCTGATTGCCGTCTGCCACATACGCGCAGCCGTCTATCACAAGCACATACCAGCCGCGCCAGCAGGCGGCTACAGCGTCCGCAAGTCTGCGCTCCTTGCACAGCTTGGGGTTGACACGCCTCGACCGGCAGAATAACTGCCGCACCTGCATGTTGTTGTAGTAGGTGGTTGTCGGTGCATATACGCCGCGCGGACTGAGATACAGCGGATCGTCGTTGAGGTTTGCCGAGGAATACTTGGCAATCGCGCCGTATCCGGGCACGCCCTCTTTCAGCGGAAAGGTTGCCACATCGTTCAGCATTGCGCCCGAATGGTGCCAGATCGTGCCCTCCTGCCGGTTATCCTTCTTGATGAGCAGCAGCTCGCCCTGCGCCTTGAGATAGCACATGATGGGGAAATCGCTCGAACCCACGACAGAATAGTTAATGTCGGGGAAATAGGTCGGGTCGGACAGGCCGGAAAACCATTCCATAGCCGCGTGCTCCTTGTTGCCGGAAATAAAAACGCGGTTGCTGCTGCCGTCCATGCCGTAAATCGCAAAGATGGTGCAGCCGAGCACCTTCTTCCGGTCCTCGGTGGTCTTGGCAAACTTCACCTCAAAATTAGAGATACCGGCGTTCTCCGGCGCGCTCGGTGCGGTTTCAAACGTCACCGTGCCTTTTTCCGCGTCATAGCTTTTCACCGGAATCGCACTGCCGTTCAGGTAGGCCGCTGTCGGCGTGCAGTCCTTGTCAATGCCGGTCACGTCCAGCTGATAGGTCGTGCTTGTGCCGTCTCCGATAAAGCGGTTCTTGCGCCACTTGCACAGCATATTAACGTTCTCGTAGGTCTCGCCGCCGCCTGTCGCCTTGCGCTGATAGCTTGTCAGCGGACAGTAAGCGTTGTCGTCTAACGCGTGTACGGCAGTTTTGCCGTCATAAACAACGTAGTGCTCACCGGTCAGAATGAACAGCTTGCCGTGCATGTAAAAGCCCTGACTGCGGCCGCCGCTGTTCAGCTTGTCCAGCAGCTCCTTGCGGCTGTCCTTTACTTCCTTATAGTCCGCGTCCAGCTTTACGGCATACAGCTTGCTGCCCGCATGGACGATGAGCGTCAGGTTTTCTTCGTCATTATCATTCTCGTACGGGAAGATTCCGGCGACAGGAACAGCCTTGCCGTCCGCATCGGTAAACCGCAGCAGCGTGCGCCATCCATAGCGCCGCTCAGGAAAACCGCCCTCGTCTGCGATAACGTTCACAGCACGCGGCGAGCGTCCATCGTCGATCTGGGTCTCATCCGTGGAGTAGTCCAGGCCCTTGAAGCGCTTATAGTGCTTGGTGCCTTCCTCGGATTCCGTAAAATCCGGCACCGTAACCTTACGCGGCATGTCTTACTCCTCCCCGTAATCCGGCACAGCGGGCGCAGCGTCCTCGAGTGCCGAAACAAACTCGTTTCGGAACATCACACTTTCCGCCTTGCGGTTCTCGTCATCAAACAGGAGAGCAGCCGCCAGGCCCCACGGCAGCGCAACGCGCGTGATCCGATCGTCCCAGTCGAGCGCCGTGCTGTCTATCGCCGTGACTTCCGGCGTACTTGTCAGTTCCGCGTCACCGCGCTGTGCGCGGATGGCGTTCTCGTACGGCATCGCCTCCACAAGCAGGCTGTCAAGCAGTGTCGGCGAGTAGCTGTCAAAGTCAACGTCTGTTCCGGGCGCTTCAATAATTTTCGCCAGTGCCAGCGTGTAAATGCGTTTAATAGTCGTCGCCACGCTCTCACCTCCTAACAAACAGAGGGCGGGCAGCCGCCCGCCCTCCTGGGTCTTTACTTATCCGTAGCCTCCGCTACATCCGATGTATAAGTACCGTCCGGGCCAGACGCAACAACACGGATGGTCTGGCCTGCCACAGTGGTAACAGTGCTGTTTACGACGCTCTTTGCCTTGCTGGAAAAGCGCGGGTCCGAGCCGTCGAGCGTATACTTAATATCGCTTGCGCCCTCCGCAGTCACCGTTGCGGTGTGGGATGCGATCTTGACCGAGCACGCCTGCTTCTTGCCGCTGTCTACGAGTGCGTATACACCCTTGGCAAGAGAGCCGATAACAAATGCGTCGAACAGGTTGCGCGCCTCGATCAGCGGACCGGAATAGCCCTGCGGATTGGTGTGGATTTTCAGCTCGTTCAGCTTGTCCGCCTGTACAAGCGCGGACTTGTGCGCCGCGATGAAGTGGCAGTTTGCGGGCATGATATCCTCCGGCACCTCGATAATACGGAAGGTCTTGCACTGGCCGAGCTCTCCCTTGCGGACGGCATTCACCGTCAGCTTCTCAATTTCGGTGAACTGCTTGCTCTGAGCGATCAGGCCTACAAACTCAGGCGACGCCCAGATAACGCGGTTCTCGGTCGGAACGCGCTTATTGACGAACTCACGGCGCACATTCTCCAGTGCCTGCAGTGCGGTATCGCCGGTCAAAGCAGCCGCCTGCTCCTTGATCGTGCCGTTCAGTGCGAACTTCTTCAGCGCGTATTTGTCCTCGTACGGGATAACAACGGACTCATTCTGGAACTTGACCCACTCGCCGGTAGCAGTGCCCAGCGGGCGGCTCTTTGCCGAGCCAAGCTCGATAATGCCGGTGTACGCCATATCCTGCAGCATGCGGTAGCGGTGCAGGTTCGGGGTGATGTTCTTCGGGTCGCCGTAGCGGTTTGCTGCAGCCTCGCGGTTAAACTCGTTGTAAGGTACAGCAGTAGGTACATATACCTCCACCATGTCTACTCCGTCAAAATTCAGGCTGCCGTTAGTGTGCGGTTTTACAAAGGACTTTGCAAGCCACTGCTTTTCAAAGTTGCCGTTAAATTTACCGGCAAGGTTGTGTCCATCATGGAAATCGGTAGGCATAATTCATGCTCCTTTACTCAAAATTTGAATGCTCTGAGGAAATCAGCCTCAAAGCCGCTTTCCTCGCCCGAGCCCGTCATAGAGCCGGGGCTTGTCTGTCTGTTTGTCTGATTCTTCTCTGCGATCCTGACCGCCTGCTGATTCAGTTCAGCCTGATAGCGCCAGTGCGCGGCAACGGGCGTCATAGCTTCCTGCTGCACCAATTCAAGCACGCGTTTTGGCACTTCCTCGAAACTTTTCACGCCAGAGAGTGAAACATATTCTTCCCACGCGCGTGCATCGGCTTCTTCTCGTGCCTGTTCAACAGTCTGATCAATGCGCTGCTGCATGGCGGAAAGCTCCGCCCGCTGCTGTTCGGCGGCCTGTGCCGCGGCTGCACGCTGGGAAGCCATGCGGCCCTCGGCTATCGCCTTGAGCGCCGCATCCGGCGTTTCCGGAAACTCCGCGCGGCACTTCTCGATTTCAGCCGAGAGCAGCTGCTCATTGCGTGCGCCCTCCAGCTGTTCCAGGTACTGCTGCCGGTTCATGCCAGCGGCCTCAGCGTACTGATCCAGTACACGCATTTCCCGCTCAGCCTTGCGGTCATAATTCATGCCCTTCTGGAGCAGTTCGACCGGGTTCGCGCCGAGCGCACCGGTCAGCGCCTGCACTGCGTCTGCCGGCAGCAGGATCTGCTGTCCGTTGTAGACGAGCGGCACGGTCTGCACCGGCTGTTCCACCGTCTCCGGCGGTACTTCGCCGCCCTCCGGCGGCTGATTCTCCGGTTCTTCCTGCTGCTCTTCGGCGCGCTGGTTTTCCGCGCCGTCCTGCACGGTCTCCTCTGCGCCCTCGGCGGCGGTCTGCTGGTTTTCCAGATCGTCATTGCCTTCAAGCGCCGCAAGGAAATCGTCGCCGTTAAAACCGTCCATGTCCGCGCCGGTGTCGGATGTATTGCCGTCCTCGGCAAAATACTGTAAACCGATACTGTCACGGATCTCGCTTCCGCCCATGTGATTGCTGGTCTTCCAATCCATTTAGACAATCCTCCTATATGCAAAAGACTTTCGTCTCATTGCCGTGTGTTTATCGTGTGTTCCTGCACTCCGGCGGACGCAGCACCGTTCCGCTGGTACTGCACCCGCTTGTATCCTTGCACGCACGGGGAATGCGTAACCCGGACGGGGATAATATGGCGAGAATCCCACGCCCGCCGCAGTGCAGGAAAATATCGTGCTCCGGCGCTCGGACGGACGCCCTCGACCCGAACGAGGGTGCCCGCCATCAGAAAGAAATAAGGGGAATCAATGGGCGGGTGAGGTCAGCTCCCGCCCGTCCGAACGCCGGAACAGGGTTGTTATTATCTCGTGGGGACCTCTGTTTCCACGCAGCAGCCGCCCTCTGCACGCTCCAAATCACGTAAAAGGCTCTTAATGCAGAAACCGAGGTCAATCCCCTCGTACTCTGCGCGAACTTCCATTGCGTGCAGATAATTACCCATGTGATGCTTCTGTGCGATCAGCACATCAAGCGGACAGTCCGGCGTAAAATCCAGATTGTGAGCTTCTGCTTTAATAAGCATCTTGTGCAGCTTATTATAGCGGATCTTTGTTTCCAGAAATTCACCAAGAAAACGATCCTTATAGTCAGTGCTCTCCGTCAGAGGTGCTACATCTTTCAGCGTCAAATCTTCAAAGGTTTTCATGCCGTATCTCCCTTCTTAAAACCGAAACTTCCGGTCCGTCACCTTGGTGAACTTCGCCTTCTGCGTGTTCAGCTCCTCCTGCATCGCACCGAACATGGCCTCAACCTGCTTCTCGGTGTACTCATACGAGCTGGCCGCCAGATGGCCGATCATGCTGATTGCCTTGCAAGCACGGTTCACGCGCGGCTCTGCCAGTCTTACAAAGCGTTCCGCCTTGCTCTCATTCGTGTTATCCATTCATCAAACCTCCTTGCTGTAATGACTGCTGCATGCTGGCCTGCTGCTGCACTCTCTTTGCAGCCTCGACCAAACCTTCCTGATCCTTAACCGAGCCTTCCGGCATGCGGCTGAGGAACTCAACCATATTGGGCATAACACCCGCCGTCTGCAGGTTGTTGAGCGTGGACACCTGCAGAATCCTCGACCAGTAGCTTGCCTCACCAATGTGAATATTGAGGTCCAGCGTCTCCACCGGAATCGCGCCGAAGTCAAACATCTCCACGCGGGTCTGCTCCTGCGTGTCACCGGTTTCCGGGTCTGTCGCCTCGTCCGTGATCTTGACCTGCCGCATCCCGTAGTAAGCGTGCATCATGTCGATGAGCACCCGCTCGTAGTCCTCGACAAACTGATAATATGCGATCTTGGTCAGTGCAAGCGGCGCAGCGTTCGCGGTCTGTACCGCTACGATCGCACTGCTGTTCTCCGGATTCTTGACGTTGCCGAGCGCCGCGTCATTGGCACCGGCAACACTCTTGAGCGCGTCCGTCATTGTTGACGTAATGCCGGTGGCCTCGGTCGGAATCGGCATCGAGCCTGCAACGCCGGTAAGCGCGTCCTTCACATCGCCGGTCACGCCGATACTGGTTGCATCCGGGTTCCAGCCGTCCGGGAACTTATTTCGGTTATAAACCAGCTTGGGAATCGCATTGTTGCGAAGCATGATCGCAAGCGCCGTCCACTGCTTGTTGATCTCAATCTGCGTGTTGATGAGCGGCTTGATCTCCATCACGCCGTGATAGCAGTTCTTTCTCGGCTTCCAGCTCATATACGCGACGGGATAGAGTGTCATTTCCGTTGCCACATCCTGCTCGATCATCACGCGCCCGCAGCTGCGGCAGTAGTGTACCCTGCCGTCCTCGGACTTCCAGAACCGCACAAGCTCATTTCCGAGGTTGTCGCTGTCGGTCTGCTGATCGTCGCCCTTGTACAGGCCGTCGGAATCGCCCTCGATGCTCTCCCACTCGGCACAGCCGAGCCGTTTCGCGTCCTTACGGATTTCAGATACCGGTCTGCGGCGCACAATGATAAGATAAGGCTGCTCCTGCACATTGCTGTTCGCCGGATTTCCGAACAAAATGTTGGTGTTCATCGCCTGTTCGGCGCAGATTTCGCCCTGCACCCCGCCCAAACCGGACTGCTTGCTTGCGTCAAAGTAAAAATACAGCGCCGCGTCACCGTCCACGCAAGCATCGCGCAGAACCATGTGGTGCTTACTTTTCAGCTTGGTGCGCTCCACAACGCGGTCAATGCTCTGTTCGAGGATTTTCGCCGCATACTCGGCCTGCTCATCCGGCAGGAACGGTTCAATGTCCTGATCCACATCGTTGGAAACGATCTGCGCGACCTTGTAATGTACGATAGGGTCAAGTACATTCATCGTGATCGGCCGCAGATTCTTGGATTTCAGTCCTTCCCACTGCTTGCCCTCCACAAAATTCTCGCACTGCTTGACGTTCTCGTACAACCCAATGCCGGTGTTGTACTGCACACCTTTTTCGTACTCGGCCTGTATCCTGTCAGCCGTGAGCGTGATTTTCTGCTCATTCATCGCTCAAATCCTCCTGCCCGTGGGCGGTTCCGTCATAGCAGAGCAGATTATTCACCTCACGCATAATGCGGCCCTCGGTACTCAGCCGGTACGCCTGCTCCTTGAGTAATTCCTCTCTCAAGTGCTCTGCAGCCTCCCGCTCGGTGTTCAGCGCCTCGGTCAGCTTGCCGTTCTCCTGCTTGAGATTATCAACCTCGTTGCGGGCGCTCCACATCGCGCTGATTGCCGCGTCGTGTGCATCCTTGGTGGAGTCGAGTTCTTCCTGCAGCTCCTTCGCAGCTTTGCGTCCGGTCTGCAGCTCCTGCCGCAACCGGCAGGCCGTGTCCTCACTCTCCCGCAGGGCGGTCTCCACCTTGGTAATGCGGTCCGCAAACTGTGCGCGTACCGCCTCCTCGGCGTGCAGGCGGTTCTCCATAGTCCGCGCGGTCAGCTGAAAGGATTCCGCTTCCACGGTTTTTACCCGCAAATCCGCGCCCAAGCGCTTGGCGTTTCGGGTTTGCACAGCAGCCAGAAAAGCACACATCGCCGCAACGGCACTAATAGCTAAATACATTTCCCATTTCCTCCTCAGTTGATAGATAATCCTCGTCTCTTACTCTCGGCAGTTCCGCAGGCAGCGGGCATCCATCGCAGAAATACCGGATCGCGTCCGGTCCGTGCGTCAGCTCGTGCGGCTCGGTTGCCGTATCGTTAGGGTTCTTCTCGTCGTGCTGCAAGCCCGGCAGTGTGCGAATGAGATTCAAGCAGGTATCAAAAATCTGCAATTTCGGTCTGAGTGTACCATCCACATCGGGCACAGGCTGCAGCCGGCGCTTGAGCTCGTACCATCCGGCCACACGGCCGTTGCTCACCTTGGAGAGATACAGACCGTACTCCGCAAACAAGTCGGATACGCTCTTGCCGGTCTCCTGCCGCCTGTTCCACAGGTCTTTTGGCGCGAACCATGCCGTGATATCGTCATTACAGTTTGCGTTCAGCAGTCGCTTGGCCGCCTCCGGGATGATAAGGTCGGGCTGGTAAACCTCACGGTAAACCACCGCATAATCGTTCTCATCCACCGCGATCCAGTAAGCCGCCAGCATGTCGAGGCCGTAGTCGATCGCAACATACCGTCTCCACCATGCCGGAATCTCAAACGGACGAACAACGTGCAGCTCCCGCTTGAACTCGGTGAAATACTGCCCAACGTAGTAATCCCAGTTGCCTTCACGCAGCGCAATGTAAATTTCACGCGGCAGGTTTTTCATACGTTCCTCGTACTGCGGGTCTTTGGTCAGCAGAAACGGGTTGTCCTCCAGCTTTGCCGGAATAAACAGTCGCGTGCCGCCCTCGCAGCGGTGCACCTCCATCGGAGCGCCAATGTCGATAAACCGGCTCTTGGCGTTGGTATGTCCCACGCTGCCGGGGTTAGCGGTCGATTTGACGTGTCTCGAAAACGGCCGCGTGCCACGCACACGAGAGATCATGTAGGTGTACATGCTCTCGGTGAAATGCGTCATCTCGTCGAACCGGATCACGTCATACTCGGCGGACTGGTACTGCTGCACATCGCCCTCGGTTGCAATGTATCCCATCTCAATGGTTGATTTGCCAATCTTCCAAATGTGTTTACTTGTGTTGTAGCTTGCCACACTGGCGGGGTACAACTCCATTGTCTGCGGCACCATGGAGCGTTCCAACTCCTTAAATGTGCGTCTGAGGATCAGCTGTCTGCTGCCCTGATACCGCAGCGCGTATACAAGAGCGTCCAGCGCCTGAATAAACGTCTTGCCGCCGCCGGCTGCACCGCCGTAAAGAACCTCGAAAGCATCCGTGTCCATAAACAGCTGCTGTTTCGGCGTGATCTGAAAATCAAGATTCATCGCTAACCGCCTTTGTCGGATCAACAAGCGTCAGCTGCAGGTTGATCTCCGGAGCCGCTTCTTCCTTCTCAGCCAGATGGGACTCCAGCGTTTCCTGTCTTGCCGCAACATCCTTCATGGTTCCGGCCAGCTCGCGCAGGCCGACGCCGGTGTAATCGCTTACAACGTTTCTGAGACTTGCCACCTCGGCCTCACTCAGCGCGATCACGCCGTCCTTGGCCGCTTTTTCAAGCACTGCCAGTCCGTCATTGATGGTCCGGGTGTCCTTCGCGGCGGCCTCAGCCTTGCGGTCGAGCGCCCGGAGCACCTTGTCCCCGATCTTCTCGCACCGTGCAATCTGCTTGCGGCGTATCTCCCGCCGTGCAGCCACACCGTCCTCGTCGCTCTCGTTCTGGGTATGTACCCAATCCGATAACGTGCTCTTGGGGATTCCGAGCCGCACCGACGCATTGGAGATTTTCACGCCGGACGCAATCAGTGCCAGCGCCTCGTCTTTGATTTTCTGGTCATACTTACTACCTCGCTGCTGCATCCAATCACCTCCCGCGCGTGTCTTGTTTTCTGGATTTAAGTATAATCGGGAAAATCGGACAAAACGGACAACTTTGTTCCGACAGCAAAAAAGCGCTCAGCCGAGCCATACAGCCCGCCTAAGCGCTTGTGTTTTCAGCTATTCGATTTCGCAACAACCTCCCGCTCGTACTCTTTCAGCAGCCGATCCAGTGTAGGCCTGCTGATCCCGTTTTCCCGTGCGATCGTCGCCTTGCTCTTGTGCCGTGTCACCCACTCGTGATACACGGCCGCCATATCCTCAATTTCCGTCTTTTTCCGCCCCTTGTACTTGCCCTCGCGCTTGGCGATCGCAACGCCTTCCCTCTGACGTTCGAGCATGTTTGCTCGTTCGAATTCATTGATTGCGCCGAGAATGGTCAGCACCATACGTCCATGCGGTGTCGAGGTGTCAAAGTTTTCTTTCAGGCTGTACAGGTGCACGCCCTTCGCGCCGAGCCGATCAACCAGTTCCAGCAGGTCCTTCGTGCTGCGGCTGATACGCGACCAGTCGAGCACATACACGGTATCGCCCTCACGCGCAAAGTCGAGCATCTCCTGCAGCTTGGGGCGATCCAGATTTTTGCCGCTGATCTTCTCAATGTACCAACGCTCAATATCGTGTTTCTGCAGTGCCTCCACCTGCCGCGCCTCGTTCTGCTCGACCGTTGACACACGCACATAGCCAATTTTCATTTTGTCCACACTCCTGTTGATAGTTTGTAAAGTTTACATTCTTGACTTGCCTTTACACTTGTAAATATAACGCAAAACCGACTTTATTTTTACGTTTCCGCCGTTTTTCCGCTCCTGCACGTTGAGGCATGCCCTATTTTTACACCGCAGGGCACAGCAAAGCGGACGGGGTGCATGCGCGTCACCCAATCCGCAGGTATCGCTCCACGAGCTTGCGCGGTCCGCTCTCATCCGCATACCCCATCCGCCGGGCGCACTCGCTCCAGCTCTTGCCGTCCAGATACCGCAGCCGCAGCGCACGCCGCGTCATAGAGTCGGAAACGCTGTCGATCCACTGCCGCACCGTGTCGCGCTCATCCTGGCACTCGGCCTCAATGGCCTGCAGCCGATCCCGTGCCGCGTCCAGTGCATCCCGGCCAAACAGACAGCCAACGCCATAAGTCTCCTCGATCCGCTTGTGGTGCCGCGCCTCCCGCGCAAACCGTTCTCTTTCTTCTTCCAGTTCACAGACCAGGCTTTCCACCTGTTTTAATCTGTCTTTTGTCATTGTGCCGTACTGCACCTCCTGCCGCGCAGATTTCCCGCCTTACTGCCGTTACCGTTACGCGCTTCCGCGCGCTCCGTCCTTTAAGAGAGTACAAACAGTAATGTGATTACATTCTGTATTCATTCGTCCGAACCTCTCCGATAAACCGCAAGGGAATTGTTAGACCCCCTACAAGGCTGTCAGGCGGACCCGGCCGCCGATATCTTAAACTTTTCTTTGCCGTCTCCTGCGCAGCCGTTCCCACGGATCGGGAGCAGCCCTGCGCCGCTGTATCTGCCACCATGCACTAAACGCCGCCTGGTTGTAAATGCGGCCGACCATAACCTCATACCTGCCGAACTCATTCGCGTTCTGCACATGTTCGATGATCTTCACGCCGGGCGGCACTTCGGCCTCCTCCTCCTCGCCCAGTCTGAGCCGTACCGGCTCTGCAGGCGGGGTCAGATTGCGGCTGGTAGAGTACCGGCGCGCGCCCTTGCCCTTGTGCGCGTCCTCCTTGAGCAGATACATCGCCGTATCCTCAAAAAAGTCCGCACCCTCGCGCAGTGTACGCACATCGGCCAGACCGGAAGTCCAGCACTCGCGCACCACCTCGGCCAACTGCACGCCGTGCGCGCCGCTGAGGATCAGGTGGTGGTGCAGCCGCACCGGCTCGCCCTCCATGTCGTGCTCCTCGGTGACTGCTATGTACTTGTACTCCAGCCCGCGCCGCCGGTACGCCTTCTTCATCCTCGCGTGAAATTTCTCCAAAGCCCGCGCGCGGCTTGCCTCCGGCGCATACGTCAGGCAAACAAAAAGATCCCGACCGCTCACAAAATTGGCGTTGATCAGCTGCATCAGCCGCCACTTGCGCTGTCGCCGGTTGATCTCCTGCTTGGCCTTCTCGGTTGTCCGCCGTCTGCCCGCCCTCTGCCTGGGCGACATGCCCGGCATCGTGCCCATGGAATATAAACACATCTGATAGAGCGCACCATTGCACTCCTGTTTTTGATAAATCATAAATCACCTCTTGCGGCCGACTCCTGCATCTGCGCCGCAACATATTGCACAAAAATATTATATGTTTTTCGTCACTTGACTTTGCGCAAACTCTATATGTCTATTGACTTTGCGCAAACTCTATGCTATAATAAAGACAGTTAAAGAGATCAACAAAACACCTGAAAGGGGTTATCAATATGGCAATCGCTAACGCAACCTGCAAATGTGCAACCTGTGGCAAGGAATTTGTTATCCGTGCCAATAAGCGCAATACCGAGATCGCCCGCAATTTCGAGCAGTGGGCCGTCGCCAATATCACCGAGTGTGACGAGTGCCGCCACAAGCGCGAAACTGCAGCAGCCGCAGCAGCTACCGCTTACATGCCGGAGCTGACCGGTTCCCAAAAGCAGATCAGCTGGGCAATCAGCATCCGCGCTGATTTTGTTCACCAGATCGAGCATTCAACCGATCTCGACAAGACATGGAAAGCCGCATTTGATGTTATCGCAGCACACAAAACCGAGGCAAAGTGGTGGATCGAGCACCGCGGCATGAGCGCAAACCTTCTTTGCACCTCTACCGTTAAGGATGAGCCGGAACTGCTTGAGGAGATCAAAGCATCTGTTGAGTCCAAGCCGCAGCCCGCAGAGGCGCCGGCCGAAGAACCCGAGCCGCAGCACACTGCAGCAGAAATCCATGAATACCTGTTAAACCGCTATCCGCAAACTCACGACGATCACCTTGAATTTATCGTGCATATCGACCGCGCAGGCCGATTGACCAATGTTCCGTCATTGGAAACCTCATATTTCACTGCAGCCTTGCCTTACGAGGCGCTCGGCCTCAACCCGGACTGCCGGCCGGATCAGCTTACCGCAGCAATAACAACTGACCCAAAACACGAGTTCGAGCGTATTTGCAATCTTATCGCTAACAATATCAGCCACGCCAGCCGAAAGGAGTAACACCATGAAAAAGATCATCAACAACCGCGTTTACGACACATCCACCGCAAAACGCTGCTCCGATCCTGTCGATATCGGCAGCATCGAAGAATACGATTTCTACGCCTTGACCCTGTACCAAAAGCGTAACGGCGAATTCTTCCTGTTCCGCGACGTATTCCGCGGTCCGCTGGACGATGGCATTGTTCCGCTGTCCTACGAGGACGCGCGGCAGTGGGCTGAAAGCAACGTTTCCGCCAACAAATACGAGGAGCTTTTCGGCACCGTATCCGAGGATGACAGCCGCGCAGCTATCAATCTTTCGCTTCCCTGCTCGCTCATCGAGCAGGCCCGCCGTATCGCGGCCGCACAGAATATCAGCCTCAGCGCCTATGTCGAGACGCTGCTCACAAATGCACTCAAGGAGGACTGAAAAATGAAAACAGAGCTTTACCGCAGCTTTGAAGGAAAGCTGGACGTCGGCAACGAAGAAGGCTATATCATCTATAACATCGGCGGCGGCCGCCTGCAGATCGAACGTTACAACGTATGGACACACGGCCCGCAGGAGCCGTTCCGCATTCCGTCAAAACTCCTGCCGCCGGAGGACTACGGAAACGAAGCAAAGATCGCCGAACTTTGCGTAGACGCATGGTATGGACGCCGTGCCGGTACTGAGATTTACTTCCGTAATCGCTGGTATTCTGATGAAGCGATCGAGAAGATCCAAGCGCTGCACGAAGATAACGTCTGGCAGAAATACGTCTGATATGTCAAAGCCATACTACAAATTGTGGGCGGCCAGCATCACCTTTAAGGGCCGCACCTACCACCTCGGCCGCTACGCAAGCATCGCGGAGGCAGTCGCCGCCCGCGAGAAAAAGGAAAAAGAGCTGTTTGACCCTATCCTCATAGCCCACGGCCGAAAAACAAAGGAGGAGCCTTAATGATTGCGGAAAATCAAACGCCTCTGCCTCTTGTCCGCGAATGGACGAACCTGATCCCGAACCTGTGGGAGGATTTCGCCGAGCTGGCGAAACGTGTCCCCCAAGTCGAGCCGGAATTGGTCGATGATGCCGAATTGGCCGCCGCGCTGAGCATCGTCCAAAAGCGGTCCGCACCGAATGTACCTGCATTTGCAAAAGCAAATGCAGCCTACGAGCTGCACGCGCTGGCGATCTGGCGGACACACAAGATCGTGTATGCCTACGACAGCGCCCTCGCGGCCGAGCTGATCGAGCAGGCCGATGCATGGAGCGATGCGGACGAGCTTCCGGTCGAGGCGCTGCTGCACCCGCCCTACAAGCTGCCGTTCATCTCCTCGCCGGGCATGATAAGCGAGGATTTTATCGGATTTTTTCCGTATATCACGCGCGACGTCGATACCAGAGAGGCGATTTTATGCCTGACATGGGTATTCACCGCGCGGGATTCGGTGACGCAGATGCTCAAGCTGTCGGGCAAAACCATCGGCGACTGCATCCGTCGGACCATCCGCCGAGCAAATGCAGCCAAGCACGATAAGGATGCACGGCTCAATTTTGACCGCAAGAGTATCATGCGCGGTCTGAATTTGTACCTGTATATCTGCTCACAAAACGCAGATATAAGCGCTGCGCCGGAGCCCAGCTACCGGCCGCGCACAGCGGGCGCGCCAATCCGTGATAAGTTCCGCGAGATTCAGTCCTATCCAACAGGGCTTGTAATCGGCTCCGCACTCCGGCGGGCGCGGACTGAATCGAAACACCAAGCCGCCGCACATACACGGCAAGCAGGAGGCCATGTCCGCGTACATACCCGGCGCGGGCACTGGCACCACTACTGGTGCGGACCGAAGTCCGAGCCTGACAAACGGCGGCTCGTCCTAAAATGGACACACCCGATCTTAGTCGGGAGTAAATCCGATCCGGATGTCACGACAATCCATCCCGTCAAGTAACCCCAAAGCCAGCCCTCACGGGCTGGCTTTACTCTTCATCCTCCAGACCTTCCGCGCCTCCGCGACAAAGAACTTGCGATAGTCGCACTCATACGCGCCAAAGCCAAAGGCGACCACCGCCGCCGTCATGCAGGTAAGGAGTTCCGCCGCCGTCAGCCCGTTGCTGACGGCGTTTTTGATAAAATCCCGCATCTCCTTGTCCGGCGACCTGCCGAAGTTGCGGCGATAGTGGGAATCTACAAGATGTACGGTTTCAAGTTCGGTCCGTTCCTCCATTTGCACCGCCCTCCACAAGGTCAAAAAGCGTGTTCTCGTCCAGATCGCGCAGCTCGAGCTGCCCATCCACGCAGCGCAGCTTGAGCATCTCCTTGACCTCGCCGTTAGACTTGTTTTTCTGCGTAATGGCTGAGGTAACATTGTAATCAAAATGGGTCTTGTTGGTTTCGTGATAGATACCGTTCTCGTCTTGCTCTCCCACGTTCCAAAGCTCCACATTAACTTTGAGTGTTACACTGCCCTCGCTCAAGCCCTGCCGCAGCAGGGTATTCAGAACATCACGCAGCTTCGTATCGAACAAATCGACCGCATCATTGAAGATTCCGCCGCGCAAGCTCATCTCGTGTCTCATTCGCCTGCACCTCCTCCCGAATCCGCTTCAAGGTTTTCTGCACGCCCGCGTGGCGCGAAACCTTGAAATCAGTTTCCAACCCGAAAAGGGCGATAACCTGTTCGGCGACATTGAAAACGTCCGCCAGCTCGGCGGCCAGATGCTCGAGCCGCGCCTCCAGATCACGCTTTTTGCCGCCCTGCTCGTGGAAGCTGAGCAGCATCAGCACCTCGCTTGCGGCACTCACGGCCTCGCCGAGCTCCTCCATCAGTTTGCATACCTGCTTCTCCTCGCCGTAGTACCGGGCGATTTCGAGCAGCTTTGCAGCTCTCTTTGCGTTCATGTTTTTCTTTACCTCCTTGTAGTTGTCGGGAAAATCCCGAATCTCAAAATCAATGACGGAAAAATCGAGCAAATCCTGAATTTTCATCATGCCAGCCCGTCGCCTCTCTCTTTCAGCCATTTCGCAATGACTGCCGCGAACTTCTCGCAGGCGGCCTCGTCCGTCTGCTCCAGCTCACCGAGCGCCTGCTCGAGTCGTTCGACCAGTCCGCGCACCTCGCCAAACAGAAAATTGACCTTGTGCGCCGCAGGGTTCTTCACCTTGTCCAGCTTTTCCTCTGCAGCGCGGGCGCGCTCCTCAGCAGCCCTGGCGGCCTCGGCGTTCTCCTCGCGTACCTTGGAGCGGATTTCCTCCAATTCCTCCTCAGTCAGTTCCCGCACTTCCGCAGGCTTGTCCTCGATCGCGTCAAGCTGTTCCTGCAGTTCGTCCGCCCGTTCCTTGGCATTCTCGGCATTTCGCACAGCTTCATCCCGTTCGCGCATAGCCTTGCCACGGTTCTCCTCGGCAACGGACAGTGCCGCCTGCGCGGCATCGTTTTCGCGCACCGCCTTTTCCGCTTCCGCCTTGGCCTCGTCCCGCTCCTTGACCAGCGCCGCAATTTCGCGGCTGCTCATACTCGGCAGATCGTGCTCCTCGGCCAGCTCCTCGCGCTCCTCCTCAGGCATCCCGAGCAGCGGCAAAATTTGCGAATAACTCAGCTGTCCAAAGGCATCCGCCGCCGTCTTGCCGGTAAGCGATACCTGCCCGCCGCCGAACTCGCGCGCAATGCGCATATAGTTCTGCGCGGTGCTGGGCTTGTAGCCCAGCTTGTCCGTCAGGTACGCCGTCCACTCGCCCTGCGGCACCATCTGCTTGGCCTCCTCAAGCCGCGTGCCGATCTGGATGACCGATTCCAAAAATACTTTCCGGGCGTTGTCCCGGATCATATTAATTTCGGCGGTTACGATCTCGATCGACCGTACCGCCACCACATTTCCGCTCATCAAGCTGACCTCCTTATCATTTTCGTGACCTCGCGCAAATGGTCGAGGTACCGTTCCATAAACTCCGCCGCCTCCGGCTCGCGCTCGTGATTGCGCGCGGCGTAGCACTGACGGCACTCCAGCGTTTTCGGGTCAATTTCCACCGTATGCCACGGCGTGCGCGGTTCGCTGCACCGGCGCAGCACCATGATGATGGTCTCGCCGTCCGCGTGCCGGTCTGCATAGCCCGCAACGCAGTTGTGCATCTCCTCGCCCTCGCGCACGATCTCCTCGGCGCTGTCCACCGGCCGGATGAGCATCCCCTTGTACCGCCAGCACATCCAGCCGAGCAGCCGCCGCCGGGTGCGGAATTTCTCGTTTTTCCCGCGGTTCGCCAGCCGCCGTTCGCGTTCGCTCAGGCGCGCGTGCGCCTCATGCAGATCGTCCGGCAGCCGGTCGCCGTATATGCCCAGCCGCCGGAGCTGATCCAGATAGTCGCGGTGCTCTATCAGCATCGTGCTGAGCGCTCTTTCCGCGCGCCGGGACTGCCGCTCGATGTACTTGCGCCACTGCCGGATTTCGATTTCGCATTCCTGCACGATGTCGGACCAATCAACCGAAAACGCTAGCGCACTTGCAAATGCCGCGCTGGCCTTGTCCGGCCGAGCCGCACCGGCAGATTTCAAGCTGCGATACTCAAACGCCGCCGCCAGCCCAAGGTTTTCCCGCCGGAATAGCCGGATGTCGGCCTTGTCCAGCCCGCGGAACAGCTTGTCCGGCGTTTTCGCCCGCAGATTAACGAGCATCCTAAACCGATGTCCCCAACCGTGCTCGCGCTCCCGCAGCCAGTGTCCGAGTCCCATCTTCCACAGGTATTCCGCCGCCGGATACTTGCAGTACAGCGCCAGATAATTCGGCAGATCCTGCAAAGCCGCGTAGGCGTGCTCAAGCTGACTGTATTGCAGACACGTTCCGCGCAGCTCCTGCTCACTCGGCAGTGCCCAGACGTTCTCCCGGTAGTTGCCTGCGAAGCCCGTCCAGCCCACGAAATTGCAGTTTGTCAGCAGCTTCCAGTCGTCACCGAAGTATAACGACTGTTTCCAGATCCACTTGCGCGCGCCGCCCTCGAAGAACACATACCGGGCGTACTCATTTGCCGCGTACTTGCAATCGAGAAAATCCGGATTCATCCGCACCTGCAAGCTGGTCATCCAGACCTCACCGCGCTGTCCGCGCTGAAAAAAGTGGAACGCGAACGATCTGCCCGCCAGTGCCTCGCGCCTGTCGTTTGCCGGCCAGCGCGAAGCATGGATATACCTGCCGCAGCGCGGGCATATCCTCCATTTGCTGGCCGGTCCGGCGGAATGCGGCTCGGTAAACCGCTCCCGGCAGGCCGTGCAGAAGCATTCATACCGCTTGGTGTAGCTGTCCGGCCCAAAGTAATCCTGCTCATCCCCGGCGTAAAACCGGAAAAAAAGAAATTCCTCGTGCTGCACATTCTCGGCGATCAGCTGCTGCAGCTCCCAGCCGTCGATCGGCGGAATGTCGTTGACCTTAAACACAATTCCCGCCTCCTTACAGCAGATTCATAAGATCCAGTTCTTCCGACTCAGCCGTAAGCGCTTGGGTTTCCGTCTCCATCGGCTCTGCAGCAGGCTGAACGCCATCCAATTTCACCTTATAGAAATCTGCGGCAACCTGAATAACCGGATTCTCCGGGTCAAAGCGATTACACATGCAACCCCAGAAGCCGCCCTTCTGGTGCGTCTTTGCGTACGCATAAAGCGCATCAAAGCATTTCTGCAGGCTCATTTCCGGGTTATCGAGGTCAGCCGCAATCACCTCTGCGGCGTGCTCGTCCGCCTGGGCGATCATCAGTACAACTTCGCCCATCTGGCGGGCGTTGCCCTCGGCGGCGTCCACTGCCGCCTTAATCTTATGTAAACTCATCTGATAGCCCTCGTTTCTCGCAAGTGTTCGCGTACTGTTCTCATGTTTCGTTTGGTTGCTTTCGCAACCTCGCGCACGGACAGGCCGGAAGCAAACAGCCGCGCCATTTCGCGTACTTCCTCATCCGTCACGCGCGGAACGGGATCGGGCAGCAGTCCGCGCGCGCGCAGACGCGCCGCAACGGTAGCTTTGCTGCGTCTTGCCATCTCAGCGATATCCGCAACATTTCTGCCGGCTTTGTACCATTCGCACCATTGGTCTACGTCCTCGACGTAGACCGGACCCTGCACGCCTTTCTGCGGCGCAGGCGGTGCCGGCACAAAAATGCCTGTCGGCACCTCGCTGCACAGCCCGCGCGCATCGTCCTGCGGCGTAAATACGCATTCGCGCGTGTAATATGTGCAGTGGTCGAACAGACTGTAATGCTCGGTCTCCTGTATCTCAAACCGGCCGCGCGGGTGTCTCCAGATAACCCGCGTCTTTTCTTTTTTTCGCATATTGTTCCTCCTGCCGCGCCTTAAAAATGGCGCTTTCAATTTCTTTCTTTTTTTCCCATACGTCCGGCAGCTCGGCAAACGGCTGACAGATCGGGTACGCCCTTCCCTCGTCACCGTAGGTGCCGACAAGGTGATACTCCACCTCGCCGAACAGGGTGCGCTGAACCTCAACGCGCACCCTGTCGATCCGCACCCGCGGCAGCTCGGTCAGCTGAGAATACGGTTTGATCTCCAATCCGCTAAATCTCTGCATGGCCGCCCTCCTGTTTTTTAGCCTCCTGCCGAGCCTGCCACCGTTCGAGCAGCAGCGCCTCGAACTCGGCCGTTCCTTGCGCAGGCTCCGGTCGCGCTGCGGCCCTTTTGGCTTTCTCAGCCTTCCGCTTTGCTTTTTCGACGGCCTTCACATACCGCATACAGCGTTCCACCCGGTCATCTGGCATCTGGAACTTCTGCCGGTTTTTCTTCCAGTCAGCCATCAGCGAATCTGCCTCATCAGGTCGGCGCGGTATGCAATGTGCGCCGCCTTGTCCATGGAGACGCGAGCCGCCCTGCGGGCCTTATCCTCCTGCATGGCCTTCCGGCGCTTTTCGCGCTGTAGGTCGGCATAGCAGATTGCCATGCAAACCAGCATCGCCGTTCCGAGCACCGCCGCCTGCGTGCGGCTGCAGGCACCAGCGATCTGCATGTACATCACGCCGCCGAACACCGCCGCCGACAGGCTCATCATAAACTTACTTGCCTTCATCTTTCTTCCTCCGTTCCTGATTCATCAGTAATTCCCACGCCGTTTTCTGCAGGCGCTCAATGCGCCGCTGCATTTCCTCCGGCGGAACGCCACGGTAGCAGTCGTCGTCAATGTAAACCGTACCGTTTGGATAATGATATTCAGCCACGATTGCCACCGTAACCACCCCTTTCTAAAGCCTATGCTTCTGCAGGCTTGTACTCGGCCTGTCCGGCCTCAGCCTTTTCTATCTCAATCCGAGCCGCGATTTTGAGGCTTTCCGGTGCTTCCGGATCGGCCATGATCTGCTCTGCCGTCATGGCAAGATATTCATTGTAAGGTTTCATTTGATATGCACCTCGATCTTCTCAGCCTTATCAAGCCACTCAGCAACGCGTTCCAGTGCTCCATCATGGGTGGTACACCAAAACTGCGTCCAATCACACCCGTTTTCGGGTTCTAAGCGCTTGACCCAAACTTCGTACTTCATTGTTTCATCCCTTTCAGTAATGTTTCTGTTGACTACAATTAAGGAATATGTAACAATAGAATTGTATCCTTGCACGTCTCAAGAGGTGGAGCCCTAAAGAATATGGCGAAATTCTATGAAAGGAGATCGCGCATGGATTACAAAATCTATGACAGGCTGCAGGCTGAGCTCGGCTGTATCGGTGATGAGTTTTCTCGAAACTGTTCCGCAATTCTTGAAAAGTCGGCCGCAGACGAGCAGAGCAAGCAGCTTGTCGAGGAAATCTGTGCTGCTAACACCAGTGCGCTAAATGTACTCGCAAAGTCTATTTCAGAAGCACTCATCGCAGCAGCAAACTAATTTCCCGCAAACCCCGTCAGCTGCTGCTGGCGGGGTTTGTCGTATCATCCCCGAAGTAGCCGAACGGCAAGCCAAGCACGTGGCAGATCATAACGTATTCATCAATCGTCATTCGCTGACTACCATGCATCAGGTGATGCATTTTTACTTTCGTCCAGCCGCATTTTTCTGCGACAAATTTCTGCTGGATTCCATGGCTGATCAGATACTCATAAATTCTTTCGTATATATTCATACCATTCACCTCCCTGTTAGTTCTCTCTTAACTGTACTTACAGTATAATTAGTTTTACGCTAACTGTCAAGGCCTTTTTT
>OIXV01000851.1_pt1 | contig 28403 bp, 24 predicted proteins | sample 1587771 | NCBI WGS metagenome assembly OIXV01 (sample SAMEA3888893, study PRJEB22519) | human gut metagenome | biome: human gut; feature: human-associated habitat; material: faeces | place: Denmark | collected 2010
GGGGAGATAGAGGGTGGTTTTTCGTCTATCCGAGAGCTATTATATCTGTAATTTGTGAGGAAAGTGTGTCGCAAATCTAAAAGAAATCGAAAAAATATGAAATGAAAATAAAGTTTGAAATTGGAAAATATTTGTGTTAAAGTGGACATATCACAAATCCGCGTTCTGCGGAGAAGAAGTTCTATCGCGCCTGTTCGGCGCAGGATACCCTGTTTATTTTATTTTTTTAGTTTAAGAAAGGGAGAAGTGTATGATCAAAAACAGAATATGGAAAAGAATTGCTGCATTGGGATGCTGCCTGCTGACCGGAGCAGGTCTTTTCTCCGGCTGTATGGCACAGCCTGTGGGAGCAGCGGCTGCAGATGGCGGAATTGTAACGGTTTCGCAAAGCGCAAGGTGGACGGATCTGGAAAATTTCCAGGCGGTAATTTCGGTCAGGGCAGACGGACTTGGAAATTTGTCATGGACCGGGAACGAAGGGAATGAGGACAATGAAAGCCCGGAAGGCAAAGCTGCTGGTTTTCAATCTGATGGCGGAAAGGATACAACAGAAATCGAACCAGACATCATCTCAGAAATCCAGTCAGAACCTGCTTCGAATCTGGAGGACACCTCAGAAGTTCTATCAGAATTGCCTTCAGAATCCACACCCGAAACAGTCTCAGGCATACAATCCCGCCATCTGGTTGTCTGGCTGTCTGAATATTTTCAGCCAGACCTGCCTGTGTCTTTGCCTGAAGGCTGTCTGATGGAAGAAATGCCCATACAGACTGCGGACGGACGAAGCGCTTCCATCTACGGCTTCCGATACAAAATAAATCCCGGGGAAACCGAAAAAATCCTGGAAATTCCAGTCAGCTTGCGCAGGGAATACCGTTATCCACTGGAAAAAAGGGCGGTATCCACCTGCCAGGATGCTCCTCTTGAAAAAGGTGTGGAAAACCTGTGCCAGGGAGGCGTCTATATCGTGGAAAAGTCAGGTGACAGCCAGCGTATCATTTGTCAGACAACCTCGGATTTTCTGGAAATTCCGGCAGGAATAGCGAATTTTTCCGTGGAGATAAGCCCACAAGAGGAAAATGCGGTGGCAGGAGAAAGACTCCTTATGAATGCCAGGCTGATAAACACCGGGCAGGTACCGCTGTATGATCTTTCTCTGGAAGCCCAGGCAGAAGAAATGGAAGTAACGCCTGTGTGGGAAAAAGAACCGGAAGTGGAAACGGATGGAGCACATGCAGTTTTGCAAAGCTTAGCGGAAGGAGAAGAGCGGACGCTTTCCTTTTATGCGGATCCCTCTTCCGCGCAAAAGGGAAATCTGCGCCTGAAGGTTCTGGCAAAGACGGAAAATCCTGTTTCGCTGGAACAGACAGGGGAAGCACTTGTACTCATACAGCCCCAAAAGGCCTCTTTTACCGTGAAAAAGACAGCAGACTGCGACACAGCCCGCCCCGGCGACACCGTTACTTATCAGATTAGCATCCACAACACCGGGCAGCAGACCCTTCATTCCGTCATTACCACAGAACGGTTCCAAATGGCAGGAGTTTCCGCCGCTTTCCTGGAGCAGGAAGGCGTGACCCTGAACAAAACGAAAACCCAGGCGAAAATTCCGGAAATCGTACCGGGAGGATGCGTAAATCTAAAAGCGAGAGTTGTGCTGCCTGACCAGCTGGAAGACCAGAATCTGGTCAATCAGGTCATTGTAGTTACGGATGAAACAGGAGAAGATGAGGCAGTTCGGGATCAGACTTCCATACGGGTAGAAAATAAGAAAACCTCAGATGCTGTTTCCTCTGGGGCAAAATCCGGGAACGGCAGCTCAGGTGCGGGCAGAACTGGCAAAGGCCAGGCTCCAAAGACCGGGGATAATTCTCACAGAGAACTGTTCCAGGCATTGATTTTAGTGTCTTTTCTGATTTCAGCCCTGGCTGCCAGACGGATGTTTTTTCGCAGGAAAGATTGAAAACAATTACGGTGTGTGCTATTCTATAAAAGAGTACGTTCAAATATAGGGAGGCATGTATAATGAAATTATCATCCTTATTAGAGAAGTTAGAATACACCTGCGTACAGGGAAATCCCCAGCAGGAAGTTACCGGTGTTGTTTATGACTCCAGAAAAGTGACAGAAGGTTCTCTGTTTATCTGTATCAGAGGCGCTGTTGTGGATGGACATAAATTTGTACCGGATGTAGTAGCCAAGGGAGCGAAGGTTCTGGTTGTGGAAGAGCCTGTCACTGCACCATCTGATGTTACCGTCATTCAGGTAGCAGATACCAGATATGCCATGGCATTTATTGCTGCAGCCTGGTTCGGACATCCGGCAGAGAAGTTAAAGACAATCGGAATTACCGGAACCAAGGGAAAAACCACCACTACTTACATGGTGAAATCCATTCTGGAAAATGCAGGATACAAGGTTGGCCTGATCGGTACCATCGAGGCGATCATTGGCGATAAGGTGATCCCTGCTTCCAATACCACACCGGAATCCTATGTGGTACAGGAATATTTCCACGAAATGGTGGAAGCCGGCTGTGACTGTGTGGTAATGGAGGTTTCTTCACAGGGACTTATGCTTCACCGTACCCAGGGCTTTGTGTTTGATTTTGGTATTTTCACCAACATTGAGCCAGACCACATCGGCCCCAATGAGCATAAGGATTTTGATCACTATCTGTCCTGCAAGGCTATGCTTCTGAAGCAGTGCCGGGTAGGAATCGTAAACCGGGATGATGAGCACTTTGACCGGATCGTGGAGGGACATACCTGCACATTGGAGACATACGGATTTTCAGAGAAAGCAGACCTTCGCGCAGAGGACGCCAAGCTGGTGGGCGGCAAGGGATATCTTGGAATTTCCTACCATCTGAAGGGACTTATGGATTTCCCTGTGGAAATTGACATTCCAGGTAAATTCAGCATCTACAATTCCCTGACAGCCATTGCAATCTGCCGTCATTTCAAGGTTTCCAAAGAGAATATTCTGAAAGCCCTGAAGGTAGCCAAAGTAAAAGGCCGTATTGAGATGGTGAAGGTGTCCGATGAGTTTACCCTGATGATCGATTATGCACACAATGCAATGGCTCTAGAGAGCCTTCTTACCACCCTTCGGGAGTACCATCCCAACAGACTGGTGTGCCTGTTTGGCTGCGGCGGCAACCGTTCCAAGCTTCGCCGCTATGAGATGGGCGAGGTTTCTGGACGTCTGGCAGACCTGACCATTATCACTTCCGATAACCCAAGAGATGAGGAGCCGCAGGCGATCATTGATGATATCAAGGTAGGAATGGCCAAGACAGAGGGCAAATATGTGGAGATTCCGGACCGCAAGGAAGCAATCGCATATGCCATCCATCACGGCGAGCCAGGAGACATCGTAGTTCTTGCAGGCAAGGGCCACGAGGATTACCAGGAAATCAAAGGCAAGAAATATCCAATGGATGAGCGTGTGCTGATCGCAGATATCCTTGCCGGAAAATAAAACATGACCTATGCAGATATTATTGTAGATATTTCCCATGAAAAGCTGGACAAAAGCTTTCAGTATCTGGTTCCCCAGCAGTTGGAGGAACAGATTCAGGTGGGAATGGTGGTGCAGATTCCTTTCGGCCGTGGGAACCATGTACGAAAGGGATATGTGGTGGGGCTTTCCGGCAAGCTTAAAGTAGACGGAAGCTGTATCAAATCCATTGTAAGCATTGAGAATGACCAGGAGACCATTGAATCCCGTCTGATTGCTCTTGCGGGATGGATGAAGGAGCATTACGGTTCCACCATGATCCAGGCGCTAAAAACCGTACTTCCCATTCAGAAAAAGGTGAAAGCCCAGGAAAAACGGTGGATAACCCTTTCCATTTCCAGGGAAGAGGGGGAAAAGCTTCTGGAAGAGCTAAAGAAAACCCGGTTCAAGGCAAGGATCCGTCTCCTTGAGGCATTGCTTGGGGAAAACGGAGGCAGAATCGAAGCATCCCTGGCACTGAAGGAACTTGGAACTACCGTTTCAGTTCTGAAGTATTTTACGGAAAACAAGGTTGTCACTGTGGAATCTGACCAGATTTACCGAAATGCGGTTTACGACGCTGAGAAGATTCCTCACCTGGCACCGGATACCTTAAGTGATCCGCAGAAAAAGGCAGTAGAACAGATTCTTGCAGAGTGGCAAAAGCCAGCACCCCGCCCGGTTCTGCTTCACGGTGTTACCGGAAGCGGCAAGACTCAGGTCTATATGGAACTGATCGACCAGGTGATCCGGCAGGGCAGACAGGCCATTGTACTGATTCCGGAGATAGCCCTTACTTATCAGACTGTGAGACGTTTTTACGGGCGATTTGGTGATAAGGTATCTGTGATCAATTCCAGGCTTTCCCAGGGGGAGCGCTACGACCAGTTCAAAAGAGCAAAGCAGGGGGAACTCCAGGTAATGGTAGGTCCCCGTTCTGCACTTTTTACCCCCTTTGGGAACTTAGGGCTGATCATTATTGACGAGGAACATGAATCCTCCTATAAAAGTGAGAACAGTCCCAGGTATCATGCACGGGAAACTGCCATATACAGGGCGAAAATGGAAGGGGCAAATGTGATACTTGGTTCTGCCACTCCATCGATGGAAGCTTATTACCGCGCCAGCACAGGGGAATATGCCCTGGTGAAGCTGGAGGCCAGATATGAAGAGCGGCCTCTTCCCCAGGTATCAATTGTGGATATGCGGGAACAATTAAAAAAAGGCAACCGCTCCGCTCTTAGCATGGAGCTGAAAGGAGCCCTTGGCCAGTGCCTTGCAAAAGGAGAACAGGCCATGCTGTTTCTCAACCGCCGGGGTTATGCAGGCTTTGTGTCCTGCCGTTCCTGCGGCCATGTGATGAAATGTCCCCACTGCGACGTGTCCTTAAGTGAGCATAATGGAAGAAAGCTGATCTGCCATTACTGCGGCTATGAGACAGCTAAGCCGGACAGATGTCCGGTCTGTTCCTCCCCTTATATAGGAGGATTCAAAGCAGGAACCCAGCAGATCCAGCAGGTGGTGGAAAAAGAATTTCCAGAGGCGAGAGTCCTTCGCATGGATTATGACACCACACGGGCCAAGGGCAGTTATGAGGAAATCCTGGAAGCTTTTTCCCAGCACAGGGCAGACATCCTCATTGGAACCCAGATGATCGTCAAGGGACATGATTTTCCAGATGTGACTTTAGTCGGCGTGATCGCGGCGGATCTTTCCCTGAATGCAGACGATTACCGCAGCGGGGAGCGCACCTTCCAGCTTCTGACTCAGGCAGTAGGACGTTCCGGAAGAGGCAAAAAAGAGGGGCATGCCCTGATCCAGACTTACAGCCCGGATCATTACAGCATCCAGACAGCGTCCAGGCAGGACTACGAGGAGTTCTATGAGGAGGAGATGGGATACCGGATCCTTATGGATTATCCGCCCTCTGCCCATATGATGGCAGTGCTTGGAGCGTCGGAGGATGAGGCTGTGCTGGAGGCAGCCATGCATTATCTCAGGCTGTTTGTGGACAAGCTTCACTCTGGAAAAGCGCTGCATGTGATCGGCCCTGCCCCGGCACCTGTGGGAAAAGTAAAAGACATATACAGAAGAGTAATCTATCTGAAGCATGAGAATTATGACCTGCTTGTGTGGATCAAGGACAGGCTGGAGGAATATATTGAAATTAATTCCGGCTTCAGGAAGGTAAATATACAGTTTGATTTTTTATAGAAAAAGGAGATTAAATAAGATGGCACTTAGAACAATCAGAACAGAGGGAGATTCCGTTTTGGAGAAAGTCTGCAGACCTGTAGAGAAAATTGACAAGCGTACCAAGGATCTGGTAGGAGACATGCTGGAGACCATGTACGATGCCTGCGGTGTAGGTCTTGCAGCCCCTCAGGTAGGTGTATTAAAAAGAATCGTAGTGATCGATATCGGAGACGGCCCGCTGGTTCTTGTAAATCCGGAGATTCTTATGACTTCCGGTGAGCAGACTGGTGAGGAAGGCTGCTTAAGCGTTCCGGGAATGTCCGGCCAGGTTACCCGCCCCAACTATGTGAAGGTGAAAGCCCTTGACATGGATATGAAAGAGCAGGAATACGAAGGAGAGGGACTTCTTGCAAGAGCTTTTTGTCATGAGATCGATCATCTGGATGGAAAAATGTACACCCGTCTGGTTGAAGGCGAGCTCCATCATGTAAGCTATGATAACGAGGAGGAAGAAGATTAAATGAGAATTGTTTATATGGGAACACCGGATTTTGCGGTGAATCCTCTTCATGCCCTGGCAGAAGCCGGATATGAAGTTGTGGGCGTTGTCACACAGCCTGACAAGCCAAAGGGCAGAGGAAAGACCATGCTGCCAACACCTGTAAAGGAAGAGGCAATGAAGCATGGATTTCCTGTTTTTCAGCCGGTGAAAGTACGGGATCCGGAATTTCAGGAGGTTCTGGAGGGACTGGAGCCGGATATTATTGTGGTAGCAGCATTCGGACAGATCATTCCGAAGAGCATTCTGGAACTGCCAAAGTACGGATGCATCAACATCCATGCCTCCCTGCTTCCCAAATACCGCGGTGCAGCGCCAATCCAGCAGGCGGTGATTGACGGGGAAAAAGAATCCGGCGTAACGATCATGCAAATGGGAACCGGTCTTGATACAGGAGATATGATTTCCAAGATCATAGTACCCCTTGCTGCAGATGAGACTGGCGGAAGCCTGTTTGACAAGCTGGCAGAAGCAGGCGCAAAGCTTCTTATTGCGACTTTGCCTCATATTTTTGACGGCACAGCCGTTTACGAGAAGCAGCCGGAAGAAAGCCCGACTCCATATGCAGGCATGATCACCAAGCAGATGGGACTGATGGATTTCTCCAAATCTGCCGCAGAACTGGAAAGACTTGTGCGAGGCTTAAATCCCTGGCCAAGTGCCTTTACCTTCTATAATGGCAAAACATTAAAGGTATGGGAGAGCTTTGTGGCAGAGAGTGACGATCTTAACCAGGCAGAACCTGGAACCGTTGTAAAAGCAGACAAAAAAGGAATTTATGTGGCCTGCGGCGAGGGCGTTCTGGTGCTTTCCCAGGTTCAGTTGGAAGGAAAGAAACGAATGGACGCAGATGCATTCCTTCGCGGATGCCGCATAGAAGCCGGAAACAGATTCGCAGATAAAAAGGAGTGATCGTATGTACGGATATGGATATCCTTATGGATTTTATTTTGATCCTACCTATGTTTTGCTGATTATCGGAATGATCCTGGCGCTGGCAGCTTCCGGAAAAATGAAAAGCACGTTTGCCCGCTACCAACAGGTAAGAAGCCACAGCGGACTTACCGGAGCCCAGACGGCCCAGAGAATCCTGAATGCTGCTGGAATCTATGATGTGACAGTGGTTCCCATTGCAGGAAGCCTCACGGATCACTATGATCCAAGAACAAAGAAGCTGGCACTTTCCCAAGATGTATACGGAAGAACTTCTGTGGCTGCTGTGTGTGTGGCCGCCCATGAGTGCGGACACGCCATCCAGCACAATGTGAATTATGCACCGCTGAACATCCGCTCTGCCATTGTACCAGTGGCAAATATCGGATCTTCCCTTTCCTGGCCGATCTTTCTTCTGGGACTGATCCTTTCCATTCCGGCTCTTACCACAGCAGGAATTGTGCTGTTTTCACTGGCCGTGCTGTTCCAGCTTGTGACCCTTCCGGTGGAGTTTAATGCTTCCTCGAGAGCCTTAAAAATGCTGGAAAGTACCGGAATTCTAAGTCACGAGGAAAATGCAGGTGCAAAAAAGGTGCTTACCGCAGCAGCCCTGACTTATGTAGCAGCGCTGGCTTCCTCCATTTTGCAGCTTTTGAGACTGATCATACTTTCCGGAGGTAGAAGACGGGATGATTAACGGAATCAATTCCAGGGAAATGATCCTGGAAATATTACTTGAAATTGAAGAGGGCGAGCACAGCCATGTGGCGATCCGAAATGCCCTTTCCAAATACCAGTTTCTTCCCAAGCAGGACCGGGCATTTATTACCCGGGTCTGCGAGGGAACCTTAGAATATCGGATCCAGATCGACTATATTATCAATTCTTTTTCCAAGGTGACTGTGGATAAGATGAAGCCCGCCATTCGGGAAATCTTAAGAAGTGCGGTATACCAGCTGAAATATATGGACAGCGTGCCGGACAGCGCAGTGTGCAATGAAGCTGTGAAGCTGGCACAGCGCAAGGGCTTTTATAACCTGAAGCCTTTTGTAAACGGTGTGCTTCGCACCATTGCAAGGGAAATGGACAAGGTCAGCTTCCCGAAGAAGGAAGAAGATCTTCTGAAATATCTTTCCGTGAAGTATTCCATGCCGGAGAATCTGGTAACAAGATGGCTGGATGCATATGGAGAGGAAATTACAGAAAAGATCCTGGCTGATTTTCTTACCGAGCGGCCTCTTACCATCCGCTGCCGCACCTATCTGAATTCCAAAGAAGAAATTGTGAAGAGCCTGGAAAATCAGGGCGTAGAGGTAACGCCTGCCCCTTATCTTCCTTATGCATATGGAATCTCCGGTTTCAACCATATTCTTGCATTGGATGCCTTCATTAAAGGACAGATTGTAGTGCAGGACGTAAGCTCCATGCTGGTTGCAGAGGTGGCAAACCCTAAGAAGGGGGATTATGTGATTGATGTGTGCGCGGCACCGGGAGGCAAAAGCCTTCACATGGGTGACAAAATGGAAGGCTACGGAACTGTGGATGCCAGGGATGTGAGCCAGTACAAGGTGAACCTGATCGAGGAGAATATCCAGAGAACCAACTCCATCAATGTGCAGGCAAAGGTACAGGATGCCACCGTGTTTGATCAGGAGTCAGAGCTGCTGGCAGACATTGTGATCGCAGATGTTCCCTGCTCCGGCTATGGCGTCATCGGCAAGAAACCGGAGATCAAATACCGGGTAACTCCTCAGAAACAGGAGGAAATCGTAATCCTGCAGAGAACCATTCTGGACCGTGCAGCCAACTATGTGAAGCCAAGAGGAGAACTGATCTTCAGTACCTGCACCATTGCAAAAGAAGAAAACGAAGAGAATATGATGTGGTTTTTGCAGAATTATCCGTTTAAGCTGGAAAGCCTGGATCCTTATCTTCCAGAGGAACTGCATTCTGAGACAACAGCTCTTGGATATCTGCAGCTGCTTCCAGGCGTACATAAGACAGATGGATTTTTTATTGCAAAATTCAGAAGAAAATAGGAAACGAAATTATGACAGACATTAAGTCCATGAATAAAGAAGAACTGAAGGATCTGATGGTACAGGTTGGAGAAAAGCCTTTTCGTGCCAAACAGATCTACAGCTGGCTTCATGAACACCTGGTAACTTCCTATGAAGAAATGGGAAATATCCCGGGAAAATTAAAAGAAAAACTGAAGGAATATCCCATCACGGCCCTGGAAATGGTGGACGAGCAGATTTCCGCCATTGACGGCACAAGGAAATATCTGTTCCGTCTTTCTGATGGAAATGTGATCGAGAGCGTTCTCATGCGTTATAAACATGGGAACTCTGTGTGCATTTCCTCCCAGGTAGGCTGCAAAATGGGATGCCGTTTCTGCGCCTCTACCATTGGAGGCTGGACCAGAAACCTGCTTCCTTCCGAGATGCTGGACCAGATCTACCGGATCCAGAGCATTACCGGCGAGCGTGTATCCAATGTAGTGGTGATGGGAACCGGCGAGCCGATGGATAACTATGATAACATTGTACGTTTTGTACATCTGCTTTCCGAGGAAGGCGGTCTTAATATCAGCCAGAGGAATATAACCGTATCGACCTGCGGGATTGTTCCGAAAATCTATGAGCTTGCAAAGGAAAAGCTGCAGATTACCCTTGCGTTATCCCTGCATGCTCCGAATGATGAGAAAAGGCGTGAGCTGATGCCCATTGCCAACCGCTACAGTATGGATGAGGTCCTGGATGCATGCCGGAATTATTTCCAGGAAACAGGCAGGAGAATCACCTTTGAATACAGTCTTGTGGCTGGTGTTAATGACAGTGATGAGGACGCAAAAGAGTTAAGCAGCCGGATCCATGACATTAACTGTCATGTAAATCTGATTCCTGTGAACCCGATCAAAGAGCGTTCTTACAGGCGTTCCACCCATCAGGCTGTGGAGAATTTTAAAATAAAACTTGAAAAATGCGGAATTAATGTTACTATTAGAAGGGAAATGGGCAGTGACATAGACGGTGCCTGTGGACAATTGAGAAAGAGTTATATGGAAAAAGGTTACGATCAGCAGTAACCAAGAAGCAGAAAGCGAGAAGTGACATGAGGGTATATTCAGCTACGAATATCGGAATGAAGCGGAAGATGAACCAGGATTATGTGTTCGCTTCCCAGACCCCGGTTGGAAATCTCCCGAACCTCTTTGCTGTTGCTGATGGAATGGGAGGGCACAACGCAGGTGATTACGCTTCCTCTCACGCTGTCAGGATACTGGTAGATGAAATCAGGGAAGATACGGATTACAATCCAGTAAAGGTGATCCGCCATGCCATCGAGACTGCTAACACAGAAATTATAGAACAGGCACAAAAAGACGAGAAACTTCGTGGAATGGGCACCACCATGGTGGTAGCCACCATTGTTGGCCAGTATGCCTATGTGGCCAATGTGGGAGACAGCAGACTGTATGTGGCAGACAAACAACTGAGACAGGTTACCAGAGATCATTCGCTGGTACAGGAAATGGTAAGAATGGGTGAAATTACAGCCGAGGAGGCACGGAATCATCCGGATAAGAATATTATCACCAGAGCGCTTGGTGCAGAGAAAACCGTAGATGTAGATTTCTTTGACATGCGTCTGGAGCCGGGAAGTACGATTCTGATGTGCTCGGACGGTCTTTCCAATATGGTTGAGGATTCCAAGATGGAAGAGATCATATTGAATTCCGATGAAGACATTAACTGGAAAGGGGAGACCCTGATCCGGGAGGCCAACAACAACGGCGGCAAAGACAACATTGCAATAGTATTGGTAGAACCATTCACGAATGAGGTGGAAACATGTTAAAGACAGGTATGATCATAGCTGAGCGCTATGAAATTGTAAGCAAAATCGGTACCGGCGGAATGGCGGACGTATATAAGGCAATGGACCATAAACTGAACCGCTTTGTGGCAGTTAAGGTTCTGAAGCCGGAATTCCGGGAAGATGCAACTTTTGTAAAGAAATTCAGAAGTGAGGCGCAGGCAGCAGCAGGACTGACGCATCCCAATATCGTCAATGTATTTGACGTAGGAGATGATGAGGGCGTTTATTACATTGTAATGGAACTGATCGAGGGAATTACCCTGAAGGAGTATATTTCCAAGAAAGGCAAGCTTTCCGTAAAGGAAGCAACCAGTATTGCCATTCAGGTATCCATGGGACTGGAGGCTGCACACAGCCACGGAATTGTACACCGTGATGTGAAGCCGCAGAACATTATTATTTCTACAGACGGTAAAGTAAAGGTAACAGACTTTGGTATTGCCAGAGCCGCATCCTCCAATACCATCAGCTCCAATGTGATGGGATCTGTACATTACAGTTCACCGGAGCAGGTACGAGGCGGTTACAGCGATGAGAAGAGTGATATCTATTCATTGGGTATTACCTTATATGAGATGGTAACAGGCAGGGTTCCATTTGACGGGGATACCACAGTTGCCATTGCCATCAAGCATCTTCAGGAGGAAATGGTTCCGCCCAGCCTCTATGCGCCGGATCTTCCGTACAGCTTGGAGCAGATCATTTTGAAATGTACCCAGAAGAGTGTGGACCGCAGATACAACAAGATGGAGGATGTGATCGCAGACCTGAAGCATTCCCTGATCGACCCGCAGGGGGATTTTGTGAAGCTGACTTCTGTAGATACAGATGCCAAGACGGTGGTAATCTCTGACGAGGAGCTTGGGGAGATCAAGCATACCCCGAAGCAGTCCATAAAGGCTGACATTGAGGCTCTTGAGAAGGAACTTAATGAGACCAACTATGATGATTACGATCCGGATGAGGACGAAGACAGAACCAGCCGTTCCCGCAGCAGGGACCGTGACAGAGAAAGGGACAGAGAAAGGGACAGAGATGACAGAGAGCGCCGCCTTAAGAAAAAGAAAAGAGGCGTCAGCGTAGCAGGAAGTATTGTGGCACTGATCGCAGGCGCAGCTGTTCTCATTGCTGTGATCGTTGTAGCAGGAAAGGCCACCGGCCTGATCGGAGGCGGCAAGGCAAATACTGAAGCAGACCAGCAGGAGCAGACCACACAGCAGGATAACACAGATGACGGACTGGTACCAGTACCGGATCTGGTTGGCAAGACAGAGGCTGAGGCTCAGGAACTCCTTGCATCCCTGAATATCGGAATGAGCTACAAGGGTGAGGAAGCTTCCACTCAGGCCAAAGGCAATATTTCTTCCCAGGATCCTGTAGAGGGTACCAGAGTAGAGAAGAATTCGACAGTCAATTATTATGTAAGTAAAGGTTCAGAAGAAATTACAGTACCGGATCTGTTTGGCCAGAATGCTGCTGCCGCACAGGAAATTCTGGAGAGCCAGGGCGTGAATGTTCAGATCAATAAGATCTACCCGGATGATACCTCTTCTGTGGATATCGGATGCGTACTGGATACAGAGCCGACAGCCGGCACGACTGTGAAGGCCGGGGATACGGTTACCCTTACCATCAGCCGCGGTATTGACTATGGCGACAGCGTACAGGTACCGGATGTAACCGGACTTGAGAAAAATGAAGCAATTGCCAAGCTTGGCAAATTCCTTAATATCAATGTGGAGACACAGGTAAGCACAGATGTTGCAGAAGGAACCGTTATTTCCCAGGATCCGATCGGATTCACAGATGATGATCCGGTTTACGGAAATCCTGACACAGATACCATTACCATTACCGTAAGCAGTGGTACACAGGATACTTCTGCCGCAGAGAGCACAGAAGATACAACTCAGACACAGAGCTCTTCCGACGCTGCTGCAGCCGCTGTTGCAAACGGTGAAATCTGGAAATGCACTCAGAGACTGAACACACCTACCGGATACACAGGCGGTCTTGTCAGACTGGAACTGGTTCAGGAAGTGAGCGGAGTTCCCACTGCAAGCACTGTAGTAGACGGACAGCAGCTGACTTTCCCGTATCAGCTGGACATCATTGGAGCACCTGGTGTGGCTGAGGGTACCTTATATCTGTCCGAACAGCAGTCAGACGGAAGCTACCAGGAACTTGGACATTATCCGCTTACTTTTGAGAAAGCAGAGTAATCCATGCAGGGAAAGATCATTAAAGGAATCGCAGGTTTTTATTACATTTATGCCCAGGACGGCAATGTGTATGAATGCAAGGCAAAGGGGATTTTCCGAAAGGATAATTTCAAGCCCCTTGTAGGGGATAATGCGGAAATTTCCGTTCTGGACCAGGAGGCGAAGGAAGGCAGCGTAACTGCCATTCTTCCCCGCCGCAATTCCCTGATCCGTCCAGCAGTTGCCAATGTGGATCAGGCATTTGTTATCTTTGCAATGGAGGATCCAAAGCCGAATTTTCTTCTTCTGGACAGATTTCTGATCATGATGGAGCAGCAGGGGATTCCTGCTGTTATCTGTTTTAACAAGAAGGATTTAGGAGAGAAGGAAGAACTGGAACGGCTGTATCTGACCTATACCGGATGCGGATACCAGGTGGTTCTGTCCAGTACCTTAGAAGGAGAGGGCATCGACGAGATCCGTCAGATCCTGAGAGGAAAGACAACCGTGGTAGCAGGTCCTTCCGGAGTTGGCAAATCTTCCATCACCAACTGCATGCAGGGTGAGATTCAGATGGAGACCGGGGAAATCAGCCGGAAGCTGAAAAGAGGAAAGCACACTACCAGACATTCCCAGGTAATTCCTGTGGAGAAGGATACCTTCCTTGTGGATACTCCGGGATTTTCTTCTTTGTATCTTACGGATATGGAAGAAGATGAACTGAGAAATTATTTTCCGGAATTTCTGAAATATGAACCGCAGTGCCGTTTCCAGGGATGCAGACACATCCACGAACCGGACTGCGGCGTTAAGGAAGCACTGGCAGAGGGAAAGATCAGCCAGCTGCGTTATGATGATTATCTGGCATTATATGAGGAATTAAAAGAGAAAAGGAGATACTAAAACTATGTATCAGCTATGCCCTTCCATTTTATCAGCGGATTTTAACCGCCTGGGCGAACAGATTAAAATTCTTGAAAAAGAAGGAGTACAGTGGCTCCACATTGACGTTATGGATGGGGATTTCGTTCCAAGCATTTCTTTCGGAATGCCTGTGATCAAATCCATTCGTAAGGAATCCAAGATGTTTTTTGATGTTCATCTTATGGTGACAGAGCCAGAGAGATACATTCAGGATTTTGTAAACTGCGGTGCAGATTCCATTACCGTACATGCAGAAGCCTGTGAGGATCTGGAAAGGACAATTGAGCGCATCAAGGACGCTGGCGTGAAGGTGGGAGTCTCCATCAAGCCTGCGACTCCGGTGAATGACATCAGCCATATGCTGGGGGATGTGGATATGGTCCTTGTGATGACGGTTCAGCCAGGATTTGGCGGACAGAAATATATGGATGAGTGTACAGAGAAGATTCAGGAACTGAGAGAACTGATCGACAAAGAGAATCTGGATGTGAATATTGAGGTGGACGGCGGAATCAATGAGGGTACTCTTGAGACTGTTATGAAGGCCGGGGCAAATATTTTTGTTGCCGGATCCTGGGTATTTGGCGGTGACATCGCAGAAAATGTCCGTCACATTCAGAAAGAAATTGAAGAAATCAGCGACCGAATCGAGTGAGATACAGTATGACAGACACAGTAATCGTAAGCGGGGGCATGATCCAGAAAGATTTTGCCCTCGATTTTTTAAAAAAACTGCAAAAAGAGAATAAAGACCAAAAGCTGCAGCTTGTGGCAGCTGACCGGGGGCTGGACTTTTTCAGAGAGACCGGGCTGGTGCCGGATCTTGCAGACGGAGATTTTGACAGCGTATCTGCGGAGGGAAAGGCATACCTTGACAGCCTTACTAGAACCAGAATTATGAAGCTTCAGCCGGAAAAGGATGATACGGATACACAGTCTGCATTAAACCTGGTGATTGATCAGGGGGCACGCAGCATTTTAATCCTGGGAGCGACAGGAGGCAGGCTGGACCACTTCCTTGGCAATCTGGGACTTCTTACCCTGGGAAAACAAAAAGGCGTGAAGGTTGCCCTGGCAGACGAGCAGAATTATATCTGTCTTGTGGAGAGTGGAACCAGGCTTTATAAGGACAGGCAGTTTGGAAAATATGTTTCTTTTTTTCCAGCAGGAGGAGCGGTTGAGGGACTTACCCTTGAGGGCTTTAAGTATACGCTGGCCGGATATAATCTGACAGTAGCGGACAGCGGACTTACCGTAAGTAATGAGATCCAGGAAGAAGAGGCAGTGATCCGCTACCAGAGCGGCAGCCTTCTGATGATCATGTCCCGGGACCGCAGATAAAGATCTTGCTGTGTTACTGGGCACGGAGCGAACAGTAACCTTGCTGTAACTGCGCAGACCATATACAGTTACAATTTACTTTTGAAACGCGGTGTGGTATGATTTAACAGGATTGGGCTGCCTTGCAGCCCTGCTACATTAAGAATTGGTATTTCGGAAGAAATACAAGGAGGAATATACAGAAATGAAATTAGGTATCGTTGGTTTACCAAACGTAGGAAAAAGTACACTTTTTAACTCTTTAACCAAGGCAGGAGCAGAATCTGCCAACTATCCATTCTGTACCATTGACCCTAACGTGGGCGTTGTTACTGTACCGGATGAGAGACTGGCTCTGCTTGGAGATTTCTATCATTCCAAGAAGGTAACACCTGCAGTCATCGAGTTTGTTGATATTGCCGGACTTGTAAAGGGCGCCTCCAAGGGCGAAGGTCTTGGAAACCAGTTCCTTGCAAATATCCGTGAAGTAGACGCAATCGTACATGTAGTACGCTGCTTTGAGGATACCAATGTAATCCACGTAGACGGAAGCATTGATCCAATCCGTGACATTGAGACCATTAATCTGGAGCTGATCTTTTCTGACCTTGAGATCCTGGAGAGAAGAATTGCCAAGGTTACCAAGACCGCACGTATGGATAAGGAAGCGGCCAAGGAGCTTGACTTCCTTCAGAAGATTAAGAAATGGCTGGAAGACGGCAAGATGGCAATTACCATGGAGCTTGAGAATGAGGATGAGGAAGCATGGATGGGAACCTATAACCTGCTCACCCAGAAGCCAGTGATTTATGCAGCCAATGTTGCAGAGGATGACCTTGCAAACGACGGAGCTGACAATGCTCATGTTCAGGCTGTAAGAAAGTATGCAGCAGAGCAGAACAGCGAGATTTTCGTGATCTGTGCCCAGATCGAGGAAGAGATTTCCGAGCTGGATGAGGATGAGAGAAAAATGTTCTTAGAGGATCTTGGTCTTAAGGAGTCCGGCCTTGAGAAGCTGGTAAAAGCAAGCTACCATCTCCTTGGCCTGATGAGCTTCCTTACTTCCGGTGAAGATGAGACAAGAGCATGGACCATCAAGATTGGAACCAAGGCACCTCAGGCAGCTGGTAAGATCCACTCTGATTTCGAGAGAGGATTCATTAAGGCTGAGGTAGTGAATTATCAGGATCTTCTGGATTGCGGCTCCTATGCAGGTGCAAGAGAGAAAGGCCTTGTGAGAATGGAAGGTAAGGATTACGTGGTACAGGACGGCGATGTAATCTTATTCCGCTTTAACGTATAATGATCAATGCGATCCAACCGAAAGAGACAGAGGGATAATAAATGTCAATTCAGTTTCCAAATCTGGGGATCAACCTGGATTATGTGGGAAAATCCATTCGCATATTTGGATTTGAAATTACCTTCTTCGGTCTTCTGATTGCAGCCGGAATGCTTCTGGGACTGGGATTTATAGTCCTTGAGGCAAGAAGATGCGGAGAAAAAGAAGATGATTACCTGGAAATGATGATCCTCTCACTGGTGACGGGAGTGATCGGTGCAAGAGCACTTTATGTATGTTTTTCCTGGAATCTTTATAAAGGAAATGTGAATCAGATCTTTAATTTAAGAGGCGGCGGCCTTGCTTTTTACGGCGGGCTGTTCGGCGGCATGCTGGGCGCAGCCATCTACTGTGCCATCCGCAAAAAGGCCTTCATGCAGATGGCAGATACTGCCTGTATGGGACTGGTGATCGCGCAGATAATAGGAAGGTGGGGAGATTTCTTTAACCGGTAAACCTTCGGTGAATATACCAACAGCATATTTGCAATGCAGCTTCCTTTATCCGCTGTGCGTTCCAGTGAAGTCACATCCGTTATGAGGGAGAATCTTGAGACCATAGGAGGCGTTTCCTATATTCAGGTTCATCCGGTCTTTCTTTACGAAAGTCTGTGGTGCCTGCTTTTGTTTCTGCTCATGCTTGTGTGGAAAAGAAAGAAACGTTTTCATGGAGAGGTATTCTTAAGATATCTGGCTGGATACGGACTTGGCAGATTCATTCTGGAATATCTGAGAACAGACAAGCTGACGATTCCCGGAACTTCCATCGGAATTTGCCAGGTGATCTCAGCGGCACTGTTTCTCATATGTGCGGTAGTGGTAACTGTGGAGAGCTCTATGGCGAAGAAGAGAGCTGCAAGGCGCAGACGCAGGAGAGAACAGGATTATGAAGCACAGGAGATGGCGGCCAGACAGGCTGAAGCGGAAGAATACAGAGACAGGCTTAAGCTTGAGCGGGCTTTTGCAGATGAAAAGAAAGGCAGTGTCCCGGAAGCATATTCCGGCAGTGTTCCGGTCTATGAAAGCCAGGAAGAAGAAAGCACTCAGGATGATCCAAAGGAAGAAGAGACTGCCGGATCAGCTTCTGACCAGATGGAAGAAGCTGCAAAGGATGGTTATGAAGAAGTCTCTGAAAATCAGGAAGCAGTTGCTGGCGAAGACGCTGAGACTGAAGAAACAGCTTCGGAAGAATACGAAGAAAATGAAGGCGATGAAGCCGTATCTGAGGAAGCACTTCAGGAAGACGGCAGCTTACAAAAAGACGATTCCGCCTATGAAGAGGTGGAAGAGACTGCTGCACCTTATGGAACAGAAGCTGCTTCTGCAGCGGATCCATCACTTTCAGAAGATGATGAGTGGCTGTATAGCAAGCCGCGCAGATTTGCGAAAAAACCTGCCAATGAGCAGAAAAATTGACGGTATGATCGCCAGATATCACGATCTTGCCGGGCTGAATGAAATATTTTGACCATTCCAAAAAGGGATGGAAGGCGAAGCGCCGCTTTGGTGAATGACTCATCAAAGCGGCGTTTTTTCTGTGTTTGTAAGGACTTTGTAACACAATTATGTAATAGATTTCATAATTTGCCACTTGTAATTTAGAAGCAAATGGGTTAGAATAAACGCATAAGTGGTAGGAAGTGGAGAAAAGTGGTGACAAATGGGGACGAAGTGGCAGAACTTCCATTTGTTTCCCATCATGAAATACGAAGGGGAGAATCGTATTTCACGAGAGTAGGTGAGTTTCTATGTTCATGGGAGAATACAATCATATAATCGACGCGAAGGGGCGTTTGATTATCCCGGCTAAGTTCAGGGAACTCTTAGGAGAAGAATTTGTACTGACCAAGGGACTTGATGGTTGCCTTTTTATTTATCCTATGGATGAATGGGAGGCCTTTGAAGAGAAGCTCAGAGCATTACCACTTACAAACAAAAACGCTAGAGCCTTTTCGCGATTCTTTGTAGCTGGAGCTACCATGTGTGAACTGGACAAGCAGGGGAGAATTCTCGTACCTCAGACGTTACGTGAGTTCGCTGGTCTGGAGAAGGACGTGGTCCTGACAGGCAACTTGAACAGAGTTGAGGTCTGGAGCAAGGAGAAATGGAGCGAGAATTGCAATTTTGACGATATGGACAGCATTGCAGAGAGCATGGAAAGCATCGGTATCGTTATCTGAGCATAAAACAAGCAGAAATCCAACAGGAGACGGAAATGGAATTTAAACACAAATCTGTATTACTGGACGAGACCGTTGGCGGGCTGAATATTAAGCCGGATGGAATCTATGTGGATGGCACTTTGGGCGGCGCAGGACATGCCATTGAGGTATGCAGGAAACTTTCTGCCAAGGGGAGATTTATTGGTATAGATCAAGACCAGGATGCGATAATTGCTGCGAGTGAACGGCTTGCCGCCTTTGACCAGGTGACAATCATTCGCAGCAATTATTGTTACATGGTACCGGAGCTCGCCGCAAGGGGAGTTCACAAGGTAGATGGTATTGTGCTGGATCTGGGAGTATCCTCATATCAGCTGGACAATGAAGAACGTGGATTTACCTACCGGGTAGATGCACCTCTTGACATGCGTATGGACCAAAGACAGACTCAGACCGCCAGTGACATTGTAAACGGTTACGAAGAAAGAGAACTATATCGCATTATACGCGATTACGGTGAAGATAAATTTGCTAAGAATATAGCGAAACATATTGTTGCCGCAAGGCAGCAGGCCCCGATCACCACCACAGGGCAGCTTACACAGATCATACGGGAATCTATCCCTATGAAGATACAGGCAGCAGGCGGACATCCTGCCAAGCGTACCTTCCAGGCAATCCGTATTGAGCTGAACAAGGAGCTGGATGTACTTCGGGATTCCCTTGACGGGATGATCGATCTTCTGAATGATGGGGGAAGGCTTTGTATTATTACGTTCCATTCCCTGGAAGACAGAATCGTCAAGACCATCTTCCGCAAGAATGAGAATCCCTGTACTTGTCCGCCGGATTTTCCGGTTTGCGTGTGCGGGAAGAAGTCCAAAGGGAAAGTGATCACCAGGAAGCCGATTCTTCCCAGTGATGAGGAAATGGAAACAAATCCGCGTTCTAAGAGCGCAAAACTAAGAATTTTTGAGCGAAGGATTTAAAGAAGGGTAAAAAATGGCGAAGACAGGCAGACATACTACTTCCAGAAGAAGTTCACAGAGCATGTATGTTGATGGCAACACTGTGCGTAAAGTACAGGAAGTTCCTGTAAAAAGGGAATACCGTCAGCCAGAGCATTCAGTTAGAAAGAAACAGGCAAGACCTGCACTTGGCCCAGGTCAGGAACTGACCCGCCAGGGCAAGTCCCTTTCCAGGGAAGCGCGTCGAAACCGTGCCAAGGCCAACAGCATGAACCGGAATTTTGCCATATTTCTGGGCGTGCTTGGCGTTATAGTTGTATTTTGCAGCATCAATTATCTGCGTCTGAAAACAGAATGCACAAGCAAAAGAAGCCAGGTGGCTTCCTTAGAATCCCAGTTAGCAGAGCTGAAGGAAGAAAATGATGCATATGAAAGCCAGGTAACATCCAGCGAGGATCTTGAAAGAATACGAAAGATCGCGATTGGACGACTGGGAATGAAATATCCAAGCAACCAGCAGACAGAGACCTATACAACTGAGGGCGGCAGCTTTGTCCGGCAGTATCAGGAAGTAACCGGGAAGTAAGGGAATGAAGGCAGGTGTTTGATTGAGTACTTCAGGAAGAAAAGCAAAGAAAAAACCAATTAAAAAAATAAATCACACTATGAAAAATAAGCTGTCAATACTGTTCTTATGCGTATTGGGAGCTTTAGTCGTTTTATTGGGAGTTATTACCTATATCAATTTTCACAGCGGTGAAAAATACAAGAAACAGGTATTAAGCCAGGCCCAGCAGAAATACCAGAATCGTACCATACCATCCAAGCGAGGCAGTATCTACGACCGGAATGGAAACCTTCTGGCAACCAGCAACAAGGTATACAATGTAATTCTGGACTGCAGGACCATAAACTCAGAGACCGATTATATAGAGCCCACGATCCGGGCACTGGAAAATATTTTTGGAGTGGAAGAGACCGCTGTCCGAAAGGCGCTGACAGATGATGAAACAAAGGACAGCCAGTACTGGGTGATCAAAAGGGCGGCCAGTATGGATGACCAGAAAGCCTTTGAGGATTACTGTGACCTTTCCGATACTACAGGCCTTACAGCAGCAGAAATTAAGGAACGGCAGAATGTGAAGGGCGTCTGGTTTGAGGAGGATTACCAGAGAGTTTATCCTTATAATGAGCTTGCCTGCGATACACTTGGCTTCACCTATTCCAGGGACTCGGCAGATTATGGCCTGGAAGGCTATTACAACAGCAGCCTTGTGGGAATCGATGGCCGCCAGTACGGCTACCTCAACGATGATTCCAATGTGGAGCAGACTATTATTGAGGCAAAGGATGGAAACAACCTGGAAACCAGCCTGGATCTTGGCATTCAGCAAATTGTGGAAAAATGGGTGAATGCTTTTATGGAATCCACAGGAGCCAAGAACATCGGCGTGATTGTGGAGAACCCTAATAACGGTGAAATCCTTGCAATGGATGGCGGAGACCGTTATGACCTGAACGATCCCCGTGATCTTTCTGATCAGTATACAAAGGAAGAACAGGCTGCCATGAGTGATTCGGAGACCATGACGATCTTAAGCGACAGATGGAACAACTTCTGCGTTACAGATATTTATGAACCGGGTTCTGTTGTGAAGCCCATTGTTATGGCAGCAGCTCTGGAGCAGGGCAAAATTTCCACAAGCGACACATTCTACTGCGATGGATTCCAGAACTTTGGTGTGGAAGGAAATATGACTACCATCAAGTGTGCGAATATCTACGGTCATGGCATGGAGACCCTTGCAGAGGTAATTGCCAATTCCTGCAATGATGCCATGATGCAGATTGGTGCAGCCATGGGCGCAGAGAATTTCTTGAAGGCCCAGAGCACCTTCAACTTCGGAAGCAGAACCGGAATCGATCTTCCAAATGAAGGCTACGGCATTATGCATACCATTGAGACCATGAAGGAGACGGAGCTTGCATGTTCTGCCTTTGGTCAGGGATTCAGCTGCACCATGATCCAGGAGATCAATGCCATGTGCTCTGTGATCAATGGCGGCTACTACTATCAGCCCCATCTTGTTACCAAGATTAAGGATGCCAGCGGTGCTACAGTGAAAAACATCAGCCCGATCCTTCAGAAGCAGACCATTTCCGAGAGTATTTCTGCAGATATCCGCAGCTACATGCAGGCCAGTGTGGAACAGGGTACCAGTATGACCTCCAAGGTGCAGGGCTACAGCTCAGGCGGTAAGACCGGAACTGCGGAGAAATTCCCGCGAGGAAACGGCAAATATGTAGTTTCCTTCATTGGTTTTGCCCCGGTAGAGGAGCCCCAGGTGGTAATCTATGTAGTCATTGATGAGCCAAACGTGGAAGATCAGGCAAGCAGTGTTTATGCCCAGTACGTGGCACAGGCCATTCTTTCTGAGATGCTGCCTTATATGAACATTCAGCCGGATGAATCCACAGACGGAACCATTCCGGAGACAGAGCTGTGGGAGAATTTCAGCGGTTATGCGAACAATGTGTCTAATAGCCAGATCGATGAAAACGGCAATCTTGTAGACGGAAATGGAAACCTGATCGACTGGGACGGCAACCGCATTGACGAGAACGGCTATCTTCTCAACATCGATGGAAGCTACAAGATGGATGAAAACGGAGAGTATATCAAATCCGACAATCTTGAGGGAACCAGCAATACCTATACAGGCTCTGCAGGTGAGACACTGCCAGAGGCTGTTTCCGATACCAACGTCCCCGGTCCGCCGGAAGATACCACAGATCCCATCCAGGATAACAACATGGAAAGCGAAGGCATTACAAACGAAGAAGCTGGTCTTGATTGAGCAGAGATGAAACATACCCCCGCGGGGAACTGTCATATATTAATTGTGACAGTTTCCGTCGGGGGATTTTTTTATGAAAAAAGCCATGACCTTTCACAGGAAAAAAATCTGGCTGGTCTTTCTCATATGTGCAGTCATGATGCTGGGAATGATCGGCCGGCTGGTCTATCTGATGGGGTTCCAGTCAGATTACTATTACCAGAAAGCACAGGACCTTCATGAAAGAGAGAGGGACATCAAAGCCGCAAGAGGCCAGATCCTGGATGTCCAGGGGCGGGTGCTGGCAGATAATAAGACAGTCTGCACCATTTCTGTCATACACAGCCAGATCAAGGAGCCGGAAAAGGTGATCCAGATTCTGTCAAAAGAACTGGATATGGACACAGAAACCGTGCGAAAAAGAGTGGAAAAGGTATCTTCTATTGAAAGGATCAAAACCAATGTTGAGAAATCTGTGGGAGATACCATCCGGGATTACGGTCTTGAGGGCGTGAAGGTAGACGAAGACTACAAAAGATACTATCCCTACGGCTCTCTGGCTTCCAAGGTTCTGGGTTTTACAGGAGGGGATAACCAGGGAATCATCGGGCTTGAGGTAAAGTATGAAGAGGTTCTGAAAGGGGAAAATGGCAAAATTTTGACCACCACAGATGCCCGTGGTGTGGAAATAGACCAGATTGGAGAAAGCAGAAAGGATCCGGTCCCCGGTGAAAACCTGAAGATCAGTCTGGATATTGATATCCAGCAGTACGCCCAGCAGGCTGCCCTTAAGGTGATGGAAGAAAAGCAGGCCACTCGTGTGTCCATCCTGCTGATGAATCCTCAGAACGGGGAAATCTATGCCTGCGTCAATGTGCCGGAATTTGACCTGAACGATCCCTTTACTTTAAATACAGATGTGGATACTACAGGAATGACCCAGCAGGAAAAACAGGACCTTCTGAACCAGATGTGGCGAAATCCCTGTCTGAATGATACCTATGAGCCGGGTTCTACCTTTAAAATCATCACCATGTCAGCAGGACTGGAGGCTGGCGTGGTTTCTGTAAATGACCGCTTTTACTGTCCTGGCTACAAGGTAGTAGATGACCGCCGGATCCACTGTGCCAGAAGGACGGGGCACGGCTCCCAGAATTTTGTGGAAGGGGCACAGAACTCCTGCAACCCGGTATTTATCGAGGTAGGCCTGCGTCTTGGCGTGGAAAATTACTATCATTACTTCGAACAATTTGGACTGAAAAAGAAAACAGGCGTGGATCTTCCGGGAGAAGCAGGAACCATTATGCACAAAATGGAAAATATGGGAAATGTAGAGCTGGCCACAGTGGCATTCGGCCAGTCTTTTCAGATCACGCCCATTCAGCTTGCCACTACCGTAAGCTCCCTGATCAACGGGGGAAGGCGGATCACGCCCCATTTTGGAGTGTCAGTGCTAAGTGCTGACGGCCTCAGCGGAAGGAAGCTGGAATATCCGGTGGAAGAGGGCATCGTCTCTGAGAAAACCTCTGAAACTGTGCGGCAGATCCTGGAAAAAGTAGTGTCAGAGGGCTCCGGGCGAAATGCTCAGATCGAGGGCTATACAGTGGGCGGCAAAACCGCCACATCCCAGACGCTTCCCAGAAGTGCCAATCGGTACATTTCTTCCTTCCTTGGCTTTATGCCTGCAGAAAATCCACAGATTCTGGGACTTTGCATCATCCATGATCCACAGGGCGTTTACTACGGCGGAACCATTGCGGCACCTGTGATCAAAAGCATTTTTGAAGCAGTTTTATCGTCGAAAAGCAACCTATGGGTTGATTAATAAGGGGAAAAGCTTTATACTATAAGATGCTTCAAAAAACAAAAATGAAAAACGAAAGAGTTAAAGAGGTGTGAGGATGGAATTTCATATTGTGATCCCGGTGCTGATTTCTTTTGCGATCAGTGCAGTATTAGGACCTGTCATCATTCCGTTTCTTAGGAAACTGAAAATGGGACAGACAGAGCGTACAGAGGGCGTACAGTCCCATCTGAAGAAAGCCGGAACCCCGACTATGGGCGGCGTGATTTTTCTGATATCCACGATTATTACTTCATTATTCTATGTGAAAGACTACCCGAAGATCATTCCGGTGCTGTTCCTGACATTAGGCTTCGGACTGATCGGATTTCTGGATGACTACCTGAAGGTAGTGCTTCGCAGATCAGATGGACTTCTTCCCTGGCAGAAGTTCCTGCTTCAGGTGGTTGTAACCGGTATTTTCACCTTCTATCTGCTGAAATATACCGATGTATCCCTGACTATGCGCATTCCGTTCTGGGGCGGACATTATCTGAACCTTGGATGGCTTGCGGTTCCGGTTCTGTTTTTTGCCGTGATCGGAACTGTCAATGGCGTGAACTTCACAGACGGTGTTGATGGCCTTGCCACAAGCGTTACCCTGATCGTGGCAGTGTTCTTTACCGTGGTATCCATTGGAACACAGTCCGGAATTGAGCCGGTTACCTGTGCGGTTATCGGCGGACTGATGGGATTTTTGCTTTACAACGTATATCCGGCAAGTGTATTTATGGGAGATACTGGTTCCCTGGCACTTGGCGGCTTTGTGGCTGGCGTGGCCTATATGCTGCAGATGCCCCTGTTTATCCTGATCGTAGGACTGATCTACCTGGTTGAGGTACTGTCCGTTATGATCCAGGTAACATACTTCAAGGCTACACATGGCAAGCGTATTTTCAAAATGGCTCCCATCCATCACCATTTCGAGCTTTGCGGATGGTCTGAAGCCCGCGTAGTTGCAGTGTTTACCATTGTGACTGCCATCATGTGCCTGATCGGTCTTTTGGCTTTGTAAGGCATTAAGGAGGAATTTTATTATGGAATTAAAAGGAAAAAAGGTTCTGGTTTTCGGAGCCGGCAAAAGCGGCATCGGTGCAGCAGACCTTCTGGGTGCTGTAGGTGCCTGCCCAATTCTCTATGACGGAAAAGCAGACTTGGATAAAGAAAGCGTATTACATAAAACAAGCGGCAATTATGAACTTCAGATCTATGCAGGAGAGCTTCCAAAGGAGGTTCAGGACAGCCTTGACCTGGTTGTGTTAAGCCCTGGCGTTCCTACGGACCTTCCGATCGTGAAGGGCTTTTATGAGCAGGGACTTCCTGTATGGGGAGAGGTTGAGCTCGCCTATGAGACCGGAAAGGGAGAGGTTCTTGCCATTACTGGAACCAACGGCAAAACAACCACAACCGCTCTTCTTGGCAAGATCATGAAGGATGCAAGAGAGTCTGTTTTTGTAGTAGGAAATATCGGTACCCCATACACCTCCAAGGCATTGGAGATGAAAGACAACACCATTACAGTTGCAGAGATCAGCAGCTTCCAGCTTGAGACCATTTCCAAATTTGCTCCCAAGGTAAGCGCCATTCTGAACATTACAGAGGATCATCTGAACCGCCATCATACCATGGCAGAGTACATCCGTGTGAAAGAGCTGATCACCAGCAACCAGGGCCCGGAGGATGTGTGCGTACTGAATTATGAGGATGAGGTTCTCTGCGAGTTTGGTAAGCATATCGTACCGAAGACCGTATATTTCTCCAGCGCAAGAAGACTGGAACAGGGTATTTTCCTTGAGGGAGACCAGATCATTCTTCGCACCAAGACAGAAGAGATTCCGGTAGTGAAGACAGGAGACCTGAAGCTTCTTGGACTTCATAACTTTGAGAATGTAATGGCAGCAGTTGCCATGGCTTATTGCGCTGGCGTTGATATGGACAGCATCCGTAAGAGCGTCTGCGAATTTACAGCTGTTGAGCACAGAATCGAGTATGTGACAGAGAAGAATGGTGTCGCTTACTACAACGATTCCAAGGGAACTAACCCGGACGCAGCCATCAAGGGAATCCAGGCTATGAACCGTCCTACACTTCTGATCGGCGGCGGCTATGATAAGGAATCCAGCTATGACGAGTGGATTCAGGCCTTTGACGGTAAGGTAAGATACCTGGTTCTCATCGGTCAGACCAAGGAGAAAATCAAGGCAGCAGCCGAGAAGAACGGCTTCCATGATATTATCCTCTGTGAGGACTTAAAGGAAGCGGTTCAGGTGTGTGCAGACAAGGCAAATGCCGGAGACGCAGTTCTGTTATCTCCTGCCTGCGCAAGCTGGGGACAGTTTGACAACTATGAGCAGAGAGGCGAGATGTTCAAGGAGTTCGTAAGAGCTCTGTAAGAATGCATATTGACCCAGGGAGCTATTTCCCTGGGTTATTTTTACATAGGGGAAAAATCCCCAGACATAGGTGTTCATCCTCTGGCATATGCTTAAATAAGGCAGCCAGCAGGAGCAAGCTATGATCCGGGAGAAAAATCCAAAAATGAAAACAGATATGGTCCTTCTGATCCTGGTGCTGCTTCTGGCAGTATTCGGGCTGATCATGCTGTTTTCCATCAGTGAATACAATGGCAGAGTGCGTTTCGGCGACTCTGCCTATTATTTTAAAAAGCAGCTTTTTGCCACTGCCCTTGGACTTATGGCAATGTACATAGTAGCGGAAATGGATTACCGCTTTTTCGTGGGGCTGGCACCGGCTGCCTATCTTTTGTCCATGGCACTTTCCACTGCGGTTCTGCTGGTGGGACAGGAGATTAACGGTTCCAAGAGGTGGCTGAATTTTGGGCCTCTTTCCTTTCAGCCCTCAGAGTTTGCCAAGGTCGGCGTGATTCTGTTCCTTACTTGGCAGATCGAAAAGAGCAGAAAAAAGACAGCTGGCTTCTGGTTTATGTGCAGGACTATGATGACCCTGCTTCCAATCGTGGGACTGGTCGGCACCAATAACCTGAGTACTGCTATTATCATACTTGGAATCGGCGTGGTGCTGATCTTTGTATCAGACCCTGGATATGCCAGGTTTATTGGAATGGGAGCCGCCGGGGTGGCGGTGATCGCGGTGTTTCTGGCAGCGGAAAGCTACCGGCTGGAACGGCTGGCAATCTGGCGGAATCCTGAGAAATACGAAAAAGGCTTCCAGACCATACAGGGGCTTTATGCCATTGGAAGCGGCGGAATCTTCGGCAGGGGATTTGGCAGCAGCCTTCAGAAGCTGGGGTTCGTGCCGGAGGCGCAGAATGATATGATTTTTTCCATTATCTGTGAGGAACAGGGGCTTGCAGGGGCTTCTTTTCTGATCCTGATCTTCGGACTGCTTTTGTGGAGGCTGTGCGTAATTGCCCTGCACTGCCGGGATCTGGAAGGCACTTTGATCTGCAGCGGCATTATGAGTCACATGGCGATCCAGGTGATCCTGAACATTGCGGTTGTGACCAACACCATCCCCAATACAGGAATTACACTTCCTTTTGTAAGCTACGGAGGAACGTCTGTGGTGTTTCTTCTGGGGGAAATGGGGCTGGCCTTAAGCGTAAGCCGCGGCGGAATGAAATAGCTGTCTGATTGTTACTGTTCACTGGCAATGTTCCGCGAGGTGTTTTTTGTGAACAAAGTTCACAGAAAACCTGAGAATTGCGGCGCGAAATCATGCGAATGCATGATTTCTGTGCATCGCGAAGCGC
>OIXV01000881.1_pt1 | contig 28013 bp, 27 predicted proteins | sample 1587771 | NCBI WGS metagenome assembly OIXV01 (sample SAMEA3888893, study PRJEB22519) | human gut metagenome | biome: human gut; feature: human-associated habitat; material: faeces | place: Denmark | collected 2010
TGTGTGGTAATGCTGGAACTTTCGCCCTGTAATTCATCATCTCGGCTTAACCTAAGATAAAGTGCAGTATTGTAAATCTGTTGTTTCATTGTCAGTTATCCTCCTTTATAACTAACCCATGTTTACAATACCTGCTTGCAAGTAAAGTATAACATGGGTTATTTTTCACATTCAATCTATTTCTTACAACTGCACCGAATTTATGCGATTGTCTGCTTTGCCTTTTCAAGCATAACATCAGTCAGAAGTTCTTCCATTGTCTTTCCCTTTTCAGAAAAATGCTCTTTTACAACAATCTTTGTTTTTCCTCTGTTGCCAATGCCACGCTTATTATTTGTCTTTTCTTGCCTTGTTTTTACAATATCAGCAATAACACATACCCCCCTTTCTGTAAAAATCTTTTCTAAACAATTCAATGGCATTTGTCATAGCCCACAGGAGTTCCACCTCTGCATAGTTCTTATGTAGCCGTACCCATTGCGTGCGACGCTCTGAACGCTCAAGCTGTGGCTGTACGGGAGTATCATTATCTGACAGTACAGGTCATGGCGATAAAAGAGGACAAATCTTTTACAAGAACACAAATAGGTTTTCGCTCGCTCTTGCAGGGGAAAGGTCGTGGCGTATTTGTTTCAACGGCTAGCTGTCTGTCAAACGTATTGAATTACTTTATTCAGTTGTCAAAGAACGATTGAAAGAAAAAAATCGTCTTTCCTATATATCGCGTTGGAAAAGAGGAGAAACGTAACCAAAATCCAAAACTTTTTCCATTATTAGTACAAATGGAACGGTTCATTTTGGCAATCAACGGTTGATTTTCTCCTTTTTCACTACTATCTGTACAGCAAACGTCCATTTGCTAAGTTTAAATGGAAAAATTTTAACTTCTTTTCATGCACCATATAGGGATAGAAAATGTCATTTTGCTAAGTTGATGATGAAAAAAGAATATTTTCCTTTTCACACCCTAACTACCCAAACCATACCGTTACTGCCAACAATAGAATGAAATATTTTCTTTGCACCATATAGGGAACGGAAACCTTAAATTGTTAAGTTGAGAACAAAGTATTTTCATCTTTTCACATCAACACTCAACTGCTAATGCCTGTTTGAATACAAAATGATGATGTTTTTCCTCTTTTCACAGAAGACTGTCCACTAATCACGAATTTCCGTCATTTTTTCAAAACTTTTTTCTTCTTTCACTTCATATAGGGACAGCAAGCCCCGATTTAATGACCTATTTTCAAAAAAAGTTTAGATTTCCTTTTCTCGCACCATATCTGTACGCAAGTAGCCATTTTGTTGCAGATTTAATAAAAAATTTATTTTTCTTCTTTCACTTCACATAGGGAATGAAAACAGCTCTTTGCTGACTAAATCTGAAATTTTTCAATTACATTAAAAAATACCGTCATTCCCTTGTGGAACAGCGGTATCTATACGTTCTTCTATGGTTGATTTCTCTAATTGTAATAAATGTTTATGCTTGTCTTTTAGTTCTGCCTGCTCAATCATATCTTTCAGTATCGTTGTACGATTTTCTCTGTCTAATGCCTGTACCATTTTTATGGTTGGTGCGACTTGTCTTTGTAGCCAATGCAACGCTTTTTGTAAAGTGTAAGGCTCTGGCTTTGTGGTTAAGCGTATCGGCTCTCTGTTTTCCCCTACAAACCATGCCCAATCATCATTTGTTATCCATTGACTTTTTGGCTTGTCGTCCTCTCTGTCAACAAAGCGGACATAATGATTGATGATAGAAAAAGCGGTGCGTTCAGCGTCCCGATAGGTCAGTAAATCTACAACCGCATAATAGGCTCGTTCGTTCTTCATGCGTATTTCAAAACGGTTCTTAATCTCCGTATCTTCAATTTCTGTGCCATTCTTGACATACTGCTCATAATTTTTCTGATAAGCACACATATATAATTCGCTACTTGTTGAACCGAGATATAAGGTTTCTCCTGTATTCTTTGGTAAATCGCTACCGCATTTTTCTGTACCGCTGTAATCTTTCTGCATACGGAAGTAGGAGATACATTCGCCAGCCTTGTATTTTTCCTTTAACTTTGGAATATCCAATATTCCTGCTTTATCATTGATAGCCAAATCAAGCCGTTTCATCACACCACCAGCCGTCATACAATCCAGCATGAAGTCATACCATGAGCGTTCCTGTGCCAGTAGATAACATTCCATTTGCCGACAGCCTTTGCCTTTCAGTTCCAATAAAACACCTAAATGCTCCTGCATGGAACACATGATATTGATGTCGCCAAGTACATATTTGCTTTCATATCCGTATTTTCCATAATCTTCATAAAGCATGTAATTAGATTTCAGTTGTAATACATCACGGATAATCGCCAATGCGTCCGTAGTAGGAAAGCGGACACGAAAGTAATCAATCAATAAGAATAGTGGTTCTTGCGGATTGAAACGCTCAATCTGTTTTTCTATGATTTCTCTTAATTCGTCATTCAATGGCTGTTTTCCTTTTTCAATGCGGTTGTAATATTCACGGCTGATACCACAGGCAACAGCAAGCCTTGTTTGTGTTACTCCGTATTCCTCACGCTTTTGTCTTAGTTCTTCAATAAAGTTTTTATCATTCATTCTTCAATTCCTCCAATCAAAAAAGGCAACTACCATAATTGATAATTGCCTGTCATTAAAAATCTGTATAGAAAAAGCAGTCAATCCTAAGACTAACTGCTTTGTGTGTATGGATATAAAATTGCTTCTAATCTTGAATAGGTATCCAAATTTCAATAACTGAATTATCACTATTCCAATGAAAACGATAATCGTATTTTTCAAAGTGTAGGATAATATCTTTTATAGGAATATACGATGTACTAGGAATAATTTCTTCATAAATCTTGCCATAAGTTTCATATATTTTATCCATAGCACCAATATGCTCCACAACCAAATATTTATAAGACGGTATTTCTTTATACAGAAAGCCCTCTGGGGTAATGGTTCTTTGGGGAATAGAACAGAAATAATAAAGTTTTCCATTTCTTCTTTCCATAAAAGCATATTTTACCCAATTTCCTGATTGTGAAAGATACGCTTTTTTCAAACTACTGTTAAACTTTCTCCAAAACTGTGTACTAATCTGAATATTCTTTTTTTGATAATTAGTCAGTTCTACTTCCTGCCCAATAACTGCAAATGCGTTTAATTCCTTTATAGAAAAATTTATCATTTTACCTTGTGAGAAGTGATAACGGTATAACTGTACGCATTTACCGTTATAATACAATTATCAATCGTTATATACCAGTTTTTTCCTTTTCTTGTGATTTCCGCATTAGAAAGGCTAATTTTTTCTTTGCACCATTCAATTACATTTTCTACATTCAAAGATAAGTTCTTTTTAATTCTAATAACGCCAAGTTCAGTTGTGTGAAGTCTTCCTAAGTTTTCCAGTAATTCATTTTCCATATTTTGATACCTCATTTTTCAGCAAATTTATTTGTATGTTTTATACCCCAATTATAACATTCTCATATCAGCACTACAATAAAAATAATTAAGCACCAATAATCTTATTGAACATCTCCAACCGTAAATCTTTCACACCATCAGTGATAAACACTGAGCTGACAGCAATTACGACAACTACCATAATTGCCTGCACTTAAATTTCTGCAAAAGAAAACGACAATCAATTTCTTATTTTTTGAAATCAACTGTCTTTCTCATATTTACTATTCAATTTTCATAGTGATATAGGTACAATTTATATCACTACTGTAAAAATGGGGTTTTGCCTTATAAATACAGCGTTTTCCGCTTGTTAGTGTATAGTGTTTCTTGTTTTTTGTGCCCCCCTTGTTAGATAACGGGGGCTTTGAACGGCTCGCAAGCTCGCCGAACCGCCGAAGCGAACCGCCCCCTTGCAAGCATGGCGGAAAAATCTTAAGGATTTTCCCGCCAACGTGGTCGGATCGCTCCGTCGGTTTAACAGCTTTTCTGTTTCTCTCTAGTTATCTACGCATATAAATCAAATCGGTTATTCCGTTATAAGTCTGTGTTTTACAAAGCCTTAACTTTATTTCCCTGTCTATGTTGCCCAAAAGACGAACCCCATTTCCTAACAGAGTAGGAATAACAGAAATGTAATATTTATCAATCATATTTTTGCTTACCAACTGCTGAACAAGATTTGCTCCGCCACAAATCCAAATATCCTTTCCTGCTTCTTGTTTTAGCCGTTCCAATAATAAAACAGGATTTTCACTTGTAAAATGAATTTGTTGGGAAGAATTGCACTCTTTATGTGTTAATACATAAGTTGTAAATTTATTATATACCCATTCTTGCGGAGAAAGTTCAGTAACAACCTGATGAGAAGTATTCCACCCCATTAAGACAGTATCTATATCTTTGGTAAATTCTGTATAAGTGTCGATGTTTTCATTGTCATTTCCATGACCATTTAGCCAAGCTACTCCACCATTACCGTCCGCAATATATCCGTCAAGGCTCATGGCAATAAATAAAACTACTTTTCTCATTTTTTCTCTTTTATAAATACAAACAGGAATTTATTTCTCTTTTTTACTCATAAGGGAACAACTGATTGCTACAAATAAACCCATTAAAATCCATGGAAATGCTGCTCTTATAAAATCACTAACCATACTTTATTCCTCCTTAAATTCCAATTTCCTTAGTTCTACAAACTGAAATTTTTGCCTATGAATGTATCTTGTTCTTTATACGCAAACAGGCTTCTGTGTGCATAATCCAATGTCTTGAAAACGGCATTTGAATTAGTCCACAAATATCTTTATTACACCAATAATCAATCAGCCAAATTGCTTTTTCATTGTCGTTTACTACATTCAACGATTCTAAGTATCCTTTTCTTTCTTTCGGTATTTTTCTTTTCAATTCATCATAAGATAACCGTTCAAGCATTTTCTCAGTGCTTTCCCATACTTCGAAAATATATAAATATAATTCTTCCAGATTAAGCTGTTTTGAAAAGTCTGCAATCTGCTGTTTCATGAGTTCATTTCCTGTTGTAATGATAGGTGAATTGATACGCTCTTGATAATTGCCTGCAAAAAATACTTGTTCATCTTCATTTATCACTGTATGCACAACTATATCTTCAATGCGGAAAATATGCCAAATAGAATAAGCAATCGTCTTACTATGATAACCATCAGCGTTTATGAAGGGGATTGAGTTAAAATCTTCTCTGCATAATTCTTCTTTGAAAGATACTAAGGTTTGTATTAACTGACTTCGTAAAGTAAGTAAAGTATCAATACCCCTCTTATAAGTATCTTTCTTTTTTATTTGTGCCTGCATTGTTTTATTAAGTTCAGACCATTCCTTATTCATATTCAATACTCTCTCAAATTCTGATTTTATCGCCCCATACAAATTATTTCGTAAACAATCGGCGTCAGGACAGAGGAAAAAGCAGACTACATTTAGAATGTATCTGCCCATTCCTCTGGACTGCACACCGATTTTTACCAATTGAACCAAATCGCTGCGCCACAGCCTTGGCAGGCCATCGCGCAGCGATTTGGTTCAACTGGAATTTGTCTTACAACAATTTATATATGCATAAAAAGCAATATATTTATGAAAACACCCTAAATCCAAAATTTACTCAATTCATTTTTTCCTTACATAAAATGTTCTCGTATATTTCACTTCCTCACCAAGTGTTTCCCCTATCAAAACTTCAAAATCATTGATATCAAATTCTGGAAAGAATGTATCTCCATCTTCAATATTTAAATCTACTTCTGTGATATACATTTTATCTACTATTTGCAAAGCTTCCTTAAATAGTCCATATCCACCAGATATGTATACATCTCGTCCTTTAGCCAATAATAATGCATCTTCTAATGATTTAACTGAAACTAAATTATCTCCTTGATACTCTGTTGTGGTGGAAACAACAATATTCATTCTATTAGGCAACGGATGACCGATTTCTTCATAAGACTTTCGCCCCATAATAACCACATTACCCGTTGTTAACTCTCTAAATTGCTTTTGTTCTCCCTTTATTTTCCATGGTATATTACCATTCTTGCCTATAACATTATTCTTTGACCTCGCAACAATCAAACCTATCATCTATTTCATCCTCCATAATATGATGTCGTACCTGTGATTCCATCAAGTGCACCACATCTTAACAAACTCAAAATTATCTCGAACTAACCAGCTCGACAAATTCCTTTTTTGTCTTCATCTGCATTATATCATATTGTTATAAGCATTGCCATTTCTTTTCTGCTTTTGAAAAGTTACTTATCAGCCTATGTTTTGTAAAGGGTGATATTCAGCATTTCTCACGCAACAAGCCCTTGACAAACCATAGACTAATAAGTTTTAAGGTAATCAAGCAGAAATGAAATAGTCTGCTGTTTCACGGCAACAAAAAAGAGATACCAACACACTTATGTAGTATCTCTTAGTCTAGTAGCAATATTCTTTTGTTTGCAAGCAGGTAAACATGGGCTGTTTCTTAATATCTTTTTGTTTGGGAAACACCTCGTTCCCATTTAGAAACCGATTTGTCACTCATATTCAGTTTTTCTGCCAATTGCTTCTGCGTCAGTCCAAGAGCTTTTCTTTTTTCTGCAATATATTTTCCGATTTTGATTAAATCCATATAATTCACTCCCTTCTGTTTAATCTAAGCATAATATAAATTATAAGAAATGAACACCCCTTATGAGTAGAATGCGTTGAGTATTTGAGTTCTGGCTGAATTAGTGATAGATTAGGACGCAAGAGTTGATTGACGTTGGATAATGCTCCATAATATAATGAAAAGAAAAGAATAAAAGGCAGATATCTATGCCTGGATAGATGGAGAAGAACCTATGGAGAAAAAAAGAGGAATTGATTCGTTTACACTACATATTCTGGCAATGCTGTTTATGTTATGTGATCATTTGTGGGCGACACTATTTCCAGCACAGGAATGGATGACATGCGTAGGAAGACTTGCTTTTCCGATTTTCGCATTTATGATCGCAGAAGGATGCTATTATACTTCGAATGTGAAAAAATACATGCTGCGTCTTTTTCTATTTGCCATAATTTCAGAAATACCATTTAACCTGATTATGGGAAGTTCTGTATTTTACCCGTTTCATCAAAATGTACTATGGACCTTTTTATTAGGGGTGTTATCGATACAGATCATTGAAAAGGCAAAGAAGAAACAAAAGAAATGGATATCGTTTTTTGTGGTTTGCCTCGTGCTTTTGATGGATTTTCTGCTTGGAACCATAACCATGGTAGATTACAATGCTGCAGGAATACTGACGGTATTGCTTTTTTATTTTTTTCGCAAGAAAACCTGGATTTCTTTTGCGGCACAGCTTGTCGGGCTGTATTATTTGAATGTAGTTATGCTGGGGAATCTGTATTATCCGGTAACGATTCTGGGACATCATTTTGAGATTGCACAGCAGAGCTTTGCACTGCTGGCACTGATTCCAATCTGGTTATATCATGGAGAGCAGGGGTACCATAGCAAGTGGTTCAAGTATTTCTGTTATGCGTTTTATCCGGTGCACCTTCTTATCTTGGTTGTTATTTGGCAATGGCGTATTCGATAATAGATCAGCAGCGGAAATTCTGGATAAATTATTATAGAAAGTGATGGGGAAAAGAATGCAGACTTATACTTATGTTTCAAAAGGAAAATTTGAATTAATGGAAAAGCCAAAGCCTGTGCTGATGCATGAAAGAGATGCCATTGTAAAGGTGACACTTGCCAGCATTTGTTCCAGTGACCTGCACATTAAGCATGGAAGCGTTCCACGGGCAGTGCCGGGGATTACAGTCGGTCATGAGATGGTTGGAATTGTGGAAGAAGTCGGAACTGCTGTGAAGAATGTGAAGCCAGGAGACCGGGTGACGGTAAATGTAGAAACTTTTTGTGGAGAATGTTTTTTCTGCAAGAAAGGTTATGTGAATAACTGTACCGATGAAAATGGCGGCTGGGCTCTTGGATGCCGTATCGATGGCGGTCAGGCAGAATATGTCCGTGTACCATTTGCAGATCAGGGGCTGAATAAGATTCCGGATAAAGTTACGGACAGACAGGCGTTATTTGTAGGAGATGTACTTGCCACCGGTTACTGGGCAGCACGTATTTCCGAGATCACTGAGGATGACACGGTGCTGATCATTGGAGCCGGTCCTACAGGTATCTGTACCTTACTGTCTGTTATGCTGAAAAATCCGAAGCGGATCATCATGTGTGAAAAAGACGAAAAGCGTATGCATTTTATCAGGGAACATTATCCGGAAGTTCTTACAGTTTCGCCGGAAGAATGTTTTGATTTTGTTCAGGCAAACAGCGAGCATGGTGGAGCGGATGTTGTTCTTGAAGTTGCAGGAGCAGAATCTACTTTCCGTCTTGCATGGGAATGCGCAAGGCCAAATGCAATCGTGACGGTGGTGGCACTTTACGATAAAGCCCAGACGTTACCTCTGCCGGATATGTATGGAAAGAATCTGACTTTTAAAACAGGAGGAGTAGACGGTTGTGATTGTGAAGAAACGCTGAGATTGATCGCGGAAGGTAAGATCAACACGGAACCACTGATCACACACACCTATCCACTTAGCAGAATCGAAGAAGCCTATGAACTTTTTGAAAATAAGAGGAACGGCGTGATCAAGGTGGCGGTAGAATGTTAAATATAATAGAAATAAAAGATGCCACAGAGTAAGATTTTAATGAAAGCGGTTGAATTTGATATATCAGAAATAGAATGAAAATTCATGTGTTTGTAGAGAATTTCATTGTAGGTGGAGAGTATATATGATAAAATTATAATTAATAGTTAAATCGGAATCCATTAAAATTAATACTAAAAATGTGTTTATTACTAATAAGAGGTAAAAATATGGAAGTGTCTTATAAAAAATTATGGATTGAATTGGTAAAAAGGGATATGAATAAAACAGAGTTAGTTAAAGAAGCTGGTATTAGTTGGACTTCGGTAACTAAGATGTCAAAAAATGAAAACGTTAGCATGGAAGTATTAAAAAAGGTTTGCAAAGCTTTGAATTGTAATATCGGAGATATTATGGATATATTTCCAGTGGAATAGACTAAGGAATGGGGGATTATCTTATGCCTATCCGTTTATGGCCTAATGATTATGTTAAAAAGGAGCATATAACATCTTATGAACGTTATTTACTTCGTAATGCAGAGAAGAATTTTAAAGATGGACATTTTGTAGTTGATATAGATCCTGTGAGAATGAGTGATTCAACTTTAAAAATGGGAATGTATTTATCACCATCAGAAGGTTTAGTTACGTATTCCTTGTTTCCGGAAGATATTAATGTGCAATTGATGGATGTTTATATCAATCATGTGCAGACAGTAGAGAACAAAATATATGAGCGTCTCTTAGATTCGAAGATTTTAATAATTCGAGCAGGAGAGTATAAGGTACTTAAATTTCCATATAAGCATATGATCCTATTTCAAAATGAACTTACTGGCAAGTCTAAATTTGAAAATGCACAATTACAACGTTTAGCAGCATATGCATCTTATAAATTTTTTCATCCAGTGGATATAACGGGAACGATAAAATACAAAAAAGATCTGAAAATTTTCGAATACATAAGAAAAGAATATGATCCGAATTTCAAGGAAATTTCCGATATTGAACAGAAAGCTATATTTGAAAGATTAGCACCGGAATACACGGTTGTTATGAATGAAATGGAAAATGTACAGGTACCTGTAAATAGAACCTTTCATTCCGAAGAAGAGATGCGTATTACTGGAGATGAATTAGAATACAGAACTTTTTTCCTCGATGAATATCAGGTAGGCCTTGTTAATGATATGGGGCGTGGACATAGAGTTATTCTTGCAAATCCTGGAGCTGGGAAAAGCGTGCTTTTGTTATCTAAGGCTTTTAAATATGCGAGTATGTATAAAGATTCTCAGATTTTATTAACGTGTTATAACAACAATCTAGCCGATTCGTATTGCTTTAAAAGAAGCTGTGCAAATTTTGAAAATAATTGCAATTTACATATTATGACATTCCATAAATTGGTAAAGAAGATTTATGAGGAATGTTTGCATCAGAGATGTAATTCGAATATCGCAACACCAGAAGAAATACAACGTTGTATTGATCTTGTACGAACCGGTAAGTTATCTCTTCGATTTAAAGCAATATTTATAGATGAAGTTCAAATTTTTGATCCGAAGTATCTGGAACTCTGTTATTTGCTGTTAGAAGATGCAGATGATAACACGTTCCTGATGGTTGGCGATCTAAATCAGACAGTTCGTAAGAAAAGTCGCCGTGGTGATGTCCCATGGAAGAAAATTGCGGGAATCCAATTAGACTACACGGGACGTGTTCGTTATATAAAAAAGAATTATCGAAACAGCAAAGAAATCGGAAAATATCTTTGCCATATGCTAGAGCATATGAATGACCGAATGAAAATGTTGGATATGATTAATTTCAAAGAATTCGAGTATGATTCTTTCGAAATCAGTGATAAAAATAGTTTGGCGTTAAAGGTTAAGATGGGCATTGACCGTTTTAATATTAAGGATGAAACCGTTAATGCAATAAAAGAAATTGTAACTCAATACAGAATAAGCTATTCTGAGATTGCTATACTATTCCCGTATAAGCAACGCAGGCAGATTAAATATCATTATCTATATTGGTTAGAGCAGGCACTTAATGATGCGGATATACCGTATTCGTTGATCACATCCTCTTTGACGGGATCTTTTGACCGTAAGAGATATAGCGATACAAATGGTATTGTTGTTTCGACCATTGATTCGTCTCTGGGATTAGATTTCAAAGCTGTTATTGTAGCGGGTTTGTATCCTTACAATTATATTTTTGGTGATAACTATTACAAGAAGATAATATCTTCTTGGGCTGCAATTAAAGCGATGTCTGATGATGACCAGTCGCAAGTGCAGAGCCAGATGAGAGCTATGTACACTGCATGTTCCAGGGCAAGGGATGTATTGTATGTCTTAAGTGATTTGACCCCAGGATCTCCAATGGAGGAAATTTTGCAGAAATAAGAGGTGAATTATGGCGAGTAACTATAATATAATGGCGAATTATATCGTATCAAAATACATAGAGCGTGTATCAGGAAAAGATCTGGGAGAAACTTTTGTTGATGATGATCCTTCTAAACGTGTTATGGTAGGTATGCTTTCAGAGGATAGAGTTGAAGCTAAGTTTGAAGGTGGATATGTTGAGAACACAAATACACGATTTGACAGTATTCCTTCTATCAGCATTTCTTTTATTGTGAAAAAGAATGAATCAGGCATTCTTCATGTTATTCCAGCTGGTTTATTGTTTTATATGGTTCAGCCGAGTTATGAGAAAACAGTTCAGTATATGCTTGAACGATATTCCGAAAAAGACTCTGAACATTATACTGATATTTTACAACTTTGTGAATGTTATCCAGAAATTAAATTCAATCTCCCGTTAACATATAAAAAAATAGATATAGCTTCTGTGATGGCGGATGGAATTGAGATTAAGCTTTCTGATATTACGCCTGGACAGACATTTCATCTCAAACAGAAAATTTCTGAAAAGCTGAGTGTATTGGCGGATCAGATTGCGAATGAAATCTGTATTGTTTCTCAGAGTAGAATAAGTTTCTTTGATTTAACAGAACCTGATAGATTTCGTGTGGTGACGGGAATCAAAGATGAAAGAGTACAGCCACGGTGGGATATCGATATTGTGTGTAATGTAAAAGAAGAGGGGAATACTTTGCGATTTTTACTGCAGATGGTTAACACTACACCTATAAATGATAAGAAAAATATTGGATATCTTCCCAAAATCTTTGATGCAGGCATACGCGTAAAAGGTAATGAAGGAATCGAATTTCAGAACATTCCACTTGACTATTTTAGTGGAAGTTATAAAGAAAGAAATCCAATTTTTGCAGTTACGGAGAATGCTTCTGCCAAGTATCATATGGAAAGAAATGAAATCCGTACCGACAACATTCCAATCTATTATCAAAAACGCCTGGTAACCAAAGATGATTTGAAAGAATATGTCACTTTTGCCAAGCTGATACAGAACCCTATTGTAAACCTAAACTATATTCTTTTGAAAATGGAGGAAGATTACGGTCGCTGTGAGGATGATTTTGAATCACGTAGGAGCAAATTGTCTTCACAAGCATGTTTGAAATACCAGAATGCATTGAGAGAATATGAAAATGAAATCTCTCGTTTTCACAATGGTATCAAGCAAATAGAATATAAAGACTTTGTTCGCAAAGCTTTTTATTACATGAATAAAACCTTCCAGACCAAATTAGATGGTCAGTCTAGAAATATTACAGGATGGCGCCTTTTCCAGATTGTATTCATTGTATCCATGATCGGTGAAGTGATTCACAGTGAGTATCGGGATGACGCCTCTCTGACATATGCAGATATTGATGTGGCAAATCTTCTATACTTTCCTACTGGAGGTGGAAAAACAGAGGCATTCCTTGGTATCACTGTATTTGCGATGTTCTTTGATAGACTTCGCGGAAAGACTCAAGGAATCACTGCATTTCTGAAATACCCTCTTCGATTATTGGCTGTACAGCAGTTGGATCGTATACTCGCTATTGTTATGCAAGCTAATGTGGTTCGGCAGGAAAATATAGAGCTTGCTTTGGCTACAGAATTTCGTGTTGGTTTTTATGTTGGAAAAGATAATACACCTAACAAGATCAGTAAGGATGTTATTAGAGATCATGGCTGGAGGCTGGTAGGAGAGTATATTGACGAGGGAAAGACAGGAACCACCACAAAGCGGAGAAATGACTACAAAAGATTACTTAAGGATATGACGGAGAATAAGTTTGATATTGTGGTATGTAAGGATCAAGACCGATTACAGAGAAATACTCTGGATTGGTACCTATTTGTAGATAATCTGGTAACAAATAACCTAAAGCTCTTTATGTATCTGGATAATAAGTTTTTTAAACCCTCAGAGGATGCTCTTATAACAGGTGTAAAGGCGATCATAGCAGAGGAATACAGTAGAAATCTTAGTAAAAAACTGAATAACTCAAACAAGAGGAGAATAGAAAGAGCCCTTAATGGGGAGGAGGTATCAGCTATGGGAAACGGTAAATCATTAGCCTTTAAAATTGTTAATGGAAAGTGGGTAAAAGACGAGGAGGAGGCAAAGCTGGGGAAAAAGATCTTTGAGCTATATCTGGAATATGATAGCATAAGAAAAGTAAGAGATTGGGTAAATGAACATGGTTATACAAACAGTGTAGGAAAACCTTTTACCTCTGAGAGTATTAGCAGGATCCTTAAAAACGAGAAAGCTAAAGGCGTTATAGTGATGGGGAAATATCATCACGATTTTGATAAAAAGAAAATTGTGAGAAGATCGGAGGAAGAGCTGGTTAGAATACCAGCCCCAGAGCTTGCCTATGTATCAGAGGAGGTATTTGATAAAGTACAGGAGAGATTAAGGGCTAAGACAGGGAACGGTAGGGGAGTAAACGCTTATTCTGATCCTCTTAGTGGTAAAATCTACTGTGGATCCTGTGGTAGAAAGCTCTGGAAACACGCTAGTAACGGATATGTTAATTGGATGTGTGCCTCACAGGTGGCTAAAGGGGATGTAGAGTGTAACGGTACCAGAATAACCACAGTAGCGATAAGAAACATTTACAAGAAAATCACGGATAATCTGGAGGTAAATAAAGGAGTTGTAAAGCAGGATATTGTTAAGTGGCTCAATGAGCTAAAGGCTACGCTTAGTGATACCTCAGTAAATGAAAAAATACAGAAAGATCTTGATAAGCTGGAGAGAAAGAGAACTAAGCTCTTAGAGGCATATCTGGAGGATTTTATTTCTAAGGATGATTACAAAGCAAAGTATGAGGCTATAGAGGGGCAGATAGAGGAGAAGAAAAAGCTCTTAGTACCTGTAGAAGAAAATGAGGATATTAAAGTTATCGAGAGCGTATTACAGAACATAGATGACGAGATAGATGCTTATGTGAAAACTCTTGATATGGAGGAAAGCAAGGTAGATTTTCTAATTGAGCATACGAAAAGGATTACAGTATTAGAAAATCGTGATATTATAATAGAGTTGGATCTTGTAGCAGGAGCAATTATAGCAGGGAAAGATTTTCTGCTATATGTTCACGATACTATGCCGCTCCACCATGGCAGAATACGTTATGAAACATTTAGTTAAACAATCCGGCATAGAGTCCGATTTCTTCATCGATTCCGCCGGTACAAGCAACGAAGAACATGGAAACCCAGTTCACCACGGCACACAAAAGAAGCTCCGCAAGGAAGGAATCCCGTGTGGCAATCACCGTGCACGCAAGATGCGTAGAGAAGAATATGTCGCATTCGACTACATCATCTGCATGGAGCGATATAATATACAGAACATTATGAGAATCATCGGAAATGACCCGGAGCACAAGGTACAGAGACTTCTGGATTACACAAATCGTCCGAGAGACATTGCAGATCCATGGTATACAGGAAATTTTGATGAGACATTTGATGATGTGATGGAAGGTTGCCAGGCGTTTCTTAGCTATCTGATGGAGCATCTGCAATAAATTTTCAGATGGGAGACCCAAAGGAGAATGGAAAATAAAAAAGAGAAGTAATCTGAGTTTAGAAAAGGATTTTCTTTAAAGCACAAGCTTTGTAGCAGGAGGAATCCATTTCATACCGGATCACTTCTCTTTTATTTTAGATCTTTTATGATTGCACAAATTGAGATTCTGCTATTCGGAAAAACGTTGTATTATTGAGAAGCCACAAACGTATCAACCAAAAATCCGCAATCTTATCTCTCCCATCGTCCACTGGCTCCACAAGGAAGTACCAGCCCATTTGAAGATACTGGAAGTCCAATCTCTTGTGAATCCACATGCCCACCGTATTTCTTAAGCTCAGTCGCGATCATATAAGTCAGTACTGCTGGGGCAAGTCCTGTCGTATAAGAATTGATCAGGAAGAACAGTGGATCATCGGATAAAATCTTCGTACAGAGTTTTACCAGTGGATGAATTGCGTCTTCAATCTTCCAGATCTCGCCCTTTGGTCCACGACCGTAGGAAGGTGGATCCATGATGATTGCATCGTAATGATTACCGCGGCGGATTTCGCGCTCTACGAATTTGACACAGTCATCAACCAGCCAGCGGATCGGTGCGTCGCCGAGTCCGGAAGAAACAGCATTTTCTTTTGCCCATGTAACCATTCCCTTGGAAGCGTCTACATGAGTTACGTGTGCGCCGGCAGCAGCTGCTGCAAGTGTTGCACCACCGGTATAGGCGAATAAGTTCAGTACTTTTACCGGGCGCCCGGCATTGCGAATCTTTTCAGAGAACCAGTCCCAGTTGGTTGCCTGTTCCGGGAAAAGTCCGGTATGTTTAAAATTAAACGGTTTTAAGTTAAAGGTAAGATTCTTATAACTGATTTGCCACTGTTCCGGGAGATCGAAGAATTCCCATTCACCGCCGCCTTTTTTACTGCGGTGATAGTGTGCGTTCGGATGTTTCCAGCGTTTGTCTGTGCGAGGTGTATCCCAGATCACCTGCGGATCCGGACGAACCAGGATGTACTGCCCCCAGCGTTCCAGCTTTTCTCCGTCTGAGGAGTCAATTACTTCATAATCTTTCCAACCATCTGCTAACCACATATATTATTAAATCCTTTCTGAAGTGCTTTTTGATAAATTTCCAGTTTTCTATAGTCTTGTTCAATGCATATTTATAGACATACTGTTTTACTTTTCTATTTTATTATAGAAGAAAGGATACTGCAAGAAGCGAATGTAAAATATCGCAATAATATACAAAAAGCTATCGCGATAACAAATGGTTTTTGGTAAAAATAACGGGACTATCTGTTTACATAAGGGACGAAGGGTGATAGAATGTATCTATAAGTGAAATGATTCACGTAAAAGAAAGGTGGAAATGAATATTATGGTAACAGTTAATGCAATGGGAGACAACTGCCCGATTCCGGTAATCAAAACAAAAAAAGCAATGCAGGCTCTTACAGGACCGGAGACAATTGAAGTATTAGTAGATAATGAGATTGCTGTACAGAATGTTACAAAGCTGGCAAAAGAACAGGGCGGAGAAGTAAGCTCTGAAAAGCTTGGAGAAAAAGAATACAAAGTAACGATCAAGATGCAGGGAGTACCGGCAGCAGATGCAGAAGTTGTATGTACACCGGATCAGAAGGGAGACCTTATCGTAGTGGTATCTTCTGACCGCATGGGAACAGGTAATGATGAACTTGGTAAAGTCCTGATTAAGGGATTTATTTATGCAGTTACACAGCTTGATACACTTCCGAAGAAGATGCTTTTCTACAATGGAGGCGCTACTCTTACAACAGAAGGATCAGATTCCATTGAAGATCTGAAGTCTCTGGAGGCACAGGGAGTAGAGATTCTTACATGTGGTACATGTCTTGACTACTATCATTTAAAAGACAAACTTGTTGTTGGTGGCGTAACCAATATGTACAGTATTGTTGAATCTATGGCTGAAGCAGGAAAGATCATCAGACCATAGTTTGAGAACTATATAACAAAGAAGTTCGTATAACGGACAGAGAATATTTAAGAAAAGTTGAGAAATTAAGTATGAATAAAGATATCAGAGAGACACAGTGTATAAGGACATCATGTTGAGGCGTCAAAGCAGGTCGAAGGACCCTTGTTCAGGCTCTGGACAAGTTGTTAAAAACTGAAGATGGTAACCTCCTGGATAAAATGAATTTGTTTGTTCGGGCAGATGCACTTTGCTCTCTGGTATTTGATATCGGATGGTAGAAGATAGATGTGGCTGCGCAATTTGATCAAAGGAAATAACGGAATCCGGTGAGGGTGTATTTATACGAATTTGATCGAATAGAAAGAGGGAATAATTATGAACTTAAAGCAGCTGGAAGCATTTATTAAAGTATCCGATTCAAAGAGCTTTTCAAAAGCAGCACAGGAACTGTATCTGACACAGCCAACAGTAAGTGCGCATATACAGACACTTGAAAAAGAACTGAAAGTGAGATTGTTTGTGCGTAATACCAAGACTGTCAAATTATCTGAGGACGGAAAGACACTTTATCAGTATGCACGTCAGATGATCGAACTGGAACAGGAAATCCAGTCAATGTTTTCAAAAGCAGCAGAGCAGAAAGAAAGATGTATTACGATCGCAACCTCTACGATACCGGCGCAGTATATTCTGCCGGATATTCTGGTGAAATTCCGAGAGAGATTTCCGGAAGAACAGTTCAGAATCGTGGAAAGTGACAGCAGTACTGTCATTGAACAGGTAGCATCGCATCTGGTTGATATTGGATTTTCCGGTACAGTAATCGAAAAAGCAAATTGTAAATACATACCGTTTTACCAGGATGATCTGGTTGTTATTATGCCGAATACGAAAGAATATCAGAAAATCGTAAAAGAGCAGAAGGATTTAAAATGGCTGGAAGGAGAACCTCTGATTATGCGTGAGGAGGGATCCGGTACCAGAAAAGAAGCAGAGAAGCAATTAAAAAAGATGGGAATCTCTTTGGATGATCTAAATATTGTTGCGACAATTGAGAATCCGGAAGCGATCAAGAGATCTGTTAAAAGTGGTCTTGGCATTACAATTATTTCAAGACTTGCGGCCGCAGATGAGATCCAGGCAGGAGAAGTTCTGGAATTCCCGTTTTCACAGGATGGCAGCGGTCGAAACCTGAATCTTGTATATAATAAAAACTACAAACTTCCGGCAGCGGCTGAACATGTGAGAGAATTGATTATAGAAAAGTATGAATTGCAAAAGCAGTCTTTACAATAGAAAGTATGAATGATAGAATTTATCTATGTGCGCATTTTTTGCGGCAGGTAACATGTTAAATGCAAAGTATAAGTTGGGGATAAACAATGAATAAAGAAAAAGTAAGACTGACACAGTATGCAAAAACTTCCGGGTGAGCCGCTAAAGTAGGTCCGGAGACCCTTGCCCAGGTTCTGGGTAAGTTACCGAAATTTGAAGATGAAAATTTGATCGTCGGAATCGAGACATCAGATGATGCTGCGATTTATAAGGTTACAGATGATATTGCGATGATCCAGACCGTGGATTTTTTTACGCCGATCGTGGATGATCCGTATATGTTTGGCCAGATTGCAGCAGCAAACTCGCTCAGTGATGTTTACGCAATGGGAGGAGAGCCGAAGGTAGCACTTAATATCGTAGGATTTCCGAATTGTCTTGATCCACAGATCTTAGGAGATATTCTTGCCGGTGGAGCCGATAAGGTAAAAGAGGCAGGAGCTGTTCTGGTTGGTGGACATACAGTACAGGATGATGAGCCGAAGTATGGACTTTGTGTGTCCGGATTTGTACATCCAAAGAAGATTTTTAAGAATTACGGATGTAAACCGGGGGATGTGCTGATCCTTACCAAACAGGTCGGAACAGGAATTGTTAATACAGCAATCAAAGGAGAAATGGCATCTGCAGCCGCAATCAGGGAAGCTGAGATTGTCATGTCTTCTTTAAATAAAAAAGCAAAAGAAGTTGTGGAGCATTTCCCTGTAAATGCATGTACAGATATTACAGGATTTGGTCTTTTAGGTCACTGCGTTGAAATGGCAGAGGCAAGTAATGTGACATTTGAACTGAATGTTCACGATATTGCATATCTTGATGAAGCAATCAGCTATGCAAAAATGGGCCTTGTTCCGGCGGGGGCTTACAAGAACAAGGGATATTCTTATCAGAAAGTAGATTTCAGAAATGTAGAAGATCATTTTATCGATCTGTTATATGATCCGCAGACATCAGGTGGACTGCTCATCAGCGTGGAAGCGCAGTATGCGGAAGCCGTGATGGAAGCATTCGAGAAGAAGAGACTGGATACCAAGGTATCCCTGATCGGAACCGTAACAGAAAAGAGCGATAAACTGATTCGTCTGCACTAGGAATTCAAAGAGGTAGAGGAGAAAATGAATAAAAATTTATTATTTCGCAGTATTCCGAAAGTAGATATTCTGCTTGAAGAACAGGAGATACAGGATTTGATTGATGTATATGGACGTGAACTTGTGATGGATGTGATCCGTGAAGAGATGGATGCGCTCAGAACATTTATCGGAAAGTGCGAGGAAGAAGAGAAAGCGAAAGCGCAGATCGGGATGCTTACGCAGAATATAAAACGGCATGCCGGAAAGCTGCATGAGCCGAATATGAAAATGGTGATCAACGGAACAGGAACAGTTCTCCATACCAATCTCGGCCGTGCACCGATCAGTAAGGAGCATGTTGAGAGACTGGCAGGAATTGTGAGTGGTTACTCCAATCTGGAATACAATCTGGAAGCAGGAGCACGTGGAGAGAGATACTCTCATTTTGAAAAATTGCTTTGCAAACTGACCGGGGCAGAGGCTGCGATGGCGGTTAACAACAATGCTGCGGCTGTTATGCTGATCTTAAGTTCAATGGCAAAAGGCGGGGAAGTTGTAGTATCCCGCGGAGAGCTGGTTGAGATCGGTGGCAAATTCCGGATTCCGGATGTAATGGAGCAGAGCGGAGCTTCACTTGTGGAAGTCGGAACGACGAATAAGACACATTATTCTGATTATGAAGAAGCGATCACAGAGGAGACAAAAGCACTCCTTAAAGTTCATACAAGCAATTACCGTATTGTTGGATTTACAGAGACGGTTACGATCGATGAACTGATTCCGATTGCGCAGGAACACGATATCCCGATTATCGAAGATCTTGGAAGTGGTGTGCTGATCGACCTGAGTAAATACGGACTGACCTATGAACCGACGGTTCAGGATTCCATCCGCAAGGGAGCGGACGTTGTATGCTTCAGCGGAGACAAGCTGCTCGGTGGTCCGCAGGCTGGAATCATCATCGGTAAGAAGAAATATATTGACCAGATGAAGAAGAATCAGCTGACACGTGCACTGCGAATTGATAAATTTACAGCAGCGGCACTGGAACTGGTATTACAGGAATATTTATCAGAAGAAAAGGCAATCCAGAATCTTCCGGTACTGCGTATGATCACAGAGTCCAAAGCGGATGTGGAAAAGCGTGCAAGATCTCTGAAGCGGATTCTGCAGAATGCACAGCTTGCTGCAACGATCGGGATGGAACCGTGTGAATCACAGATCGGTGGAGGCTCTCTTCCACTTGAACGCATTCCGAGTATGGCAGTTACGATTAAGCCGGAGAATATCAGTGTACCGAAGCTGGAAGAAGAGATGCGGCATCTTTCTATGCCAATCATTCCGCGTACAGCCAACGACACGATTTATCTGGATGTGCGGACAATTGAATCCTGCTACTTTAAGAAGATAGCAGAGATGCTGGGAGAATTATTATGAAAAACATTATCGTAGGAACCGCAGGTCACATTGACCATGGGAAAACGACACTGATAAAAGCACTTACCGGACGTAACACGGACCGGTGGGAAGAAGAACAGAGAAGAGGGATCACCATTGACCTCGGGTTTACTTATTTTGATTTGAAAAATGGAGACCGTGTAGGGATCATTGATGTTCCGGGACATGAAAAATTTATCAACAATATGGTTGCGGGAGTTGTCGGAATGGATCTGGTACTTTTGGTTGTGGCAGCGGATGAAGGTATCATGCCGCAGACAAGAGAACACATGGACATTCTGGGACTCCTTGGGATCAAGAAGAGCATTCTGGTGATCAACAAGTGTGATCTGGTCGATGAAGAATGGCTGGAACTCGTTGAGGAAGAAATCCAGGAAGAACTGGAAGGTACTTTTTTGGAAGGTGCACCGGTTGTTAAAGTATCGGCTGCAACCGGGCAGGGGCTTGATGAACTGACGGATACGATTCAGCAACTGATGTCGGATGAGGTGGTTGCAAAGGATACACAGACTATTCCAAGACTTCCGATTGACCGGGCATTTACCCTGTCAGGCTTTGGGACAATTATCACAGGGACACTTATATCCGGTACGATCACCAGGGAAGACGTTCTGGAAATGTATCCGATCGGAAAAGAGTGCAAGATTCGTAATATTCAGGTACATGGGCAGAATCAGGACAAATGCTATGCCGGACAGAGAGTGGCGATCAATCTGTCAAATGTGAAGAAAAAGGAAATTCGCAGAGGGTGTGTGCTTGCGCCGAAGAACAGTATGAAAAATACAGATCTTCTGGATGTGAAGCTGAAAGTTCTGGAAGACTCCATGCGTATCCTTACAAATCATGAGAGATTGCATTTATACACGGGTACGAGTGAGATCCTCTGCCGTGCTGTTCTGCTGGATAAGGAGCAGATCGGACCGGGAGAAGAGGGACTGGTACAGCTCAGACTGGAAGAAGAGATTGCGGTCAAACGAGGCGACCGTTTTGTAGTACGTTTCTATTCGCCGATGGAGACTATCGGAGGCGGGATCGTGCTGGAACCGAATCCGGTGCGTAAGAAACGTTTTGATGCACAGGCAATCGAAGAACTGAAGAAAAAAGAATCCGGTTCTCTTGGCGATGTTATGGAGCTTCAGATCAAAGAACACGGCGACACGATGATCACACTTGCTGAGCTTGCAAAGGTGATGGCACATTCCGTAGATGAACTGAAGGAGTATCTTGAAGAACTGGAAGAATCGGGCACAATCTTTGTATTCCCAATGAAGAAGGACACATATTTGTGGCACAGAGACAGCGAATTTGCAGTACGTCAGAAGATAGAGGAGACATTGCAGAAATATCACAGTGAGCATCCATACCGATATGGAATGAAGAAAGCCGAAATTCACAATACATTCCTGAAAAAGATTAAACCAAACATATTTGATGCGTATATCGAAAGAATGACGGGAGAAAACGTCTATGGAAGAAGGGAAGAATATCTTTCGCTTCCGGGATATGAAGTTCCGAAGGACGCGATGTATCTTCAGACAGAGAAGCTGATCGAAGATACATTTGAAAAAGCAGGATATGATTTTGTGAGATTTTCAGAGATTGATTTTGGAAAAATTCCGCGCCAGACAGCGGAAGATGTGGTTCTCATGATGATTGACGAAGGAAAAGTACTCCGTATCAATGAAGAGATGTTTACGATGAAACACCTGATGGATGAAGCGAAGGAAAAAATTCAGAATCATCTGAAGGAAGAAAATCTGATCACGATCGCACAGGTGAGAGATATGTTCTCAACAAGCAGAAAGAGTGCGAAACCGATTTTAGAATATATGGACAGCATTAAGGTGACAAAGAAGACAGGCGGAGAAAGTGAGAGGGTGGCATACTTATGAATTTAAAGCAGCTGGAGGCATTTGTTAAGGTAACTGAGTCGGGAAGTTTTTCAAAAGCGGCAAAGCTTTTGTTCCTGACGCAGCCAACGGTCAGTGCACATATCTCTTCTCTGGAGAAAGAACTGGACTCACGGCTTTTTGTCAGAAATACAAAGGAAGTAAAATTGTCGGAAGAAGGAAAGCAATTATACCAGTATGCGCGCCAGATGGTGGAACTCGAAAAAGAAATCGAGCAGGTATTTTCCAAGGATGCGCATCGTGAGGAAAAATGTATTACAATTGCGACCTCTACGATTCCGGCACAGTATGTTCTTCCGGCGATTCTGGCGAAATTCAGAGAGACTTATCCGGATGAGCAGTTCCGGATTTCAGAAAATGACAGCTGCGGTGTTGTTGAACAGGTAGCAGGGCATATGGTAGATATTGGATTCACAGGTACGGTACTTGAAAAAAAGCATTGCAGATATATGCCTTTTTATCAGGATGAACTGGTTGTTATCATGCCGAATACCGAGTTTTATCAGGAAATACAGAAGCGCTATAAGACAGCAACATGGATAAAGAATGAACCGGTCATTATGCGGGAAGAAGGATCGGGAACCCGCAAGGAAACAGAAAAAATATTGAGAAAAGCAGGAATTATGCCTGATACCCTCAATATAGTAGCATGCATTGAGAATCCGGAAGCGATAAAAAGGTCAGTAAAGAGTGGGCTTGGAATCACGATCATATCAAGACTTGCAGCAGAAGAGGAGATCCGGACCGGACAGGTTCTGGAATTCCCGTTACAGAAGGATGAAAGCAGTCGTTATCTGAACCTTGTATACAATAAAAACTATCAGCTGCCTGCAGCAGCAGAGCATCTGATCCGGATTGTAAAGGATTTCTATCCGGATGCACATATGGGGAAATGAAAAGAGGATCAATATGATATATTTAGATAATGCAGCAACCACAATGCGCAAACCACAGGAAGTAATTGATGCGATCACCGCAGTAATGTGCTCAATGGGGAATGCAGGAAGAGGCGTCAACGAGGCATCTCTCGGAGCAGCAAGAACCGTATATGACACAAGAGAGAAGCTTGCAGGTTTTTTCGGGGCGGAAGATGCAAGACAGATCGTATTTACCATGAATTCAACGGAGAGTCTGAATATTGCGATCAAGGGGATCTTAAATCCGGGAGACCATGTGATCTCTACGGTTTTGGAACATAACTCTGTTCTCCGACCACTTTATGAGATGGAGAAAAAGGGAGTTGAAGTGACATTCCTTGGATGTGATGAAAAAGGAACTCTGGATTACGCAAATTTTGATAAAGCAATCAAAGAGAATACAAAAGCAATTGTCTGTACCCATGGGTCCAATCTGACGGGAAACAAAGTGGATGTGGAGCGGATCGGGGAAATTGCAAAAAAACACGATCTGTTGTTTGTGGTAGATGCATCACAGACTGCCGGTGTATTTCCGATCGATGTGCAGAAGATGCATATTGATATTCTGTGTTTTACCGGACATAAGGGACTTTTAGGACCGCAGGGGACTGGTGGAATGTATGTGAGAAAAGGCGTTCATGTCCGGCCACTTCTTTCAGGCGGTACCGGTGTGCAGACCTATAGTAAGACACAGCCGGAAGAGATGCCGACAGCACTGGAAGCAGGAACACTTAACGGACATGGAATTGCCGGACTGGATGCTGCGATCGGATATCTGGAAGAAACAGGAATTGATACGATCCGCGCAAAGGAACAGGCATTGATGAAGCGGTTTTATGAAGGGATAAAAGAAATCCCGGGAGTCAAAATTTATGGGGATTTCAGCAGCATGGACCGCTGTGCGGTAGTGAGCCTGAATATCAGAGATTATGACTCGGGAGAAGTCAGTGATGCACTTCTGACAGATTATGGGATTTCTACCCGTTCAGGAGGACACTGTGCACCACTGATGCATGAGGCACTTGGAACCGTAGAGCAGGGGGCTGTCAGATTCAGTTTTTCCCACTATAACACAGAGGAAGAAGTGGATACGGCAATCCGGGCAATCTGCGAGCTTGCAGAAGAAGAGTAAAATTTTATAAGATCAGAGATTGATAGAAGACCGATATAATATTGATAGTATCAATATATATATCGGTCTATTTTAATTATGAATTGGACAAGAAGTTGTGCAAAAGATATAATTATAGGGTAACAAAAAAGTCTTTAATAGTCAAAATGACGAATGAGAGAAAGACGAAGGAGGAAGAAAAATGAATTTATCAGATTCAAAGAAGAAGCTTGCACTTGCGGGGGTTCTGTGTGGGCTTGTAGCTGCATGTCTGGCTTACTTTGGTAATCCGGCAAACATGGCATTCTGTATTGCCTGCTTTATCCGTGATACGGCAGGAGCTCTGGGATTTCACCAGGCCGAAGTTGTGCAGTATGCAAGACCGGAGATCATCGGTCTTGTGATCGGAGCATTTATTATTTCAGTGGCAACAAAAGAATACCGTTCAACAGCAGGATCTTCACCGATGATCCGTTTTATCCTTGGTATGGTAATTATGATCGGTTCCCTGATTTTCCTTGGATGCCCGCTCCGTATGGTGATCCGTATGTCAGCAGGTGACCTGAATGCATGGGTAGCACTGATCGGTTTTGTACTTGGAGTTGGAACCGGAGCATTTGCACTCAAAAATGGTTTCAGCCTTGGACGTGCGCATGAGACAAACAAAGAAAGTGGAGCAGTGCTTCCGGTACTGATGCTTGGTATTCTGATCCTTGCAACCTGCTCAACACTTCTCAAAGCAAGTGAAGCAGGTCCTGGAAGTCTTCATGCACCAATTATCATGTCACTGATCGGCGGACTTATTTTCGGAGCACTTGCTCAGAAATCAAGAATGTGCTTCGCCGGCGGAATCCGTGATGCGATCTTAATGAAGAACTTTGATCTTCTTACAATTATTGCAGGTCTTTTTGTAGTAATGCTGATCTTCAATCTGGCAACAGGAAGATTTGTACTTGGATTTAACACTCCTGGAATCATTGCACATTCCAACCATCTGTGGAATATTCTTGGCATGTATGCAGTAGGATTCGCGGCAGTTCTTGCCGGCGGATGCCCGCTTCGCCAGCTGATCCTTGCAGGACAGGGTTCTTCTGATTCAGCAGTTACTGTACTTGGCATGTTCTTTGCAGCAGCACTTTGCCATAACTTCGGACTTGCATCAAGCGGAACAGCTATGAATGCAGAGACAGGCGAACTCGTTGCAGGAGCCGTAACGCCGAATGGAAAAGTTGCTTGTATTATCTGTATTATCGCATGCTTTATCATTGCATTTACAAACAAAAGAGAGCAGGCAAAATAGTCAGAAACTGCAAGATATAGATGGATAATCCATAAGAAATATGATATGCTAGGAAGGCAGGTAAAAAATATGAAAGAAGTAGATGCAAGAGGACTTTCGTGTCCGGAACCGCTGATGCTTACTGCAGAGGCACTGAAGAATGCAAACGGACCGATCAAGGTTCTTGTGAGCGAACCTCACCAGAAGACTAATATCGAGAAGTTTGCGAAGGACAAAGGAAAGAAGGCAACTTCTACCGAGAAGGGCTCTGAATTTGAAATTGTGATTGAATAATGAGAAAAAAAGAGTTAAAGCTGGTTATCACATTCCATACAACAGCGGATGCGATGGCGATGGAAAAAGAATGTAAAAAAGTTGGTGCACAGGGACGTATGATTCCGGTGCCGAGAAGTATTTCAGCAGGATGCGGGCTTTCCTGGTGCGCACCACTGGAATGCAGGGAAGAACTGAAAAATGTCATGCAGGGAATCGGTCTTGAAGAAGAAGAGATCCACGAGTGTATGGTATAAGAAGAGGTAAAACGAGGAAACCGCAAGATGAGGAATCGGAATCATTTTTGCGGTTTCCTTTTTCCGTTTACTGAGAATATTCGTGGAACAAGAAAAATAATTCTTTACATTTAGACTGATTTTGGATACATTATTAGTATATCCTACTAATTAACTGCGGTATGGTGGAGGGGAAGATGAAAGGATTATCAGAAAAGCGGTTGAGCGATTATATGGCAGAACAGATTGCGGATGAAATTCTGGCGGGCAGGATAGAAGGAGGAAGCCAGTTAAAGCAGGAAGAGCTTGCTGAGGTATTTGGAGCATCCAGAATCCCGATCCGTGAAGCATTTCAGGTTCTGGAGAGTCAGGGGCTGATCGTGAGGCTGGCAACAAAAAGAATTTATACGGTTGAGCTGGATGAAGAGCAGATAGAACTGATTTTTGAGATGATCGGAGAAATCCTCAAAAAAGCGGTTCAGCATGTCCTGAATATGAAAAGTCAAACAGAGGAAAAGGAAGTATTTTCGACGGAAACAAGACCGGACCAGTTGCTTCTTGCACAGATGGAGAATGGATATCTGACGAATCTGCTGAAAAATGCTTCGGAGTGTTATATCCGGTTTGCCACAAAATGTAAAGAGACGGATGGAAAAAAAGAGACAGAAAAGGCAATCTGCGAAAAGATAGCAGGTGCATTAAATGGTGCGGAAAAATATACAAAAACATTTGCAAAAGCGGTCAATAGTGAGATTGACAGATGGGTATTGCTTCTGGCAGAGCAGGTGAAGGAAGAAAGAAGGAAGAATAGATGAATGGTTTAAAACCGATCAAGATGCCGTCAGCGAAGGAAAAAGTTGCTGCGGAGCTTAGAAAAGCAATTTTATCAAGGCAAATGAAAGAAGGAGAGATCCTTTCACTCGACAGTGTGGCATCTCAGCTAAATGTGTCGGCAATGCCGGTAAGAGAAGCATTTCAGATTCTGGCAAGGGACGGGCTGATCCAGCTTCGGAAGAATAAAGGGGCAGTCGTCCTTGGAATCACGGAAACCTATATCCGGGAACATTATCAGCTCCGCGCGATCCTCGAGAGTGCGGCAGCAAAGCTTGCAGCAGAACCGGGAACAGATATTGCGGAAATAGAAGATGTCTATCAGGAATCTTGTGAGGCACTGGAAAACGGGGAATCCCAGAAATACACGGATCTCAACCGTGCATTTCACAATGAAATCTGGAGTGCGGCAGGTAATGGAAAGATGAAAAAAATGATCTCCGAACTCTGGAACGGACTTTCTATGGGAAGTATGGTTTCAGAAGGTGATTATGCGAAGGTATCGATCAAAGAGCATGGAAGGATTCTAAAAGCACTCCAGGAGCATAATGTCGAAGCGGCAGAAAAAGAGATGTATGCGCATATCATGCGAAGCCGCGATGATATGCTGACGTATTACAAGTAGATAAGTGTAAGAAAATAAAAGATATACACAGAACATAAAAAGATTTTGAGAGTATAGATACTTCTTGAAGTCTTTTTTATTTGCAAAAAATTTCATTTCGTGCAATATGACAGAAGAATCTTAGTCAGAATATACAAAATAGAATATGCAGAATTATGCTATCCGCCAAAATGATAAAAAGTAATTGACATTTTGGTGTCAATGAATTATATTAAAATCAAGATTTGGATACAAAATCAGATATCAAAAATCAGATATCAAATAAAAGACATCCAGAAAAGAAACTAAAAAGAGAAATGAGGAGGTAGCAAAATGAGTCAGGTAACTATC
>OIXV01000883.1_pt1 | contig 28006 bp, 28 predicted proteins | sample 1587771 | NCBI WGS metagenome assembly OIXV01 (sample SAMEA3888893, study PRJEB22519) | human gut metagenome | biome: human gut; feature: human-associated habitat; material: faeces | place: Denmark | collected 2010
CCTAGCGGGTGGTTTTTTGTTCCGTGCTTCCGCACGGAACTGCCTCAAGGTGAAATACGACAAGGCGGTTTGGGGCTGCGCGCCCAAAACCGCCTTGTTTTGTTATATTTTGTCAAAATATTACGTTATGTATTCGATTTGAGAGAAAAAGAGAGCTGGGTGACACCCAGCTCTCGCCTCACATTTTACAGAAACAACAGCTTCTCATAGTCCACCGCAACGCAGACCGACGCGCCTGCTTGCAGAGCATTTCCTCGGTCTGCCGCGATGCACAGCATCGGCGCCGTTTCCGTGCTTCCCGCGGGATGCAGCAAGAGGATGTTTTCCTCCACGCCCGGGATAACGCGGCAGACGGTGCAGGCCAATGGACCACCCTCCCGCAGTCTCACCGCGCCGTCAGGAATGCCAACAGTCGTAAAGGTCTTTTCCTTTGCATCAATAGGCAGTGCCACATCCCATTCGGGTATGTATACCGCGCCGTTTTTTGCCTCGGCGGCGAAGAAGTTCTTGCAGCCCGCGAGGCGGGCCGCACTGATACTGCCCGGGCGGCGGATCATCTCGTCCATACTCGTCATCTCGCCGGTCCGTCCGTTCTCCATCACGCAGACGCTGCGGCAGTTACGGTAGCATTCATCGCGGTCGTGGCTGACCCACAGCACTGGGCCGCGGAACGACGCGAGCAGATCTGAAAGCTCCATTTCAAGGTTCCACTTCAAGTAGCTGTCGAGCGCAGAGAACGGCTCATCGAGCAGGATCGCCTCCGGCTCGGACGAGAGGATGCGCGCGAGCGCCACGCGCTGCTGCTGTCCGCCCGAGAGCTGCGCGGGATGCTTTTTTTCCAGTCCCTCAAGGCGGAACATCCTGATCTTCTCCGCCAGCAATTCTTTTTTCTGCGCCTTGTGCTCCCTTCGGATGCCGCAGAGGATATTCTGCTCCACGGTCATATTCGGGAACAGCGCATACTGCTGGAAGAGGTAGCCGACCCTGCGCTGCTGGGGTGGCAGGTCGATCTTCTTCTCGCTGTCGAAGAGCACCCGGTCGCCGAGCACGATGCGCCCCTGGTCGGGCGTCACGATACCGGCGATGCACTTCAAGGTCATGCTCTTGCCGCAGCCCGAAGCGCCGAGCAGCGCCGTCGTCTCGTCCGCCGCTTCAAACTTTGAGCGCAGACAGAACGCACCGAGCCGCTTCTCAATATCCACATACAGGCTCATTTGCCGCCCCTCCTTGCTTTGCTCGCCTCGGTCAGAAAATCGCGCCGCTCGAGCATATTCACCACCAGCAGCACGACGGCAGAGATGGCCATATTGACCATGACCCATTTCATCGCGAGCGCATCGTTGTTCGTCTGCCAGAGCTGATAGACCGTGGTGGAGATCGTCGCGGTCTTGCCGGGCGTGTAGCCCGCGATCATGCTCGTCGCGCCGTATTCGCCAAGTGCTCTGGCAAAGGCCAGCACTGTGCCGGCCAGCACGCCCTGCCGGCAGTACGGCATGCGGATACGCCAGAAAATGTAGGTATTCGACAGGCCCAGCGTCTGTCCAGAATAGGCCAGCGTCTCGTCAAAAGACTCGAACGCGCCGCGCACCGTGCGGTACATCAGCGGGAAGATGACGACCACCGTGGCAAAGATGGCTGACCACCAGGTCATGACCATCTTGACGCCGAACGTTTCGAGCACCCACGCGCCGATGACGCGCTTGGGGCCGAACACGCGCAGCAGAAGATAGCCCACGACCGTGGGCGGCAGCACGAGCGGCAGCGTCAGAAGCACATCGAGCACACCTTTGACCAGGCGCGGAAGCTTTGCGATATAATAGGCGGCAACAATGCCGGCAAAGAAAATAACGACCGTGGAGATCGCCGCAATGCGCAGCGAGTTCCATAAGGGGTACCAATCCATAAGTGACCTCCGATTTTCTGGAGTTCGGGAGATTCAGGTGATCTCCACGCCGCCGCAAATGCGGCGAAAAAAGTTTGCCACAAGACAAGCGGGTTTTCCGCCAGTGGCGGTGGAAAGTTTGTGCCGCATCCTGCGGCAGGGAACGGGACAAAAGGGGATATCTCTTCCGAAAGAGATATCAAAAAGCGTCGCAGACTTTGCGCCGCGCACGGCGCAAATAATCTTGAAATTTTTTGCCGCGACATGTGCGTGGCAAAAAATACCTCTCACGCAGCGAGCGTCGAAGGCCGCTCACCGAAGTGAGCGGCCAAGGCGCAGAGCGTAGTGCAGCTCTTTAAAATGAAAGCCTTTTAGGCTTTTATTTTAGTTAGCGGCGCTGAAGCCGACGCTCTCGAACACTTCCATGGCGTCAGCGGTCTGGAGGTAGTCGAGGAAGGCCTGGGCGGCTTCTTCCTTTTCGCCCTTCAGGACAGCGGCGGGATAGATGACCTGACCGCACATCTCGGCGGTGGCGCTGTCGACGACCGTGAGCCCCGCAGAGAACGCATCGGTGGCGTAGATAATGCCGCAGTCGGTGCTAGCCTCGCTCACCTGGGTGGTGACTTCCTTGACGTTGTTGCCGTAGGTCAAAGAGTCGGCGAGAGCCGCTTCGTCAAGGCCATAGTAGGCGAAGATATTCTCGGTGTACTGGCCGACGGGCACGTCGCTGTTGCCGATGGCGAGCATAACGTCGCCGCTCTTGAGGAGTTCAGCAAGCTGGGCGAAGCTCTCGATGCCCTTGGGGTTGCCCTCGGGAACGGCGAGCGTGACCTTGTTCTCAAGCAGGTCGATGCGGCTGTCGGTCACGATGAGGTCAAGACCATCGGGGTTCTTGTCCTTGTCGTCAATGAGGCTGCCGTCCATGGCGTTCATCTGCTTGGGAGCGGCAGAGATGAACAGGTCACAGTCAGCGCCCTCGCTGATCTGGGTGAGGAGCTTGCCCGAGGAGTCAAAGTTGTAGGTGATGTTGACGTTGGGGGCAACTTCCTTGTACATCTCGGCGATCTCCGTCAGTGTCTCGGTCATGGAGGCGGCGGCGAAGACGACGAGATCAACGCTCTCGGCGTTCGCATCGCCCTGGGTGTCGTCGGTGGTTGTGTCGTCAGTCTTGCTGCTGCAGGCGGCCAGAGAAAACACGAGCGCAAGCGCAAGGAGCAGAGGCAAAAGCTTTTTCATGTTTGGATACCTCCTTTCAAATTTTTTCTTTTTCGCGCGTTCATTGAAAAGCGCGGCGATACAGGAACGCGCAAGAACACGCCGCACGCAATTTATTTCCAATCCCCATCAGGAAACTTGGACAGCATCATTTCGCTATTCTTAAAATAGATAACGTTCCCCAACATTTCGCGCCCGCAGGCGCGAAATGTTGAAGTTGTCAAAACAGCACCGACTCATTCGGTGCAAAGATCCACCAGTTCTGCACTCCCTAATCCCGCGCCCTCGGGGCGCGAAATAAGCGTCGCAGGCTTTGCGCCGCACACGGCGCAAATAATCTCGATCCGTCGCGGAGGACGACATGTGCGTCCGCAGCGACACCTTGCAGCGCTTGGCGCGGTGAGCGCCAAGCGCTGATTCCCCTCTCAAAAATGCGAGTCCCTCGCATTTTTGAATTACTTTCCGAACAGGCAGATCGGATAGTGGCACGGCTTGCACCCAAGGCACAGCCCGCCTTCGCCGAGCGCCGCGAGATCCGCGCGTGTGACGGGCACATCCGCCGCGATCTTCGGCAGCACCAGATCAAAGACCGTCGCGCCCGCATACATCACGCAGCCGGGCAGGCCCATGACGGGCATACCGTCGTCAAAATAGCCGAGCAGGAACATAGCCCCCGGCAGGACCGGCGCGCCGTAGGCGATGATATTCGCGCCCGCGGCCTTGATGCCGCCCGGCGTGTTGTCGTCAGGGTCGACGCTCATGCCGCCGGTGCAGAGGATCATATCAGGCTCCTTCTCGTGCATCGCGAGCACGGCGTCCCGCACATTTTCCACCCCGTCGCCGGAGTAGACGACCTCGAGCGTTTCGATGCCGTAGGTCTTGAGCTTGTCGATCACGACCGGCGTGAACGTATCCTTGATGAGGCCCCTTTTGACCTCCCCGCCGGTGGCGACGATGCAGGCGGTCTTACGAACATAGGGCTTGAGAGACAGCAGCGGCTCATCGCCCGCGGCCTGCTCGGCCTTTCGGAGCTTTTCTTCCTCGATGATGAGTGGGATGACGCGCATGCCCGCGAGCTTGTCGCCCTCGCGCACGGCGGTACCGCCCTTGCGCGTGGCGATCATCACCTCGTCCTGGCTATTCACGGCGACAAGGCGCGCGGAATCGACCAGAAACACGCCATCACAGGCGGCCTTGAGCTCGATCTTGCCCTCTTTGACCTCGCTGCGGATCATGTTCTCCTGCCCGCAGAGGGCGAGCAGCCGCTCCGCCGCGTCGTTTTCGTGCACCATGCCGGGCGTCATCTCCCAGACGTAGAGGTGCTCCTTGCCCATGCTCAAAAGCACGGGGATGTCCTCCTCCGTCACGACGTGGCCCTTGCGGAAGCGTGCGTCCTTGTATTCGTCCTTGATGATCTGCGTCATATCGTGGCAGAGCACATGGCCCACCGCATCCTCGGTTTTGATGAGTTTCATTTCAGCACCTCGATCTCGTCTCCGGCCTGAATGCGGCCCTCTTTGACCACGACGGCAAAGATGCCCTCGGTCGGCATGACGCATTTTCCCGTCGCCTTCTTGATCGCGCAGTCGTTGTGGCACTGCTTGCCGATCTGCGTGACCTCAAGCTCCGTTTCGCCCACGCGCAGATGCGTGCCGACGGGCAGCGTTTTGAGCGTAATGCCGCGCGTGTTGATGTTCTCTGCGAAAATGCCCGCGTCCAGCTCAATGGGACAGGCCTTTCGCATCGTATCCACGCTTTCGTCGGCAAGGAGGCTGATCTGGCGGTGCCAGTCGCCCGCGTGGGCGTCGCCCACGATACCGTGGCGCAGCTTTAAGTCGATATAGGGTACGCTCTCCTTGCGCACGCCCTTTTCTCTGCTGATGTTGACAGCGGTCACTTCCGCCATGTTTCTCCCTCCGCTTCGTAAACGCCGCTCTTCCCGCCCTCTTTATAGAGAAGATGAACGTTGTCTATCCTCATATCGCGCTGCACGGCTTTGCACATATCGTACACCGTGAGCGCCGCCACGCTCACCGCCGTGAGCGCTTCCATCTCAACGCCTGTTTCGCCGCGGCAGCGCACCTCGCTGAAAATGTGCAGCGCGGTATCCTCGATCGAAAATGAGATGTCCACCTTTGTCAGCAGCAGCGGATGGCACATTGGGATGAGCTCGCTGTTCTTCTTTGCGGCCATGATGCCCGCGACCTGCGCGACCGCCAGCACGTCGCCCTTGCCGATGGTGCCTTCCTTGATCTTGTCCATCGTCGCTTTCGCCATGCAGACCGTCGCCTCGGCGCGCGCCACGCGAAAGGTCTGTGCCTTTTCGCTCACGTCCACCATGCGGGCGCGGCCCTGTTCGTTAAAATGCGTCAGTTCCACTGTGCGCTCACCCTCCGATCTCAAACATGCCCCGCTGCGTTTCCGTTTCTCCGGTCGCATTCATATGATGGCGCTCCGGCTTCATCAGAATGCCGCGGCGGATGGCTGCCTCCAGTTCGTCACCCGAAAGGCCGCGCAACGAAAGTTCCGCCGCCGAATGCAGGCAGGGCTTCAATTTCCCGTCCGCCGTGATGCGGATGCGGCTGCATTCGCTGCAAAAGGCGTGGCTCATCGGCGCGATCAGCCCGACGGTCCCCTTTGCGTCCGGCAGACGGTAGCACGCGGCCACGCCGTCGTGCGAAACGGCCTCCAACTCCGGACAGCGGTTCAAAACCGTCTGCGAGGGGAGGTATGTACCGAAATCCTTTCCGCAGCCCATCGGCATGCGCTCGATGAAGCGCACCTGCCACGGATGCTCGCGCGTCAAATCCACAAAATCGGCGATCTCGTCGTCATTGACGCCGCCGAGCAGCACGCAGTTGAGCTTGATCTTCGCAAAGCCCGCACGCTCTGCCGCCTCGATGCCGTCTAAGACATCTTGCAGCGTGCCAAGGCGCGTGATGGTGCGAAAGCGCTCCTCGTTCAGCGTGTCGAGGCTGATATTGAGGTGCGTGACGCCTACGTCGCGCAGCGGCTGGGCAAGCTCTCTGAGCAGGCTGCCGTTTGTCGTGACGCAGAGCTCTTCAACGCCTGGAATGCTTGACAACATGCGGCAGAAGTCCACCGCGCCGCGCCGCACGAGCGGCTCGCCGCCGGTGACGCGTATCTTTTTCACGCCACACCTCACCGCCGCGGCGGCCATGCCGCGCAGCTCTTCGAATGAGCAGATATTCTCGTGCGCGCACTTTTCCACGCCCTCTTCCGGCATACAGTAGCGGCAGCGGTAATTGCAGCGGTCCGTGATGCTGATGCGCAGATATGTAATTTCTCTTGCAAAGCTGTCCAGCATCGCGTTCCCCCGCTTTTTGGTAGTGGTTATATTTTACCAAAGATAACGCTTTCTTGCAACACCTTTTGACAGGTCAGCTAACAGATTTTCTGTTTTTTGCCGATATTGACTTTTTGCATGATATTTTTTAGAATGTTCCTATCGCCGTTCAGCGACTTTATTTTGTCTCTTGACTCTATAATCGTTATAGAGTTTATACTGCTTGCATCTTATCTTTGCGAGGTCCTTCTCATGGAAAATGATCTGACGCAGGGCAGCGTGCTGAAAAACGTCGTCTCCTTCTCGCTGCCGTACCTGCTCTCCTACTTTTTACAGACGCTCTACGGCATGGCCGACCTTTTCATCATTGGCCAGTTCGAGGGCGTCGCCAGCACGACCGCCGTCTCCATCGGCTCGCAGGTGATGCACATGCTCACAGTCATGCTCGTCGGCCTTGCGATGGGTGCGACGGTCAGCATCGCGCAGGCCACCGGCGGCGGCGACAAAAAGCGCACCGCCTCTGCCATCGGCAACACGGTCACGCTCTTCATGCTGCTGTCTCTTGCGCTGACGGCACTGCTGCTCGCGCTGCGCGGGGGTATCGTTTCCATCATGTCCACACCGGATGAGGCCGTGCAGGGCACGCTCGCCTATCTCACGGTCTGCTTCATCGGCATCCCGTTCATCACGGCGTACAACATCATCGCCTCCATCTTCCGCGGCCTTGGCGACAGCAAGAGTCCCATGTACTTCATCGCCGTAGCCTGCGTCGTCAACATCGCGCTCGACTACTGGTTCATGGGTGCGCTCCGTCTCGGCCCCACGGGCGCGGCGCTCGGCACCACGCTTTCGCAGGCGGTGAGCGTCCTCATCTCGCTCGCGGTCATCGTGAAAAAGCAGCTCATCTCCGTCCGCCGCGCGGACTTCCACCCCTGCCGCCGTGTGATGGGAAAGCTCCTGCAGATCGGCGTGCCTGTTGCGCTGCAGGACGGCTTTATTCAGGTCTCGTTCGTCATCATCACCATCATTGCCAACCGCCGCGGCCTGACGGACGCGGCCGCCGTCGGCATCGTTGAAAAGATCATCGGCTTTCTCTTCCTCATCCCGTCGTCGATGCTCTCGACCGTCTCGGCGCTTGGCGCGCAGAATATCGGTGCGGGCAAGCCTGAGCGCGCCAAGCTCACGCTGCGCTACGCCGCGATGATCGCCTGCACCTTCGGCATCACGGTCGTCATCCTCATCCAGTTTGTCGCCGAGCCGCTCGTCGGCCTCTTCACACCCGATGCCGCCGTCGCCGTCGCGGGCGGGCAGTATCTGCGCGGCTACATCTGGGACAGCTTCTTCGCCGGCGTGCAGTTCAGCTTCAGCGGTTATTTCTGCGCCTGCGGCAAGTCGGGCATCTCGTTTCTGCACAATTCGCTCTCGATCCTGCTCGTGCGCGTGCCGGGGGCGTATCTTGCATCCAAATACTTCCCGCAGACGCTGCTGCCCATGGGCCTTGCCAACGCGGCGGGATCGCTGTTCTCCATCTTTGTCTGCGTGATCGCCTACACCATCATTCTGCGCCGCGAGCGGCGCACGCAGGAGGTTTAGCATGGCGCACCCTCAGCTCTATTCCATCGGCGAAGTTGCCTCGCTCTTCCATCTCAGCGTGAGCAGCCTGCGGCACTATGAAGCGCTCGGCCTCATCACGCCCGAATACGTCGACCCCGACACGGGCTACCGCTACTTCAGTCCCCGTCAGTTCGAGCCGCTCAACACCATCCGCTACCTGCGTGCGCTCGATATGCCGCTACGCGAGATCGCCGACTTTCTCCGAAACCGCGACGTGGAAAACATTGAGGAAAAGCTGCGCGCGCAGAAGGCCGCTGTCGTGCAGAAGGAGAAGGGGCTCAAGCGCATCGAGCGCAAGATCGACACGAGCCTGCGCCGGCTTCGCGAGGTGCAGCGCGCTCCGCTCGGCACGATCGAACTCATCACAGTTCCCGCCTGCCGCCTCTTCTGGGTGGAAACGACGCTGACCGCGCAGGACTACAACGACCTTGAGCTCTCGACGAGCAAGCTCGTCGCCGCACAGTCCGAGGCGCTGGTCTTTCTCGGCAAGGTCGGCTTCAGCGTGTCGCAGGAGCATCTGAACGAGGGGATATTCGAGCAGTACGACGGCGCGTTCCTCGTGCTCGACAGCGCCGACCGCGTCAAGGGCGAAACGCTCACACTGCCCGAAACACGCTGTGTCCGCGTGCGCTTTCACGGCCATCACCTGCAAGCACCCGAGCAGTACCGGCGGCTGCTCCGCTTCATCGGCCAGAACGGCCTGCGCATCGCCGGAGCTTCGCGCGAGATCGCCGTCATCGACTACGGCTTCACGAACGACACGAAAAAATTCATCACCGAGATCACGATCCCGGTGGAGACCGCGTAAAAAACGCTCCCCAACGCAAATACGTTGGGGAGCGCTGTTGTTTTTACTTTTCAATGTCCGCCGCCGGCGAGCATTTTGAGGCCGTGGCCCAATGCGCCGAGCACGGCGCTCAGGTTTTCGCACGCGCCCTTTTCCGAGCCTGGGAGGTTCAGGATAAGGCTGCTTCTCCTCATGCCGGCCATGGCGCGCGAGAGCATCGCGTGCGGCGTGATCTGCAGGCTGTAGTAAAGCATCGCCTGCGGAATGGCGGGGATCTCGCGCTCCAGCACGTCGCGCGTCGCCTCGGGCGTCACGTCACGAGGAGAAAGTCCCGTGCCGCCGGTCGTGATGATGAGGTCGCAGTGCCTCTCATCCGCGCAGGAAATGAGCTCTTCGCTGATCTTCTCCTTCTCGTCCGGCACGATGGCGGTGTACACGACCTTGTAGCCCGCCTCTTTCAGCATCTCAGCCACGGCAGGGCCGCTCTTATCCTCATACACGCCCGCAAAGGCGCGGTCGCTGACGGTAATAACTGCCGCACAGTAGCTCATGCTTCGTCCTCCGTTTTCTCAGAAATCGACGGTGCCCTCGAGCACGCGCAGGTCGTATGGTTCAAAGACGACCTTGCGGTAAGCGTCCACGTCGAGCTTCACGCCCGTCCAGTCAGAATGGATGTCGCCATTCTGCTTGATGAGGATATCGTAGAGGATATCATACGTCACGCCGTCATCCCCCGTCTCCACGATGGTCGAATAGGGCAGCGTCTTGTGGTATGTCATGTGCAGGCCCTTGTAGTCGAAGTGGTAGCCGTTGCGCATCCGGCAGCCGTCGAGCCCCTTGTAGGTGAAATGCTTTTTAAGGTCTGCCAGGATCCTGTCGCCCTCTTCCCGGTAGAGGTTTTCGGGCGTGGTCTCGGTATAGTCGTAGCGGAACTGCACGGGGATATCGTACTTGCGCCAGCGCTCGGCGTAGGCTTCGAGCTCATCGGCGGGATAGTCCATATACAGCACACAGTTCACGCGCTTTTTCGTGGCGATCTTCGCCACGACCTCGTCGGGCGACTCCTCGACATACTTCGTCAGGTGGCGCGAGACATTGATGCAGGTGATCTTGTCGCGGTTGCGCTCGGTGAAGGCGATCATCTCCTCCGCGCTGCACCCCGGCTGCACGGGGAAGGTCGTGTTGATATACACCTTATGCGTTGCCGGCACCGCGTCGAGCATCCGCTGCAAGTCGTCCAGCTCCGCAAACGGTTCGCCGCCGGTGAAAACAAAATCGCAGTATGGCGTGATCTCGTCCATCACGGCGATGCTCTTCAGGATCGCCTCCACACTGAAGCCCTCGGCATGGGCATACTCCTGTTTGTTCACGCAGAAGGGGCAATGATTACGGCAGTCGTACGGTACGAACACCGTCACGGTCGCGCCGCCCTCGCGCGTCTTGTAGGGATGAGTCATTGATCCTTGTCCGTCCTCTGTTTCATAGTTGTTAAGATATTTTACTCGCAAAAGTGGCAAATTGCAAGTCAAAGAGGATGCTTTTCTACTTTGCGTCCGATCTGCGCTCCTGCGCGAGCAGCCCGCGCACGTAGGCGAACGCCACGTCCTCGCCCTCTTCCTTGAGCACGAGCAGCATTTTTTCGATGAGCGCGCCGGTCTCGGGGTGGATGAGGATGTGCTTCTGCGAGCGCACATAATAGTCGTAGGCCGAAGCATCGGTGTACTTCTCGCCCTGATAGACCTTGCAGGCGGCGATGCGGTCGCAGAACATCTCGGCGACGTATTTGAGCGGCATTTTGCACCCGCCCATGTAGACCTTGCCGTTTTCATCGATGCAGTAGTCGATCCAGTATTCAAAGTGGTGACGGTTGCGGCCCTTGTGGTGGAGCCATGCAAGGCTCACGCCGTTTTCGCGGCGCTCGGCGTCGTTCGGGCTGCGGTCGCCCTGATAGTATTTCACGCCGCGCCAAAATTCCTGCGGGCTGTATTTGCTCAGATCGTGCGTCAGCCCCTGCCAGTAGAGCCCCAGCCGGAAGCAGTGCTCGCGCACCAGGCGGCGGTGATGTGTGATGGTCTTGAAGTGCGCCCAGGCGCGCATACGCTTTCCCCCCTTGCTCACAGAGATGCGCCCGCCGCTTTGCAGCGCGGGCGCGCAGTTATAAAAATATTATATCGCAATAATTCAAAAAATCAATCATGTATTTTTCAGCAAATGCTGCACAAACTGCCGGTAAGGGCGGCATTTCCCCTGCCCTTTTGTCTCCTGCGCGCGGCGGAGCCGGTCAAGCTGCGCCGCGCGCAGCGGGCGTGCCTGTTCTCTTCCGCAGGAAAGCAGCCCGCCGCACGGCAGGCTGCTTTTTTGTCGCCTTTGCCGAAATCGGCGCGCAGCGCAGATTTTACTTGCGAATAAAGTTCCGTTATGATGGACTGTGACTGAGCTCACAAGCGAGCTTTTATAAAATTTTTCAAGGGGATATCTACGATGCCCCAAGCCGCGCTTTTGGGGGAGGTATGACATGAAACGAAAATTTTGGAGCGTCGCCCTGACCCTGCGCCTTACCCTGCTGCCGGGGATGGCGAGAGCGGAGGACACGGCAACCACAGAGCAATTTGACCTGACCCCGGGCGGGACCTATTATTTTGACCTGTCAGGCGAGGGTATTCCGGGGACAGTGAACATCGGGAATGAGTTCCAAGATATTTCTGTTCCGGATAATACGCTACACTACGTTCCGTTCACCTACGTTGGCACCATCAACGCCTATGTGCTGAACAGTACATCTTCCGGTGTGAGCGGTTCGTCTGAACAAGCCTTCTGGGACTATGGACAGCAGCGCGACCTATGGCTATACCTATGACCACAGTCTGTTCATTGCAGACCACAATGTTACACATATGGTGAGCTGGAATGATTTGAATACAAATAGCCTGATTTTCGGCAGTAAGTATCCCAGCGGCGGCATAAACTACACCATGCACGCGATGTCCACCGGAGACAGTTCGCTTAACGTCAAAGACGACCTGAGGGGGGCGACCCAACTAACAATGGATGGGATGTGATTCTGGATAAGTCAGAAAACTACATCAAAAATTGAAGAATTGGCTCTTGGGGCCAAGATTCTCGCCGGTGGGATGCTAACATTTGGCGCGTATTCCGCGGATGGAGGCAATTGCACTATCGTAATGCGGGACCAATAAACGCTCTTCCTGTTAACGTCGGCTACCGCCCCGTGCTGGAACTACCCTCTGGTTTGGCCTCAGACAGTTTGAACCCTGTTACACTGAACTTGAACGGCGGCCACGTGGGCACAGAAGCCAGCCTTCAGAACATCAGCATCATTGTGAAAAACGGCGAGAACTTCACTGCCCCGACAGCGGAGGGCCTGACAGCACCGGCTGCTACGCCGTACTGCATTTTAACCGGTTGGAGTGACGGAATGAATCTTTACGCGCCGGGTGCAAGTGTCCCGGCAAGCGTGACCACGCTGACGGCGCACTGGACTCCTATCACCTACACCATCACCTACAATCTGGACGGCGGCACAAATGCGGTGGGCGATCCTGCCGGCTACACTTACGGCACAGGCATCACCTCCTTTGCCGCGCCGAGCAAGGCGGGCTACACGCTCGAAACGCTGACCGTGACGGATAAAGACGGCAGCGCCCTCCCCCTCACCGATAAGGGCGGCGGCAAGTACACCTTCACCATGCCGGGCAGCGCCGTGACCGTCACGGCGACCTTCACGGAAGACAACGCGATGCTGAATTTCTTCGTCGACGTCCCCGCGAGCGCGTACTACTATGACGCGGTCCTCTGGGCGGCGGAGAACGGCATCACCGGCGGCACGGACGCCGTGCACTTCTCCCCCGACGCCTCCTGCACCCGCGCGCAGATCGTGACCTTCCTCTGACGCGCGGCGGGCAGCCCCATTGTGAACTACGCCATGGACTTCAGCGACGTGAGCGGCGATGACTATTATGCCGAGGCCGTCCGCTGGGCCGCCAGTTTGCCGCAATGCTGAAGTAGCTGCCGATGGTGATATCGCCGACGATCTTGCCGCAAATGGCGGATGAGACCTGCCGTAGCTGCTCCTCCCACTTAACGATCTCGCGCAGGATGGGCGCGATACGCTCCCCGTCCGCTGTGAGCGAAACGCCCTTGTTGCTGCGCTGCAAAATGGGAAATGAGAACTCCTGCTCGAGCGAATTGACGATGTGGACCATGCCGGACGGCGTATAGTCGAACTTTTCTGCCGCCTTGGAAAGACTGCCGGTGTCCACTGCCTCCAGCAGCATTCGATATTTATCGATATTCATGTCGTTCCGCTGTGAATTTTCGTCATAGTCCCCTTTATAAACTGTCGTTTTACGATGAACAAGAACGAGTATGCAATACAAAACGTCCAAATTCAACGCAGCGTGTCATGGGCCTTTTTGCCCATAACGCACAGTTTAATGGATAAGATACATCAAACAGGAAAAAGGGAGAAAATCACATGGGACTGACTGTGCTGATCTTCTTCGCCGCCGCGTTGGCGCTGGCTTTTGCCGCCTTCAACTTCGCCGCGGTCAAGAAGATGCTGGAAGGCACTGAGCGCATGAGCGATATCTCGTCCGCGATCCGCGTGGGCGCAAACGCATTCATCAACTACGAGTACCGCATCCTTGCTATCGTCGTGGTCTGCATCGCTGCCGTCATGGCGATCATCACCACCTGGCACGCCGCTGTGGCGCTGCTCATCGGTGCGGTGATGTCCGCAAGCGCGGGCTCCATCGGCATGAAGGTCGCGACCTACGCCAACGTCCGCGTGTCGAACCTCGCCCGCGAGAGCCGCAGCATCGGTGACATGGTCAAGGTCGCCTTCCGCGTCGGCTCGGTCATGGGTCTCTGCGTCGGCGGCTGCGCGCAAGATGGTCGATGAGGTCCGCCGCCAGTTCCGCGAGATCCCGGGGCTTCTCGAAAGCAAGGTCCTGCCCGACTACAAGACCTGCATTGAGATATTCTCCAAGGGAGCGATCAGCGAGATGAAGGTCCCGTCGCTGCTTGCGGTCGTCGTTCCCGTAGCCTGCGGCTTCATCTTCGGACCTGAGTTTGTTGGCGGCGTGATCATCGGCTCCACGGTCTGTGCCATCATGATCGCCATCTTCACCGGCAACGCCGGCGGCGCCCAGGACAACAGCAAGAAGTCCATCGAAGCGGGCGCGCTGGAAGGTGCCGGCAAGGGCAGCCTCGAGCACGACGCCGCTGTCGTCGGTGACACCGTGGGCGACCCGCTCAAGGACACTGTCGGCCCCTGCCTCGATATCTTCATCAAGATCATGTCCACCGTCGCGCTGGTCATCGGCACGGTCTTCGCTTCCCACAACCTGGCGAACCTGCTCGGCTGGAATGCAGCGGCACCCATCACAGCAGAAAACGAGGACCGGATATCCGGTCCCCGTTCTTTTTATATGATCACACGTGTCTTACGATCCGACGACTTCCGGCGCTTCGCGGCCCGCCATGGCGGCCTCGTAGCCCTCGTCCACCTGGCGGACGGTCTCGTCGATGATATCCTGCGCGGTCTTCGTCAGGTCGATGCGGACGATCTGGTCGATAAACGGCTCATAGTGTGCGCGCGGCACCTCGAAGAGCTTGTAGCAGCAGGAGAGATAGTTGCGCAGCTTGGCCGCCATCGGATAGTCCTCCGTGCAGGGCGCGGACATAAAGCTGCGCATGATGCCGGAGGTCGCCAGCTCGAGTGCGGCCCAGTCGTTCTCCGTCGCCTTCGGCAGATACCCACCGAAGATCGCGGCGAGCTTCTTCTCCATGCCCTCGTTGATGTAGGCCGCCGTGCTCGGCAGCGTGTAGGCCGTGACGTAGAGCTCGCGCAGCGGCTCGGAGAGCTCGACGATGTGCATCTGCAGCGCCGTTTCCATCCCGTAGAGCATCAGTGGGTCGGTCGCATCGCCCGTGAGCCGCTCGGCGATGCAGAACTGTCCGGAGAACATCCGCTTGACAAATTCGAGCAGCACGCCCTCCTTATTGCCGTAATGGAAAAACGGCGAGCCATTCGACACACCCACAAGGTCCGCGACCAGCTTGCTCGACGTGCCCGCGTAACCGCGCTCCAGGAAGACCTTGGCCGATGCGCTCAGGATCTTCCGCTTCATCAATATTCCCTTGGAATAAGGCCCTCTTTTCACGATACTCCTCCAAAAACTTTGTTGGAATAAAATTGTAACATGAAAAGAGTGAAAATTGCAAGAGCAAAATCATTCCAAAGTATGTTTTTTGCTTTTTTAGGCGTCGGTCACATCGGCTGTGTCGATAGAAACCGCCGATGTGACCGCGTTCTCTCATACCTTCCCAAAAAAGGGCAGAAAAAAGGACCGCTGAGAGCAGCGGTCCTTTTTGAACACAACATTCCGGTCAATGTTTGGTCGTCACGAAGAGAGCTTACGCTTTCTTGTGGTCTTCCGTCATGAACTTGGTATAGTTCGGGTCGATGCCGTACTTCTTCATGGAGTACTTGTGCAGGATGATCTGCAGGAAGTACAGAGCGACGATACCGATGAGCAGCAGGATGAACGGGGATATCTCGGTGAAACCGAAGATCACGTACAGCACTGCGATGACGGAGATGACGGTGACGGCGTAGGGCACCTGCGTACCGACGTGGTCGATGTGGTCAGCACCGGAGAAGATGGAGGCCATAACGGTCGTATCGGAAACGGGGGAGCAGTGGTCGCCGAAGATAGCGCCGGAAAGGACGGCGCCGGTCATGCCGGTGGAGAAGAGCACGTCGCCGGTGACAGCATAGCCGAGCTGGATGGCGAGCGGGGTCATGATGGCCATGGTGCCCCAGGAGGTACCGGTCGCGAACGCGACGAGGCAGGAGCAGACGAGGACCAGCAGCGGGAGCAGGCCGGTGGGGATGTTGCCGCCGACATAGGTCGCAACGAAGTTGCCGAGGCCCATGCTCTTCGTGACGGAGCCGAGGGACCAGGCGAGAACGAGGATAGCGCCGGTCATGCTCATGAGCTTGAAGCCGTCGACGACGGTGGTCATGGTCTCTCCAAAGGACATGATCTTGGAAGCGAGAGCAACAACGATACCGGTAAGCGCCATGCCGAAGGCGCCCCAATACAGAGCGAGCTGCGCATCGCAGGCGTCAAGGATGGCCATCAGGCCGGAGCCGGAGCGGTCGGGGTTGGTGATGCCGGTGTAAAGGATACCGCCGATGATGATGATGAAAGCAACGGCGATGGGGAGAACAAAGCTGCGGATCATGGGCTTGGTCTTCTTGGCCTCGCCGAGCTCAGAACCGACGTCCAGCATGGGCTTAGCGGTGGGGGAGACGAACTCGCCCTTGGTGAGCGCGCGGACCTCAGCCTTGAGCATCGGGCCGTAGTCGCGGCCGGTGTACATCATCATGCCGACGAAGATGAGCGTCAGGATGGAGTACATATTGAAGGGCAGGCCGCTGATGTATGCGCTGGCGGCAGTAACGCCCTCGATGCCGGCGGCGTCAATGCCCTGACCGATCATGCTGATCTGATAGGCGATCCAGTCGGAGATGAACAGCGCAGCCGCGGGAGCCGCGGTGGAGTCGAGCACGTAGGAGAACTTCTCGGAAGAGATGCGGTACTCCTTGCAGATATCGCGGAAGACATTGCCGTCGACCGCGGCGACCAGGCAGTCGTTCACGGAGCACAGCATACCGAGACCCCAGGTGCCCAGGCACACGGACCGTCTCTTTTTGAATCTTCTCTTGGCCGCTTCCGCCAGTGCGTGGCTGCCGCCAAGTCTCCAGATGAAAGAGATGCCGACGCCCATGAACAGGGTGAACATCAGCAGAATCACGTTATCCGCCATATTATCGGCGAGGGTCTGCAGGGTGTAGGCAACTGCGCTGAGGGGGTTCCATCCGCAGATGACCAGTGCACCGGCGAAAAGACCGGCGAACATGGAGACAAGTACCTGCTTGGTCGCGAAGCACAGCGTGATCGCAACGACAGGCGGGATCAGAGCCAATAGGCCATAGTTAACGTCCATTTTGAATCCTCCTAAAATTTTCCTCTTCCCCCGCCGCACGCCAAAGGGACTAACCGGCATTTCCCAAAACCACGGCGGCGGGCTATCAAGGCTTTCTGCACTACAGTAAAGCAAATGATGTGCCAAAAAAGTCGGGGCATTCCAAATTTTTTTGTCTATATTGAAAAAAGGTCCCGATTCTTGCCGGATCATAGGGAAAATACATCCCTTTTTGCTTTTAAAAAAATTCATTTGCCTGTTTTGCCAAGGTGATCGGTTGGCCGCAAAACGTCATTTTGGTTGCCAACCAAAATGACAAAAATGGCACGGCCGCATAAAGCCGTGCCATTTCATGACAAATAATGACAGTTTATTCGCGTCCGTCGTCTCCCTGCAGATGACTGATGCGCCGGTAGAGCGTGCGCAGGCTGACGCCGAGCTCCTCGGCGATCTTCTTTTTGCCCTCGAGCGTGTAGCCGTACTTTTCGAGCAGCGCCAGGATATCCTCATCGCGCGAGCCGCTCTGCGCGGGCTTTGCCGTCGGCCGGCCTGGCGCGGCCTCCCGCTCGCGGATGGACTCGGGCAGGTCGGACGGCATCAGCGTGTCGGACTCGCACAGGTTCGCCGCGTACTCGATGACGTTTTGCAGCTGGCGGATGTTGCCGGGCCAGTCGTAGTCCAGCAGCACCGCGTTCGCTTCCTGCGAGATGGACATCAGCGGCGTATTCATCTTGGTCTTGAGCTTTTTGAGATAGTTCTCCGCCAGCGGGACGATATCATCCTTGCGGGCGCGCAGCGGCGGCAGCTCAAGGTTGATGACATTGATGCGGTAATAGAGGTCGCTGCGGAACTTGCCCTCGTCGACCATGTCGGCAAGGTCGCGGTTCGTCGCGGCGATGATGCGGATATCAAGGTGTATCTTTTTGCTCGAACCGATGCGCTCGAGCTCGTATTCCTGCAAAATGCGCAGCAGCTTGGGCTGAGCAAAGAGCGGCATCTCGCCGATCTCGTCCAAAAAAAGCGTGCCGCCCTGCGCCATCTCGATCTTACCGATCTTGCCGCCCTTCTTCGCGCCCGTGAACGAGCCCTCCTCATAGCCGAAGAGTTCGCTTTCAAAGAGATTGTCGGGGATGCTCGAGCAGTTGATGGCGACGAACGGATACTTGTTGCGGCTGCTCTGCTCGTGGATGGCACGGGCGATGAGCTCCTTACCGGTACCCGTCTCACCCGTGATGAGCACAGGCGTGGGGCTGTCGGCGATGCGCTTGATGACCTTCTGCACATGGGTGATGGCTGGACTCGAGCCGATGATCCCCTCAAAATAGCTCGTATCCTTCGAGGGCTTGTAAAGGTTATCGGACAGGCGGATGAAAAAGCCCGTCACCTGGTCGTCGACCACGATGGCACGGGTGGATATCTTCGTGGTCGCATCGCCGATGTTGACGCTCTTCTCATATAAATTGTTGCCCTCCATGATGCGCTTGACGACCGAGTGCGGGAAAAGCTGCCAGAGCGATGTCGTTGAAATATCGCATACGCGGAAGAGGTTCGCCGCGAGCTGGTTGTACTGCAAAATGACGCCGTGCGCGTCGGTCAGCAGCATCGGCTGGTTGCAAAGCTCCATCGACGCGAGCAGATTCGCGTCCAGATTGACCGGGCTCGCCCCGCCGTCGCGCGAGAGGAGAAGACTCCCGATCATGTTCGCAAGCTCAGTGATGGCATTTAAGTAGACCGAGGTATTTTCCGTGATGCGCTTCTGCCCCTCCTTAGTGAAGGACGTGAAGGCCAGCACGCCCGCGATCCGCGTATCCGCGCGGATACAGCAGAGGATCTCAATGGTCGAGGGGCAGTGCGTCTTAAAGCGGCAGCCGATGCACGAGGCCATCTCGCCCGGCTTGTTGACGAGCACGTTTCCGTTTTCCATGACCTCGCGCAGCGAGGGGGCGTGCACAGTGCGGCCTTTTTTCTTCACATAGGTCGGCGTACAGTAAAAGAGCTGGCTGTCACTGTCAAACACGGCGACCTCCAGACGCATCGAATTGCTCACCGCCGTAACGAATCGTTCGACCGACAGGCGGATATCTTCCAGATCAGACATGATCGTTCCTTTCTCAGCAACAAAAATCATCGATTATTTGCATAATATACAAGTTATTCTTTGATGATTATACCGCAATATGCCACCGAGCACAAGGGCAACCTGACAAATTTGACAGCAATTTGTCAAATGACAACAAGGCAGCGGCCATTTAGGCCGCTGCCTTGTTGTCATTTCAGCACTTTATTTTTTTCACCGCGCCGCTCACTGCTCCCGCGGGAGCAGGCGCAAGCGCTGTGCTGCCGTTTTCGCCTCGCTGCGGCGGCTGATGCCGAGCTTATCGAGGATATGGCTCACGTGTGTTTTCACCGTGGGCAGCTTGATATCCATGATGCGGCCGATCTCGGCGTTGCTCTTATCCGCGCACAAAAGGCGCAGGATCTGCATCTCCGCCGCCGTCAGCGCCTCCGCGGGAGCGAGCGGTGGCTGCAAAAAGAGCGGATAGTACGCCGCCTGCGCCCGCACGCCGGCGAAAAGCCGCTTGCACCACTTTTTGTCTCCCTCCCACGTGAGCTCATCGAGCAGCGGCAGGACAGCCTCACCGTAAATGCTCACAGGACGGATGAACGAATAGCGTGCCGCCTCATCGAGCGCCGCCGTCATCTCCCCGCGCCAGCGCGCATCCTTCATGCGATAGTACGCGATCGCGCACAGCACGTGCAGGTGGATGCCGTCGATGTGCCGCGCGCAGGCGGTGCAGTAGGGTTCGAGCGGCGAGAGCGTCAGCAGCGCGGCCTCGGGTCGTCCCTCGGCCAGCTCGACCATCGCCTGCGTCAAATACTGGTAGCGCTTCATCACATTCAGGTGCAGCGGATCGCGCGGCGCCGACGTGCGGTACCACGCCTCGGCACCGTCCAAGTCGCCCGCGTGCAGGTCGATGCGGCAGAGCAGCGCGTCGATATTCGGCAAAAAGCGCTCCTGCCCCTGCTCGACATAGCGCTCGCGCAGCGACTCCACCGTGCGCCGCGCGTCCGCCGCCTGACCAGAGGCGAGCTGGCTGCGCACAAGCAGACCCACCACGGCAAATTCCATGTCGGGCGTGCCGCTGCGGCGCAACTCCGTCATGCGCGAGATGAGCGCGAGCATCCGCGTAGAGATATCCTCGCCCTTTTCAAACTTGCTTTCGGCGATGCCGCAGTCACCAAGGCAGAGGCCGTCGCGCCCGAGCACCGTCTCCACCGGCACGCGCAGCGTGCGGTAAAGGAGGTCGTCACGTTTGCTCCAGTCGGAAAAGTCCTTGCCGCCGTTCATCAGGCTCGGCAGCGTGCTCGTCACAGACATGGGCGGCAGCGTCATTTCCTTGTTCAGCATCAGCCGAAAGACCGCCGGGAACGTATCCAGCATACTCTCTACGCTGCGCTGGGGCAGCGAGATATCGAGCCAGGCGAGCCTGCTGCGCGCCTGACGGCCCGCAGCATCCTTCCTGTCGCAGCGTTCGGCAAACGACTTGAGTTCCTGATACCACTTCTCCGAGCCCTCGTAATCCATCGCCAGTGCGCAGAGTATGCTCATTGCCTGCATCAGCGCGGGTGATGACTTGATCTCGCTCTCGGGAAGGCTGCGGTAATAGGACTCCATCTCGCTGTAATGCCCCATGCCGGGGTGCAGTTCGGCGTTGCGGCTCAGCAGCTCCGAGACCTTCGAATGGTCACCGCTCCTGCTGTAGCAATCCAGCGCGTGAGGATAGTCCTCCTTGAGCTCATAGTAGAGCCCGCCGCGGCTGAAGACGGCGCGCTGCTTCTCCTCACTGTATTCCCTCTCCAACTCCCAGATGAGGAAGGCCTTGAACTGCGGCCAGAAGTAGAACGTGCTGATGCCGTCGTAGCGCAGCATGGTCGTGTTGCGCTGCAGCCAGTCGAGCATCTCACCCGCGTGCGGCGAACTGCTGATCACACGTGCCATTTCCATATCAAAGCTGTCAAACGACGCAAGCTCCAGCAAAAACTGACGCATCGGCAGATCGAAGCGGCGGTAAATGGCCGTATCAAAATACAGGAAGACCTCCCGGAACGCCTGCGACACGATCTCAGGGCTGAAGCACTTTCCACCCGACATACACCGCGCCGTGATGGCCACGCCCAGCGGATGCCCGATGGATTCTTTCAAGATACCGCTCAGTTCGCTGTCCGTCACCGCAACGTCCGCCTTTTCAAAGAGCGCGCGGATGTCATCGCGGTCAAAGAGCAGCGCGTCGGGCTCCAACACCGTCATCAGTCCCGCGTACTGGAAGGCCATCAGGCAGCCCGGCGGCACGCCGCGCGAGAGCAGCACGTAGCGTCGCTCGGGATCGCTGCGGATGAGGGCGCAGAGCGCCCGGCGGTCCTCTTCATCCTGCAAATACTGAAGGTCGTCGATGAGCAGGATATCCCAGCTCCCGTCCGCCTCAGGAAGTGCAAAGCCGGGCTCGCCCGCCGTCAGGCGGCGGACACGCTTCTTCCCCTTCAGCAGCTCCTCGGCCACCGCACTCTTGCCAAAGCCGCAGGGTGCGGAGAAAAACAGGACCCGGCCATGCTCCATGACCGTTTCAAACGCCGCACGCACAGCGGGCTTGACCACGACATTTTCCGCCATCCTGTTCTCCTCCTTTTTCGTCACCGGCGGGTATAATATTCCCGCCATTTTCCGGTTTTTTTCATCATATCAGGTCTTTTTCTCCTTGTAAATCATACCAAAGTATGATTTACAAGGAGAAAAAGCACGCGCAGCGGGCGCTTTTCTCATCCGCTGCGCGTATTTTTTACCTCATTCTTATCATTTTTCTCACAAAAGCGGCGCGATAAAATTCGTCCACAGGGCGCTCAAAGGCATCACGAGCACCATCGCGGGGATCATATCCGCCACAGGGAAATTTTCGATCTCCGCGATGCGGAAGCCCGTCGCGATAAGCAAAAATCCGCCGCAGGCCTTGAAGTCGCCGATCATCGCAGGCGTCGTGAGCGGGTAAATGGCCTGCGCCGCGAAGAATATCAAAAAGAAGATGACCGCCTGCGGCACTGCCACGAGCGACGTCACTGCGCCCAGATCGCAGGCGAAGACCATCGCTGTGAAGAGGTCCAGCACGGACTTGCTCAGCAGCACCGTCGCGTTGCCCGTCATGCCCGCGTCAAGGCAGCCGTAAATGCCCGTACCGCTCGCGCAGAAGAGCACGATGGCCGTCACGAGCAGCGAGAGGTATTCCTCGCGCGGCATCCCGTCCTCATCGCTCTTCTCGCCAAGGAGCTTGCTGATGGGCCTTTCCATCAGTTCCCCGCCGCGACTGATGCGCTCGCCCAGGTGGCACGCAAGCCCCAGCGCGGTGCCCACCACCAGCGCCAAAATGACGGCCGGCATATTCTCCATCAGCGGTATCGAGGAGATGCCCATACCCATCGCGCACACGCCGAAGACCTTGTTGAGCTCCGTTGTAAAGCGCGTGGAGAGGTTTTTACCGAACATTGTTCCCAAAATGCCGCCGATGACAACAGCCATCACGTTGACGATGATCCCGATCATAGATTTTCTTCCTTCTCTTTTTTACAGCAAAAAGCCGCCGAAATGGGCTTCCCCATCCGGCGGCCGCTCTATTTCTTACTATTAAGCTACCGCAAATATCGTCCGCTGTAAAGCACTTTTTCCGCTGCCCTGCACGCGAAAAAGCGCGGCCTCTTGGCCGCGCCCTTTCTATGCCGGGAAGGAGTCCTTACAGGCTCTTCTCGTAGCTCTCGATCATCTTCTTGAAAGTGTGACCCGTACGACTTCTGAGATTCTGAAGGACTTTTTCGGTTGTTTTCCCCGTGAAGATCTTGATCTGCAGGGACATTGAGCCGTCCGCGCCGGGCGTGACAAAGATCTTGTCGATGTACTTCTCAACAAATTCCTTGTCGATCAGTCCCTTGACCGCATCTCGCTCCGCGTTTTTCAGGACCCTGCGGATGGTCTCGATCTGTTTTTTATAGTCAGATGCGGAGTCTCGCTGCTGGGTCAGCTCCATCAGTTCCTGCTGCGCCTCGTTCAGCTCCTTGGCACACTGCCTGTTCATGGAGAGAAAGTCTTTGTCCGACAGTTCGCCGAGGGCGTTATAGGTCAGCAGCTTCTGCTTTTTCTTTTCGACGGTCGTAATTCTCTGCTCCAGAGCTGTGATCTGCCGTCCCAGATCGCCGTCCCGGTCCAGAGATTTGTACATTTCCATGTACTCGTCGACCATGGCCTCGGCATCGTCCTCCGTCTCCCGAAAAACCTCCAGCAAAAGCGGCTTTAATTCTTCCTCGTAGATGGGGAAAGAGGCGCAGGCGCCCGCCCCGCTTTTGATTTTGTTGCTGCATACCCACTTGCTGTTTTTGTTCCCCTGCTTGTCCTTGGATTCCCGGCGGTAATAAGCCGCGCCGCAGTCCGTACAAAACAGCTTGCCCGTCAAAAGGTTCGCGTGGTTGCAGATACCTTGGCGTCCCTTCACGTCCTCGCTGCGCTTGCGCAGCACCTCGTTGGCCTTGTCCCACAGCGCCTCGGATACGATGGCGGGGACGATCTCGCCCGTTTCATCCTTGAACATGACCCACTCTTCCGGGGGCAAGAATTTCTGTTTCTTGGTGAACAGGTCGACGACCTTGACCTTGTTCCCCACATAGTACCCCTTATACTTGGGATTGGAGACCATTCCGGACATGGTGGTGTGGGCGATCTTTTTGCCGTTGTGGTTGCGGTAACCCCGTTCCCAAAGCAGATTTTCGATCTGCTTCATGCTGTGCTGACCCGTGGCGTACAGCTCAAACAGTTCCCGCACCATGGGGGCCTCATCCTCGTCGATCACCAGCCGCCCGTTGTCCTTTCGGTAGCCGAAGATACGGCTGTTGCCCAGCACCACACTGTTTTTGATCGCCTGCTGGTGGCCGAACTTCACACGGCTGGACAGCTTGCGCAGTTCGTCCTGGGCGATGCCGGACATGATGGTCAGGCGCAGCTCGCTGTCCTCGTCCAAGGTATTGATGTTGTCATTCTGGAAGAACACCCCGACCCCGGCGCTCAGCAGTTCACGGGTGTACTGGATGGAGTCCAGAGTGTTACGGGCAAAACGGGTGATCTCCTTGGTGATGATGAGGTCAAAGAGTCCGGCGCGGCCGTCCTCTACCATGCGATGGAAGTTTTCGCGCTTCCTCGTGGTGGCCGCAGACAAGCCCTCGTCAATGTAGCCCTCCACATAGGTCCAGTTGGTATTTTTTCGGATCAGGCTTTCGTAGTATTGAATTTGGTTGCCCAGAGAATTGAGCTGTTCGTCGCTCTCGCTGGACACGCGAGCGTAAAAGGTCACTCGCATGGGAATATCGTAGATGGTTTTCGTTTTCAGCAGCTGCCGAATATTGTGGATATCCATAAGTACATCCTCTCGTAAAATTCGTTTTATCATGTTCATTATAGCATTGTTGCAGCAGCGAATCAAGCCCTTGCAAATATTTACAAAAATAGCGCAGTTCACCCGAACTGCGCTGAATTCTTCTCCCTCGTTTTGCGCTCTTTCTGATCATTTACACCTTTTTCAAAACCTGATACTTCGTCCAAATCAGGTGGTTCATCTTCCGGTATTCATCCATGGTGATCACTCCCTGATCACGCAGAGTGCGGTTGAAATAGCTGAGCCAGAGATAATGCTGCATGTTGCGCTCCAGAGTTTTCTGATCCAAGATAAAATCGCCTCCAGTACATTCAATATTTCCCCAGAAAGTGGGCTTTTATTCTCCTTGACTGAGTTGTCCCTGCAAACAAAAAGGCATCAGGAAATCGTCTCCTGATGCCTTCGCATAATGTGTGCAGTTTTGTGTGGTATGCAAATAAAGGTTATACGAGCATCACAGAAAAATCCGCAATACTCCTGTTTGGTACAAAAAGAACGGAAACATAGCCGCTCAGCGGCAAGGGAAGAAACTGACTGCCTGATCGGCAGCAAAAAGAAACTGTTTATATATTCATTGTAATGAATCGTAAGACTGAAGTCAAGGTAAATTTTTTCGACTTTTCGATCATGCCGCAATTGTCTTTCACGTTTAGGATGCCGGAATGCAGCAGGCCGATCATCGCAACTTTTCCTTGCATTTTGTTCTGTGTTGTGGTATTCTTAACTATAGAAAGTTTTCTTCTTTGCGTGCAGCTATGGTGCTGCGGCATGTGTCAAGCAACCGTTGCGTGGCGGTTTGTATCTATATCTTTTTATGTGTCGAGGTTGTCTATGGATTCCATAGCGTCCTCGGCTTTTTCCATTTTTTGACAAGGAGAACACGCTTGCCTCCTCGCTGTTTGCGGAGGGAGCAAAAAATCACGATAGAGCAACCAAATCATCCCCTCCCAGGGCGCAAAGACAATCCAAGGACGACAGGAGCATCGAGAAGATGCTTCTGTCGTCCTTTTTATATAGACGAATGAGAATTTGCAAATTCCAGCATGCCGCCGGAGTTTGCCCCAACAACGCGCCGGCTAAACCGACCCGCCCGCACCATCGGAAATTGGTGCCTGATCCATTGGCTGTGGATCCAGTATATGTTTGGGCATACCACCCCCTTATCGTGCGACTGTGACGGATAATACAGCGCTCAACACAGCGTCCGCCAAACGGCTGTGTGCAAGCCGATGCGGCTTGTAGGTTTGAAACTCGTGTATACCCGTGAGATTGGTATACCCTTCGCGGCAGCAGCGATGGGAGAAATAATTGCTGCAGCTCGAAAACCCGCTTTGATGTCGGAACCCGTATCCTCCCGCTTTTTGGGGAAGGATACCGCTTTTTCTGCGGAGCAGTGAACAGGTTATTTTCACGCACCTCAGTGCGGGAAAATAACCTGTGAAGGTTTCCACCCGACCCCTCGCCATGATCTGAATCCCTGCTGGTAATACGGGAATTGCAGATGGGATTAGGCCCCTCTGTATCGCAAGATGCAGAGCCAAATAGCCTGGTTAGATGTTAACTGCCGGAACCAGCCGGAGGAGTGACGGGATAGACTCTGTCACTATGATATTACGGAAAACGGAGGATAGAAAATGTCCAGTATTAAATATGAGATCCTGAGCAAATGCCCCGGATTCAAAAAAGGCGCACCGGGCCCCAGCAAAAACACGATCGAACAATACAAGACCCACGCCATCAGGTATGGGAATTGGGCCAAAAAGAAATACGGATGCCGGAGATTCGAGGAGCTCAAAGACCACATCCAGGATTACGCGGATGATCTGTGTGAGAAAGGGAGGCGACCGGCTACGATCCACACGTACATCGCAGCTTGCTGCTATGTGTGGGATATCCCCATGGAGCAGATCCATAAGCCGGAGCGTCACTGCTATGACGCTGTGCGCAGCAGAGGGGAAAAGCCTGTTGATCAGCGCGCCGACGCCGGACGGGAAGCTGCCCCACGCCTGTTTGATTTTGCCATGTGTGTCGGCATCCGCCGCCATGAGTATCAAGCCCTGCGGTGTGGGAATTTTGTCGAGGACGAGTCCGGGTATCCCTGTGTAGAGGTCAGGAAGGGCAAGGGAGGAAAGTATCAGCTCCAGCGGATCCTGCCGGATGATGTGGAATTCGTGAAGTCCTATTTTCCCGCAGGCGCCGAAGACCGCTTTGTGTTCACAAAGCGGGAGATGGAGAATAAAATCGACCTGCATGCCATCCGCGCCACCGTTGCCAAGCGGGCTTATCGGTACTACAGCGACAAGCTGCGATCCGACCCGGACTATCGCGCACAACTGACCAAGGAGATCGAGTTGCGTTGGAAGATATATCGCGGTACGCCGCCTCCAAACTCGAAGAAGAAATACGATTGGGAGTGGGATGAGCGTCGCGTTCGCGGCGAATACAAAGTACGCGGCAAAAACCGAATCAAAGCAGAGAAAAACGGTCTCCCCGTTGTGTACGACCGCCTGGCTGTTATGGCGGTATCCGTTTTCCATTTGAGTCATTGGCGCTGTGACGTGACGGTTGACAACTACCTGCTCGCCGATGGCGGCGCCGACTGCTCCACACCTCGCCCTTGATGCAGGCAGGTTAGAAAACAGAAGTATTGCATACAATTTTCGCCTTAAAAATTATCTGCTTTCACATCATCACGCATCAGCCGCTTCATCTTGTCCTCCAAGGTGTCCTTGCTCTCTGCGCTGAAATGAACGCCGATGATATAGGTGGTGCTGCCCATTCTCATGCTGAACGAGCCTGCTGGATTCGCTTTGGGTGTTTGGATTGATTTGTTGTTCTGTGCCATGCGATACCTCCTTGAAACAGAAAAAGCCAGACAGGGTGTGTGTCGGCAACGAAGTCCGGCAACGGGCTTCAAAAAACCTCGAACATTGTCCTATCTGGCTCTTGTACTGTTTTTGCTTTTTTCTTTGATTTCTCTGTTGCTTTCGTTGTTAGAACTCTTAAAACCCTTGTAAATAAAAGAGATTTAAGGGATTAGCCCGGCAACGGGGTCGGCAACGGGATAGCAACCGGCTCGACAACGGGGTCGGTTTTTCAGAACGGAAGCTCCATCTGTCTGGCTTCTTCCTCGGTCAGCTCACAAAAAGCATCCGGCAAATCGGAGCCTGTTGTCGGCAGCCCGTTGCCGGAGGCAGGTCGCTCCCAACCTCGCTGTCTGCCATACCTGTCAAAGATACGGGGATTGGTAAAGGGTACCCAGCCCTCAATGCTGTTGTTCATTATCTCGTTGATTTCCCGGATTTCCCATTGCTTCGGCTCGTCAAAGGAGTGATTCAGAGCTTCTGCGTAGATTAGCTTGGAGCAGACCTGTGTGCCTTTGAAGTTGTCAAGGAAAGACTGTATCAGCCCTGCCTTGGTGTCCTCCGGCATGAACTGCTTTTGCAGCTCCCACAGCTCCTTGTTCATCTCCTTTGAGAGAGAAAGCCGAACAGAACCGCTCCGAAAGATCGTCATTGCTTCTGCCCACATCTGGCTGATATAGGCTCTGGATGCAGCTTCATCTTCCAGAATGTGAACCACGGCTTTTTCGGGGTGTACCATGATGGGCAAAAATCTGCGGTTGCCGCTTCGGTCAAGGGGCAGAAAGTCCATCGTATTGGAGCTGCCGCCGAACACGCATTGCCGCAATCGGTCTGCCGGGTGGGTTTCATACGGAATTT